>Ga0209062_1000496_pt1 | contig 114494 bp, 88 predicted proteins | sample Coa_R2_2_FD_187158 | JGI IMG/M metagenome (GOLD analysis project Ga0209062, IMG submission 187158) | Surface soil microbial communities from Centralia Pennsylvania, which are recovering from an underground coalmine fire - Coalmine... | ecosystem: Environmental > Terrestrial > Soil >... | reverse complement strand
GCGCCTCGACCGCGGCGGCGACGGCATCGCCGAAACGCTTGTCATCGGTGATCAGGATCGCCTGCGCGGCGCTGTCATGCTCGGCCTGCGACAAGAGATCGGCGGCGATCCAGGCGGGATCGTTATGGCGGTCGGCGACGACGAGGATCTCGGAGGGGCCGGCGATCATGTCGATGCCGACGGTGCCGAAGACGCGGCGCTTGGCGGCCGCCACATAGGCATTGCCGGGGCCGACGATCTTGTCCACGGGCGTGATCGCCGCGGTGCCATAGGCGAGCGCTCCCACCGCCTGCGCGCCGCCGATGCGGTAGATCTCATCGACGCCGGCAAGTTCGGCGGCGGCGAGCACGAGGGGATTGAGCGCGCCGCCCGGCGCCGGCACCACCATGACGAGGCGCTCGACGCCCGCGACCTTGGCGGGAATGGCGTTCATCAGCACCGAGGAGGGATAGGCCGCGGTGCCGCCGGGCACATAGAGTCCGACCGCGGCCAAGGCGCGCCAGCGCGCGCCGAGCCGCACGCCCGCCGCGTCGGTGTAGTCGAGATCTTCGGGAAGCTGGTGGCGATGATAGGCCTCGATGCGCTGGGCGGCGAGGCGCAACGCGGCGAGCGTCTCGGCGGAGCAGGATGCCGCCGCCCTCGCGATCTCCTCGGGCGCCACGCGCATCGTCTCGGGCGTCAAGGTCAGGCGATCGAAACGCTGCGTATATTGGATCACCGCGGCGTCGCCGCGCGCCTTCACATCGGCGAGAATATCGGCGACGACCGCATCGACATCCGCCTCGGCCTCGCGCTTGGCGGCCAGCAGCGCGGCAAATCTCTCGGCAAAATCCGTCGCCGTGGTGTCGAGCCTATGCGGCATCGGCGGCCTCGCGGAAACGCTCGATCCAATCGCCGACCTCCTCCGCACGCGTCTTGAGCGCGGCGCGGTTGACGATGAGGCGCGAGGTGATGTCGGCGATATGCTCGATTTCGACAAGGCCGTTGGCCTTTAAGGTCGAGCCGGTCTGGACGAGATCGACGATCTGCCGGCACAAGCCGATGCGCGGCGCGAGCTCCATGGCGCCGTTGAGCTTGATGCACTCCGCCTGCACGCCGCGCGCCGCGAAATGCCGGCGCGTGATCTCGGGATATTTGGTGGCGATGCGCACATGGCTCCACCGCGCGGGATCATCGCGGCAGGCATCCTCGGCGGGCGCGGCGACCATGAGGCGGCAATGCCCGACCTTGAGGTCGAGCGGCGCGTAGATCTCGGGGTACTCGAACTCCATCAGCACATCGTTGCCGGCGATGCCAAGATGGGCGGCGCCGAAGGCGACGAAAGTCGCCACGTCGAAATTCCGGACGCGGATCACGTCGAGGCCGGGAAGATTGGTGCCGAAGCGAAGCTGACGCGACTCGGGATCGTCGAAGGCGCGTTCGATCTCGATGCCCGCGCGACGCACCAGCGGGATCACCTCGCCGAGGATACGCCCCTTGGGCAGCGCCAGAACCAGCTTCTCGTTACCGCGCACCTTCGATCTCCCGAGCCGAGGCGAGCCCCTCGCCCCGCCTTCCTAACAGAGACGGCGGCGCGAAGCGAATCGGGCTCTCATGCTACTTTACGTCGTTTTCCACTGGATGACGCGGCCGCCACCGTGTGCGCCAGGGCTCGCCGAGGTCGTCGAGGTGACACAGGATCCGCCCGACTTCCAGCCGAATGCTGGCGCCACCGGCGAAATCGAGGAGTAGAGCGCCCGGATCCGCGCGGATCGCCAGCAGCACCAGGAGACGATCGCCGTCGCGCGGATGAAAGCCGCGGCGGCGCACCGCGACGACCTCGTCGGCGCGGAAGCCGCTCAACCGCCGCTCGAAATCGCGCCGCGGCCCGCCCATCGGCGGCTCCCAGCGGAAACGGTTGGCGACGAGCACGAAGCGCCGCTCGTCCGGGAGATAAGCCATGTCGCTCACCGCCACGAGCGCATCCTGGAGCACCGCCGAGATGACGGCGAGATCCTCCTCGTCCTCGGCCCGCAGCTTGAGCGCGTCAGTCATCGCCCGAGAGCCGTTCGATCTCGGCGCCGCACGCCGCCAGCTTCTCCTCGAGATGCTCATAGCCGCGATCGAGGTGATAGACCCGGTTGACGATCGTCTCGCCCTCGGCGGCGAGCCCGGCGAGCACGAGCGACACCGAGGCGCGGAGGTCGGTGGCCATGACCGGCGCGCCGGTGAGATGCCTGACGCCGCGCACCATCGCCGAGGCGCCATGCACATTGATGTTGGCGCCCATGCGGCAAAGCTCCGGCACATGCATGAAGCGGTTCTCGAAGATCGTCTCGGTGATCATCGCGGCCCCCTCCGCCAAGGTCATCGTCGCCATCATCTGCGCTTGGAGGTCGGTGGGGAAGCCCGGGAAGGGCTCGGTCATCACATCGATGCCGGTGAGCCGTCCGTTGCGGCGCCGCACGCTGATCCCGCGCCGCGTCTCGGCGATCTCGACGCCGGCGCTTTCAAGCGCGCGCGCCACCGCGGCAACCGCCTCGTAGGAGCCGCCAAGGAGTTCGACGGCGCCGCCCGTGATCGCCGCCGCCATCATATAGGTGCCGGTCTCGATACGGTCGGAGACGACCACGTGCCGCGCCCCGCCCAGGCGCTTGACGCCGCGGATGCGCACGCGGTCGGTGCCGGCGCCATCGATATCGGCACCCATCGCCTGGAGGCAATGAGCGAGATCGACGATTTCCGGCTCGCGCGCCGCATTGATCAAGGTGGTCTCGCCCGTGGCCAGCGTCGCGGCCATCATCAGATTCTCGGTGGCGCCCACCGAGACGACGGGAAAGATGATTTCGGCGCCGACGAGACCCTTGGGCGCGGAGGCTTCGACATAACCCTGGCGCAACTCGACCGTGGCGCCCAGTCGTTCGAGGCCCTTGAGATGCAGATCGACCGGACGCGTGCCGATCGCGCAGCCGCCGGGCAGCGAGACCCGCGCCTCGCCGCAGCGCGCGAGGAGCGGCCCCAGCACCAGGACCGAGGCGCGCATCTTGCGCACGAGATCATAAGGCGCGGTCGTGGACGCGATGCGCTTTGCCGTGAACTGCAGCACATGCCCCCGCTCCTCGCCCGGCTCGGCGCCGTTCATGGTGACGGAGACGCCGTGCTGCACCAGAAGATGCGAGAGGGTGGTGATATCGGCGAGCCGCGGCAAGTTGGCGAGGACGAGCGTCTCGTCCGTCAGCAGGCTCGCGGCCATGAGGGGAAGCGCCGCGTTCTTCGCTCCGCCGATCGAGATGCGGCCTTCGAGGGGTCTGCCACCGCGGATGCGGATCTTATCCATGTGCTATCGCTCTGGGTTGACGATCTCCAACGATCGGGAACCCCGTTCTAAAGCCACTTTGTGGCGAAATTCGTCATAGCTTGGGCAAGGTCACGCCGCGCTGCCGCATATATTTGCCCGCCCGGTCGGCATAGGAGATCTCGCAAGGCCGGTCGCCTTTGAAGAACAGGAATTGGCAGATCCCTTCGAGCGCGTAGATGCGCGCCGGCAGCGGCGTGGTATTCGAGATCTCGATGGTGACATGCCCCTCCCATTCGGGCTCCAAGGGGGTCACGTTGACGATGATGCCGCAGCGCGCATAGGTCGATTTTCCCAAGCATACCACCAGGATATCGCGTGGGATCCGGAAATACTCGATGGTCGTGGCGAGCGCGAAGCTGTTGGGCGGCACGATGCAGACATCGGTCTCGCGATCGACGAAGCTGTCGGGCGAGAAGGCCTTGGGATCGACGACGGCGCTGTCGACATTGGTGAAGATCTTGAATTCGCGGCCGACACGGGCGTCGTAGCCATAAGAGGAGAGGCCGTAGGAAATCACGCCTTGGCGGGTCTGCTTCTCGACGAAAGGCTCGATCATGCCGCGGCTCGTCGCCATCTCGCGAATCCAGCTATCGGACATGATGGGCATGATGGGGCCTCGGATACCGGCACGCGCTAAGGCGGACCGCCCCTTGTAATGGAACGGCCGGGGCCGCTCAAGCAGGATAAGTGCGGGTCACCGCCCCTTCTCGGCCTCGTCCTGGTCCTTGTCCAAGCGCTTGTGACGGTGCTGCAATTGGGCCTTGCGCCGCCGCAGATTGGCGCGCAACGCGGCGGCCGATCGGTCCTTGCGACGCTCGGCCGCGGCAAGCGCGGCGGGCGTCATATGCGGATCGGGTTTCTTATCGCGCATGGCGAAGCAAGGGGACGGGTGAGCCCTAAGCTGCCCCGGCCGCTCGTCATCGTCAAGAAGCGCTATTCGCCAACCTTCAATTCGATATTGTGCGCAAGAATGACCGCGACGGCGCGCTTGGCGGCGTATTCGGGCGCCTGGTCAGGGTGAAAGCGGCGCCATGCCTCGACGCCGGCACGATAGCAATCAACGGGTGGCCGCCCCGCCTCGCGCGCGGCCTGGAAAGCCGCCAATACCTCCGGCGCGGCCTCGTCCGCGTCGTTCGGGCTCATCAGCACGTCAGAGTCCTCCCCGGCCCATTCTTCCCCTCTGGGGTCAACGAGCGGGACGCCAAATAATCCCGAGACGGGTGGCGGCTCAAGGGACCGCCGGCTGGCGCAGCTTGGCGAGGACGAGATCGACAATATCGCCCGCCCTCGACAATCGCTCGGCCTCGGCGCAGCGGATCTCGACGCCGAAACGGATCTCTACGGCGGCGAGAATGCTGATATTGGCGAAGCTGTCCCAGCCCGGAACCTCAGCGGTGATCACGGCATCGTGAAGCGGCGGCGCCTCCTCGCCGAGCACGTCGCGGACAATGTCGTTGAGCAGGATGTAGGCCTGCTCCCGGGTCATCTCCGCGATGGTGGCGCTCACGGCTTCCCGACTGGCTGCGTCAAACGACGAGGCAAACGCGCTCGTGGGAAGCCGGTTCCCGCCCGTGCGGGGCGGCCCATGCGCCGCCCCGTCGCCATAGAGCCTATCGGCTCGTTCCGCTGGAACGGCCGGTGCTGCCCGAATGGCTGGAACTTCCCGAGCCGGACATCTGATGCTCGGCTTGCTCGGCCATTTGCAGATGCTGCTGCATCACCGGAAGCGTCTGCTGAATGTAGGATTTGAGGCTCGGATCCTGCACCCGGTTCTCCGCCTGCTGCAGGTACTGGATATCCTTCTGATGATCCTCCACCTGCGCCTGGATGAAGGCGCGGTCGAAGGCTTGGCCGTTGAGCTTCTCGAGCCGGTCGCGCAGCGCGTTGTTCTCGCGTCCGATGCCGGAAGGCGGCTGGACACCTTCCTTCTGCGCGATCTGCGCCAATTGCTGATTGGACTTCTCATGGTCGGCAGCGAGATGCTGGCCCAGCATCTTCACGTCCTGGCTCGACGATTTCTGCTGCGCGAGCTGTCCCAATTCGACCTCCGCGCGGTTGGCGCGGGTCACGTGGCGAATGAATTGGTCGTCGGCGGATTGCTTGTTCGAGGTTGCGTGAGTGCTCGGCATGGTGCCGGTTTCGGACTTCGAGTTTTGCGCCAGAACCGGTGTCGCCGCGAGCAATGCCGTCAATGACACGGTCAGGAAGAGCGGCTTCATGGGGATATACCTCCGGGTTGTTCCTTCCCTAGGGAACAGAGGGTCCCGGCCGGCGTTCCGGGCCGTTGGCGCCTTGCCAAGGCCAGCGGCGTCGTGTATTCCCTCGCGCCACCGCTTCCGGCTCTTGCGATCGAGCGACGCGGGCGCTGCCGTAGCTCAGTGGTAGAGCACTCCCTTGGTAAGGGAGAGGTCCTGAGTTCAATCCTCAGCGGCAGCACCAGAAAACCAAATAAAATCAGGCGCTTTTTCGATCGGTCGATTCGCGGATATCGGACAGAAACCGCGAACGGCGGCGGAACATGCACACACGGGCGGGGATTCCGCCGGGGAAAATGTTCGCTTAGCGTTCACGCAAGGCGGCTACCGTGAGCCGCAATCCCATCCCCGATGACGCGCTCGACGATAGGCTCGGCTTCATTGGCACATCGGGTAGCGGCAAGACCTATAACGCCGGCGGCGCCGTCGAGCGGCTGCTGCGGCGCAAGGCCCGCGTCGTCATCGTCGACCCCCTCGGCGTGTGGTGGGGGTTGCGCGCGCTCGCCGACGGCAAGACGCCCTCGCCGTTCAACGTCGTCATCTTCGGCGGCCCGCACGGTGATCTGCCGCTTAACGAGCGCGCAGGGGCACTGATCGGCGAGACCGCCGTCACCATGGCGGAGAGCTGCATCGTCGAACTGAGCCAGCTCGGGACGAAAACGGCCGAGCGCCAGTTCATGACCGAATTCCTCGAGACGATCTTCCGCAAGGCCGCGGGCGAGCCCTTTCACCTCATCGTCGACGAAGCCGACCTCTTCGCACCGCAGAAGCCGCCGAAGGGCGACGAGACTTTGCTCAACCGCATGGAACAGATCGTGCGCCGCGGCCGCGTGAAGGGTTTCATCCCGTGGGTGATCTCGCAGCGGCCCGCGGTCATTAACAAGAATGTGCTGAGCCAAGTCGACGGCCTCATCGCCTTTAAGCTGACATCGACCCAAGACCGCGACGCGATCGACGCCTGGATCGAGGGCCAGGCCGACAAGGAGCAGGGGAAGGCGATCAAGGACTCGCTGCCCGCCATGCAAGTGGGCCATGGCGTCGTCTGGGTCCCCGGCCGCGGCATCCTTGAGACCGTGTCCTTCCCCGCCAAATCGACCTTCGATAGCTCGGCGACGCCCAAGCGCGGCGAGAAACGTCACGAGGCCGAGCTCAAGCCACTCAACATCGAGGCGCTGAAGGGACGGCTCGCGAGCGTCGCGAAGGAGGCCGAAGCCAACGACCCGAAGCGCCTCCGGCAGCGCGTCGCCGAGCTCGAGCGCGCGCTCGCCAAGGGTAGTGCCGATCCGGTCAAGGCCAAGGCCGATCGCGACGCGGCTTATCTCTCCGGCGTGGAGGCCGGCCGGCGCGACGGGCTGAAAGAGGCCGTCGCCCATATGCTGGCGCAGCAGCGCGTGGCGATCGACGAAGCGGCGCCGCTTTTCGAGCAGATCCGCCAGAGCGCCGCCACGGCTCAGAAGATCCTGGCGCGGTCGCTCGACATTGGCCGCGTGCCACCGACCTCGCCTGCGCCCATAGCTCAGCGGAGAGAGCGCCCGGTTCCGAGCCGGGAGGCGGCGGGTTCGACTCCCGCCGGGCGCACCAATGTCTGCAGCGGCGCCTTGCCGGGACCGCAGCAGCGCATCCTCGACGGCCTCGCCGAGCTCCGTGCGCTCGGCGTCGACCGCGCGCCGCGCGTGCTCGCAGCCTTCCTCGCCGGATACGGCCATCTCAACTCGAAGGGCTTTACCAACGGACTCGGCGCGTTGAGCTCGGCCGGGCTTATCTCTTATCCCGAGCGAGGCAAGGTCGCGCTCACCGACGATGGAATGCGCGCCGCCGAGTTCACCGAGGCGCCGCTGACCAGCGAGGCGCTCCAGCGGCGCATCGCGTCATTGCTCGGCGGCGCCGAAGGTCGGATCATCCGCGCGCTGGTCGAACGCTATCCCCAAGCCGTCCCGCGCGAGGAGATCGCGGCCGCGGCCGGCTATGGGCATCTCAACTCCAAGGGGTTCACCAACGCGCTCGGCCGGCTGCATACGCTCGGCTTCGCCGGTTATCCGGCGCGTGGCAGCGTGGTCGCGACCGACCTCCTCTTTCTCTAGGAGGCGCGGCTGGGCCGGGCTCTCCTGATCACTCCCGAAATCGAGCGGCAGGCGCGCGAGATCGCGGCGGCCGCCGCGCGCGACGTTACCAGCTACAGCACGCGTCGGGCGCTGCTCGCGGCCATGCGCGATGGTCGCGTCACCGACGCGCTGCGCAATCGCAACCGGCATCTGGAGCTCGAGATCCCTGTCGGCTTCCGCTGCTGCTATTCGCATGAGGAGGTCCGGCCCGGCATCGTCTGCCGTCTGATGACCGTTTCGCGTCACCGGCCCGGCTCTCTGCCCAGCCCAGAGGCGGTGCTGGCGCTCATGGGCCTCTTCGGCTTCATCGCCAAGGATCTGGCCTGCGTAACCGTGGAGCTCGAGAGATTTTCTCCCGGCCACGATGCGGTCGGCGTTGCCGAGCCAGTCGACGGGAACTGGGCGGCTTTTCGCGCGGCGATGGCCGCGCCCATCGAGGGAGGGTGCTTATGACTGCCGATGAGCCGCTCGAACGTCCAATCGCGCCGATCGAGCGCACGCCGGACGAGATCTGGGCCTTGGTCGAGATTTTCGGCCACCGCCGGCATTACGGCCGCGTGACCGAGGTCGAGAAGTTCGGCGTCAAGATGCTGAGAGTCGACGTGCCAGTCGAAGCGGCCGCGCCGCTCCTCAACGAGCCCGAGAAATTCGAGACCTTCCTCTATCACGGCAACTCGATCTTCGGCATGACGCCGATGACCGAGGCGGCGGCGCGCGAATGGGCCGAGCACGACCGGCCGAAGCCCTACCGGCCGCTGGAGCGGTTGCCCGCGCCGGAAACGGCCGAGTTCTATGCGGAAGAGGATTAGGACGATCCGATGACGGACACGGCCGAGCTCGAGCGGCGCATCTTCGAGCGGCGCCGCGGCCGGCGCTGGACGCATCGGCGCTGGTGGATTAGGGCCGGCGCGATATCGGTGAAATTCGCCATTATCGCGCGCCTGATGCGTCATCCGGCTGAGGCGGCGCAGCATCTCGCCGATGCGGCGCGGGCGCGTCGAATCGCGAACTCCTACGGCCTGACGGCAGCCGCGCGCAGTCCTTCGGCGACGCGGCTGCAGCGTGGATCGGCGATCGACATAGGCCGAATATGGGCAGCGATGCGGCGCGCGCCAAGCCGCGATACACACTAATACACAATGGGTCTTGATTTCCGCTTGAGTGTGCATATATACACACTATGGATAGCCGGAACATTATCGCGAAGCTTGAGGCCGATGGATGGTACCGCGTCGCGCAGAAGGGCAGCCACCTTCACTTCAAGCATCCGACGAAGCCCGGCCGAGCCACGGTTCCTCATCCCCGCAAGGATGTGCATATCGACACCGTGAAGAGCATTGAGCGCCAAGCTCAAGTCAAACTCCGGTGAAGGACGAGAAATGACCCACTATATTGCCCTCCTCCGCAAGTCGCCCGATAGCGACTACAGCGTCGATTTCCCCGATTTTCCCGGCTGCATCACCGCCGGCAGCACGCTGGAGGAGGCGCGCGCCATGGCCGAGGAAGCTCTCGCCTTTCATACCGAAGAGATGGTGAAGGATGGCGAGGCGCTGCCGGAGCCGAGCCCGCTCGATGCGGTCGACACGACTGGCGCTGTCGCCTTCCTCGTGCCGTTGAAGGAGCCCGCCGAGCGCGTCGTGCGCATCAACATCACGCTGTCCTCGGGGGTGCTGGCCAGGCTCGACGCCTATGCCGAGAGCCAGGGCTATACGCGCTCGGGCCTCATCGCGCGGGCCGCCGAGGAGATGATCGCCCGGCGCGCGCCCGCCGCGAAGGCGCCGCGGAAGAAGGCCAAGGCGAAGCCGATCAAACGATCGCCCAGGCGGGCGGCATAGCGAAGGGTCGATCACCGGCTCGCTAAAACGCCGATCAATTCGAGCTGGTGACGCAAGGCGGCGCATCTTTCGGGCCGGCGTGCGATCGCGTCTCCGTCCGTTTGCCGCCGCAGCGGTGGCACGGCACGCGCTCGAAACCCTCTGGATAGGTCGCGGGGTGATGCTCGCCGCGCTCGGCGATGAGCGCGTCCAAATCGATATCGAAGGGCTTGCGGCAATCGAGGCAATATCCGCTAAGCCAGTTGCCGATCGCCCGCATCTTGCCGAGCGTGTCGACCACGAGGGGATAGGTGATCGTCACCATGCCCGATTTCCTCCCGTCGGCACATCTCCGGGCCCGCTGACGGGACCCGGAGATGTACCGGTCCGCTCAGGCGCGCTTGGCGCGCGGCTTGGCCATCGTCGTCTTCTTGGCCTTGGCGGGCTTGCTCGTCGCCGTGCGGCGCGCAGTCTTGCGCGCGGTCTGACGGCGCGTCGTCGTCGTGGTTGCCACCTCGAGACCTCCTCGTCCGTTGCGGGAGATGGCGATTGCGACATTTCCCGCGCGTTGTCAACGGCGCCGGCGTTATCTCTGCGGAAAAAGATGCCGCCCGGCCAGAGCCGGGACGGCAAGTTGGGAGGAAATGAAGACCAAGAAAGCCGCCGGCGCATGGGCGGTGTTCGGCAGCCGGCGGCGCAGCGATCATGGCATCGGCACGGTCGCCGGCCAGACATTTCCCTCGGCGATCGCTTCGGAGCTCGCGCGGGGCCGCGAGCGCATCGCGAGGCGCGGTCAGGAATGTGCGGCGCGGGTTACGCGGCCGGCAGCGTGATCGGCACGCAGATGCTGAGGATCTGCACCAGCTCAGACGGCGTCACCTTGTTGGCGGGGGAGGCCAGCGGAAAGAGGAAGTACCCCGAGACCTCCAGCGCGCGCGCGACAAGCTCCGAGCAGAACCAGCTATCGGGCTCGCGCCAATCGCGCCCGGTGACGAAGGCGAGGATGCTTTCCTTGTCGTAGGGCTTGCCCAATTGCGAGCGCACGAATTCATAATAGGTCGCGACGATATCGGCCGGCGCGACGAGCTCGACCCGCAGCACGCGCTTGAAGGTCTCGTAACCGGGCGGACGGATCTGCACGCCCGCGGGAATGCCGCCGATGACATCGGCGCGCGCGCCCAGGAGCGTCTCATCGTCGAGCACGCTGTCGACATGCGAAAAGGCGCCGTGGCTGAACCATTCGATCGCCTCGGAGGAAAGCCCATCGGCGCCGACGAATTGCAGGGTGATGGTGCGGGTCTCGAGCGTCACGGTCCCTCCTCCTTCTCCTCATGCTTCAGATCGAAGAGCGTCTTCACGCCGGAAATGCTCTCGCTGAAGATGCCGGCCGCTCCGGCGGCGATGCCGGTCCCGGTCGCGAGTGCCGCGCCCGCGGGCGATGCCAGGAAGGCGCAGCCCGGCAAGGTCAGCGCGATCGCCAGCAGGACGAGGCCGGCGAGGAGGCAGAGCATCTCGTGGCGATAGGGCGGAAGGGCGCCGTTCATCCGGCACACCGCTTCCCCGGCGCGCCGATCACGGCGAGCAGGTCATTCCACGGTTTTTGCAGCGCCGCGGTGTCGAGCCCGGCACCGCTGTCCTCGTCGAGCCCGTCGAGCTTCGACTGGATCGCCGCCTCGAGGAGCCAGAGCTGCGCGTCGGTGAGCGCGAGCGGCTTCGGCGGCCCCGCGCCGGCTCCCAGCGCCGCCATGTCGGCGACGAGAGCGCTCCAATCGGCGCCGCCCGGCGCCTTGTTGCCCGACGCCTGCCAGTCGGGCGAGAGGAGCGCATAGGCCTCGTCGCAATAGGTCGACCAGAACTCCCAGGTCATGCGCTTCAACGCACCCCAGGTGATGCAGGTGAGGCCGCGCTGGTCGTAAGCGGCGACGAAGACGGCATGACCGCCCCAGCTTCCGGGCTCGCCAGGTCCCGTCGGGCCGCCCGCGGGCACGGCCCAGATGTCCTGCGATTGCGCCGAGACCGGCAGCGCCAGGCCGATATAGCAGCCGCCGAAAAGCGAGATCGCGTCCTTGATCTCGGTGAGGTTGCCCGGCTCGAGCGCCGCATAGGCCGAGAGCGCGTTGCCCGCGACCGGATTCTTGAGCCAATAGCCGAGAACGTCGGTCTCGACCGCGCCCTGATCGGTATTCGCCTGGCCCCGCACGTAATGCCCGACAATCTCATAGAGCGCGATCACGTCGCTATCGGCGAGGGTGACTTCCGCGCCCTTGGCGATCGAGGTCCACACCTGCACGGCATGGCCCACCGCGGCGCAGGTGCAATCGCCGAGGCTGTCGTTTCCCATCATGCCGATGGCGGCGAGCTTCCCCGTCCAGTCGACGGCCTCGGGCGGCGGCGGGAAAGCGGCGGTGTAGCGCGCCAGCAGCGGCACGCGCGCATCGTGCCGCGCCTCGTGCTTGCCGAGCTTCATCGAGGAGTGATCGGCCATAGGCCAGCGCCTCCGAAAAAGTGAGAAGCGCCCGGCCGAGCCGAGCGCCCCGCAAAAGGTGCTTTGGAAAAGCGATCAGGCCGCAGCGGCCTTCGCCGGCTGCGACTGCTGGGCGACCAAAGCCGCGATCTCGTTGTTGAGGATCGTCGAGAGGTCCTTGGCGAGCGAGGATTCGAGGTCGGGCAGCGCCGCCAGGAGATCGACCTGGAGCTGTCCGAGCTTGGCGACGATATTGAGCTGCGTCGGATTGGCCGCGACATCCGCGAGGAACTTCTGGACGAGCGGCAGGACGATCTTCAGCGCTTCGTTCTTCACCGCGTCGAGGATCGAGCGGAAGAGGGAACCGAGGGACGAGTTCATGATGTGCTCCAATTCTGAAAGGGATTCGCAGGTCCTCACGCTTTGCGCTCCGGGGCGGCATCTGGTGAGGCAGCGGCCGGCGCGCCGCCATCGCCGCCGCCATTGGGAAAAGGGGGAAGCGTTTGCCCGCGCCGCTGCGCGCTCGCCGAGAGCGCCCACAGGATGAGCGCCGAGAACGCCATCGCCGTGTTCATGTCGAGCGGCAGGAGTTTGAGCGCGGTGAGGCAGGACTGCGCGTACATCAGCACCAGCGCCAAGGTAAGCGAGCCGCCGGCGCCCGCGGCGACCGCGTGCGAAGTCTGCATCTGAGGCATGGGGATTTCTCCGAAGGTTCTATTGCGGCCACTGGCCGGTGAGCAGCATCAGCGCACAGCGCTTCGCCCGCGCCGGCTCTTCCATCCTCGCCCAGTCGCTCGCGAGGCATTCGTCATGCGCGACCTGCCAGGCATCCGACCGCACGGCCGTCAGCATACGGTGGAAGCCGGCGAGGCCCTTGCCGCCCATGGCGAAGGCCATGCTTGCGAGCGCCGCTTGGCGCACCGGGTCGAGCGCCCTGAAATAGCCGGGGCCAAGATCCTTGGCCGCGCGCGCGAGAGCGATATCGCGGTCCTGGGCGAGCGTCGCGCGCGAGCGTTCGCGCGTCCAGTAATCGCCGGGCTTCACGTCGGACCCGGTATGCCCGACGCCTGCCGTGAGCGTACCCAGGCAGACGCCGCCGACGGGGACGGCCTCGCCCGTCATGTCGTCATAGGGAACGAACCGCTCCCCCTCTTCGAGGATCAGGAGCTCGTCGAGCGAGGATATCGACATGGAGATCAGCGGCGGCTGAACTTATGCCAGAGCGCGTAGACGCCGAGCACCGCGCCGCAGAAGGCGGCGATCGCGCTGAAAACGATGTCGGCGTAATAGATCCAATTGACCCAGACCGGCGCGGTCATGAGCGCGCCAGAGAGCGCGAGCTCGGAGCGGGGACCGAGGTTCATGGCGAAGGTTCTCCGGCGGCCGAGCGCGAGGCGCTGGGTCATGGGATCGTGGCAGAGGCTGCCAGCAGCGACGCTGTGTCGCCCGCGACATAGGCATCGACCGCGGCGATGTAGGCGAGCACGGCCGACGCCAACGCGGTGAATTGCGTTGCCGTCATGGTGTGCTTGACCCCCGACTTGTCGCGCAGATAGCTGAGGAACGGCACGCCGGCGTTGATCGACGCCTGCAGCCCGGTCAGGTTGATCTCGTCCTGCATCGCGGTGCCGTAGACGCCGCTGATGCTCGGCGTGCCGGTGCTGGTGATGGCGATGCCCGCGGCCAGCGCCGCGGCGGCAGCGGCGTGGCGGTCAACGGCGGAGTTGTCATGCGCGCTGACGACGCTGGCGACGACGCTTTTGAGCGCGCTGGGCGCGCCCGACGCGGCGACCGGCACGCCGTTGTAATAGACTGCGCCGGTGATCAGGTCGGCCGAAACGCCGTTGGTCGACTGTCCTGCCGCGGTGAGGGCGGCGTAGAGTTCTGCGCCGAAGGTCGGTCCGAAAACGTTTGACATGCTTTAGCCTCCGTTCAGCACCGGCATGCAGCCTGTAGCGTGCCGGCATATGTGGCGGTGCCTCCGCCCACCTGGCCGATAAGGTTGAGACTGAGGAATCCTTCGACGCCCGCGCCGCCTGAGAAAAATGTCAAGCTGGTGTCGATCGGCACGCCGGCCACGGGCTGTGACGGCGCGATGCCGCCATATTCGGTCGTGCCGAAGCCGATCGCGGCCAGCGTGCCATTGGCAGTCGACATCGAAATCGTGCCGAACCAGGTCATGCACACGCTTTCCTCATCTGACCATTGGAAATAAGTCAGGCTTCCGCCTACCTGCACGATCGTCGTCGACGACGTGGAGGCGTTGATCAGCAGTCCCGGAACGGTGGTGCGTCGGTTGAACCAGTTAGCGACGCCGATGACCGCGCCGACATTGCTCTGGAACTGCCCGCTCCCATTGGTCAGCACCGCGCCGACCAGCGTTCGCGTGCTATCGGGCGATCCCGAATTGCTGCGGACCTCGACCCCGACATTGCCGGCGCTCGTGTCGGTGACGTGACCGCCGGCGATAGGCCAGAAATCGAGCGCGAGCGTGCCGCCATTGTTGAAGAGATAGACGAGATAGGCGGTCGAGGCCGCCAGGCCTGTCGCGCCGACGCCGCTGACGAACGTGCCGGATGACGTCGCCGAGACGCCGCCCGAGGGAAGCGACACGGCGCCACCATTGAGCGGAACGCGGTTGCCGTTGTACGGCATCAGCTTGAGGACGGTCGAACTCGAGACGGTCAGCCGGCATTGTCCAGCGAGGCCGGCAGCGTTGAACTGATTGGCCGTGCCATCCGAATTGCCGACGACGATCCAGCCCGTGTTGCCCGCGTTCCGCTGCCTGAGCGTCGGCGGCGTGGTAGATGTGTCTTCCCAGAACTGATAGGCAAAGGGCGATGACGGCGCCGACGAGCCGCTGCTGAGCGTGACAAGCGCCTGGAGATCTGCGTTGATTGCCGCGCGGACAGTCGCGCCGCTGCCATCGGCGACGGCAAAGGCGTCTGAGGACTGCGACATGCTTGGTTCCTAGTTGTATTTCGCGGTGACGGAGAGCGCATTGATCTCGGCGTTGTAGGCCGGGTCCGACGAGGTCAGCACGAGGCGGAACTGGAAGGCGCGCGCGTTGAAATCCGCGGTGATGAGCCGCTGCCAATCGCTCCACGTGGGCGATCCGCCGGGATTGTCGGGCGTCGAGCGAGCATAGAGCGTGGCGCCGGCAGAGGCCGCGGTCGAGCCATCCCAATCGAGCCAGTCATCGACGGAAGCCGTGCGCGCATCGATCTGGTCGAAGGTGTTGACGACGGCCAAGCCCACGGATGAGCTTATGCGGCAAGGCTTGACGCTGCCGAGATCGATGCCCGAGGCGAAATCATAGGTGCCGCTGGAGACGATACCGCCGATGGTATCGACGTCGGCGACCAGATCGAAATCGGCAACGCTATCGACATTGCCCGAGCCGACGAGCTTCAGGAACGGTCCGTCGATGAGACAGTCGGTCTTCGTGCCGGCGAAGGTCGGGTCTTCCGTGACCGTCGTGGTGTTAGCCAAGGTGACGATGTTGGCTGCGGCCGTCACTACGAAGCTGGCGGCCGTCGCGCATTCGACGCCATTGCTGTTCAGCCATTTGAAGAGGTAGGTGCCTGCCGAGAGCGGAAGCACTGTGCTCGTCGCGCTTGAGGAGACGACAGGCCCGAAGTCCATCGCGTTCGCCCATGTGGCGCCCGAGGTCAGCGGCGACCACCTTATCCGACCTGACCCGCCGATCTTCACGTCGAGATCAACCGGCGGGTCCCATTGCAGATGGGCAAAGCCGCTCAAGCCCGAGACGGTAAAGCCCGTGGGCGAGGACGGCGGCGCCGACAGCCCGATCATCTGGACGTGCGATGCCATCGCATAGGGCGATGATGCGCCGAAGCCGTTCAGCGCCTTCACGCGGAAATCGTAAGTGCCCGGCTGAATGTCGAAGACCGTCGCCGTCACCGTCGCATCGCCCTGCGTCGGCGCCGGCACGGGCGGGAGGACGGCGAAGCTGCCGGATCCCGACAGGCCATATTCGAACTGGTAGGTCCTGGCGAAGGCGTCGGGCGAGACGGCCGCGGTGATCACCGCGCTCGATTTGACGCCCGAGGGTGTGCGCGTGTCGTAAAGCACCTCGCTCACCGCCGGCACGCCAGGCGCGTGGACGGTGTTTGGATCGGGCAGCGTCGTCGGCGTGTGGCGCGTGACCGGCAGCTCCTGCGTCGCCGACCAGGCGTAGGCAGAGGGGTCGTTTAGGCGGAGCGCGAGGTCGACGCCGAGAACGGGCGCTCCGGCCGCATCCTGCTCGCCCACGAAAGCGAGCGCCTGCACCTCGAAAATCTGGCCCGACCAGCCGTAGCGCGCGTAGTCGAGCATCATCGTGTCGCCTGCGCGGAGCTGCAGCGCCGAGAGCTTGCAGGGAAGCTGAGGGAGCTGCGTCTCGAGTCGGTTGCGGTTGAGCTCCATCGTGGCGATTCGCTGCGCCATCGAGCCCGAAAGAGTAAACGGCAGGTCGAGCGGCTGGAAAGCCTGCTGGCCGTTGTCCTGCGCGAGATAGACGTCGCTCTTCGCCGGCGGGTAACTGTCGGGGAGCCAGTTGATCGCCGGGTTGATGAAGGTGCCGCGCACGGCATTGAAGGAGCTCCGCCGCGACGACAGCATCTGCACCTGGAAGCCGTCCTTCCTCAGATCTCCTTCGCTGAGAGTGACGGTCGGCGTGCGGTATTCGCCGGCCTGAATGACCCATTCGCCCGAGGTCCATATCGCCCGCCCCGCCGTGCCGCCGAGCGCGCTCAGCAGGTTCTGCAGGTTCTGCGCCGGCGTCTGATCGACCGAGAGCGTGCCGTTGCAGGTATATCGCCGCTCGGCCGTCCTCGTGAGCGTCAGCGTGCCCGATCCTGTGCCGCTGAAATTGACAGGCGTTCCTGCCATGGCGTCGGCAAGCGAGGCCGCCAAAAGGCCCACGAAGATGTCCGACGTGCTGAGACTGAAATCGCCGGCGGTGAACGAGACCGGTATCCAGTAATAATCCGTCGCGGCGGCGAGGCCCGAGGGCAGCGAGCCGCCGCTCGAGGCGGAGAGGTTGACGACGTCGCCGAGGAGCGGCGTGAACATGCCCGACGGTGTGCCGCTGGAAACGGGAAGCAGCGCCTCGGTGAGCGTGATGCGAAAGTTCGCGGGGCTGCAGGTGATTGGTGCAGAGGTCGGCTGCACGGCGACCAGCTCGTCGCTCGTATTGGCCGCGGCGATCGCGTCATCGAGGCTCATCTCGGTCGACCAGGACGAGCCCAGGCCATAGACCGTGTTCGTCAGATAGTCGGCAACGCACAGCGCGGCGTTGTCGGTGTAACCCCGCGTCGCGGTGCGCGGGTCATAGATCTGGTTGGCGCCGAAGACGTCGAAGCTGATCTGCGAGAAGCTGAAGCCCGAGAAGACGGACGGGCTGAACACCATCGCGATATGGACGGCGGCGCAACCCTCCTGGAGATGCTTGGTCGTCCAGCCGAGATTGACCGAGACCAGCTCGGGAAAGGCAGCCTCGCCGGGCGCGCCGAGCTTCTTCTCGACGAAGACGAAGCCGGCATAGACGCCGGTGCCGCTTCCCGACGCGTCGAGCCCGACCGGCGTCGTCCCGATATACATCTCGCCGATCGACTGCACCTGGTGTCCGGCCAAGGTGATGACGAGATGCAGCGTCTGATTGTCGGGGGAAAGACCGATGAAGGTGATGACGCCGCCCTTGCGCTGCCAGCCATAGACGACCTGGCGCGGCGACACGGCCTGGCGCGACGTCACCGTCTGCGGGACGACCGGCTGGTCGGGCTTCTTCGGCCCGAAGATAGCGTTGCCGATGAAGGCGACGGCGGCCGAGGCGAGCGCGCCAGCGATCGCACCGGCGATCGTACCGATGCCGACGGCCGTAGACGCCGCTATCCCGACGGCGATCTCCGCACCCGCGATGATCAGCGGCGGCATATCGCCCTATCGACGGTTGAGCGGGCGAACGCCATATTTAAGTTCCACTTTGACGGGAGGAGAACATGCGAGCACTTTGGCTTTTTGCCGCGGCAATCCTCATTCTCTTTGCCATCGGCGAAACGGCGCTGGCCGATGCGAGGGCTGACCTGGTGAAATCGCTCTACGGCCTTTCGGCAAAGCTCCAAAGCGGCATAAGCATCAGGGAATTTGCAGACATCAGATCGCAGATCCTCGCCGGCGAAAAAATGATGTCGCCGAGCAACGAGTACCTACCAGACCAGTTGCTAAAGCTTGTCTCTGCGCTGGAAGTTGTTCAGCGAATATGGAGATCGACGCATGACGGGCTCATCTGCCAGCGCGGAAATGCCCAGGCATGCGCAGCGGAAGTCTATGTCGATATGGTTAGGATCGACGCAAGCCTTGACCACATCGTCGTTCGTGATGACATCGTTAGAAATGCGTTAGCCGCGCTCGCGAGGATTAACGACTCCGCTATCGCTGCTCTAAACGCTCCAGCCTCTAATAGCGGCGGAGACTGAAACGCCGGCTAGACATTCTGGCGTCAGAAGCATCGCCGCCTTACCAGCGACGACGCCCAGCGCTGTTCCGCCCCTCGTCTCGACGGCGACGACATCGCCGCGCTTCGCCAGCAGCGGCGTAGGCAAAGGCGCGCCGAGCATCGCCGTGGCAATTCCCACCACGCCGCCATCGCGCGCCAATATCTCGACAGCGCCTGCCTCGTCGCTGTATGTCCCGCGGTAGCGCTCGCCGAGATCGATGCCCGTCATCGCCCTGATCGCCTCGACGACGAAGAGGCAGCAATCCCAACTGCCCCAGGCGAAGGGGCGGCCGCGCGCTTCGGCGAGAAAATACGCCAAGCGCTCAGGCCAATCGTCGCGCCGCCTCACCACGCTCCTCCGACGCCAACCGGTATGTTCGTGCCCGGGAAAGTATGTATCGAGGCTGGCGCCGACGTTCCCGGACCGCCCCAGGTTCCCATCCATTCCTGTGCGGCGGGGACGAAGGCGAAGCCGAGATCGTCAGGAAAATTCGCCTGCTGGTCGGCCGTCGTGTAGTACTGAAGCCGAGGGCGCTGCAGATCGATCAACCGGTTCTCGTAGGAGATCTGGATCTGCGGCCCGGCTATGCTCTCGACGATCTGCGGCACGTCCATCTGGCCCGCGAAAAGCTGCATCGGCGACGCGATGAGCGCGCCCGTGTCGTCGAGGAATCCGAGCCACAGCGCGCCGGTGAGGCCGTGCGCCGTCTCGGCAAGGAGCAGCGCCAGGAGGTCGGAGGGCACGCCGGCGAGCGTGAAGACGACGCCGGAGGCGGCGATATCGGTCGTCTCGCCGACACTCTGCACGCCGGCAAGCTGTCCCAGCCCTTTCCAGGTGATGCCGTTCCACACGAAATCGCCGAGGCCGGACCAGGCATTCACCGTGCCGCTGACAAAATTCCCCTGATAGAAGAGCGCCGGGCGCTTTGCCGCGGCGACGAGCGCGGCGACCATGTCGGCGGTGACAGGGCGCGCCATCAGAGCGCTTCCGTCGCCTGGAGCTGGAAAGAATAGACGAACGGGCTGCCGATCTTGGCGCTGCGCGGATTCCCGGAAAGCCGGAACGTGCCGGCGGTGTTGGTGAGCGTGATCACCGCCCCATCGGCATAGCCTTCGCGGATAGTGGGCCAGACGTCGATTGTCGCATGGCCGCTGCCATCGGCGTTGACGTCGCCCAACGCCTTATAAAGCCGCTGCGCCGTGCCCGAGCCGAGCTGGAGGTAGTCGCCTTTGAGCAGCACGCCCGACGCGCTCGGCGTCCACCCTTTGGTGGTGATCTGCGACGCGCCTGCCGCGACTGTGCCATTGACCAGCGCGCCCGTACCGCTGCCACGCGGCGAGGCGCCCAAGGGATCGCCGACATAGAACGTGCCGAGCACGCCTTTGAGCGACGCGAGGAAGGCGAAGATTGCTTCGGCCGAGGCGCGGCCCACGACCTTGTCCCAGGTGAGCGTCACGCTCCAGGCCTTGCCGGGCCATTCGAATGTCTCCTGCTGAAGCGTCACCGGCGAGACGTTCATGCCGACAACGTCGGTCATCGACAACTCGATCTGGCTGGGTTTTTGCAGCCCGGACATCGACAGCGGATAGGTGATCGTCATGCTACGACGCGAAGAGCCTGGGACTGCGCGCGTTCGCCTGCGCCGCCGCTGTTATCGCCCGGCGCTCGATCGACGCGTCGAGACCGCCCAAGCGCTTCGATAGCTGCTCGAGGCGCTGCTCGACGCCGATATCCGCGCCGCGCGCGTCGATGTAGAAATGATTGTTGACGCCGCCAGTTCCCGCCGCGCTGACGCCGAGCTTGCCTCCGCCTAGCTGCGTCAAAGGCATGATGGCCTCGGGCCCCGCCTCGCCGAGAACGCCGAGGCCGCCTGAATATTGGAAAAGGTTCGGCGTGTCGAAGATGCCACCCGCGGCGAACCGTTTGACTTGCCGGCCGCCGACGAAGGCGCCACCCATCGCAAACGGCGCGCTGAATCCCGCATCGGGCACGGTGAACCCGGAACTCGGCGCAAACAGCTCAGGGAATGTGCCCTCAAACCAATTGCCGATGCCAGACAGGCCCTTGCTGAATAGACCGGCGAGAGGGCCGCCGAAGCCCACACCGCCAGTGCCACCGCTACTGGTCGCCTTACCGGTGATCAGTTCGGTCAGCGCATCATTAAGAGGTTGAGTCACCGTCAGGCGGAAGACGAGATTGGCGACGTCGCGCTCGAGCGACTTGAAGAGGTCGCTGGCTTTGCCACCCTTCTCGATGAAGTTTTCGAAATCCCGCGAAATCGTGTCGGCAAATTGCTTGGCGGCTTCGCTGAATGCCCGATCGGCGTTCTGCGCACGCTGGAGGGCCACGTCGGTCTTGGCGATTTCTTCGTTGATCTGCTTGCGCTTCTGGTACTCCTGCTCGAGCACGTCGCCGGTGTACCCCTCGTTGACGAGCTGATTGCGCAGCCTGAGATCGGCCAGTTCCTGGGCGCGCTGCTCGGCGTTCTTGCCCTGAAGCGCAAGCTCGAGCTGCTTCTCCGCGAGCGTCTGCTGAAGCTGCCTGTCCTCGTCATTGGCGCGGATCTGCTGGTTTATCCTGTCGCGGACCTCGTATTGCTGGACGAGGAGCTCGGTGAGCTGCTGAACCTGGGCGATCTCTTCGGGTGTCGTCGCCTTGAGCGCCAGGTCGTGGGTCGCTTGCGCCGCTTCGTTCTGCCGCTGCGCCGCCTGGATCGCCGCCGGACTGCCGCCAGCCGCCGCAATGCGCGCGAGATTGTCGTTGGCGAACCCCGCCTGGCCGTAGAGGCCGCTGGCGCCGAATTGGTCGTTGAACTCGGCGGCGCGACCGGCCGAGAGCTGCTGGAGCCTTAGGCCGCGAAGTTGCCCAGCGAAGGCGGCCGCGCGCTCGTTTTCGAGGTCGGCGAGGTACTGATCCTCGATCTGCGAACGCTGGAGCGTGAACTGCCGGTTCGGCGCAGCGACACCGAAGGCGGCGATCTGCGCGCGAATCGGCGCGGCCTCGCGCTCGAAGGGCGAGCGCTGGTTGCCGGCCGCGGCTGAAACGCCTGCCTGCGCCTCACGACCTGCCTTGAGGATCTCGCCGAGCGCTTTCAGCCGTTCCGTCGCTTGCGGATCTTCATTCGTCCCGCCGGCGATCGAGGCGTTGAGAAGGTCGTATTGCTTCTGCGCCGCGTCCAGCCCGCGCGAGAGCGCTTCGGCGTCGTTGGCGAGCTTCTCCGTGCGGCCGGAAACCGTATCGAAGCCCTTGGCGATACCGCTCGCCTGGCCGATGAGCTTGTCCTGCTCGACCGTCTGCGCGCGAAACGCGGCAGTGGTGCGCTCGATATTCTCGGCGGTCTGGAGAGAGTAGAGCTGGCCATAAGCGGCGACGAGCTCGGCCGGCGTGACGCTCGGGCGGGCCGATTCCGGCAGGCCCTGGCCGAGAGACCTGGGGCCCGCGCCAGGCGCCAAGGGAGCGGCGCGGCGACCGGTGGGGGATTCGACGGGAACGCCTCTCTCGAGCCCCGCCACGCGTTCCCTGGCCGCATCCAACTGCTCGGCCGGCGTCGGCGCGCGGCCGATGGCGCCCAGCCGCTCGGCGGCGCTTGCCGCGGCCTTCGTCACGGTATTGAGCGTGCGCTCGAAGAGGCCGAGGCCGTTCTGCTCGAGGCCCTGGAAGCGTTGCGTCACCGCGTCGAGGAGAACGACCTGGGCCTCATGCGCGTGACCCGAGGCGACGAGATCGTCGATGACCTTGCGGTCGGCGGTGCTCAACAGCGCGAATTCGTCGGAGAGCTCCCTGGCGCCCTTGGCCGGGTCGGCAAAGAGCGCCTTCAGCTCCTTGGCGGCGTCCGCCGCACCCTTGCCGCCGGCATAGCCGAAATCGGGCGCGATCGCGCCGAGCCGGCCGACGAGGTCGCCCGGGATCTGGCCGCCGCGGGCGAGCTCGGTGACGACGCTGCGCGCGCCGAAGATCGAGAGGGAGCTCGATTGCGATATCCGGCCGGCGAGCGCGTCGGCCGAAGACGTCGTGAGCCCGCTCGCATTGGCCGTCGCCCGGAGCTGTGTCTCGATGCGTTTCAGCGAGTTTTCGGAGGCAATGGCCGCGGCGGCGAATGCGGCCGGGATGGCCAATATTGCCGCGCTCCAGGCGAGCGTCGCACCGGACAGACCGAAGAGGTGCTCGGCGATCAGGCCGAGGGTGATAGGCACGCGACCGAACTCGCCGCGGCTCACCTCGACGGAAAGGCCGCGGAATTCGCGGACGAGCGTGGCGATGCCGCCGTGGGCATGCTCGCTCGATTGAGCCACTCCCTCTGACGCCGCGCCGAAATCGAGGTAGCGCGCGCGCAGTTGGGCCATGAGCTTCGCGTGCTCGTCGGCCGATACCTTGCCGGTATCGAGCGCGCGCTTCAGCGTGTCCGCGCCCTTGGCGAATTTCAGTTGCGAATCGTAGGCCGGATCGAGCGACCGCCTCAGGCGTTCGAAGCCCTGCGCTCCGCTGGTCAGTCGCCGCTCGGTCTCGGCGATCGCGCCCGACAGCGCGTTTCCCGACTGAACCATCTTCGCGTCGGCCGCGACCTTCTGCGCCGCACCGGCTTGGTAGCCCGACGAGTCGAGCGCCGCCTCGACGCGGAGAGAGGTGAGTTTTTCACCCATTGGTGCCGGCCGCTTGTCTGGCCATCCGCTTCGGCCGCCTCGCCCGCTCGCGCGCGCCCTGAGGCGGCAGATAAACGACGGTGTTCTGCACCCGGCGCGCGGCGTGTAGCTGCGCGGACGGGCCGCCGCCGGCTTTCTCGGCCGCTACCGCGCGATCGATCGCGATCTTGGACAGCCGACTGCTCCTCACCTGCGTCATCGTCACTCCTTTCAGCCCTCGGCGAGATCGGAAATCACCCGGAGCCATTCCTCGTCCATCGCCGAGACGAGCCGCAGCAGCTCGTCGAAGGCCTCGCCCTCATAGCCGAACCGCGCGGCATAGGCGTCGATCGCGGCAAACGAGATCGGCCGATGCAGCAGCTTGGTCGACAGGCCGCCCATCGGCAGCACGATCGTCACGACATGCGCAGACCTGTCGGCCGAGAGACGCCAGAAAGACTGCCATACGTCGCCGAGATTCTCGGCGATATCAGCCTCCTCCGGCGCGTGAGCGAGGCTGGCCAGGTGCGCCGCATCGGGCTCCTCGGCCGCCAAATCCTCGAGCCAGTCCGCATCGCGCCCGCTGGTGAGGTGCCAGCGGACCGCGGCCCTCAGTTTTTTTCCGCATCCTCCAGGAACTCGACCTGGCGCTCGCCTACCTGCGTCGCCGCCCAGACGACATGCTCGCGCAGCTTGCGATAGCCGACATCGGTCAAGAGCTCGCGCGCCATCTCGCCGCTATAGGGCGTGTCGAAACCTTCCCATCCCAGCAGGATGTGCTCGGCGAGGAGAGATCCGACGACGCGCGCCGTCTCGTCCTCGGGCGGGGTCTCCTTGGGGAAGCGCTTGGCGAGCCGGCGGAAGGCGAGGTCGCGCGCGACGACATAGGGCCGATAGTGGAGCGACCGCACGCGCAGCGAGACCTCGGCGAGATCCGGGATGGCGATGAGCTCGCCATCCTGCTCCTTGGCGATATCGGCCTGGAGAGACGATAGCTTGACCGGCATGGATCCTCGACAGATGTCAGGTTTCGAAATATTCGAGGCGCGACAGCGTGATATGCGCGTTGGTGAGCGCATCGATGCTGGCGCTCCCCTTGGCCGGCAGCGTGACGCGATCGTTCTTGCGCGCCGCATTCGGCACGCCCTCGGTCAGCGTGAGCGACGGCACGCCCCAGATGAGCGCCTGGCTGCCCTTGGTTGCGCGCGCATTGACGCTGATCACTGTGCCGGCGAAGAGCTGAGAGAGCAGCGTATTGTCGCCGAAATAGGTCTCGAGCGTGACGGAGATATCGCAGGAGCCCGAAGAGATGCTGACGGGCGACGGGCTGTCCACCGCCTCGATCACCGCCAGGTTGTTCGCGAGTTCGATGTCGAAGGACTTCACGAAATTCGGCGAGGCGAGCGAGGCACCGTTGAATCCGACGCGGCCGACATTGGCCGAGGCCGCCATGACCGGGTAGGTCGAGGGATCGGGCGCGGCGCTCGTCGAGCCGGCGACGCTGGCCTGGCTCTGCGAGCCGCTCATGCCGAGGAAGTCGAAACTGCCGGTGATCTTCTGCTTGGCGTCGATCTTGACGCTCATCTTGTCGACCACCATGCCCTTCTGCAGGATGTAGGTCGGCGTCACCTGGTCGAGGAAGCCTCGCTCGATCGACAGGCTCTGCATCGACGTGCCGTTCTTGATGTAATCCGGCATCCAGACGCTGATCGTCTTGCCCGCGCCTGCGTCCACCGACCATCCTGAGGGCAGGTTGTCGAAGGTCAGCGCGTGCGCCGCGATCGCGGTGAGCCGCACCCAGTCGTTATTGGCGGCCGTGGCGAACTTCGTGCCGGCGGCCGTTCCGCCGACTTTGAGCCACTCGCCGACGGTTAGGCCGAGCGTCGTGAAGTCGAGCGTGGTCGACCCCAGGCCGGTCGAGGTCGCGGTGATGTCGCCCGAGCCGCCCTGGAAGCCGACGACCTTCAATCTCGCCGTGCCGGGAGGGATGGCCTCGTCGGTGATGCCAGAGCCGGCAAAGGCGGGAACGGTGGCGCTCCCTGTGGTGCATTTGAAGACGCCGTTGTTGCCGGCGACGCCGAAGCCGGTAAACCGCACGAGCTGGCTCGCGACGAAGGGGGCGCCGCTGTTCACCGTGACGATTGTGCCGGTGGTGGCGACATTGGTGATGACGCTGTCGGCGGTGCCGTCGTTGTCCCGGCTCGGCGTCTTGGTGAAGAGGTTGAAGAAGGCACTCTGCAGGAAGTTCTCGAGCGTCGAATTGTCGACGGGATAGTGCCACTCGTTGTTGATCGCGCCGCTGTTCGACTGGCCGACCTGGATCGGCGGCGCGTTCATGCGGTCGGCGCGGATCTCGTCCGACGTCTGGAAATCCGGCTTGTAGGCCAGGCTCTCACCGGTCATGCGCGCGATGCGCATGCGCGGCGACGCCGGCGTGGTGCCGAGCGTCGCCTCGAGGATCGCCGACAATTGTACGCGGTTGCTGTCGCTCATCGTCTGAACGCTCCCAGGTGCTCGTTAGACCATTACGCCGCTTCGTCTTCCCAGAACGGGATCGATACCGACCGCCGCCAATAGAGGCCGTTGTCGTCGGCGGTCTCGCCGCCGCCGATGCTCGCCCCTTCGCAGGTGAGGCCGCCGAATGTCTGCGCGCGGAAGATGTCGCCGGCGCCGACCGCGTAGCCGAGCGCCGTGCCGTCGCCCGATCCGCGCGGCACAAACAGATGAACCACAATCGTGCCGCGCCGGCGGAAGAGGTTGTTGCCGGGCGCGCCTATCGACATCTGCTCGTCGGTTCCGCCGATCACCTCGAGATAGGCGAAAGGCAGCGGCGAGCCGTCGCCCGCAATCGGCCGGTCGGTCGTATCGTTCGGCAGGCGGATGGCCGTCGTCGTCCAGCTCGCTTCGAACCGCGCGACGATCGCGGCGACGCAACTGTCGTAGCTCATGGCGGCGAGAGGATGAGGGCGGGATAGGTGATGGAGTCGCCGGCGTGACGCCCGCGCCGGCCGCCGTTGCGCTTGAGGATATAGCCGCCTTCGAGCTGGATGAACGAAATCTCGGCCGAGACGATCGGCCCGAACTCGGCGATGACGGCCGAACGCATGCGCTCGACTATCCCCGGGGGAATGCGCACCTTGATCGACCCGACCTCGATCTTTCTGGCATAGGGCCTGTCGTTGGTGATGGTCACCTGCGCGCCGTCGGGGATCTCCTCGGCGTCGACCTGTTGCCCGTCGACCATGGCGAACCAGGCGTCGCGATAGGCGCCGCTTTCGACCGGCGAGTTTTCGCGCGCCCAATCGAGCGCGAAGGCGGCGATCTCTGCCTGGTAGTCGAAGACGTAGACGATCGGGCCCGGCGGGATGACGGACTCCTCTGGCGCTCCCTCCTTGCCGTTGACGAAGCGCTGGTAATGCTCCGAGGCGTCGCCGCCATCGATCGCCTCGTCGAGCGCCTCATGCGCCACGCGCGCGAGCTCGGCGGCGATCGCCGCGCTCGAAAGCCCGGATGTCGCGACCCTCAGCTCGCGCTCGAATTTTTCGATCCGCGCCATCACCCGCGCACCTGGAGAACGTGCATTGCGTAGTCATCGCCGATCTTGACGGAGTTGCAGGCCTGAACAGCGCGCGCTGCGCCATCGATGACGAGGAAGTCGCCCTTCTTCGGTGGCCCTGGCCAGCCGGCGGCAGCGATTTCGGCGTTGCCGATCGCCGCGCGCCTGTCGCCCTGGATGATGCCGCCGACGAGCTCGGCCGGCGAAAAGAACCTTACTTTCGCCTTCACCGAAAGATCGGATTGGCCTTGTCGCCGCAGGATCGTCGTCTCGCCGAGGCGGTCGATCATCGCCTGCACACTGTCCGGGCTCATCCGACCGAGACCCGTCTGTGCTTGTCGAGCTTGTCGCGGATCGTGTCGGGCAATCCGCCGTCCTGGCCGGGCACGCCGCCGACCCAATACTGCTCCGTCCCGACGTCGATCACCTGCTGGCTCTTGAGCATCGGGTCGCGGTTGCGCGCGAGATATGTCGCCTTGACCATCTCGATCACCGCTTCCTCGATGCCGAAGGGCAGGCTGTCGAGCAGCGCATAGCCGGCGGTGTAGCGGATGACGACCTTGGGGCCGGTCCAAAACCAGGGAATGTCGTTGCCGTTGAGGCGCAGCAGCTTGCCCTTGTCGCCGTCGAGCTCGTAGTCGTCGCTCGTCAGGGTTGTGTCGCCATCGGTCGCCGAGACGATCTCGGTGACGGGATAGCGCTCGAGCCAGAGCTCGGACGGTCGCAAGGCGAAGCGCGCGAAGCGGAATGTCTCCTCGACCGTCTCTTCGGCGAAGACGCGATTGGTATAGTCCTCGGCGACGCCGCTGTAGGCGGTGATCAGCGATGCGAGGAGATCGTCGTCGGCGGTGGTGGTGATGCCGAGGCGCGTCTTGACGGTGGCCAGCACCGTCATGTCGTGCGTCGCGGCCGGCGTGATGATGGTGATCATAACCTTGGTATCGCTGGAGTGTCGGCCGTGCGCGGGATGGCGCCGGCAGCGCGCGTGCGCGGCGTTGCGGTCGTGAAGCTGACCTTGACCGTGACGATGCCGGCGTGGCCTGCCGCCGTGACGCCAGGCGCATCGAGATTGATGTCGCTGTGGATGCCGAGCGTGCCGGCGATGCCTGTCGCGGCGACGCCGGCGCCTTGAGTGCCAGGTCCGGCGATGTCGCCGCCGGCGCTCGCGATCGCGGCGACGCCGGCCGCGGCGATGCCGATATCGGAGAAGAGCGCGCCTGCCTGACCCGTCGCGGCCGCGCCGGCAAGCGTGACCGAGGCATTGTTGCCGGTCGACGCCGTCGGCGTGCCGGCCGTGCCGGTGGCCGAAACGCCGCCGGGGAATGCTGCGAGCGAAGGCGTGACTGTTCCAGCCGCGCACGCGGCGGACACGCCGGCGACGGCCGCGCCGACATTGGCTGCGCCGGTGCCGGCATGCCCTGTCGCAGCCACGCCGCTCGAAGCCGCCGCGACTTGGGCGATGGCCGCGCCTGCGCTCCCCGTCGCCGCGGCGCCGCTCGTCGTGACAGCGATGCTTTGGGCCGTCGTCCCCGCGGCGCCTGTCGCGGCCACGCCGGCGATGTTGGCGGTGGTGATCGTGCCTGCGATGACGCTGCCGGCCTCACCCGTCGCCGCCGCGCCGCTCGGGAAGGCGGTGACGCCGGGGACGATGCTGCCGGCCGCGCCCGTTGCCTGGACACCGGTGATAATGACCGGCGTAACGACGCCGGCGACGACAGAGCCAGCCGCGCCCGTCGCGGCGACGCCCGAGATCGAGGCCTGGATATCGGGCGTCGGCGATCCGGCCGATCCCGTGGCGGCCACGCCGCCCTGGGCGAGACTGACGCTCGGCGCGACACTTCCGGCGCCGCCCGTCGCGGCAACGCCCGAAGGCGGCGCGCCGATCGTCAGCGAGACCGAGCCGGCCACGCCTGTCGCCGAGACGCCGGTGACCGAGACGTCGGTCTCTGGCGGGTGGACGAGGTAATTGAAATATTTCGAGCGCAGCGCCGGGAAGCTCATCGGATCTTCTCGGCGAATATGCTGATCACGCCCGCGTTCGTGTCGTTGGCGATCGGCGCCTGGTGGATACCGAAGCTCATCACGGCCGGGATGATCTCGACCGTCATGCTCTCCCAGCCCGAGGACGTGCCGCCGACCGAGACGTTCGTCGACGGCCACGAGCTCGCCTGGCCGCCGGTGTCATGGCCCGAGACTTCTGCCGTGGCGCCGGCGGTATTGGTGCGATTGGTCATGCCGGCAGGCGGCGCCTCGAGCGTCGTGTTTGTCGAGCGATGGCCGGCGAAGGCCGCGAGCCAGGAATTCTTGCTCTTGAGCGTCACCGCCGAATAGGTGACCGTCGTGCCCGTGCCGCTGCCGCTCTGCGGCGTGCCGAGCGGCGTCGTCGCATGGACCCCGCGATAGACATGGACGACCATGTCAGTGGCATTCGTCCAGGTGCCGGAGACCTCGGCGCTACTGGCGGCGATCTTCCAGCCGAGCACGCAAGAATTCGTGTTCGCGCCATGGCTCGCGCCGCTCGTCCAACCCGCCGGTAGAGTCGGCGGCGTGGCGCTGCCGTCGCGGTAGGCGAAGATGACGATGAGATCGCCGACCTGATGGCCGGCGGGTATGGTTATGCTCGAGGCCTCGACCGAGCCGTAGCCGACGGGGATAAGCACATCAGTTCATCGCTTCGATGGAATAGTCGACGCCGGTCAGCGTGTTCGACGCGGACGCCGTGCCCCATTGTGCCGTGATCGCGAGCGCCGTGTCGGAGGTGAGGTCGACCGTCACCGCAGCGGGTGCAGACGCGCCGGCGACACACATGGCTTGAACGGGCACTGTCGCGCCATTGACGATCGCAAAGCCGTTTACCTCGAGCGTGCCCGAAGAGCCGTTGCTGCGGACCTGGAGATAGAGCTCCAGATACCACATGTTATTGGTGACGCCCGAGCCCGTCGTGAAGGTCGGGCTTAGCGCCAGCACGGTGCCGGACACCCCGCCCCAGCGCAGCCGGAAGATGAGCGTCGGCGTCGCGGTCGTCGAGTGCTTGCCCGATGCGACGACTCTCAATCGCCGCCCATCTGCCAGGTAATTCCCGGGGATAGTGACGTTGGGGAAGATGATGGCCTCGGTCGTCGTGTTGGCGACGGCGGTGCCATCGGCCACGGCGGCGCTCAGCGTTTCTTCCCAGGTTTGACGGCTCATGCGGAGATCCTATCGGGCGATGCCGGGCGCGAAGGCGCGCGGTCGGATCGGGCTGCGGCTCGGCAGCTTCGGGTATTTCGAGACGCGGAGGTAAAAGACGTTGCTGGTGACCGTGTTCACCAGGACGGCCAGGCCGTCGCCGATATAGCAGAAGCGGCCCCACGTGCCGTTTGTCTGTGCGCCGTCTGGCGTGTCGCCGGTGCCGGCGAGGCGCGTCCATTTCTTCGCGGCTACGTCGAGCATGTAATAATCGCGGTTGTCGGTGCCGCCCGTTAGCGTGCCGGACCAGCCGAAGACCTTTCCAGAGATCGGATCGAAGAGGATGCCGGGACCCGTGATGCCTTCGATGACCGTCGAACCGCTCGTCGTCGCGCCGGCCTCGGAATCGACATAGGAAAAGGGACTGACGAGCGAGCGGATATAGGTGTGGCCGCCGCCGACGCGCAGCATGTAGGGCGTGCCGCCGACGATGGCGCAGACCGACGTCGCCGCAGTGCCGCCGCCTGGCCCTTCGAAGTTGGTGAGGGGCGTCCATTGCGAGCCCGCAGCCGCCGTTATGTCGAAGCTGGCGAGCCCGCGGTTTTCCTGCGAATAGATCAGATTGTCGACCGGGTTATAGACCTTGGGCTCGAGCACGTCGGGCCCGCTTGCCGGCGAGATCGTCGGCGCGATATCCTGCTGCGTCCATGCGCCGGCGCCAGTCGAGTTCGGCGTCTCCGTCGACATGTCGAAGACCCAGTTCTCGGCCGTGAAGGCGCCTGTCGTGCCTTGCACATAGCCGCCGTCGCCGGCGAAGAGCTTGTCTTGATTCGCCAGATAGACCAGCGAGCCATAGCCGTGGCGCGAGGCGGGCGTGCCGTCCGCGTTGCTGTCGACCGCCGTGCCGGTGGTTGCCACCGAGGCCGTCGTCTTGCGCCGCCACAGGAAGGTGTCGACGTTGAAGGCATAGACCTCGTTGCCGTAATAGTCGTTGTGGCCGCCGTTGAAGATGACGAGGTCGCGCCGCTTGCTATCGAAGACGGCGCCGCCCCAATCCGCCATTTCGGCTGCCACGCCGATGACGCCGCCGGGGCTTGGCGACACCGCAACATCGTTGAGGCGGTAATTCCCCGACGATGGCGCCTGCCACCACTGCCCAATGGCGAGATCGTTCGGAAACGCCACGGATCAGGCTAGGCGAAGGATCGCGTTGCTGGCATCGGCGGTAGGGAGGATGACGGTGAACGTGCCGGCGCTGACCGTCTGCGTGCCGCCGAAATCATGCACCGAGACTGCGCGGCCGTTCAGCGGCGTCGCACCGGCGCCGAGACGGGTCGAATTGTTGTAGATGACCGCGGCCGTCGCGGAGAAGGTCGCGCTCGTCCAGGACGGGTCGGGATTGAAATCGGTGAGCGCGGTCGTGCCGGAGGTGGTCGGCGTCACATTGGTCAGCGCCGATCCGCCCGAGGTATAGCCGGTGCCAGAGGTCTCGTCGGTGCCGACATTGCTCGCCGTCGGCGAGCCCACGCCCGGCGTGCCGACATTGGTCTGCGTGCCGTCGAAGGTGCGCGTCGGCGAGACCTTGATCAGCAGCATCTTGAAGACGTCGGCCGTGAACGTGACGGTCGTTACGGCGCCGGTGTGCGCCTTCGACAGCGTCACCTGGCTCGCGCCGTCGATGCTGGCGATGACGGCGCCGGCGGCGACGTTCGTTCCGGTGACCGCCATGCCGACGGCAAGGTTGGCCGTCGAGGCGAGTCCCGTCAGCGTGAAGGCGGCATTCACGCCGGTCGCGGAGACCAACTGTGTCGCGAGAAAGCAGTGGCCGCCCTCGAGGAGCTCCTGCTTAAAGCTGGTGCACATGGCCGTGGTCGCCAGCGCGAAGAGCGGCAGTCCGGCATGCCCGGTGATGCCTACATAGAGCAGCGCGAAGAGCGCGAAGAGGATGATCGGCAGATGGCGGCGCATTGAACCCTCCACGGCGCTCAAGAGTTGGCGGCGGGATGGAACCGCTCGCGGTAGGCTTTGGCGGCCGAGCTCGGATTGCGGTCGCCGTGCCAGAGGCGCTCGATGTGCTGCACCGTGACGAAGTGCCCGTGCACTTCCTGGCGTATCACCGCCTGGACCTCCGGCTTGGCGAAATGCGCCTCGAAGGGCGAGCCCTTCGCCGCATCGACGACGTCGGCGACCATCTGATCGAGGAGATGCGAGGCGTCATGCGGCTCGTCGAAGCGCGCGTCGCCCTTGGTGGCGAGATGGCCGCGCTCTTCCCGCTGCACGCGGTCGTGATGCACGACGAGCGCCTCGGCGATCTTGAGCCTGAGCCGCTCTACCTCCAGCAGCCTGTCCTGCGTGATGCCGGGATCCGTCGGCGTGATGTGCGTCGCGGTCTCGACCGCCCATTTCTCGGGCGTATGCGGACCGCCGTTCGTGGCCATCGTGCGAATCATGCGGGCGTCTCCTGGCTGTCGCGGCGACGGCCGCGGCGGGAAGGGGAAGTCGGCGGTGAGGAATCAGGCTGCTGGTCGTCGCTCGCTACTTTGCCGACAAGGGCGCGCGTACTGTCCCCGGTGTTTCTTAAATCTGCGCCGCGAGCGGCCTCGATCGCCGCGGTATCGTCCGTGGCGACGCCGCGCTCTATCCACCAGCGGGCGGAACTGGCCCGCATTGCGACGATCTCGCCGGCGCGGAAGCGCATCTCGGGATCCCGCGGGCGATTGTGAACGATGCCGTCGGCCGTAAATAGGACGGTCGTCGTCGGCTCAGACATTGCGAACCTCGAGAAGAATGGAAGCGCCAGGGGCCGCCGCGGTTAGGCGGCGGCCCAAGCGATCAATGCTCAGACGATGGCGGAGAGAAGCGGGCTCTCCTGATAGCGCGGGGCGTGAAGGATGTAGAGCAGCGCGCCGAGCTGGGCGTTGAGGCCGACGTCGGCAATCGACGCCTGGATGCAGCAGAAGCCGTTGGCGACGTCGAGGTCCTCGGCCTTGATGTCGATCACGACGATCGCCGCCTGCTCCGCGAGGTCGCTGTTGGTCCAGGTGCCGCTGGCCGGGGTAAAGGTGTCGTGTGTCGCCGGGGAGGTGCTGGTCGAGGTGGTGAACTGGCCGACGGCCAAGAGATTGCTCGCGGCCTGCTTCTTGTCGACGCGGGTGAAGCTCAGCGCCTTGGAGTTGGTGCCGTTGACGTCCGTCGCTTGCGACAAGGTGATGGTCGGGTCGTCGCCGTTGGTGCCAACAGCCTTGAAGAGGACGACGGCGCAACGGAAGTAATCCTTGAGGTTCACCCAGTCGCCAGTGTTCGCGCCGGCGGACATGTCGACCGGCAGGAAGCCCTGGCAGATCTGGAGCTTCTCAGCGACATGCTGATTGAGGGACATCTGGAAGTCTCCTGAATTTGGGCTAGAATTTGGGAAGGCGGCGGGGCGATTAAGCCCCGCCAATGGAGGTCAGCCGCTCAGGGCTTTACGGGCGGTTGTCGAGCGTGACGCACCAGGAGAGCGCGTTGCTCCCGTTCTCGCGCGTCAGCGTCGTCGACCAGGCCGGCATGCCGTTCATGCGGAAGATGAAGCGGAAGGCGGTAAGCGACTGGTCGAAATAGAGATGGATCGACGTGTCCGTGCGAATGCCGCCGGCCTTGGTGAAGGCCCAGTACTGCGCCATGTCGACGAGGAAGATGTCGCCCTGCGTGCCGAGCGCCGAGCAGGCCTCGAGCGGAATGACCGGCCGGCCGTAGAGCGTCGCATAGGGCGAGCCGGCGATGCCGTTGGGGCCGAGATAGACCGGTACCTTGCTGGTCGCGGCGGGGTCGAAGGCCATGCCGTTGAGCTGCGGCTCGCCGTCCTGGTTGATGAGCCAGACGGCGTTGCGGCGCCACGGCGCGTACATCCGCGACCACATCTTGTTGACATTCTGGAACCAGATGGTCGATGAGGACTGGCCCGCCTCCTCGGCGACAGAGACGAGGCTCGGCGAGTTGAGGAAGCCCAAGGGCTGACCGACGCCGGTCCCGCGGATGATCGCGGCGTTGATCTTGGAGACCATCTTCGCCGGCGCCTTGGCGCGCAGCCAGGACTCGAGGCCAGATGCGTCCTCGAGGAGCTCGTCGGAGATCGGCACGAGCGCCGAGAGCTTCACCAGGCGAACGGTGTCGAGCTTCAGCGCTGGCTTGCTCTGGGCGTGCGTCGCCGCCTCGCCTTCCCAGAAGACCTGCACACCGCTGGTCGTATCCCAGGGCGTCGTCTCGTCCTTCGGGAAGGTCATCGAATTGCCGCTCGGCGTGAACGGCGTGGCGCGGACGAGGAGGTTCTCCTCGGCGTACACCTTGACCATGATCTCTTTGGAGAAATCCGGTGGCACCACGAATCCGCCATCGGTGCCGACGCCTTCCGTGCCGAAGGTCGTCGCGGCATTGAGCAGCCTCTGATCCGGCTGCGCACCCTGCAGGCTGGCCTGGCGGACCGCCACGGCGAATTCGCCGAGAGAGCGGAAGCCGCCTCTGGCATCGATGACGCGCGGCGTCGCGGGGACGCGGTTGCTCGGATCGGTCGGCTCGGTCGTGCGTCGGCCGCCGCCCTTGGCGACGATGGCGACGCGCTCGCGTGCCTTGATCTGCTTGTCGAGCTTCTCGACCTCGACGGCGTTGGCGTCGATCTTCGCGAGCTCGTCGTCGCTCAGCTCGCGACTTTCCTCGTCGGCCTTGGCGAGGATCGTCTCGCTCTCTTCCTGCAGACCGACCATCTTGTCGCGCAGGGCCTGGATTGCCGCCTCCGACGGGGCCGCCATCATGATGATCGCCGGGCCGACGAGAGACAGCGCGGAAGCCGCCAGAAGCGTGGCGCGCATGTGCTGGACCTCTTTTGTAAAGGAAGGCTTGCCCAAGGCCCGATGGACGATGGCCGGCGCGCGGGCGGCGCGTCGGAAAGCGTTTACCTGCCGATGAGCGCGCGCGTGCCGGCGACGCGGGCCGCCGCGGCCGCGCGCCGCGGATGAAGCGCTGCGGGAAGATGGCGGAAGCGCGAGGGATCGCGCACGCTGGCCGCGGCCTTCACCGGCTCGTCGAGCACATCGGCGAAGCGTTTGTCGACAGCCTCCTGCGCCGTCATCCAGGTCTCCGCGTCCATCATCGTGCGGATGTCAGCGACGGGCTGCTTCGTGCGCGCCGCGTAGCTGTCGGCGATCGTCGCGGTGACGCTGTCCAGGAGGTCGGCGGTTCGGCGCATCTCCGCCGCCTCACCGATGGCCAGTCCCCAGGCGTTGTGGATCATCATAAAGGAGCCGTCGGCCATGCGGATCTCGTCGGCGGCCATGGCGATGAGGCTCGCGATCGAGGCCGCCAGGCCGTCGACATGGGCGACGACGCGCGCCGGGTGGTTGGCCAGTTGCGTATAGATGGCGCGGCCTTCGAAGACATCGCCGCCGTCGCTATTGATGCGAAGGTCGATCGCCTTCACAGGGCCAAGGGCCGACAGATCCTTGGCGAACTGCGCGGCGCCAATACCCCAAATCGCCGAGATCGTGTCGTAGAGATAGATCTCGCCGCGGTCGCCCTTGGATCGCATGCGATAATTGAGCGATCGTCCCGCTGGTCTTTCGGTGAGCGCCGCGAGCCGCGCAGCGAAACGCCGGTTCTGCTCGCCGCTTTCCTTGTCCTTGCCGTCGATCTTGTCGATGAGCGCTCCTGCCGCGTCGTATATGCCGGTGTCGTTCTGTTGCGCCGAGCGCTGGCGGATGGCGACGAGCGCCGAGCGATAGAGTGTGCCATCCTTGGCGAAGGGATACTTCCAATGCGCCTTCGTGTTGTCGGGCTCGCCGCCGTCGATGCCGAGATGGTGCTTGCCGTAATTGGCCCAATCGTCGCCGGCCGATCCGAGCAGCGCATTGCCGTCGCTGCTGTCATCCCACGACCATGAGGCGGTCTTATTGACCTTGCCGCCGGCGATGAGAGAGTCGGCATATGTCCGGCCGGCGCTGTTGAGCGACGCCGCGTTGCGGATGGTCATTTCTCGGTTCTCCCAGCCGCGTCAGTCACGAAAAGCGGCAGTGGCGGCAACGGCACGGTCTTGCCGGCGAGCGCGTGCGTGCTGTCGCCGCAAAAATTGAGTTGGCCTGCGGTCAGAATGTAATGGCAGCACTCGTCAACCGGCTTACCGTGGGCCTCATAGACCCACTCTCCCGTCCACTTGCCGTTGACCCTCACCGTTTTCTTTCCGGTGATCTTGACGCTCGGCGAAACGGTCGGCCTGTCAAAGTTGCTGTCGAACGTCCAGCCGAGAGGGATGGCGTGCATCTCCTCGCAGCCAGGGCACCAATGCGCAAAATGATGTCGGTCGATGCTTCGTAAACACGCGTTGATCTGGCCCACAGCCGTCTCAATCGAGCGAGAGCAGCCGCAACGGCTGGCCGTCGATGACGACGACGCGGACGCGCGCGCCTTCAATGTCCTGGTGGCTTGCGGAATAGGCGTCGCCGAGTTCCACTGTCGTCCCTGGCAGGCCGTCATCGCCGCGCTCGCCGCGCTCTCCCTTTGGGCCCACCGCGCCGTCCTTACCGGCTGGACCGCGCTCCCCGCGCTCGCCGCGCGGCCCGACCGGGCCCTGCGGTCCGGGGTCTCCCTTCGGCCCACGCTCACCCTGCGGGCCGCGCCCGCCGCGCTCGCCTTTGGGGCCTGGTTGTCCCATCTTTCCCTCGGGACCGATCCGTCCTGGCTCTCCGCGCTCACCCTGCGGGCCGACGATGCGGCCGACGATCTCGGTCGAACCGTCCGACAGCGCGAGGATGAGACGGCCTTCATCATCGACCTTGGCCGAGATGATCGAACGCCCGGCGATACCGTCACGGCCGTCTCGCCCCGCATCGCCGCGCTCGCCCTTTGGTCCCTGAGGACCTGTCTCTCCACGCGGCCCGGCGGGTCCGCGCTCGCCACGCGGGCCGAGCTCTCCCTGAGCGCCGCGCTCGCCCTGCGGCCCGGTTGGTCCGGCTTCGCCGCGCGGGCCGGAAGGTCCTGGCTGGCCGGGCGGCCCCGTCTCGCCTTGTTGACCGCGCTCGCCTTGCGGGCCTTTCTCCCCCGGCAAACCGCGCTCGCCCTGCGGGCCGACGGGTCCGCGCTCGCCGCGCGGCCCTTGCGGGCCGTCGCGGCCATCCCGGCCCGCGACGCCGTCGCGCGCGAGAGGCCGCATCTCGAGCGCCGAAAGCCGCTGACGCAGATGCGCCAGGATGCGATAGACCGCGGCCCACGGGCTTCCCTCCGGCGGAGTATCGGGTCGCTCACCGCTGCCGCGGTTGAGCGCGATCGCGTCACGCGACATGCTCGCGCTCCATATCCTCGGCCATGTCGCGCAGCAGCGTCTGCGCGGCGCGCTCCGCGGGGTCAGTGGGCTGCTTAGGCGCCGCCGGCGGTGGCGTCGCCTCGCCGATCTTGTCGAGCGTCGTGTATTGGCTCTGCATGACGTATTTATCGCCGTCCGGGCCGATGGTCGGCAGATCATCGAGGCGACGGATGTCGTTGACGTTGTATGCGCCGATGTTGCGCATGAGCTGGAAATAGGTGCCGCGACTGGCGGAGTCGCCGCGCATCAGCGAGTTGAAGTTCATCTTCGTGTAGAGGCGTCCGCGGTTCTGGCCGAAGAGCTTGACGTCCGCCTCGTCCTCGAAGCGCTTGGCCCAAGGCGAGATGCTGTCGACGACGGCCTCGATGCCCTGGTGTTCGATGTTGTTGTTGGTCGACCGCTCAAGCTGCGCCACTTTGTGCGGGGGCACGCCGAACCAGCGGCAGATTTCGGTGACGAGGAACTGGTTTGTGCCGAGGAACTGCGCCTTCTCCGGCTCGATGCCGACCTCCTTGAAGTCGGCGTCGGCGTCGATGATGGCGAATTTGTTGGCGTTGCGCGGGCCCTTGTAGAGGCTCTGCATCTCCGCCCGCTGTTTCGCCATGCCCTCTGGCTTGAGAGCGCGCTTGTTCTGCACGACGCCCGAGACGTTCATGCCGTTGCCGAAGAAGGCCGCACCGAAGAGCTGTGCCGCGCGCGCCCAGCCGATGGATTCGGCGGCATAGTGAATGACGTTCACACCGATCGGCCCCTCGCCGAAGCCGCGGATATGGAAGACATCGCGCGCCTCGAGCGTCACGCCGCCGACCTGGCTCACCTCGACGCCGGACGACAGCGTCTCGTTGCTGACCTTGTAGATGAGCCGTCCGTCATCGGCGCGCATCGGCAGCACACGCTGCGGATGGAGAGGCCAGAGCGCCGCCGGCCTCCCCAGCGCGTCGCGCTCGATCTCGGCATAGCCGTTGCCCCAGCGCAGCCCCCAATGGGTCAGCGTCTCGCGGAACTGGAAGGATGTCCATTCTGGGTTTGGCTGCTTATAGATCAGCCAGTCGAGCGGATGGGAATCGGCGATCTTTCCGCCGGACTCCGTCTCGCGCATGATGTGCCATGGCAGCACGGCGACGGTCTGCGAGAGATAGCGCAGGCACGCCCAGACGGCCGAGACGGTGACGGCCGTGTCCGGCGTCACCAGCACGCCCGCCAGCGCCCGGCCCGAGAACGGGATGCGCGAGGCGGCGGGATATTTCGGCTCGTCCGTGCGGCGCGCGGCGAAGATGCCGGCGAGGCGGTCGAGAAGGCCCATCAGAAAGAATCCTCGGCGGTGTCGCGGCTCAGATGCTTCTCTTCCCAGCGCCGACGCATCTCCGACCACTGCTGATGACGGGGATCGCGCAGAATCGCCTCGTCTATGCCGTCATCATGTGGCTCATCGCCGGTATTTCCTGCCGCCAGTGCGTCGAAGACGCTCAATCGTGGCTCGGGATTGAGCGACATCAGCGCCACTGCATTGAAGGCGGCGACGAGCGGGTCGATCTTGGCCGTTCCAGCGGCCGCCTTCGTGATCAGGACTGCGTTCCCCCGCGGCTCGACCTTGGCATTGCCGACCGCCCAGTTCATGATGGCCAGACCCGAATGCGTCAGCGTGCCGTCGGCGAGCTTGCGTTCGGCCGTCTTGATCGCGCCCGACAGCTTCCATCCCTGGGGAATGCCAACGATGCGCTCGGTCTCGATGCCGCGCGCCGCGAGCTCGTCGACGATCTGGCCGATGCCGACGGGGTCGAGACCAATCGCGTTCTTGTCCGGAAGCAGCCCCGCCTCCGCCACGCGATCGACGATGTCGCACACCTCGGACACGTCCTGGCCCAGCCGCTCGACGATGACGAGCTCGCCGGCCTTCGCGAAATCCCTGAATCGCGGCGCTTCGCTGCTTCGGCGCTCGAGCACGGGGAGATGCGCCCAGGCCTTCGACCAGAGGTGCCATCCGCGGGTTTGCGCGTCCCGGCCGAGCACGCCCAGGCCGAGAAGGTCGTCCAGGCCCCCGCCGTCGATGCCGACCACGGCCACGTCCGAGCGCGCGAGAAGCTTGTCGAGCGTCAGCGATGTGTCGCCGCGCGCTTCCCAGTGATCGGCGCCGGCCCAGCGGTCGGAATGCAGGCCCAGTCCTATTTCGATGTTGAGGTGCTGCGAGGCCCAGCGGCGCAGCTCTTCCTTGCCGGTCTCGCGCGCCGTCTCGAAGTCAGGCACAAGCCGCTCGACCGTGATCGAGCGTCCGGCATTGGGCGTAACCATCGGCCAGTATTTGGGTTGCGACCACTTCTCCTCGTCCTTGGCGATCGCCAAGGGGAATTCGTACAGCACCGGCAGCATCGACCCGGTCTGGCGGCCGTCGCGGATGGCCCTGGCCTTCTGGAGCTCAGCGCGGAAGGCGCCGACCGGGATGTCGTCCGATTGCGTCGTGATGAAGACGAGGAAGCCCTCGGGATTGGGAAGCAGTCCGCCGCGGATTTGGCCGATGATGCGTGCGGCCTTGGCGTTCTTCGCGATCTCGTGGAGCTCGTCGATGAGCACGCCCGCCGGCTTCACGCCCGTGAGCACGGAGCTGTCGAAGGTCTTGATCTTGAGCTGCGCCTTGGTCTTGCGGTCCGTGATCGTCTTCAGATGCACCTGCGGGTGCAGGCGTCGGCCCAAGAATTCGTCGAGCTCGATCGCGCCCAAGGCTTGATTGAACGCTATGTCGGAGACCGCCTGCGTCGGGCCGATGAAGAGAAACTCGGCGCGCGGGCGCCGGTTCATCAGCAGCGCCGTCAGCACAAGCAGCGCGCCATAGCTCGTCTTGCTGTTCTTCTTGGGCACGAGGCACAGGACCTCGCGCACCATGCGCATGCCCGTCTTGGGGTCTATCGAGCCAAGGAGCGCGCGGACGATGTCGCGGAACCAGTCGCCGGCGGCTTGCTCGAGCGTCGGCGTTCCCGGAACGTCGGAAAGCTTGAGGCGGTTGAAGATGCCGACGGCGCGCGCCGCTTCCTTGCGGTCGAGCGGCAGGTCGGGTACGAGAGAGCGGCCCGCGCGCAGGCGCTGCTCCCAATCCGAGCAGGCGAAGGACCATGCCTCGCTCATCAGTGAACGAGGTCGCTCCAGCCCGATTTCGGATCGGGCGGCAGGTCGGCATGCGCTTGGGCGATCTCCTTCTTGCCGGGCGACGCCGGCTTCTCGACGCGGTTGAAGAGGCCGAGATGAAGCCCGAGCTTCACCAGCGCCGCGATCTTGTCGTGCATCTTGATCTTGATGGCACCGGTCGAGGATTTGGAGACCTCGGCGATCGCCGCGACGATCTCCGGCCGTAGCTTCTCGCTGTCGATGAACTGGACGTGGTTGACAACGTTGAGCACGAGCTCGTCTTCGCCGTCGGCATTCCGAACCTCTCCCATCTCGTGGACGTTGCTGCGCCAGATGACGACGTCGGTGATCTTGGCGAAGCCGATGCGGGCGAGCTCGGCGATGACCATGTCTGGCGTGACGCCCGTCGCTTCCGCCGAAGCGGAGCGCAGACGCGCGAGCTCCGCCTGGACGATCGGCGACCTTAACAGCCGGGAAGCCTGCGGCGCCGCCGTCCTGGGGCTGTATCCCGCCGTGATGGCGGCCTTTGTGCCATTCGGATCAAGATGATAGGCCGCGGCGAAGCGTAGACGCTTGTCGTTCGTGGACATTAACAGGCGAGGTCTATTTTGGATGGGATCGAAACGACGGATTTTTCACCGGCGCGCTTGGGAAAAAATTCTGTGCGTGTGGCCTATGGCGGTACAGGGCACCCCGATGGTCGAGGATTGACATACCCCCCCTCAATATCTGGTACGCGCTCGTTCATCACGGCGAAGATTCGTCTTGCGGGTATGGCAAGAGCCGCAGCGAAGCATGACGTTATGCTCGTCTAGCGGCGCTCCGCCGTCCTGCAGCTCGACGATGTGATCGCCGAAGACGCGCATGCCTGTGCGGCCAGTATATTCGCAGAGCGGATCCTCGCAGCGCCGGCCACGCTTGGAGATGATGCCGGCGACCAGCGCGCGCCATCGAGGCGACGTATAGAACGAATCGACCGCTTTGGCAGCCGGTTTGGCGGAGCGCGTGTCGACGACTGCCACCCTCTGGACCAAGTCGTTAAGCCTTGTCACGCCTTCTCGACCGTCAGCTAACGAATATCTGATCGACCGTGACCCTCAACGCGAAGTCGCCGCCGATCTCGTCCAAGTTTCCCGAGCAAAGCACGTAGACGTTCTGACCGACGCCCGGGTCGGGCATCGCACTAATCGCCGAGATGAGCGAGGCGATTGCCACAGGCGGTATATCCGGGTTGTTTCCGCGGGCCGCCTTGACGTAATCGAGCGCCGCGAACTTCGTCGTCACTCGCGCTTCGAGACGCCAGCTCATCGCATTCCCTCACGGTCCGGAGATGATGAGCTCACGCGCAGGGACCTGGGCGCCATCCGCGATGCTGTAGGCCGTGGCGACAGGCTCGAGCTCGAAGCGTGCGAACAGCTTGCGTACCTGCGGCACGTCGTTCAGCGATAGGATGAATTTGCCCTTGATGCTGGCGAGAAGCTCAGCCAGCGATGCAAACTCATCGCGACGGAACGCATTGCCGTAATCGCGCTCCGATCCCCAATAGGGCGGGTCGAGATAGAAGAGCGCGCCGGCGGCGTCGTAGCGAGTTATGAAGTCGTGGAAAGGAAGGCACTCGATGACCACGCCCGCGAGGCGCTCATGCACTTCCTCGAGCATCGGTGCGAGGCGCGTTACGTTGAATCGCGCCGTGCCGCCGCTCACGCCGAAGGTGCGTCCGACGACCTTGCCGCCATAAGCGGTGCGCTGCAGGTAGAGGAACCGCGCCGCGCGCTCGAGATCAGTCAGCGTTGACGGATCTGTGGCGACAAGGCGCTCGAAATCTGACCGCGTGGTGAGCTGCCACTTCAGCATCTCCATAAACGCCACATAATGACGCTGCAGGATTCTGAAGAAGGTCGCGACGTCGCGGCTGATGTCGTTGACTACTTCGGACTTCGCGGCGCGACGGCGCCTGAGAAAGACGCCGCCCATGCCGAGAAAGGGCTCGGCGTAGAGCTCGTGTGGCACCGCCTCGATTCGCGCGATCAGGCGCTCGGCCAGCCGCCGCTTGCCCCCGATATACGGTGCAACAGGTTTGGTTGCATTTGATGCGATGGTTCGCCCTGCCATGAACGCGCCGGTTTAATCTTCCTGCGCCCTTCGGAGGGCGGCGGGATGGCCGAACGATCGGCCGCGGTCGGTCCATGCGAGGTGTCCCCTCGCGGTTTCGGGCGCGCCAACGCCCGATCCCCCGTCGCGGGTTAACGCGACGGCGTCAATGAGCCTGCGCCGTCGGCGCGTGCGTGGTGCTGTTGGCATTCGCGCTCGAGCAGGTCGAGCTTATGCCGCATGCGGAGAATCTGCGGCAGCACGAGCTTGTTGGCCGTCGCATTGAGCTGCGAGGATTCATTCTCGAATTCGACGAGAAGCTTGAGCAACTCGCTTGCCGCATGACGAGTCGCAGATCGTGCGCCAGCGCAGATAGCTTCGGTCAACATCACCCTAAGCCGACGCTCGGTCAGCGGTCCGGTCTCGGCGACGAGCTTCTCGATGAGCATTTCGGCGATGTCATCGGCGCTCTGGTGCATCATCGCTCCGATGTAACTTTTTTCGCCCTCATTTGAGGTGTCAAAAAGTTACAGGCTAGAGATCGAGCTTCCCGCTGCTGTTGCCCTTGAACGAGCGGCCGCGGTTGTAGCCGAGCGTCGTCTCGAGGCGGCGATGGCGGAGCTGCTCCTTGACCTTGGCGAGCTCGGCGCCGTTCTCGAGCGCCTGTGTGACGTGGCCGGCGCGCAGGCTATGCGCGCCGAGCATGGTGACGTCGAGGCCGGCGCGCGCGCCGTAGCGCTTGATGAGCCGCCAGACGAGCTGGTCGGAGACGGCATCCGGCAGCGCCGTAGCGCCGGTGACGAGACGGAAGATTGCCCCGCTCTCGACCTTCGCTCCCGCGAGCCAGGCTTTCAGCGCCCGCACAGGGCAGGTCGATTCGCGCTTGCCATATTCGACGAGGACAAGCTCACCGGCGCCGGCCTGGTCGGTTTTCGACTTGCGCAAATGCACGGCGATGCCGTCGCGCCGCCACTCGAGATCGTTGATGTTTAAGTCAACAGCCTCTGAACGGCGCAGGCCGCCGGCGAAGACGATCAGCAGGATGGCGCGGTCGCGCGTCCCGCGCAGGGTATTCGGCACGAGCTTGAGCAGACCCACCAGGTCCGCCGTCATCAGTGCGTCACGACCCTTCGGCGCGGTGCCGAGCTCGCGCGCGAGTCGCCGCATGGCATGCTGAATGACCGGATCCGACCTATCGAATTGATAGCCGGCGATCTTGTGCGCGCGCGCGATCGCGGCGAGCCGCCGGCGCAGCGTCGAAACTTTCTTGCCAGCGGCGAGGTCGACGAGATAGTCCCGCACGGCGCGCGGCGCTGCGGGAGTGGGTATGACACCCGATCTTTCGCACCAGGCGCACCAGTCGCGCCAATCGGCGCGATAGGCCCGGGCGGTGTTGAGCGAATAGGCCCCTTCGATGTCGTCTCTGAGCTCCGGCGCGATGGCCTGCACCACGAGCGCCGAATTCGGCGGATTTGCTGGCTCGGCGATGCACGATAACGCCCGATTATCGTGCATGATTTGAGGCGTCGCGCGCGACGCCGGCGGAGGCCGGTTATCGTGCAAGATGCCCCGCGCCTCGAGCGCAAAGAAAAAGCCCCCGGCGCGTTTCGGTCGCAGTCCGGGAGCTATATTTCGTGCACGATACGCCCGATTCCTTGACGAAAGCTGAACGGGGGAACAAAGACCGCTCAGCCGAAGCGCCCCTTGGCCCAGGCCTCGATGCTCATCGTCACGAGCCGCGGCAATCCTTCCGGCCGGTCGAGCCGCACGACGACCGCACGGTGCCGATGCCACAGCTCGCGCTCGAAAGCCTCGGCCCGCGTCGCGAGCTCGGCCGGCGTCAGCGTCGACGGTACATTCTGTAGCGATGTCCTCATCGCTTTATGAGTGGCACGCGTTCCAGCCCGGGCCACATGCGATCGTCCACTGCCCAGTAGCCGAGGCAGCGATTGAGCATCTCGTCGCTGCCGTCGCCGGTGAAACACGCGACGGTCGGCTCGCCGCCGCATCCGCCCTTCGCTATCCAGACCTCGGCGGGGAGAGCTTCGATGATATTCTCTACGGCAGAGTAGAGGTCGCCGCTGTCTGACATAGGATCTGGCGAGAGCTGGCGGAGCCAGTCGGACAGGCTTTGCCGTTTGATGCCGGGCGCGCCAACCCAGGTTTTGGCGAGTGCGCGCATAAGCAGAATCGCCAGCGGCGAGGCATAGTCGGCGCCCAATGCCCCGGCGGCGCGTTATTTCTCGTCACCGCTTCGGCGCCTCTTTATCCGGGCCAGGCGTCGCGCCGTTGTCGAGCTGCAGCACCGGCTCACCATCGAGGACGAGGAGACGCTGCTGGTCGAACCAATGCGCCTCGATCGATGAGCCGTCTTCCTTCACCTTCGGCGTGACCAGGCATTGGTCGCATCCGGTGATGTATTCGACCCGACCCGTGACAATACCGGTGAACCCTGTGACCCGGTCCGCCACGGTCTTTCCCAACAGGCCGCCGCCGCGTGGCGCATGTCCGCTCATCATGGCTGTACTCCTCTCTCTTCCATTCTTGCCGCCCTCGCCCGCCGCACATGGCGGTCCTCGGCCTTCTGCTGGGCGAGCAGGATGCCGAGCGCCTTCTTGATGCGCGCGACCTCGTAGAGGTCGGCACCGGTGACCTGGTCGAGACCTTCGCGCAGCAGAATGCCGGGCTTGTCGAGGAACTGCGCCGCGCGCTTCAGCGCCGTGAGCACGATGTCGCGCGGCGCCGCCGCCCGGAGCGCCCGCTCCATGCGCTCGAAGCGGCGGCGGTTCGACGCCATGCGCTCGGCCTCGCGCCGCTCCGCCTCGGGATCGCCGGCGCCGATGCGCGGCGGCGAGAGATCGGCATCGGTCACGCCCGACACCACGCGCTCATAAAGCATCTCGGTGCCGGCGAAGGGCACGCCGAAGAGCCACCAGGCGAAGGCGGCAAAGCGCATGCCGATATCGCGCTCCTCCTCGGTGAGGAAGCCGATGGCGACGAGATTGTCGAGCGGGAAATCCGTCGAGACCGCCCTGTCGCCGGCGAGCGCCAGACGCTTCCTCACGATGAGCGAGGTCGGAAGCCCGCAGCAGCCGCATTTGGCGGGGATGATCCCGCGCCCCTGCCGCGTGGTGTGGTTGCGCTTGGCGTCGGGATCGCGCGTTCGGCCACGCTTGCGCCGGGCTTTGACCATGTTATTGCCGCCACCGGTGGATGAGCTCGGGATAGATCAGCCGGGGTATCCAGAGCTGAGGAGATAGCAAAATTGTTATGCGCCCCGAGCGGCGCCGCCATGAGCAGCGCCGCGCGCTTCGCATCGAGGGACGCCCTGCGCCTCACGCCGCCGCCAGGCAGTCGAAGTCATGACGCAGCTCGTCATCGGGCTCGCGGCGCCGGCGGATCACGAGCGGCGGATACTCGCCGCGCGGCAGGCCGAGCCGGTCGTCGGGTTCCATCACGACGTCCGCGTCGCCCGGCATCGACTGCACGATCTCGATTTCGAGCACCAGATCCGCCGCGGCTTTCACGGGGTCGGGATGGCGTTCGAGCGCGAATCCCCTGAGCGCCGTGGCAAAAATCCACGCGCGGACCGCCTCGCGTTGGGGCGCGCGTCGGGCCGCCGAATAGACGATGACGTCATAGCCGCCGACCGCGCGCATGAGCCCGAGGAACCGGTGGTGCGGCATGTCCCGGTCGAGCGCCGGCCAGGCGTCGTCGGTAAGCCCGTAAAGCACGCCTTCGAACTCGACGGCGAGGCGGCGTTTTGCCATGTCACCAAAGCGCTTGCGGGTTGAACCTCTCCCGCAACATCGCTCCTTGCCGTTTCGCAACGATTAATAAGTTTAAAGCGCTGGAACGAAATCGAAAAGCGTGATCGGCTCAGCGCGGTCGTCCGGGCGCCAGCCGCGGCATCGGAAAGCTGTCGATCGCACAGCCTTGCGCGCGGGCGCGGCGATGGACGCCTTGCGCCTGCAACAGCAGTCCCGAGATCTCGGTGACGGCGGCGGTGAGATGGGGGTCGCTGCGCCGCATGCCCTCGCTTTGCAGCTCGACCGAGATCCGCCCCAGCACCTCGTCGAGCGGGCAGCCGCTGGGATTGTCGGGGGTCTTCAGGATCATCGCGGCGCGGGCTCCGGCCCTCGCTATAGGCCGAATATATGAACGCGCCGTGAATGAAGTGATTCCCCGGGCTCACCGACGCGCCGCCTGGCGCCGCGCGCGCCGCTCGGCGATCTCGCCGCGGTGCTCGGCGAGCCAGGTCGGATGCGCGCGCATCTTCTTGTCGACGCGGTCGAGATAGGGCCGCGCCTCCTCGAGCGGCCGCATCGCCTCGGCCCAGAACGCCCCGACCTCGCCGGGCATGGTGTCGCGGACGAACTGGCCGAGCTTGCCGATCCAGCCCTCGATCGTGCGCCGCATATCCGCCTCCGTCGGCAGCGTCTCCCGAGGGCGCGCGGCGCGCGCAACGGGATCCCGTCCAGCGATTTTCTTTCGCTCGGCCGACGGCGCTTCGCGCGCGCGCGCGGCACCAGACTCGGTGGTAGATGAAGATATGGATGGATTCTTTCCCTCCCTTCCGGGTGGCAAATCGCCACCTGTCGTTGGCGAATCGCCACCTATTTCCGTGATTTCCGGTGGCGTTTCCCCACCTGTCGCCGCGATCGGTGGCGATTTGCCACCTATCGGGCGCTCGATCGGTGGTGTTTCGCCACCGATGATCGGTGGTGTTTCGCCACCTTTCTGCGACGCCTCGCGCCGCCCCTCGATGGGCAGCATGAGATGACCCTGGCGCCGCGACGCGGGCTTCGCCCGGCGCGCACCCTCGCGCGCGGCGATGAAGCGGTCGGCGAGACGGTAGGAATTGGCGCGGCCGCGGCGGATGATGGCGATATGGCCGGCGGCGGCGAGACCGTTGATCGCCCGCGTGACATCGGCGCGGTCGAGGCCGAGCTTCTCCGCGATTGACGCCTGCGAGGGCCAGACGAGCCCGTCGCCCTTCAAATCATGCCGCATCAGCGTCGCCAGCACGCGGCGCTCGCGGTCGGTCATGTCGATCTCGAAGAAATCGCCGGGGAGAACGAGAACGTCCTTCACCGTGGCCCCCTCTCTGGCTTGATCGGCAGGCACAGCCCTGCCATGATCCCGTTCCCCTGCGTCACGTAACGATCTCGACGCCCCGGTCCTCCTCGGCCGGGGCGCCTCAGTCTTTGGTGGGAGAAATCCTTCGGCTCATCAGAAGCGCTCCGTTGCGAGGCCGACAGTCGAGCACCTCGGCGGCATGGGCTGGCGGTTCGACAACGTGGGTTTTCACGGCACATGCTCCCAGCGCGAACGCTGATGCCGGGGCACATAGGGTGCGCCGTCGAGATGAGGGTTGTCGGTGTGGCAGCGCGCGTGATGCGGCTCGCAATAGGAGGAGCCCAAGCGCGTCGGTTCGCCGCAATAGATGGCATCGCCAAGCCGCGAGATTTCGTGCGGGTCACCGGCGATGAAGCGGCATCGCGCCACCGGCGCCGCGGCGGCAAAGCCCGGCGCGATGCCGAGGGGTCGCCGGACGGCGCGGTTGAGATGCTGCGCCTGGGCGATCGCGGCGGCGCGCGTGCGCGGGTTCACGCTTCGCGTCCTAGGACGGTTTTAAAGACTAGGCCCATGCGCTTCGCCATCGCTGCGACATTGGCGTAGGGACGGCCGATCCTCTGCGCCGCATCAACGAGGCGCTCGCCTTTCTCCGCGGCATCCGTCAGCACGCGAATTTCCTCGTCGCTCCATGGGATCCGGAATCGAAGACCGAGCAGGCTTGCCTTCGTCGTCACGGCCAGCACCGGATAGCCAAGCTTCTCCGCGAGCTTGCGCGGGCCGAGTTCGGCATAGCTCCGGCGCATCTCCTCGAGATCGGCCTCGGTCCAGCGCCGGCGCTTCTCATGATAGCCGTAGCGCTGCGCCACCTTGCTGATCGAGTTGATCGAGCGCTCGAAGCCTTCGGCGCGCAGCATCGCCAGGACCTCGCTGCGCGTCTTTCCGGCAGCAAGGCCGTCGCGGACGAGCTTTTTCTCCCGTTCGGCGAAGGGACGCTGGCGGTCCTTATTGGTGCAACCGAGATGAATGGCGCGCATCTGCGCCGCCTGGAAGTTACGCTCGAAGCCGGCGGCCGAGAGATCGGCGAGAATATCGGCCATGCGCTTGCCCAAGCGGTAGCCATCTAAGATGATCTCGTCCTCGCGCGGCTCCCATTTGTGGAAGGAGCGCACGTGCCGGATGCCGAGGGCTCGAGCGCGCATGCCGATGGCGCCCGGCGAGCGCTCGCGGAACCCGGCTGCCTTGAGCGCCTGGACGATCTCTGCCATCGAGAGCCCGTCGCGGTATCCGCGCCGCAGGATCTCGTTCTCTGCCTCCGACCAGGCGACGGTCCGCAATCCTGCCTCGACGGCAGCCTCGTTCGGTGCGGTTGAAGCCACTCGCGGCGCCGCAGCTTCCTCATCGGCCGCGCTGCGCCGGTCCGCGGCCGCGCGAACGAGCTCGTCGACCCCGATCAGCGAGCGCGCCGCGGCCGCGTCGGCGAGCGCCGGCGGCGCCACGATCGGCGTGCTGCCTTTGTGACGGCTGCGCACGGGCCCGATCTTCGCCGCCGAAGGCGACAGCGAGAAGGCGGTGCCAACGGCGATGAAATTGCCGGGCTCGAGCAGCGGCAACCGGTCGAAGGCCTTGCGGGCCGACCACCCGATCGTCTCGGCGGCGCGCTTGATGTCGAGATCGAGCGTGTTGGTGCCGATCAGGAAATTCTTGACCTCGGATGCGACGGATTTCGACAGGCGCGCCAGGCGCTGCGTCGCCAGCACGCCGCAGAGGCCGCGCTTCCTTCCCCGGCTCACCAGGTCGACAACGGCATTGATCGAGGCCTTGCGGATCGAGCTTTCCGCGAGATCGGCGCCGCCATAGGGCGCGAAGAGATGTGCCTCGTCGATCGCCACCATGGCGGAGTGCCAATGCTCGCGCGCGCATTCGATGAGCGGCAAGATGAAAGAGGAGAGCGCCTCCATCTTGCCCTCGGCACCCCATTCCGAGAAATCGAGCACGACCGAAAGCCGCTGCTCGCGGACGCGGCGGGCGAGCTCGCCCAGCGCGGCGCCGTCGAGCGCGCGCGCCTCGATATAGGGGTAATGGAGCTCATCGGCGAGCGTGTCGAACTCATTCTCGGGATCGATCACGATCTGCTGGATGCGTGTGGCCGTCTCTTCGATGAGACGGCGCAGAGTCCAGGACTTTCCCGCGTCGGACACGCCCTGGATGAGTAGCCGGCCGGCCGCAAGCTTCTGTAGATTCACGCCCAGCGGCGCGCCGAACTCGGTGGTGCCGAGCAGGATGTCGTCGGACGCGAGCTGAATCGCCGAAGCGGGTGATCCACGAATCGCTGAAGCCGGCGCGCCGCTGCCGTTGCGGGCTGGTGCGGGCGCGCCGGCGCGCGCCATCGCCGCGGCGAAGCGCGCATCCTGTTGGGGGGTGATTCTCACGGCGCGCTCCCCGAGGGGTCCTCGCAGGCCCTTCCCTCGCGCACGAGGTACACGGGCTCGTCGACCGCATTCATCGCCGCGACGGCGGACGCCAGATCCGGGAACTCGCCCTCGAGCCCCTCGACCATGAAGACGCGCTTTTCCGCGACCTTCGAGCCGCGGCGGCGCGGATAGATATGCGAGAGATAGAGCCTCGGGAAATCGACACAGCGCTTGGTGACGGCGCCCCAACCGGCGCCGTCCAGCATCATCTCGACGCGCCAGAGCGATCGGCGCACGGCTTCGAGCTCGGCGCGGGCGCACTGACCGCTCGTCGCCGGCGTCATCGCTCTTCTCCCTCGTCACAGCGGGCAAAGAGCTCGGGGCGGTCGAAGAGCCCGGCGATCTCGACCTCCTCGGGCATGGGAATGAGCTTCAGCACGGTGATGGTGCCGCGCGCGGGCGAGCGCGAGACGTAGCCGCGCTCCTCGAGCGAGGTCATCAACCGGTTGATGCTGCTCTTGGATGCGAGTTCGAGCTCGTGCGCGATCTCGACATAGGTCGGGCTTCGCCCGAGCGCGTCGTGGAATTCCTGGATGATGAGCAGGCAATCGCGCATCTGCCGCGTGAGCCCGTAGGTGACGCGCCCCTCGCCCATATCCTCCCGCTCGCCGGCCTGGGCCGGCACGCTCCTCGCCTGGTCCATCGCTTTTCCCCTGCGTGTCCGTGGCTTCGATTGTCCGCGGGGGTGCGAACCCCGGTGGCGCGATCGCTCCTTAAAATCCGCGATGGTGGGCGTGGGTATCGTCGCGCAGCTCGGCCCGCACCTCGCGCCGGAGACGGGCAATGCGCACGAGCCTCTCGCCCAGGACATAGGCGAGCCGGCCGAGGAAGCGGCGCCGCCGTCCCACCGGCACCGCGCCGGTCGCGGCGATGCGCTTGCCCGTCGCGATCGAGCAGCCTTCGGCACGCGCGATCTCCTTGGCGGCGTGCCGCGGCCAGGCGGCATGGATGTGAGCGAGAAGGTTCTTCAAGGCACGTCTCCAGGCGAAAACCCCGCGGCGGCGGCGGGCTGCTACCCCGTAGGAGCGGAACGCGCGCCCGACCGCCGCCGCGCCGCTATCCTGGCGCGTGTCACGCAAACCAGGAGCGGATTCCATGGAACAAGCAGCTGCGCCCAAGGGGCTGCGCCGGCTTTCGAGCCCGCGCATACTCGACGATGGGCAAGTCGCCTTCACGATCGAGGCTGACAATGCGGAGCCTCTTACGGTGGCCTGCGCGCCGTCGGCGCTCGGCGATATCGTGAGTTTCCTCTGCCATCTCGCCGCCGCCGAAGGCTCCCCCCCGGAACCCGGGCCGATCAGCCTGCCGACTGTGCCGGTGCGGGGGATGGGCTTCGTCACGACGAACGACCCTCAAAGCACGCTTTTGCTGGTGCGCTTTCAGGCGTTCTCGATAGGACTCCAACTGGATAGTAGCAAATTAGCTGCCCTCGCAGGCGAGTGGAGCCGTATCGCAGCGGCGCTGAGCGCCCACGGCAAGCCGAACTAACGGCGCAGCGGCGCCTAAATAAGAGGCGTCCTGGCGCAACGAGGAGGGTCGCGAGCGCAGCGGCGACAACCTCGCGGCGCCCGACGCGGCTCATGTGAGTCCTCCAGACTCTCGCGCGGGCGTCTCGGTTTCGGCAGGCTCGCGTGCCGGGATGAGCAGCACCTTCGGCGCGAGCGAGCGGATGGAGCGGCGGGAGCGGAGGTCAGCAGGGCGCCGCGCCCGCCGCGGTGCGGCCCATCGCCTCGCCGCGAGGATGTCGGCGATAGGTTGGATCGCCGATAGCGTCATGCTGCGCTCCGGGCGCGCCGCTTTGCGGCCGTGTCGAAGAGCGACTCCGGAACATCGATCTTCTTTTCGCGGCACGCGCGCGAGATCTCGAGATGCACGCGGCGCGGAAAAGCGTCCCAGGCGCACCAATTCGAAACGGCGTTGTAGGTCACGTTGCAGAGCTCCGCGACCGCATTGCGGCCGCCGAGTTGCTCCACGATCGACTCCACGGTGGGAGCTGTTTTGCCGCTCATGAAGGCATCCTATACAAATTTTTTGGGTTCGGTCAACGACGATCGCCTTGTAAGGACCACACAAGAGATTTGTGGCGTGATGACGGGCGTGAAAAATCGCCGTCTATCATCCAGGGAAGAAATGAGCCGCCGGCTTCGTGAGACGCGGGCGGCATTGGGCGAGGCCAATGCGGCCGAGTTCGCTCGAAAAGCGGGCCTCAGCACCAACGCCTATAGCAACTACGAGAATGGCTACCGCATCGGGCTCGATGCCGCGGTTGCATTATGCGAGACCTACCACCTTAGCCTCGACTGGATATATTTCGGCGAGCCGTCAGCGTTGCTGTCGATGCCGTCTGGTGTGGCCGACAAGATTCGGGCGCATTTGTCCCGCCCGAGCGCGCAGGAGCCGTCCAAAAAGTCTCGCCGCCCTTTTCGCAAGGCGTTGTAGTCTCGTTCCCGGTGCAAATAGCTGACGTTTTACGCTCAGTTAGGCGAAATCCTCGCGACTGAGCGCTCCGGCTGCGCCGGTAGCTATACCATCTCGATACAAGTTTTTTGGTTTTAGCGCTTGCGAAACACAAAAAACTTGTATTAGGCTGCCTTCATCGCCGATGGAGCAGCTCATGCCTCGTCACCTTAAGCGCCTGCCCCAGCATCCCCGCCTTCGCGCGGTCAATGCGCATGTCGGCGCGCGGGTGAAGCTGCGCCGGCTGATGCTCGGCTTGAGCCAGGAGCGGCTCGGCGAGATCACTGGCGTCAGCTTTCAGCAGATCCAGAAATACGAGCGCGGCGCCAACCGCATCTCCGCCGGCGCCTTGTTCTGCTTCGCCGAGACGCTCGAGGTGCCGATCTCCTTCTTCTTCGACGATATGCCGCGACGCGGCGGTGAGCCGGCGGCTGCGGCTCTTCCCGCCATCGCCTCTGACCGCCTCTCGCTCGAGCTTCAGCGCTGGTTCCACGCGCTCCCCTCGCGCGAGGCGAAGGAGGGCATCGTCCATTTCCTGCGCGCTCTCGGGCGAGCGGAAGAGCCTGTGGCGGTCAACGGCTGCGGCGACGATGCTCCGCGTCGCGCTGCCGCCGGCGACGATAGCTGCCGCGATCGCGCCAGGGATGAGTAAGGCCAATGCGCGCAACGCTCGACATCCTCCCGCATGTCCTCGCCGGGCTGGTGCTGCTGCTGGCGCTTCTTCTCGCGGCCGGAGGGGGCCCGTGAAGCTGCTTGCGCTGCTGCCGCCGCGGCGGGATATGGCGCCGGCGCGCCATTGGCCGCTCTTCGCGGCGCTGCGCGAGGCGCTGAGCGGCCGGTTCGGCATCGAGCTCTCGGCCGTGCGCCTCTCCGACCGCCAGGCGTCGGGGAGCTTCGAATGCGACGGCCGGCGCTATGTCGTGATGATCTTCGAGAGCGGCGCGGCCGAGAGGTGCGCGCGCGAGGGCGGGTGAGTCTTGGGAGGAGAAGCACATGGGGGACGAGAGCGAGCGCGCGGAGGCCGAGCGCATGGCGGCGACGTGGCGCCGGGTGGCGGAAATCCTGCGCGGCATCATCGAGGCCGAGCGCTTCCAGGGCGGCCCGCTGCTGGGCCGGCCCTTCCCGCCGAAGCCTGTCCCGCCTCTGCCCGCGGAGCGCGCGCCGTGAGCTGGCTCAGAGCGCTCTTCCGCCGGCGCCGCGAGCCCACGGTCTTTCATCGCTGCCTTGCCGTCCATCTCCATTTCGCCGAGCGGCCGGGAGCGCTCAGCCGATGATCCATGATGATCTCGCCCGGTGGTCAGGGATATGCGGATCGCGCGCCGAGTTTGCGGTGGACGAGCTCGAGAGAGCGCGATCCGACATTGCCCGGATGCGAAGCTGGCGGCGCGACGATCTGCTGAAGCACATCGACGCGGCGCTCGAGCGGTTGCGGCCGATCGCGGCAGCCGATTCCCTGGAGAAAATCCAGGACGAACTGCGTCGCATCGAAGAGCAGCGCGCGCGGCTCGGCATGGCGCGGGGGCGATGACGATGCGCCTCGTCCATTCCGCGGAGGCGCGGCCGTGAACCGGATCCGAGGCAAGGGCCTATTCCGCGGCCTCGGCTGGCATGTCGAGATTGAGGCCGCTCCGCGCGAAGATGCGCACCTGCGCGCCGCGCTGATTGGTTTGGGTGTATTTCGTGAGCCACGCCTCGGGCATCTCGGCGCGGATGCGCTTGATGTCGAGCCCATCGCTCTCGCCCGCGGGGATGAGCACGGCGCGGAAGAGCTTGCCCTCGACCGCCTTCTCGCCATGCTCGATGATGACGGCGTTGAGCGCGTCCTCATAGGATTTGAGCGCCGCCTTGATCGCCTTGATCCGGCCCAGCCGGTCGATGACGGATCCCAGATCTTCCGCACCGGCCTCGAAGGCCAGCGTGACCGAGCGGAAGGGCGGCAGCGCCTCGAGCATCCTGCGGATCTTCGCCAGAACCTTCATCTCGTCTCCCTCACGGCGATCGCCTCGGCGATCGTCGCCAGGCGCCTCCGACGGTGCTCTCGATTATTTAACACGCCGCTAATGGAGAATTCGAGCGGCGGCCAATTCGACCCTGGGTTCCCGCATGGCTGAGCGCCGCGTCACGCCCCAGCTCATCGAGACCATTATCGTGCTGCGCGAGCGCGGGCGGAGCTTCGGGCAAATCTCGGCGCGGCTCGGGCTGAGCCGCGGCACGATCTCCTGGCACTGCCTGAAGCATGGCGCGGAGCCGCCCCGGCCTGGGCGAAGCTGGGACGTGCCGAAGGTGATGGAGATGCGGCGCGGCAATCACGTCGTGCGGCGCTATTCGCCGGAAGAGGATGCGCGTCTTCTGGCGCTCGAGGCGCGCGGCCTCCGCATCGCCGAGATCGCGCGCGCGCTCGGCCGCGCCTCGAACTCGATCCGCGGGCGCCTCATGACCCTGGCGCGGCGCGACGAGCGGCGCGAGGCTGAGCGCGCGCGCGAACGGCATCGCGCATGACGGCGGGGAAACGCATCGATGCGATCTATGCCTTGGTTGCGGCCGAGCGCGACGGCCGCGAAGGCATCTGCGCGGCGAGCATGCCGTTTCTCGGCACCCGCACCAACATGCCGCTCGTCGGCGCGGACATGGACCGCGTCCGCTCTCTCCGCCCCCTTGCCGAGGCGATCGCGCATTTAACCGGCCTCCCCGTGCGCCTCGTGCGCTTCTCCCGCCGCAACGATCTCGAGGAGATCTGAGTCATGGGCCGGACCGCCATCGAATGGACCGATGCGACTTGGAACCCGGTCGGCGGCTGCTCGATCCGCTCGCCCGGCTGCCGCAACTGCTACGCCCAAAAGCTCGCGGGCACGCGGCTCAAGCACCATCCGCTCTATGCCGGCACGACCATAGCCGCAAAGAATGGCCCGAAATTCAACGGGCACCTCACCAGGCTCGCGATCGGCCACGCGCAATGGACCTGGCCCGCGCGCTGGCGAGGATCCACGGCGCCGAAGCTCGGCCCCGGCATGCCGTCGCTGATCTTCGTCGGCGATATGAGCGATGTCTTCCACGAGGCGCGGCCGATCGCCGATATCGACGATGTCGTCTATGTCGGGATCTATATCGGCGCGAAGCGTTCGGGCTCCCGGCGCCATATCCTCCAGTTTCTGACGAAGCGCCCCGACGTGATGGCGGGTTATTGGGAGGCGCTGCTCGGCGGCCGCCTTCTCGGCGATCTCGTCTGGGTCATGTCGGCGCCCGACAATTTCTGGCTCGGGGCATCGGTCGAGGACCAGGCGCGCGCCGATGAGCGGCGCGAGCCGATGCGCCGCCTCGCCGCGATGGGCTTCGCCACCTTCGTCTCCTACGAGCCGGCGCTCGGTCCGGTCGATTGGCGGGGATGGGAGTTCTTGGACCAGATCATCAGCGGGGGCGAGAGCGGCGATGGCGACGGCACGCAGCCGTCGCATCCGCAATGGCATCGGACGACGCGCGACTTCTGCGCGCGCCACGGCATCGCCTATCACTTCAAGCAATGGGGCTATTGGGCGCCTTGCGAGATCGCGGCCAACCGCATCGCCGTGTTCGCCGACGGCGGCACGCGCAGCGCAACATGGTTTCGCGGCGCCAGCGATCTCGAACGGACCGGCGTCGAGTGCATGGCGCCGTTCGGCAAGAAGCGCGCCGGCCGCCGGCTCGACGGCGTCGAGCACAACGGCTTTCCTAAGCGCCGAGAGGAGCAGCGCGATCGCGAGGAGGCCGCGGCCGCCGATGCCTGAGCCCGCGAAACCCTTGCGCGAGATCCCGCCAGCCCGCACCATCGGCGGATCGGCGCCGGAGCCGACCTTCAGCACGGCGTGGATGTGCGAGCATTTCCACCTCGACCCCCGCACGCTGCGGCGCCGCGTCCAAAAGCATCTGAAGTCGCGGCCGATGAAGCCGGGGCGCAGCAACGTCTACACGCTCTCGCAGGTGAGAGAGCTGGAGGAGGCCTTCAAATGTCTCTCTACCTCGTCCCGCCCGGGCGACGAAAAGCCAACCGATGGTACCTTATCCGGGGCTCGGTCGGCGGACGAGATATCGAGGTCTCTACGAAGACAACAGACGAGGCGGCTGCTCGTCGGCTTGCGCTCGAGCTCGAGCTCCGGCTCCTCGACGATCGTGTCCCTGAGCCTGGGCAGAAGGTGAGCTGGGGCAAGGCCGCCGATCTCTACCGCGCCTTCCGCCAGCTCGACGAGACATCGCCGGACTGGAAGCGTATCGACCGGCTCAAGACGGTGCTTGGCGACAAGATCTGCGGCGAGATCGGCCAGGCCGACATCGTCGACGCCGCCGACCGCCTCTATCCCGGCCGCGCCGCCGCCACCAAGAACCGCGAGGCGGTGCGCATGGCGGCCGCCGTGCTGCACTACGCCGCCGACAACAAATGGTGCCAGTGGCAGCGGGTGAAGGTCTTTCGCGAGCCCGCCCCCGTGACGCGCGCGGTGAGCGTCGAGGCGGCGATCGCGCTCATCGCCAATGTGCCTGATGTGCCGCCCACGCGGATGGGCAATCGCGAGACGACCGAACAGGATCTGGCGCGTCATCGCGCGCGCGTCGAGAAGAAGCGTCTCCTCCTGGTCTGGCTCTTCCGCCAGGGGCAGCGCATCTCCGACGCGCTCCGGATGCGCGGCGAGATGATCGATCTCGAGGCCCGCACCATCACCTACCGCGTCGGCAAGGGCAACAACCGCGAAGTGGTGAAGCCGCTGCACGACGAGGTCTGGGAGCTGCTCGTCAACGACCCGCCGGGTGCAGGTCCTCTCTTCCCGTGGCGCACTAGATCGGGCGTCTATAAATGGCTCCGCCCCTACACCAAGGCGCTCGGCCTCCGCTTCACGCCGCATATGGCGCGGCACTCGGTCGGGCGCTGGCTCAACCAGGACCGCGCCGGCCTCAAGACGATCATGGATGCGCTCGACCATCTCGATGTGAAGTCGAGCACGCGCTACCAGTCAACCGATGTCGAGATTCTGCGCCAGGCGAGCGCCAGGCTCGGCAAGCTCAAGGAGAAGTCATGAGGCAATGCGACGCGCCGCGCGCCGCGGTGCTGCTCAACGCCTTGGAAGGCAACACGCGCCTGCGCCGCGAGATCCACGACTTCGCAACCCGCGGCGATGACCGCTATCGACTGCTCGAGATGCGCCTACAGGTCCTCTCGGCCGGCGGCATGCTGTCGCGCGGCGCTCCCTATGTGACGCTTGATATCGAGACAGTGCACAAGCTCGGGGCGATGCTCGACCGCTTCATCCGCGGCGAGCTCGCCGAGATCGGCGTCACCGTTGAGTCGGGCGAGCGCTAGATGTTGTATGTCCTCCTGCGGCGGGGAATCGGCCGGGGAAAACCCCGCGCCGACCCGCGCAAATCCTCGGGCGAGCGCTCCCTCCGGGAGGGAGAGCGATTCCAGGTTTTGCGGCGCGGCACGCTCGCGCACACAAGGCGGCCGGCATGACGGCGAGCGTCGACGAGCTCCCCGCCTGCTCGGTCTGGGTTCGCCAGCCCGAGGCCGCGCTCGTCGTCTCCGGCTTCATCCGGACCGTCATCCTCGACGTGCCGGCGCCCGAGGCCGCGCTCGCCAGGCGCGTCGCCATCTGGGCCGCGATCGAGGCGCCCGAGGAGTCGTCCCTCGTCGCGTTGAAGCGCGCCCTCGTCCATGAGGCCGCGCGCGCCGTGCCGATGGAGGAGAGCGGCCGGCTCGAGGCGGCGGCACGATTCGTCGAGCGGCTGCGCCGCGACGGCATGCCGCTGGGCGTCGCTCTCGGCACGGCGCGGCTCGTCCATGCCGAACGCTTCGCCGACAAGCTCCCGCTTCCCGACACCCCCCGCTGGCGCTGGACCTTCGACCTGCCGCAGCGCTTCGGTGCCGAACGAAAGGAGGCGCGGCGATGAGCAGCATGGTCGCGACCGTGCATAAAGGACCACTCGGACCAGCGCTGCTCATCAATGGCGTGCAGGTGATGTCCTGGATCGACGTCTTCAACGAGGCGAAAGCCGAGTCGATCGCCGACCATATCAACCGGGCCGTGGTGCTATCTCGATCGACATCGAAGATCAATGACGGGGCGAGTTACGTGACGCAACTTCGTCCCCAGCGTCGCTTTTCCGGGGAAAATCCTGGGGAAAACCGCGCGACTCGGCGCATCGCAAGGGCCGCCCTCTCCCTTGGTAAGGGAGAGGTCCTGAGTTCAATCCTCAGCGGCAGCACCAGAAAACCAAATAAAATCAGGCGCTTTTTCGATCGGTCGATTCGCGGATATCGGACAGAAACCGCGAACGGCGGCGGAACATGCACACACGGGCGGGGATTCCGCCGGGGAAAATGTTCGCTTAGCGTTCACGCAAGGCGGCTACCGTGAGCCGCAATCCCATCCCCGATGACGCGCTCGACGATAGGCTCGGCTTCATTGGCACATCGGGTAGCGGCAAGACCTATAACGCCGGCGGCGCCGTCGAGCGGCTGCTGCGGCGCAAGGCCCGCGTCGTCATCGTCGACCCCCTCGGCGTGTGGTGGGGGTTGCGCGCGCTCGCCGACGGCAAGACGCCCTCGCCGTTCAACGTCGTCATCTTCGGCGGCCCGCACGGTGATCTGCCGCTTAACGAGCGCGCAGGGGCACTGATCGGCGAGACCGCCGTCACCATGGCGGAGAGCTGCATCGTCGAACTGAGCCAGCTCGGGACGAAAACGGCCGAGCGCCAGTTCATGACCGAATTCCTCGAGACGATCTTCCGCAAGGCCGCGGGCGAGCCCTTTCACCTCATCGTCGACGAAGCCGACCTCTTCGCACCGCAGAAGCCGCCGAAGGGCGACGAGACTTTGCTCAACCGCATGGAACAGATCGTGCGCCGCGGCCGCGTGAAGGGTTTCATCCCGTGGGTGATCTCGCAGCGGCCCGCGGTCATTAACAAGAATGTGCTGAGCCAAGTCGACGGCCTCATCGCCTTTAAGCTGACATCGACCCAAGACCGCGACGCGATCGACGCCTGGATCGAGGGCCAGGCCGACAAGGAGCAGGGGAAGGCGATCAAGGACTCGCTGCCCGCCATGCAAGTGGGCCATGGCGTCGTCTGGGTCCCCGGCCGCGGCATCCTTGAGACCGTGTCCTTCCCCGCCAAATCGACCTTCGATAGCTCGGCGACGCCCAAGCGCGGCGAGAAACGTCACGAGGCCGAGCTCAAGCCACTCAACATCGAGGCGCTGAAGGGACGGCTCGCGAGCGTCGCGAAGGAGGCCGAAGCCAACGACCCGAAGCGCCTCCGGCAGCGCGTCGCCGAGCTCGAGCGCGCGCTCGCCAAGGGTAGTGCCGATCCGGTCAAGGCCAAGGCCGATCGCGACGCGGCTTATCTCTCCGGCGTGGAGGCCGGCCGGCGCGACGGGCTGAAAGAGGCCGTCGCCCATATGCTGGCGCAGCAGCGCGTGGCGATCGACGAAGCGGCGCCGCTTTTCGAGCAGATCCGCCAGAGCGCCGCCACGGCTCAGAAGATCCTGGCGCGGTCGCTCGACATTGGCCGCGTGCCACCGACCTCGCCTGCGCCCATAGCTCAGCGGAGAGAGCGCCCGGTTCCGAGCCGGGAGGCGGCGGGTTCGACTCCCGCCGGGCGCACCAATGTCTGCAGCGGCGCCTTGCCGGGACCGCAGCAGCGCATCCTCGACGGCCTCGCCGAGCTCCGTGCGCTCGGCGTCGACCGCGCGCCGCGCGTGCTCGCAGCCTTCCTCGCCGGATACGGCCATCTCAACTCGAAGGGCTTTACCAACGGACTCGGCGCGTTGAGCTCGGCCGGGCTTATCTCTTATCCCGAGCGAGGCAAGGTCGCGCTCACCGACGATGGAATGCGCGCCGCCGAGTTCACCGAGGCGCCGCTGACCAGCGAGGCGCTCCAGCGGCGCATCGCGTCATTGCTCGGCGGCGCCGAAGGTCGGATCATCCGCGCGCTGGTCGAACGCTATCCCCAAGCCGTCCCGCGCGAGGAGATCGCGGCCGCGGCCGGCTATGGGCATCTCAACTCCAAGGGGTTCACCAACGCGCTCGGCCGGCTGCATACGCTCGGCTTCGCCGGTTATCCGGCGCGTGGCAGCGTGGTCGCGACCGACCTCCTCTTTCTCTAGGAGGCGCGGCTGGGCCGGGCTCTCCTGATCACTCCCGAAATCGAGCGGCAGGCGCGCGAGATCGCGGCGGCCGCCGCGCGCGACGTTACCAGCTACAGCACGCGTCGGGCGCTGCTCGCGGCCATGCGCGATGGTCGCGTCACCGACGCGCTGCGCAATCGCAACCGGCATCTGGAGCTCGAGATCCCTGTCGGCTTCCGCTGCTGCTATTCGCATGAGGAGGTCCGGCCCGGCATCGTCTGCCGTCTGATGACCGTTTCGCGTCACCGGCCCGGCTCTCTGCCCAGCCCAGAGGCGGTGCTGGCGCTCATGGGCCTCTTCGGCTTCATCGCCAAGGATCTGGCCTGCGTAACCGTGGAGCTCGAGAGATTTTCTCCCGGCCACGATGCGGTCGGCGTTGCCGAGCCAGTCGACGGGAACTGGGCGGCTTTTCGCGCGGCGATGGCCGCGCCCATCGAGGGAGGGTGCTTATGACTGCCGATGAGCCGCTCGAACGTCCAATCGCGCCGATCGAGCGCACGCCGGACGAGATCTGGGCCTTGGTCGAGATTTTCGGCCACCGCCGGCATTACGGCCGCGTGACCGAGGTCGAGAAGTTCGGCGTCAAGATGCTGAGAGTCGACGTGCCAGTCGAAGCGGCCGCGCCGCTCCTCAACGAGCCCGAGAAATTCGAGACCTTCCTCTATCACGGCAACTCGATCTTCGGCATGACGCCGATGACCGAGGCGGCGGCGCGCGAATGGGCCGAGCACGACCGGCCGAAGCCCTACCGGCCGCTGGAGCGGTTGCCCGCGCCGGAAACGGCCGAGTTCTATGCGGAAGAGGATTAGGACGATCCGATGACGGACACGGCCGAGCTCGAGCGGCGCATCTTCGAGCGGCGCCGCGGCCGGCGCTGGACGCATCGGCGCTGGTGGATTAGGGCCGGCGCGATATCGGTGAAATTCGCCATTATCGCGCGCCTGATGCGTCATCCGGCTGAGGCGGCGCAGCATCTCGCCGATGCGGCGCGGGCGCGTCGAATCGCGAACTCCTACGGCCTGACGGCAGCCGCGCGCAGTCCTTCGGCGACGCGGCTGCAGCGTGGATCGGCGATCGACATAGGCCGAATATGGGCAGCGATGCGGCGCGCGCCAAGCCGCGATACACACTAATACACAATGGGTCTTGATTTCCGCTTGAGTGTGCATATATACACACTATGGATAGCCGGAACATTATCGCGAAGCTTGAGGCCGATGGATGGTACCGCGTCGCGCAGAAGGGCAGCCACCTTCACTTCAAGCATCCGACGAAGCCCGGCCGAGCCACGGTTCCTCATCCCCGCAAGGATGTGCATATCGACACCGTGAAGAGCATTGAGCGCCAAGCTCAAGTCAAACTCCGGTGAAGGACGAGAAATGACCCACTATATTGCCCTCCTCCGCAAGTCGCCCGATAGCGACTACAGCGTCGATTTCCCCGATTTTCCCGGCTGCATCACCGCCGGCAGCACGCTGGAGGAGGCGCGCGCCATGGCCGAGGAAGCTCTCGCCTTTCATACCGAAGAGATGGTGAAGGATGGCGAGGCGCTGCCGGAGCCGAGCCCGCTCGATGCGGTCGACACGACTGGCGCTGTCGCCTTCCTCGTGCCGTTGAAGGAGCCCGCCGAGCGCGTCGTGCGCATCAACATCACGCTGTCCTCGGGGGTGCTGGCCAGGCTCGACGCCTATGCCGAGAGCCAGGGCTATACGCGCTCGGGCCTCATCGCGCGGGCCGCCGAGGAGATGATCGCCCGGCGCGCGCCCGCCGCGAAGGCGCCGCGGAAGAAGGCCAAGGCGAAGCCGATCAAACGATCGCCCAGGCGGGCGGCATAGCGAAGGGTCGATCACCGGCTCGCTAAAACGCCGATCAATTCGAGCTGGTGACGCAAGGCGGCGCATCTTTCGGGCCGGCGTGCGATCGCGTCTCCGTCCGTTTGCCGCCGCAGCGGTGGCACGGCACGCGCTCGAAACCCTCTGGATAGGTCGCGGGGTGATGCTCGCCGCGCTCGGCGATGAGCGCGTCCAAATCGATATCGAAGGGCTTGCGGCAATCGAGGCAATATCCGCTAAGCCAGTTGCCGATCGCCCGCATCTTGCCGAGCGTGTCGACCACGAGGGGATAGGTGATCGTCACCATGCCCGATTTCCTCCCGTCGGCACATCTCCGGGCCCGCTGACGGGACCCGGAGATGTACCGGTCCGCTCAGGCGCGCTTGGCGCGCGGCTTGGCCATCGTCGTCTTCTTGGCCTTGGCGGGCTTGCTCGTCGCCGTGCGGCGCGCAGTCTTGCGCGCGGTCTGACGGCGCGTCGTCGTCGTGGTTGCCACCTCGAGACCTCCTCGTCCGTTGCGGGAGATGGCGATTGCGACATTTCCCGCGCGTTGTCAACGGCGCCGGCGTTATCTCTGCGGAAAAAGATGCCGCCCGGCCAGAGCCGGGACGGCAAGTTGGGAGGAAATGAAGACCAAGAAAGCCGCCGGCGCATGGGCGGTGTTCGGCAGCCGGCGGCGCAGCGATCATGGCATCGGCACGGTCGCCGGCCAGACATTTCCCTCGGCGATCGCTTCGGAGCTCGCGCGGGGCCGCGAGCGCATCGCGAGGCGCGGTCAGGAATGTGCGGCGCGGGTTACGCGGCCGGCAGCGTGATCGGCACGCAGATGCTGAGGATCTGCACCAGCTCAGACGGCGTCACCTTGTTGGCGGGGGAGGCCAGCGGAAAGAGGAAGTACCCCGAGACCTCCAGCGCGCGCGCGACAAGCTCCGAGCAGAACCAGCTATCGGGCTCGCGCCAATCGCGCCCGGTGACGAAGGCGAGGATGCTTTCCTTGTCGTAGGGCTTGCCCAATTGCGAGCGCACGAATTCATAATAGGTCGCGACGATATCGGCCGGCGCGACGAGCTCGACCCGCAGCACGCGCTTGAAGGTCTCGTAACCGGGCGGACGGATCTGCACGCCCGCGGGAATGCCGCCGATGACATCGGCGCGCGCGCCCAGGAGCGTCTCATCGTCGAGCACGCTGTCGACATGCGAAAAGGCGCCGTGGCTGAACCATTCGATCGCCTCGGAGGAAAGCCCATCGGCGCCGACGAATTGCAGGGTGATGGTGCGGGTCTCGAGCGTCACGGTCCCTCCTCCTTCTCCTCATGCTTCAGATCGAAGAGCGTCTTCACGCCGGAAATGCTCTCGCTGAAGATGCCGGCCGCTCCGGCGGCGATGCCGGTCCCGGTCGCGAGTGCCGCGCCCGCGGGCGATGCCAGGAAGGCGCAGCCCGGCAAGGTCAGCGCGATCGCCAGCAGGACGAGGCCGGCGAGGAGGCAGAGCATCTCGTGGCGATAGGGCGGAAGGGCGCCGTTCATCCGGCACACCGCTTCCCCGGCGCGCCGATCACGGCGAGCAGGTCATTCCACGGTTTTTGCAGCGCCGCGGTGTCGAGCCCGGCACCGCTGTCCTCGTCGAGCCCGTCGAGCTTCGACTGGATCGCCGCCTCGAGGAGCCAGAGCTGCGCGTCGGTGAGCGCGAGCGGCTTCGGCGGCCCCGCGCCGGCTCCCAGCGCCGCCATGTCGGCGACGAGAGCGCTCCAATCGGCGCCGCCCGGCGCCTTGTTGCCCGACGCCTGCCAGTCGGGCGAGAGGAGCGCATAGGCCTCGTCGCAATAGGTCGACCAGAACTCCCAGGTCATGCGCTTCAACGCACCCCAGGTGATGCAGGTGAGGCCGCGCTGGTCGTAAGCGGCGACGAAGACGGCATGACCGCCCCAGCTTCCGGGCTCGCCAGGTCCCGTCGGGCCGCCCGCGGGCACGGCCCAGATGTCCTGCGATTGCGCCGAGACCGGCAGCGCCAGGCCGATATAGCAGCCGCCGAAAAGCGAGATCGCGTCCTTGATCTCGGTGAGGTTGCCCGGCTCGAGCGCCGCATAGGCCGAGAGCGCGTTGCCCGCGACCGGATTCTTGAGCCAATAGCCGAGAACGTCGGTCTCGACCGCGCCCTGATCGGTATTCGCCTGGCCCCGCACGTAATGCCCGACAATCTCATAGAGCGCGATCACGTCGCTATCGGCGAGGGTGACTTCCGCGCCCTTGGCGATCGAGGTCCACACCTGCACGGCATGGCCCACCGCGGCGCAGGTGCAATCGCCGAGGCTGTCGTTTCCCATCATGCCGATGGCGGCGAGCTTCCCCGTCCAGTCGACGGCCTCGGGCGGCGGCGGGAAAGCGGCGGTGTAGCGCGCCAGCAGCGGCACGCGCGCATCGTGCCGCGCCTCGTGCTTGCCGAGCTTCATCGAGGAGTGATCGGCCATAGGCCAGCGCCTCCGAAAAAGTGAGAAGCGCCCGGCCGAGCCGAGCGCCCCGCAAAAGGTGCTTTGGAAAAGCGATCAGGCCGCAGCGGCCTTCGCCGGCTGCGACTGCTGGGCGACCAAAGCCGCGATCTCGTTGTTGAGGATCGTCGAGAGGTCCTTGGCGAGCGAGGATTCGAGGTCGGGCAGCGCCGCCAGGAGATCGACCTGGAGCTGTCCGAGCTTGGCGACGATATTGAGCTGCGTCGGATTGGCCGCGACATCCGCGAGGAACTTCTGGACGAGCGGCAGGACGATCTTCAGCGCTTCGTTCTTCACCGCGTCGAGGATCGAGCGGAAGAGGGAACCGAGGGACGAGTTCATGATGTGCTCCAATTCTGAAAGGGATTCGCAGGTCCTCACGCTTTGCGCTCCGGGGCGGCATCTGGTGAGGCAGCGGCCGGCGCGCCGCCATCGCCGCCGCCATTGGGAAAAGGGGGAAGCGTTTGCCCGCGCCGCTGCGCGCTCGCCGAGAGCGCCCACAGGATGAGCGCCGAGAACGCCATCGCCGTGTTCATGTCGAGCGGCAGGAGTTTGAGCGCGGTGAGGCAGGACTGCGCGTACATCAGCACCAGCGCCAAGGTAAGCGAGCCGCCGGCGCCCGCGGCGACCGCGTGCGAAGTCTGCATCTGAGGCATGGGGATTTCTCCGAAGGTTCTATTGCGGCCACTGGCCGGTGAGCAGCATCAGCGCACAGCGCTTCGCCCGCGCCGGCTCTTCCATCCTCGCCCAGTCGCTCGCGAGGCATTCGTCATGCGCGACCTGCCAGGCATCCGACCGCACGGCCGTCAGCATACGGTGGAAGCCGGCGAGGCCCTTGCCGCCCATGGCGAAGGCCATGCTTGCGAGCGCCGCTTGGCGCACCGGGTCGAGCGCCCTGAAATAGCCGGGGCCAAGATCCTTGGCCGCGCGCGCGAGAGCGATATCGCGGTCCTGGGCGAGCGTCGCGCGCGAGCGTTCGCGCGTCCAGTAATCGCCGGGCTTCACGTCGGACCCGGTATGCCCGACGCCTGCCGTGAGCGTACCCAGGCAGACGCCGCCGACGGGGACGGCCTCGCCCGTCATGTCGTCATAGGGAACGAACCGCTCCCCCTCTTCGAGGATCAGGAGCTCGTCGAGCGAGGATATCGACATGGAGATCAGCGGCGGCTGAACTTATGCCAGAGCGCGTAGACGCCGAGCACCGCGCCGCAGAAGGCGGCGATCGCGCTGAAAACGATGTCGGCGTAATAGATCCAATTGACCCAGACCGGCGCGGTCATGAGCGCGCCAGAGAGCGCGAGCTCGGAGCGGGGACCGAGGTTCATGGCGAAGGTTCTCCGGCGGCCGAGCGCGAGGCGCTGGGTCATGGGATCGTGGCAGAGGCTGCCAGCAGCGACGCTGTGTCGCCCGCGACATAGGCATCGACCGCGGCGATGTAGGCGAGCACGGCCGACGCCAACGCGGTGAATTGCGTTGCCGTCATGGTGTGCTTGACCCCCGACTTGTCGCGCAGATAGCTGAGGAACGGCACGCCGGCGTTGATCGACGCCTGCAGCCCGGTCAGGTTGATCTCGTCCTGCATCGCGGTGCCGTAGACGCCGCTGATGCTCGGCGTGCCGGTGCTGGTGATGGCGATGCCCGCGGCCAGCGCCGCGGCGGCAGCGGCGTGGCGGTCAACGGCGGAGTTGTCATGCGCGCTGACGACGCTGGCGACGACGCTTTTGAGCGCGCTGGGCGCGCCCGACGCGGCGACCGGCACGCCGTTGTAATAGACTGCGCCGGTGATCAGGTCGGCCGAAACGCCGTTGGTCGACTGTCCTGCCGCGGTGAGGGCGGCGTAGAGTTCTGCGCCGAAGGTCGGTCCGAAAACGTTTGACATGCTTTAGCCTCCGTTCAGCACCGGCATGCAGCCTGTAGCGTGCCGGCATATGTGGCGGTGCCTCCGCCCACCTGGCCGATAAGGTTGAGACTGAGGAATCCTTCGACGCCCGCGCCGCCTGAGAAAAATGTCAAGCTGGTGTCGATCGGCACGCCGGCCACGGGCTGTGACGGCGCGATGCCGCCATATTCGGTCGTGCCGAAGCCGATCGCGGCCAGCGTGCCATTGGCAGTCGACATCGAAATCGTGCCGAACCAGGTCATGCACACGCTTTCCTCATCTGACCATTGGAAATAAGTCAGGCTTCCGCCTACCTGCACGATCGTCGTCGACGACGTGGAGGCGTTGATCAGCAGTCCCGGAACGGTGGTGCGTCGGTTGAACCAGTTAGCGACGCCGATGACCGCGCCGACATTGCTCTGGAACTGCCCGCTCCCATTGGTCAGCACCGCGCCGACCAGCGTTCGCGTGCTATCGGGCGATCCCGAATTGCTGCGGACCTCGACCCCGACATTGCCGGCGCTCGTGTCGGTGACGTGACCGCCGGCGATAGGCCAGAAATCGAGCGCGAGCGTGCCGCCATTGTTGAAGAGATAGACGAGATAGGCGGTCGAGGCCGCCAGGCCTGTCGCGCCGACGCCGCTGACGAACGTGCCGGATGACGTCGCCGAGACGCCGCCCGAGGGAAGCGACACGGCGCCACCATTGAGCGGAACGCGGTTGCCGTTGTACGGCATCAGCTTGAGGACGGTCGAACTCGAGACGGTCAGCCGGCATTGTCCAGCGAGGCCGGCAGCGTTGAACTGATTGGCCGTGCCATCCGAATTGCCGACGACGATCCAGCCCGTGTTGCCCGCGTTCCGCTGCCTGAGCGTCGGCGGCGTGGTAGATGTGTCTTCCCAGAACTGATAGGCAAAGGGCGATGACGGCGCCGACGAGCCGCTGCTGAGCGTGACAAGCGCCTGGAGATCTGCGTTGATTGCCGCGCGGACAGTCGCGCCGCTGCCATCGGCGACGGCAAAGGCGTCTGAGGACTGCGACATGCTTGGTTCCTAGTTGTATTTCGCGGTGACGGAGAGCGCATTGATCTCGGCGTTGTAGGCCGGGTCCGACGAGGTCAGCACGAGGCGGAACTGGAAGGCGCGCGCGTTGAAATCCGCGGTGATGAGCCGCTGCCAATCGCTCCACGTGGGCGATCCGCCGGGATTGTCGGGCGTCGAGCGAGCATAGAGCGTGGCGCCGGCAGAGGCCGCGGTCGAGCCATCCCAATCGAGCCAGTCATCGACGGAAGCCGTGCGCGCATCGATCTGGTCGAAGGTGTTGACGACGGCCAAGCCCACGGATGAGCTTATGCGGCAAGGCTTGACGCTGCCGAGATCGATGCCCGAGGCGAAATCATAGGTGCCGCTGGAGACGATACCGCCGATGGTATCGACGTCGGCGACCAGATCGAAATCGGCAACGCTATCGACATTGCCCGAGCCGACGAGCTTCAGGAACGGTCCGTCGATGAGACAGTCGGTCTTCGTGCCGGCGAAGGTCGGGTCTTCCGTGACCGTCGTGGTGTTAGCCAAGGTGACGATGTTGGCTGCGGCCGTCACTACGAAGCTGGCGGCCGTCGCGCATTCGACGCCATTGCTGTTCAGCCATTTGAAGAGGTAGGTGCCTGCCGAGAGCGGAAGCACTGTGCTCGTCGCGCTTGAGGAGACGACAGGCCCGAAGTCCATCGCGTTCGCCCATGTGGCGCCCGAGGTCAGCGGCGACCACCTTATCCGACCTGACCCGCCGATCTTCACGTCGAGATCAACCGGCGGGTCCCATTGCAGATGGGCAAAGCCGCTCAAGCCCGAGACGGTAAAGCCCGTGGGCGAGGACGGCGGCGCCGACAGCCCGATCATCTGGACGTGCGATGCCATCGCATAGGGCGATGATGCGCCGAAGCCGTTCAGCGCCTTCACGCGGAAATCGTAAGTGCCCGGCTGAATGTCGAAGACCGTCGCCGTCACCGTCGCATCGCCCTGCGTCGGCGCCGGCACGGGCGGGAGGACGGCGAAGCTGCCGGATCCCGACAGGCCATATTCGAACTGGTAGGTCCTGGCGAAGGCGTCGGGCGAGACGGCCGCGGTGATCACCGCGCTCGATTTGACGCCCGAGGGTGTGCGCGTGTCGTAAAGCACCTCGCTCACCGCCGGCACGCCAGGCGCGTGGACGGTGTTTGGATCGGGCAGCGTCGTCGGCGTGTGGCGCGTGACCGGCAGCTCCTGCGTCGCCGACCAGGCGTAGGCAGAGGGGTCGTTTAGGCGGAGCGCGAGGTCGACGCCGAGAACGGGCGCTCCGGCCGCATCCTGCTCGCCCACGAAAGCGAGCGCCTGCACCTCGAAAATCTGGCCCGACCAGCCGTAGCGCGCGTAGTCGAGCATCATCGTGTCGCCTGCGCGGAGCTGCAGCGCCGAGAGCTTGCAGGGAAGCTGAGGGAGCTGCGTCTCGAGTCGGTTGCGGTTGAGCTCCATCGTGGCGATTCGCTGCGCCATCGAGCCCGAAAGAGTAAACGGCAGGTCGAGCGGCTGGAAAGCCTGCTGGCCGTTGTCCTGCGCGAGATAGACGTCGCTCTTCGCCGGCGGGTAACTGTCGGGGAGCCAGTTGATCGCCGGGTTGATGAAGGTGCCGCGCACGGCATTGAAGGAGCTCCGCCGCGACGACAGCATCTGCACCTGGAAGCCGTCCTTCCTCAGATCTCCTTCGCTGAGAGTGACGGTCGGCGTGCGGTATTCGCCGGCCTGAATGACCCATTCGCCCGAGGTCCATATCGCCCGCCCCGCCGTGCCGCCGAGCGCGCTCAGCAGGTTCTGCAGGTTCTGCGCCGGCGTCTGATCGACCGAGAGCGTGCCGTTGCAGGTATATCGCCGCTCGGCCGTCCTCGTGAGCGTCAGCGTGCCCGATCCTGTGCCGCTGAAATTGACAGGCGTTCCTGCCATGGCGTCGGCAAGCGAGGCCGCCAAAAGGCCCACGAAGATGTCCGACGTGCTGAGACTGAAATCGCCGGCGGTGAACGAGACCGGTATCCAGTAATAATCCGTCGCGGCGGCGAGGCCCGAGGGCAGCGAGCCGCCGCTCGAGGCGGAGAGGTTGACGACGTCGCCGAGGAGCGGCGTGAACATGCCCGACGGTGTGCCGCTGGAAACGGGAAGCAGCGCCTCGGTGAGCGTGATGCGAAAGTTCGCGGGGCTGCAGGTGATTGGTGCAGAGGTCGGCTGCACGGCGACCAGCTCGTCGCTCGTATTGGCCGCGGCGATCGCGTCATCGAGGCTCATCTCGGTCGACCAGGACGAGCCCAGGCCATAGACCGTGTTCGTCAGATAGTCGGCAACGCACAGCGCGGCGTTGTCGGTGTAACCCCGCGTCGCGGTGCGCGGGTCATAGATCTGGTTGGCGCCGAAGACGTCGAAGCTGATCTGCGAGAAGCTGAAGCCCGAGAAGACGGACGGGCTGAACACCATCGCGATATGGACGGCGGCGCAACCCTCCTGGAGATGCTTGGTCGTCCAGCCGAGATTGACCGAGACCAGCTCGGGAAAGGCAGCCTCGCCGGGCGCGCCGAGCTTCTTCTCGACGAAGACGAAGCCGGCATAGACGCCGGTGCCGCTTCCCGACGCGTCGAGCCCGACCGGCGTCGTCCCGATATACATCTCGCCGATCGACTGCACCTGGTGTCCGGCCAAGGTGATGACGAGATGCAGCGTCTGATTGTCGGGGGAAAGACCGATGAAGGTGATGACGCCGCCCTTGCGCTGCCAGCCATAGACGACCTGGCGCGGCGACACGGCCTGGCGCGACGTCACCGTCTGCGGGACGACCGGCTGGTCGGGCTTCTTCGGCCCGAAGATAGCGTTGCCGATGAAGGCGACGGCGGCCGAGGCGAGCGCGCCAGCGATCGCACCGGCGATCGTACCGATGCCGACGGCCGTAGACGCCGCTATCCCGACGGCGATCTCCGCACCCGCGATGATCAGCGGCGGCATATCGCCCTATCGACGGTTGAGCGGGCGAACGCCATATTTAAGTTCCACTTTGACGGGAGGAGAACATGCGAGCACTTTGGCTTTTTGCCGCGGCAATCCTCATTCTCTTTGCCATCGGCGAAACGGCGCTGGCCGATGCGAGGGCTGACCTGGTGAAATCGCTCTACGGCCTTTCGGCAAAGCTCCAAAGCGGCATAAGCATCAGGGAATTTGCAGACATCAGATCGCAGATCCTCGCCGGCGAAAAAATGATGTCGCCGAGCAACGAGTACCTACCAGACCAGTTGCTAAAGCTTGTCTCTGCGCTGGAAGTTGTTCAGCGAATATGGAGATCGACGCATGACGGGCTCATCTGCCAGCGCGGAAATGCCCAGGCATGCGCAGCGGAAGTCTATGTCGATATGGTTAGGATCGACGCAAGCCTTGACCACATCGTCGTTCGTGATGACATCGTTAGAAATGCGTTAGCCGCGCTCGCGAGGATTAACGACTCCGCTATCGCTGCTCTAAACGCTCCAGCCTCTAATAGCGGCGGAGACTGAAACGCCGGCTAGACATTCTGGCGTCAGAAGCATCGCCGCCTTACCAGCGACGACGCCCAGCGCTGTTCCGCCCCTCGTCTCGACGGCGACGACATCGCCGCGCTTCGCCAGCAGCGGCGTAGGCAAAGGCGCGCCGAGCATCGCCGTGGCAATTCCCACCACGCCGCCATCGCGCGCCAATATCTCGACAGCGCCTGCCTCGTCGCTGTATGTCCCGCGGTAGCGCTCGCCGAGATCGATGCCCGTCATCGCCCTGATCGCCTCGACGACGAAGAGGCAGCAATCCCAACTGCCCCAGGCGAAGGGGCGGCCGCGCGCTTCGGCGAGAAAATACGCCAAGCGCTCAGGCCAATCGTCGCGCCGCCTCACCACGCTCCTCCGACGCCAACCGGTATGTTCGTGCCCGGGAAAGTATGTATCGAGGCTGGCGCCGACGTTCCCGGACCGCCCCAGGTTCCCATCCATTCCTGTGCGGCGGGGACGAAGGCGAAGCCGAGATCGTCAGGAAAATTCGCCTGCTGGTCGGCCGTCGTGTAGTACTGAAGCCGAGGGCGCTGCAGATCGATCAACCGGTTCTCGTAGGAGATCTGGATCTGCGGCCCGGCTATGCTCTCGACGATCTGCGGCACGTCCATCTGGCCCGCGAAAAGCTGCATCGGCGACGCGATGAGCGCGCCCGTGTCGTCGAGGAATCCGAGCCACAGCGCGCCGGTGAGGCCGTGCGCCGTCTCGGCAAGGAGCAGCGCCAGGAGGTCGGAGGGCACGCCGGCGAGCGTGAAGACGACGCCGGAGGCGGCGATATCGGTCGTCTCGCCGACACTCTGCACGCCGGCAAGCTGTCCCAGCCCTTTCCAGGTGATGCCGTTCCACACGAAATCGCCGAGGCCGGACCAGGCATTCACCGTGCCGCTGACAAAATTCCCCTGATAGAAGAGCGCCGGGCGCTTTGCCGCGGCGACGAGCGCGGCGACCATGTCGGCGGTGACAGGGCGCGCCATCAGAGCGCTTCCGTCGCCTGGAGCTGGAAAGAATAGACGAACGGGCTGCCGATCTTGGCGCTGCGCGGATTCCCGGAAAGCCGGAACGTGCCGGCGGTGTTGGTGAGCGTGATCACCGCCCCATCGGCATAGCCTTCGCGGATAGTGGGCCAGACGTCGATTGTCGCATGGCCGCTGCCATCGGCGTTGACGTCGCCCAACGCCTTATAAAGCCGCTGCGCCGTGCCCGAGCCGAGCTGGAGGTAGTCGCCTTTGAGCAGCACGCCCGACGCGCTCGGCGTCCACCCTTTGGTGGTGATCTGCGACGCGCCTGCCGCGACTGTGCCATTGACCAGCGCGCCCGTACCGCTGCCACGCGGCGAGGCGCCCAAGGGATCGCCGACATAGAACGTGCCGAGCACGCCTTTGAGCGACGCGAGGAAGGCGAAGATTGCTTCGGCCGAGGCGCGGCCCACGACCTTGTCCCAGGTGAGCGTCACGCTCCAGGCCTTGCCGGGCCATTCGAATGTCTCCTGCTGAAGCGTCACCGGCGAGACGTTCATGCCGACAACGTCGGTCATCGACAACTCGATCTGGCTGGGTTTTTGCAGCCCGGACATCGACAGCGGATAGGTGATCGTCATGCTACGACGCGAAGAGCCTGGGACTGCGCGCGTTCGCCTGCGCCGCCGCTGTTATCGCCCGGCGCTCGATCGACGCGTCGAGACCGCCCAAGCGCTTCGATAGCTGCTCGAGGCGCTGCTCGACGCCGATATCCGCGCCGCGCGCGTCGATGTAGAAATGATTGTTGACGCCGCCAGTTCCCGCCGCGCTGACGCCGAGCTTGCCTCCGCCTAGCTGCGTCAAAGGCATGATGGCCTCGGGCCCCGCCTCGCCGAGAACGCCGAGGCCGCCTGAATATTGGAAAAGGTTCGGCGTGTCGAAGATGCCACCCGCGGCGAACCGTTTGACTTGCCGGCCGCCGACGAAGGCGCCACCCATCGCAAACGGCGCGCTGAATCCCGCATCGGGCACGGTGAACCCGGAACTCGGCGCAAACAGCTCAGGGAATGTGCCCTCAAACCAATTGCCGATGCCAGACAGGCCCTTGCTGAATAGACCGGCGAGAGGGCCGCCGAAGCCCACACCGCCAGTGCCACCGCTACTGGTCGCCTTACCGGTGATCAGTTCGGTCAGCGCATCATTAAGAGGTTGAGTCACCGTCAGGCGGAAGACGAGATTGGCGACGTCGCGCTCGAGCGACTTGAAGAGGTCGCTGGCTTTGCCACCCTTCTCGATGAAGTTTTCGAAATCCCGCGAAATCGTGTCGGCAAATTGCTTGGCGGCTTCGCTGAATGCCCGATCGGCGTTCTGCGCACGCTGGAGGGCCACGTCGGTCTTGGCGATTTCTTCGTTGATCTGCTTGCGCTTCTGGTACTCCTGCTCGAGCACGTCGCCGGTGTACCCCTCGTTGACGAGCTGATTGCGCAGCCTGAGATCGGCCAGTTCCTGGGCGCGCTGCTCGGCGTTCTTGCCCTGAAGCGCAAGCTCGAGCTGCTTCTCCGCGAGCGTCTGCTGAAGCTGCCTGTCCTCGTCATTGGCGCGGATCTGCTGGTTTATCCTGTCGCGGACCTCGTATTGCTGGACGAGGAGCTCGGTGAGCTGCTGAACCTGGGCGATCTCTTCGGGTGTCGTCGCCTTGAGCGCCAGGTCGTGGGTCGCTTGCGCCGCTTCGTTCTGCCGCTGCGCCGCCTGGATCGCCGCCGGACTGCCGCCAGCCGCCGCAATGCGCGCGAGATTGTCGTTGGCGAACCCCGCCTGGCCGTAGAGGCCGCTGGCGCCGAATTGGTCGTTGAACTCGGCGGCGCGACCGGCCGAGAGCTGCTGGAGCCTTAGGCCGCGAAGTTGCCCAGCGAAGGCGGCCGCGCGCTCGTTTTCGAGGTCGGCGAGGTACTGATCCTCGATCTGCGAACGCTGGAGCGTGAACTGCCGGTTCGGCGCAGCGACACCGAAGGCGGCGATCTGCGCGCGAATCGGCGCGGCCTCGCGCTCGAAGGGCGAGCGCTGGTTGCCGGCCGCGGCTGAAACGCCTGCCTGCGCCTCACGACCTGCCTTGAGGATCTCGCCGAGCGCTTTCAGCCGTTCCGTCGCTTGCGGATCTTCATTCGTCCCGCCGGCGATCGAGGCGTTGAGAAGGTCGTATTGCTTCTGCGCCGCGTCCAGCCCGCGCGAGAGCGCTTCGGCGTCGTTGGCGAGCTTCTCCGTGCGGCCGGAAACCGTATCGAAGCCCTTGGCGATACCGCTCGCCTGGCCGATGAGCTTGTCCTGCTCGACCGTCTGCGCGCGAAACGCGGCAGTGGTGCGCTCGATATTCTCGGCGGTCTGGAGAGAGTAGAGCTGGCCATAAGCGGCGACGAGCTCGGCCGGCGTGACGCTCGGGCGGGCCGATTCCGGCAGGCCCTGGCCGAGAGACCTGGGGCCCGCGCCAGGCGCCAAGGGAGCGGCGCGGCGACCGGTGGGGGATTCGACGGGAACGCCTCTCTCGAGCCCCGCCACGCGTTCCCTGGCCGCATCCAACTGCTCGGCCGGCGTCGGCGCGCGGCCGATGGCGCCCAGCCGCTCGGCGGCGCTTGCCGCGGCCTTCGTCACGGTATTGAGCGTGCGCTCGAAGAGGCCGAGGCCGTTCTGCTCGAGGCCCTGGAAGCGTTGCGTCACCGCGTCGAGGAGAACGACCTGGGCCTCATGCGCGTGACCCGAGGCGACGAGATCGTCGATGACCTTGCGGTCGGCGGTGCTCAACAGCGCGAATTCGTCGGAGAGCTCCCTGGCGCCCTTGGCCGGGTCGGCAAAGAGCGCCTTCAGCTCCTTGGCGGCGTCCGCCGCACCCTTGCCGCCGGCATAGCCGAAATCGGGCGCGATCGCGCCGAGCCGGCCGACGAGGTCGCCCGGGATCTGGCCGCCGCGGGCGAGCTCGGTGACGACGCTGCGCGCGCCGAAGATCGAGAGGGAGCTCGATTGCGATATCCGGCCGGCGAGCGCGTCGGCCGAAGACGTCGTGAGCCCGCTCGCATTGGCCGTCGCCCGGAGCTGTGTCTCGATGCGTTTCAGCGAGTTTTCGGAGGCAATGGCCGCGGCGGCGAATGCGGCCGGGATGGCCAATATTGCCGCGCTCCAGGCGAGCGTCGCACCGGACAGACCGAAGAGGTGCTCGGCGATCAGGCCGAGGGTGATAGGCACGCGACCGAACTCGCCGCGGCTCACCTCGACGGAAAGGCCGCGGAATTCGCGGACGAGCGTGGCGATGCCGCCGTGGGCATGCTCGCTCGATTGAGCCACTCCCTCTGACGCCGCGCCGAAATCGAGGTAGCGCGCGCGCAGTTGGGCCATGAGCTTCGCGTGCTCGTCGGCCGATACCTTGCCGGTATCGAGCGCGCGCTTCAGCGTGTCCGCGCCCTTGGCGAATTTCAGTTGCGAATCGTAGGCCGGATCGAGCGACCGCCTCAGGCGTTCGAAGCCCTGCGCTCCGCTGGTCAGTCGCCGCTCGGTCTCGGCGATCGCGCCCGACAGCGCGTTTCCCGACTGAACCATCTTCGCGTCGGCCGCGACCTTCTGCGCCGCACCGGCTTGGTAGCCCGACGAGTCGAGCGCCGCCTCGACGCGGAGAGAGGTGAGTTTTTCACCCATTGGTGCCGGCCGCTTGTCTGGCCATCCGCTTCGGCCGCCTCGCCCGCTCGCGCGCGCCCTGAGGCGGCAGATAAACGACGGTGTTCTGCACCCGGCGCGCGGCGTGTAGCTGCGCGGACGGGCCGCCGCCGGCTTTCTCGGCCGCTACCGCGCGATCGATCGCGATCTTGGACAGCCGACTGCTCCTCACCTGCGTCATCGTCACTCCTTTCAGCCCTCGGCGAGATCGGAAATCACCCGGAGCCATTCCTCGTCCATCGCCGAGACGAGCCGCAGCAGCTCGTCGAAGGCCTCGCCCTCATAGCCGAACCGCGCGGCATAGGCGTCGATCGCGGCAAACGAGATCGGCCGATGCAGCAGCTTGGTCGACAGGCCGCCCATCGGCAGCACGATCGTCACGACATGCGCAGACCTGTCGGCCGAGAGACGCCAGAAAGACTGCCATACGTCGCCGAGATTCTCGGCGATATCAGCCTCCTCCGGCGCGTGAGCGAGGCTGGCCAGGTGCGCCGCATCGGGCTCCTCGGCCGCCAAATCCTCGAGCCAGTCCGCATCGCGCCCGCTGGTGAGGTGCCAGCGGACCGCGGCCCTCAGTTTTTTTCCGCATCCTCCAGGAACTCGACCTGGCGCTCGCCTACCTGCGTCGCCGCCCAGACGACATGCTCGCGCAGCTTGCGATAGCCGACATCGGTCAAGAGCTCGCGCGCCATCTCGCCGCTATAGGGCGTGTCGAAACCTTCCCATCCCAGCAGGATGTGCTCGGCGAGGAGAGATCCGACGACGCGCGCCGTCTCGTCCTCGGGCGGGGTCTCCTTGGGGAAGCGCTTGGCGAGCCGGCGGAAGGCGAGGTCGCGCGCGACGACATAGGGCCGATAGTGGAGCGACCGCACGCGCAGCGAGACCTCGGCGAGATCCGGGATGGCGATGAGCTCGCCATCCTGCTCCTTGGCGATATCGGCCTGGAGAGACGATAGCTTGACCGGCATGGATCCTCGACAGATGTCAGGTTTCGAAATATTCGAGGCGCGACAGCGTGATATGCGCGTTGGTGAGCGCATCGATGCTGGCGCTCCCCTTGGCCGGCAGCGTGACGCGATCGTTCTTGCGCGCCGCATTCGGCACGCCCTCGGTCAGCGTGAGCGACGGCACGCCCCAGATGAGCGCCTGGCTGCCCTTGGTTGCGCGCGCATTGACGCTGATCACTGTGCCGGCGAAGAGCTGAGAGAGCAGCGTATTGTCGCCGAAATAGGTCTCGAGCGTGACGGAGATATCGCAGGAGCCCGAAGAGATGCTGACGGGCGACGGGCTGTCCACCGCCTCGATCACCGCCAGGTTGTTCGCGAGTTCGATGTCGAAGGACTTCACGAAATTCGGCGAGGCGAGCGAGGCACCGTTGAATCCGACGCGGCCGACATTGGCCGAGGCCGCCATGACCGGGTAGGTCGAGGGATCGGGCGCGGCGCTCGTCGAGCCGGCGACGCTGGCCTGGCTCTGCGAGCCGCTCATGCCGAGGAAGTCGAAACTGCCGGTGATCTTCTGCTTGGCGTCGATCTTGACGCTCATCTTGTCGACCACCATGCCCTTCTGCAGGATGTAGGTCGGCGTCACCTGGTCGAGGAAGCCTCGCTCGATCGACAGGCTCTGCATCGACGTGCCGTTCTTGATGTAATCCGGCATCCAGACGCTGATCGTCTTGCCCGCGCCTGCGTCCACCGACCATCCTGAGGGCAGGTTGTCGAAGGTCAGCGCGTGCGCCGCGATCGCGGTGAGCCGCACCCAGTCGTTATTGGCGGCCGTGGCGAACTTCGTGCCGGCGGCCGTTCCGCCGACTTTGAGCCACTCGCCGACGGTTAGGCCGAGCGTCGTGAAGTCGAGCGTGGTCGACCCCAGGCCGGTCGAGGTCGCGGTGATGTCGCCCGAGCCGCCCTGGAAGCCGACGACCTTCAATCTCGCCGTGCCGGGAGGGATGGCCTCGTCGGTGATGCCAGAGCCGGCAAAGGCGGGAACGGTGGCGCTCCCTGTGGTGCATTTGAAGACGCCGTTGTTGCCGGCGACGCCGAAGCCGGTAAACCGCACGAGCTGGCTCGCGACGAAGGGGGCGCCGCTGTTCACCGTGACGATTGTGCCGGTGGTGGCGACATTGGTGATGACGCTGTCGGCGGTGCCGTCGTTGTCCCGGCTCGGCGTCTTGGTGAAGAGGTTGAAGAAGGCACTCTGCAGGAAGTTCTCGAGCGTCGAATTGTCGACGGGATAGTGCCACTCGTTGTTGATCGCGCCGCTGTTCGACTGGCCGACCTGGATCGGCGGCGCGTTCATGCGGTCGGCGCGGATCTCGTCCGACGTCTGGAAATCCGGCTTGTAGGCCAGGCTCTCACCGGTCATGCGCGCGATGCGCATGCGCGGCGACGCCGGCGTGGTGCCGAGCGTCGCCTCGAGGATCGCCGACAATTGTACGCGGTTGCTGTCGCTCATCGTCTGAACGCTCCCAGGTGCTCGTTAGACCATTACGCCGCTTCGTCTTCCCAGAACGGGATCGATACCGACCGCCGCCAATAGAGGCCGTTGTCGTCGGCGGTCTCGCCGCCGCCGATGCTCGCCCCTTCGCAGGTGAGGCCGCCGAATGTCTGCGCGCGGAAGATGTCGCCGGCGCCGACCGCGTAGCCGAGCGCCGTGCCGTCGCCCGATCCGCGCGGCACAAACAGATGAACCACAATCGTGCCGCGCCGGCGGAAGAGGTTGTTGCCGGGCGCGCCTATCGACATCTGCTCGTCGGTTCCGCCGATCACCTCGAGATAGGCGAAAGGCAGCGGCGAGCCGTCGCCCGCAATCGGCCGGTCGGTCGTATCGTTCGGCAGGCGGATGGCCGTCGTCGTCCAGCTCGCTTCGAACCGCGCGACGATCGCGGCGACGCAACTGTCGTAGCTCATGGCGGCGAGAGGATGAGGGCGGGATAGGTGATGGAGTCGCCGGCGTGACGCCCGCGCCGGCCGCCGTTGCGCTTGAGGATATAGCCGCCTTCGAGCTGGATGAACGAAATCTCGGCCGAGACGATCGGCCCGAACTCGGCGATGACGGCCGAACGCATGCGCTCGACTATCCCCGGGGGAATGCGCACCTTGATCGACCCGACCTCGATCTTTCTGGCATAGGGCCTGTCGTTGGTGATGGTCACCTGCGCGCCGTCGGGGATCTCCTCGGCGTCGACCTGTTGCCCGTCGACCATGGCGAACCAGGCGTCGCGATAGGCGCCGCTTTCGACCGGCGAGTTTTCGCGCGCCCAATCGAGCGCGAAGGCGGCGATCTCTGCCTGGTAGTCGAAGACGTAGACGATCGGGCCCGGCGGGATGACGGACTCCTCTGGCGCTCCCTCCTTGCCGTTGACGAAGCGCTGGTAATGCTCCGAGGCGTCGCCGCCATCGATCGCCTCGTCGAGCGCCTCATGCGCCACGCGCGCGAGCTCGGCGGCGATCGCCGCGCTCGAAAGCCCGGATGTCGCGACCCTCAGCTCGCGCTCGAATTTTTCGATCCGCGCCATCACCCGCGCACCTGGAGAACGTGCATTGCGTAGTCATCGCCGATCTTGACGGAGTTGCAGGCCTGAACAGCGCGCGCTGCGCCATCGATGACGAGGAAGTCGCCCTTCTTCGGTGGCCCTGGCCAGCCGGCGGCAGCGATTTCGGCGTTGCCGATCGCCGCGCGCCTGTCGCCCTGGATGATGCCGCCGACGAGCTCGGCCGGCGAAAAGAACCTTACTTTCGCCTTCACCGAAAGATCGGATTGGCCTTGTCGCCGCAGGATCGTCGTCTCGCCGAGGCGGTCGATCATCGCCTGCACACTGTCCGGGCTCATCCGACCGAGACCCGTCTGTGCTTGTCGAGCTTGTCGCGGATCGTGTCGGGCAATCCGCCGTCCTGGCCGGGCACGCCGCCGACCCAATACTGCTCCGTCCCGACGTCGATCACCTGCTGGCTCTTGAGCATCGGGTCGCGGTTGCGCGCGAGATATGTCGCCTTGACCATCTCGATCACCGCTTCCTCGATGCCGAAGGGCAGGCTGTCGAGCAGCGCATAGCCGGCGGTGTAGCGGATGACGACCTTGGGGCCGGTCCAAAACCAGGGAATGTCGTTGCCGTTGAGGCGCAGCAGCTTGCCCTTGTCGCCGTCGAGCTCGTAGTCGTCGCTCGTCAGGGTTGTGTCGCCATCGGTCGCCGAGACGATCTCGGTGACGGGATAGCGCTCGAGCCAGAGCTCGGACGGTCGCAAGGCGAAGCGCGCGAAGCGGAATGTCTCCTCGACCGTCTCTTCGGCGAAGACGCGATTGGTATAGTCCTCGGCGACGCCGCTGTAGGCGGTGATCAGCGATGCGAGGAGATCGTCGTCGGCGGTGGTGGTGATGCCGAGGCGCGTCTTGACGGTGGCCAGCACCGTCATGTCGTGCGTCGCGGCCGGCGTGATGATGGTGATCATAACCTTGGTATCGCTGGAGTGTCGGCCGTGCGCGGGATGGCGCCGGCAGCGCGCGTGCGCGGCGTTGCGGTCGTGAAGCTGACCTTGACCGTGACGATGCCGGCGTGGCCTGCCGCCGTGACGCCAGGCGCATCGAGATTGATGTCGCTGTGGATGCCGAGCGTGCCGGCGATGCCTGTCGCGGCGACGCCGGCGCCTTGAGTGCCAGGTCCGGCGATGTCGCCGCCGGCGCTCGCGATCGCGGCGACGCCGGCCGCGGCGATGCCGATATCGGAGAAGAGCGCGCCTGCCTGACCCGTCGCGGCCGCGCCGGCAAGCGTGACCGAGGCATTGTTGCCGGTCGACGCCGTCGGCGTGCCGGCCGTGCCGGTGGCCGAAACGCCGCCGGGGAATGCTGCGAGCGAAGGCGTGACTGTTCCAGCCGCGCACGCGGCGGACACGCCGGCGACGGCCGCGCCGACATTGGCTGCGCCGGTGCCGGCATGCCCTGTCGCAGCCACGCCGCTCGAAGCCGCCGCGACTTGGGCGATGGCCGCGCCTGCGCTCCCCGTCGCCGCGGCGCCGCTCGTCGTGACAGCGATGCTTTGGGCCGTCGTCCCCGCGGCGCCTGTCGCGGCCACGCCGGCGATGTTGGCGGTGGTGATCGTGCCTGCGATGACGCTGCCGGCCTCACCCGTCGCCGCCGCGCCGCTCGGGAAGGCGGTGACGCCGGGGACGATGCTGCCGGCCGCGCCCGTTGCCTGGACACCGGTGATAATGACCGGCGTAACGACGCCGGCGACGACAGAGCCAGCCGCGCCCGTCGCGGCGACGCCCGAGATCGAGGCCTGGATATCGGGCGTCGGCGATCCGGCCGATCCCGTGGCGGCCACGCCGCCCTGGGCGAGACTGACGCTCGGCGCGACACTTCCGGCGCCGCCCGTCGCGGCAACGCCCGAAGGCGGCGCGCCGATCGTCAGCGAGACCGAGCCGGCCACGCCTGTCGCCGAGACGCCGGTGACCGAGACGTCGGTCTCTGGCGGGTGGACGAGGTAATTGAAATATTTCGAGCGCAGCGCCGGGAAGCTCATCGGATCTTCTCGGCGAATATGCTGATCACGCCCGCGTTCGTGTCGTTGGCGATCGGCGCCTGGTGGATACCGAAGCTCATCACGGCCGGGATGATCTCGACCGTCATGCTCTCCCAGCCCGAGGACGTGCCGCCGACCGAGACGTTCGTCGACGGCCACGAGCTCGCCTGGCCGCCGGTGTCATGGCCCGAGACTTCTGCCGTGGCGCCGGCGGTATTGGTGCGATTGGTCATGCCGGCAGGCGGCGCCTCGAGCGTCGTGTTTGTCGAGCGATGGCCGGCGAAGGCCGCGAGCCAGGAATTCTTGCTCTTGAGCGTCACCGCCGAATAGGTGACCGTCGTGCCCGTGCCGCTGCCGCTCTGCGGCGTGCCGAGCGGCGTCGTCGCATGGACCCCGCGATAGACATGGACGACCATGTCAGTGGCATTCGTCCAGGTGCCGGAGACCTCGGCGCTACTGGCGGCGATCTTCCAGCCGAGCACGCAAGAATTCGTGTTCGCGCCATGGCTCGCGCCGCTCGTCCAACCCGCCGGTAGAGTCGGCGGCGTGGCGCTGCCGTCGCGGTAGGCGAAGATGACGATGAGATCGCCGACCTGATGGCCGGCGGGTATGGTTATGCTCGAGGCCTCGACCGAGCCGTAGCCGACGGGGATAAGCACATCAGTTCATCGCTTCGATGGAATAGTCGACGCCGGTCAGCGTGTTCGACGCGGACGCCGTGCCCCATTGTGCCGTGATCGCGAGCGCCGTGTCGGAGGTGAGGTCGACCGTCACCGCAGCGGGTGCAGACGCGCCGGCGACACACATGGCTTGAACGGGCACTGTCGCGCCATTGACGATCGCAAAGCCGTTTACCTCGAGCGTGCCCGAAGAGCCGTTGCTGCGGACCTGGAGATAGAGCTCCAGATACCACATGTTATTGGTGACGCCCGAGCCCGTCGTGAAGGTCGGGCTTAGCGCCAGCACGGTGCCGGACACCCCGCCCCAGCGCAGCCGGAAGATGAGCGTCGGCGTCGCGGTCGTCGAGTGCTTGCCCGATGCGACGACTCTCAATCGCCGCCCATCTGCCAGGTAATTCCCGGGGATAGTGACGTTGGGGAAGATGATGGCCTCGGTCGTCGTGTTGGCGACGGCGGTGCCATCGGCCACGGCGGCGCTCAGCGTTTCTTCCCAGGTTTGACGGCTCATGCGGAGATCCTATCGGGCGATGCCGGGCGCGAAGGCGCGCGGTCGGATCGGGCTGCGGCTCGGCAGCTTCGGGTATTTCGAGACGCGGAGGTAAAAGACGTTGCTGGTGACCGTGTTCACCAGGACGGCCAGGCCGTCGCCGATATAGCAGAAGCGGCCCCACGTGCCGTTTGTCTGTGCGCCGTCTGGCGTGTCGCCGGTGCCGGCGAGGCGCGTCCATTTCTTCGCGGCTACGTCGAGCATGTAATAATCGCGGTTGTCGGTGCCGCCCGTTAGCGTGCCGGACCAGCCGAAGACCTTTCCAGAGATCGGATCGAAGAGGATGCCGGGACCCGTGATGCCTTCGATGACCGTCGAACCGCTCGTCGTCGCGCCGGCCTCGGAATCGACATAGGAAAAGGGACTGACGAGCGAGCGGATATAGGTGTGGCCGCCGCCGACGCGCAGCATGTAGGGCGTGCCGCCGACGATGGCGCAGACCGACGTCGCCGCAGTGCCGCCGCCTGGCCCTTCGAAGTTGGTGAGGGGCGTCCATTGCGAGCCCGCAGCCGCCGTTATGTCGAAGCTGGCGAGCCCGCGGTTTTCCTGCGAATAGATCAGATTGTCGACCGGGTTATAGACCTTGGGCTCGAGCACGTCGGGCCCGCTTGCCGGCGAGATCGTCGGCGCGATATCCTGCTGCGTCCATGCGCCGGCGCCAGTCGAGTTCGGCGTCTCCGTCGACATGTCGAAGACCCAGTTCTCGGCCGTGAAGGCGCCTGTCGTGCCTTGCACATAGCCGCCGTCGCCGGCGAAGAGCTTGTCTTGATTCGCCAGATAGACCAGCGAGCCATAGCCGTGGCGCGAGGCGGGCGTGCCGTCCGCGTTGCTGTCGACCGCCGTGCCGGTGGTTGCCACCGAGGCCGTCGTCTTGCGCCGCCACAGGAAGGTGTCGACGTTGAAGGCATAGACCTCGTTGCCGTAATAGTCGTTGTGGCCGCCGTTGAAGATGACGAGGTCGCGCCGCTTGCTATCGAAGACGGCGCCGCCCCAATCCGCCATTTCGGCTGCCACGCCGATGACGCCGCCGGGGCTTGGCGACACCGCAACATCGTTGAGGCGGTAATTCCCCGACGATGGCGCCTGCCACCACTGCCCAATGGCGAGATCGTTCGGAAACGCCACGGATCAGGCTAGGCGAAGGATCGCGTTGCTGGCATCGGCGGTAGGGAGGATGACGGTGAACGTGCCGGCGCTGACCGTCTGCGTGCCGCCGAAATCATGCACCGAGACTGCGCGGCCGTTCAGCGGCGTCGCACCGGCGCCGAGACGGGTCGAATTGTTGTAGATGACCGCGGCCGTCGCGGAGAAGGTCGCGCTCGTCCAGGACGGGTCGGGATTGAAATCGGTGAGCGCGGTCGTGCCGGAGGTGGTCGGCGTCACATTGGTCAGCGCCGATCCGCCCGAGGTATAGCCGGTGCCAGAGGTCTCGTCGGTGCCGACATTGCTCGCCGTCGGCGAGCCCACGCCCGGCGTGCCGACATTGGTCTGCGTGCCGTCGAAGGTGCGCGTCGGCGAGACCTTGATCAGCAGCATCTTGAAGACGTCGGCCGTGAACGTGACGGTCGTTACGGCGCCGGTGTGCGCCTTCGACAGCGTCACCTGGCTCGCGCCGTCGATGCTGGCGATGACGGCGCCGGCGGCGACGTTCGTTCCGGTGACCGCCATGCCGACGGCAAGGTTGGCCGTCGAGGCGAGTCCCGTCAGCGTGAAGGCGGCATTCACGCCGGTCGCGGAGACCAACTGTGTCGCGAGAAAGCAGTGGCCGCCCTCGAGGAGCTCCTGCTTAAAGCTGGTGCACATGGCCGTGGTCGCCAGCGCGAAGAGCGGCAGTCCGGCATGCCCGGTGATGCCTACATAGAGCAGCGCGAAGAGCGCGAAGAGGATGATCGGCAGATGGCGGCGCATTGAACCCTCCACGGCGCTCAAGAGTTGGCGGCGGGATGGAACCGCTCGCGGTAGGCTTTGGCGGCCGAGCTCGGATTGCGGTCGCCGTGCCAGAGGCGCTCGATGTGCTGCACCGTGACGAAGTGCCCGTGCACTTCCTGGCGTATCACCGCCTGGACCTCCGGCTTGGCGAAATGCGCCTCGAAGGGCGAGCCCTTCGCCGCATCGACGACGTCGGCGACCATCTGATCGAGGAGATGCGAGGCGTCATGCGGCTCGTCGAAGCGCGCGTCGCCCTTGGTGGCGAGATGGCCGCGCTCTTCCCGCTGCACGCGGTCGTGATGCACGACGAGCGCCTCGGCGATCTTGAGCCTGAGCCGCTCTACCTCCAGCAGCCTGTCCTGCGTGATGCCGGGATCCGTCGGCGTGATGTGCGTCGCGGTCTCGACCGCCCATTTCTCGGGCGTATGCGGACCGCCGTTCGTGGCCATCGTGCGAATCATGCGGGCGTCTCCTGGCTGTCGCGGCGACGGCCGCGGCGGGAAGGGGAAGTCGGCGGTGAGGAATCAGGCTGCTGGTCGTCGCTCGCTACTTTGCCGACAAGGGCGCGCGTACTGTCCCCGGTGTTTCTTAAATCTGCGCCGCGAGCGGCCTCGATCGCCGCGGTATCGTCCGTGGCGACGCCGCGCTCTATCCACCAGCGGGCGGAACTGGCCCGCATTGCGACGATCTCGCCGGCGCGGAAGCGCATCTCGGGATCCCGCGGGCGATTGTGAACGATGCCGTCGGCCGTAAATAGGACGGTCGTCGTCGGCTCAGACATTGCGAACCTCGAGAAGAATGGAAGCGCCAGGGGCCGCCGCGGTTAGGCGGCGGCCCAAGCGATCAATGCTCAGACGATGGCGGAGAGAAGCGGGCTCTCCTGATAGCGCGGGGCGTGAAGGATGTAGAGCAGCGCGCCGAGCTGGGCGTTGAGGCCGACGTCGGCAATCGACGCCTGGATGCAGCAGAAGCCGTTGGCGACGTCGAGGTCCTCGGCCTTGATGTCGATCACGACGATCGCCGCCTGCTCCGCGAGGTCGCTGTTGGTCCAGGTGCCGCTGGCCGGGGTAAAGGTGTCGTGTGTCGCCGGGGAGGTGCTGGTCGAGGTGGTGAACTGGCCGACGGCCAAGAGATTGCTCGCGGCCTGCTTCTTGTCGACGCGGGTGAAGCTCAGCGCCTTGGAGTTGGTGCCGTTGACGTCCGTCGCTTGCGACAAGGTGATGGTCGGGTCGTCGCCGTTGGTGCCAACAGCCTTGAAGAGGACGACGGCGCAACGGAAGTAATCCTTGAGGTTCACCCAGTCGCCAGTGTTCGCGCCGGCGGACATGTCGACCGGCAGGAAGCCCTGGCAGATCTGGAGCTTCTCAGCGACATGCTGATTGAGGGACATCTGGAAGTCTCCTGAATTTGGGCTAGAATTTGGGAAGGCGGCGGGGCGATTAAGCCCCGCCAATGGAGGTCAGCCGCTCAGGGCTTTACGGGCGGTTGTCGAGCGTGACGCACCAGGAGAGCGCGTTGCTCCCGTTCTCGCGCGTCAGCGTCGTCGACCAGGCCGGCATGCCGTTCATGCGGAAGATGAAGCGGAAGGCGGTAAGCGACTGGTCGAAATAGAGATGGATCGACGTGTCCGTGCGAATGCCGCCGGCCTTGGTGAAGGCCCAGTACTGCGCCATGTCGACGAGGAAGATGTCGCCCTGCGTGCCGAGCGCCGAGCAGGCCTCGAGCGGAATGACCGGCCGGCCGTAGAGCGTCGCATAGGGCGAGCCGGCGATGCCGTTGGGGCCGAGATAGACCGGTACCTTGCTGGTCGCGGCGGGGTCGAAGGCCATGCCGTTGAGCTGCGGCTCGCCGTCCTGGTTGATGAGCCAGACGGCGTTGCGGCGCCACGGCGCGTACATCCGCGACCACATCTTGTTGACATTCTGGAACCAGATGGTCGATGAGGACTGGCCCGCCTCCTCGGCGACAGAGACGAGGCTCGGCGAGTTGAGGAAGCCCAAGGGCTGACCGACGCCGGTCCCGCGGATGATCGCGGCGTTGATCTTGGAGACCATCTTCGCCGGCGCCTTGGCGCGCAGCCAGGACTCGAGGCCAGATGCGTCCTCGAGGAGCTCGTCGGAGATCGGCACGAGCGCCGAGAGCTTCACCAGGCGAACGGTGTCGAGCTTCAGCGCTGGCTTGCTCTGGGCGTGCGTCGCCGCCTCGCCTTCCCAGAAGACCTGCACACCGCTGGTCGTATCCCAGGGCGTCGTCTCGTCCTTCGGGAAGGTCATCGAATTGCCGCTCGGCGTGAACGGCGTGGCGCGGACGAGGAGGTTCTCCTCGGCGTACACCTTGACCATGATCTCTTTGGAGAAATCCGGTGGCACCACGAATCCGCCATCGGTGCCGACGCCTTCCGTGCCGAAGGTCGTCGCGGCATTGAGCAGCCTCTGATCCGGCTGCGCACCCTGCAGGCTGGCCTGGCGGACCGCCACGGCGAATTCGCCGAGAGAGCGGAAGCCGCCTCTGGCATCGATGACGCGCGGCGTCGCGGGGACGCGGTTGCTCGGATCGGTCGGCTCGGTCGTGCGTCGGCCGCCGCCCTTGGCGACGATGGCGACGCGCTCGCGTGCCTTGATCTGCTTGTCGAGCTTCTCGACCTCGACGGCGTTGGCGTCGATCTTCGCGAGCTCGTCGTCGCTCAGCTCGCGACTTTCCTCGTCGGCCTTGGCGAGGATCGTCTCGCTCTCTTCCTGCAGACCGACCATCTTGTCGCGCAGGGCCTGGATTGCCGCCTCCGACGGGGCCGCCATCATGATGATCGCCGGGCCGACGAGAGACAGCGCGGAAGCCGCCAGAAGCGTGGCGCGCATGTGCTGGACCTCTTTTGTAAAGGAAGGCTTGCCCAAGGCCCGATGGACGATGGCCGGCGCGCGGGCGGCGCGTCGGAAAGCGTTTACCTGCCGATGAGCGCGCGCGTGCCGGCGACGCGGGCCGCCGCGGCCGCGCGCCGCGGATGAAGCGCTGCGGGAAGATGGCGGAAGCGCGAGGGATCGCGCACGCTGGCCGCGGCCTTCACCGGCTCGTCGAGCACATCGGCGAAGCGTTTGTCGACAGCCTCCTGCGCCGTCATCCAGGTCTCCGCGTCCATCATCGTGCGGATGTCAGCGACGGGCTGCTTCGTGCGCGCCGCGTAGCTGTCGGCGATCGTCGCGGTGACGCTGTCCAGGAGGTCGGCGGTTCGGCGCATCTCCGCCGCCTCACCGATGGCCAGTCCCCAGGCGTTGTGGATCATCATAAAGGAGCCGTCGGCCATGCGGATCTCGTCGGCGGCCATGGCGATGAGGCTCGCGATCGAGGCCGCCAGGCCGTCGACATGGGCGACGACGCGCGCCGGGTGGTTGGCCAGTTGCGTATAGATGGCGCGGCCTTCGAAGACATCGCCGCCGTCGCTATTGATGCGAAGGTCGATCGCCTTCACAGGGCCAAGGGCCGACAGATCCTTGGCGAACTGCGCGGCGCCAATACCCCAAATCGCCGAGATCGTGTCGTAGAGATAGATCTCGCCGCGGTCGCCCTTGGATCGCATGCGATAATTGAGCGATCGTCCCGCTGGTCTTTCGGTGAGCGCCGCGAGCCGCGCAGCGAAACGCCGGTTCTGCTCGCCGCTTTCCTTGTCCTTGCCGTCGATCTTGTCGATGAGCGCTCCTGCCGCGTCGTATATGCCGGTGTCGTTCTGTTGCGCCGAGCGCTGGCGGATGGCGACGAGCGCCGAGCGATAGAGTGTGCCATCCTTGGCGAAGGGATACTTCCAATGCGCCTTCGTGTTGTCGGGCTCGCCGCCGTCGATGCCGAGATGGTGCTTGCCGTAATTGGCCCAATCGTCGCCGGCCGATCCGAGCAGCGCATTGCCGTCGCTGCTGTCATCCCACGACCATGAGGCGGTCTTATTGACCTTGCCGCCGGCGATGAGAGAGTCGGCATATGTCCGGCCGGCGCTGTTGAGCGACGCCGCGTTGCGGATGGTCATTTCTCGGTTCTCCCAGCCGCGTCAGTCACGAAAAGCGGCAGTGGCGGCAACGGCACGGTCTTGCCGGCGAGCGCGTGCGTGCTGTCGCCGCAAAAATTGAGTTGGCCTGCGGTCAGAATGTAATGGCAGCACTCGTCAACCGGCTTACCGTGGGCCTCATAGACCCACTCTCCCGTCCACTTGCCGTTGACCCTCACCGTTTTCTTTCCGGTGATCTTGACGCTCGGCGAAACGGTCGGCCTGTCAAAGTTGCTGTCGAACGTCCAGCCGAGAGGGATGGCGTGCATCTCCTCGCAGCCAGGGCACCAATGCGCAAAATGATGTCGGTCGATGCTTCGTAAACACGCGTTGATCTGGCCCACAGCCGTCTCAATCGAGCGAGAGCAGCCGCAACGGCTGGCCGTCGATGACGACGACGCGGACGCGCGCGCCTTCAATGTCCTGGTGGCTTGCGGAATAGGCGTCGCCGAGTTCCACTGTCGTCCCTGGCAGGCCGTCATCGCCGCGCTCGCCGCGCTCTCCCTTTGGGCCCACCGCGCCGTCCTTACCGGCTGGACCGCGCTCCCCGCGCTCGCCGCGCGGCCCGACCGGGCCCTGCGGTCCGGGGTCTCCCTTCGGCCCACGCTCACCCTGCGGGCCGCGCCCGCCGCGCTCGCCTTTGGGGCCTGGTTGTCCCATCTTTCCCTCGGGACCGATCCGTCCTGGCTCTCCGCGCTCACCCTGCGGGCCGACGATGCGGCCGACGATCTCGGTCGAACCGTCCGACAGCGCGAGGATGAGACGGCCTTCATCATCGACCTTGGCCGAGATGATCGAACGCCCGGCGATACCGTCACGGCCGTCTCGCCCCGCATCGCCGCGCTCGCCCTTTGGTCCCTGAGGACCTGTCTCTCCACGCGGCCCGGCGGGTCCGCGCTCGCCACGCGGGCCGAGCTCTCCCTGAGCGCCGCGCTCGCCCTGCGGCCCGGTTGGTCCGGCTTCGCCGCGCGGGCCGGAAGGTCCTGGCTGGCCGGGCGGCCCCGTCTCGCCTTGTTGACCGCGCTCGCCTTGCGGGCCTTTCTCCCCCGGCAAACCGCGCTCGCCCTGCGGGCCGACGGGTCCGCGCTCGCCGCGCGGCCCTTGCGGGCCGTCGCGGCCATCCCGGCCCGCGACGCCGTCGCGCGCGAGAGGCCGCATCTCGAGCGCCGAAAGCCGCTGACGCAGATGCGCCAGGATGCGATAGACCGCGGCCCACGGGCTTCCCTCCGGCGGAGTATCGGGTCGCTCACCGCTGCCGCGGTTGAGCGCGATCGCGTCACGCGACATGCTCGCGCTCCATATCCTCGGCCATGTCGCGCAGCAGCGTCTGCGCGGCGCGCTCCGCGGGGTCAGTGGGCTGCTTAGGCGCCGCCGGCGGTGGCGTCGCCTCGCCGATCTTGTCGAGCGTCGTGTATTGGCTCTGCATGACGTATTTATCGCCGTCCGGGCCGATGGTCGGCAGATCATCGAGGCGACGGATGTCGTTGACGTTGTATGCGCCGATGTTGCGCATGAGCTGGAAATAGGTGCCGCGACTGGCGGAGTCGCCGCGCATCAGCGAGTTGAAGTTCATCTTCGTGTAGAGGCGTCCGCGGTTCTGGCCGAAGAGCTTGACGTCCGCCTCGTCCTCGAAGCGCTTGGCCCAAGGCGAGATGCTGTCGACGACGGCCTCGATGCCCTGGTGTTCGATGTTGTTGTTGGTCGACCGCTCAAGCTGCGCCACTTTGTGCGGGGGCACGCCGAACCAGCGGCAGATTTCGGTGACGAGGAACTGGTTTGTGCCGAGGAACTGCGCCTTCTCCGGCTCGATGCCGACCTCCTTGAAGTCGGCGTCGGCGTCGATGATGGCGAATTTGTTGGCGTTGCGCGGGCCCTTGTAGAGGCTCTGCATCTCCGCCCGCTGTTTCGCCATGCCCTCTGGCTTGAGAGCGCGCTTGTTCTGCACGACGCCCGAGACGTTCATGCCGTTGCCGAAGAAGGCCGCACCGAAGAGCTGTGCCGCGCGCGCCCAGCCGATGGATTCGGCGGCATAGTGAATGACGTTCACACCGATCGGCCCCTCGCCGAAGCCGCGGATATGGAAGACATCGCGCGCCTCGAGCGTCACGCCGCCGACCTGGCTCACCTCGACGCCGGACGACAGCGTCTCGTTGCTGACCTTGTAGATGAGCCGTCCGTCATCGGCGCGCATCGGCAGCACACGCTGCGGATGGAGAGGCCAGAGCGCCGCCGGCCTCCCCAGCGCGTCGCGCTCGATCTCGGCATAGCCGTTGCCCCAGCGCAGCCCCCAATGGGTCAGCGTCTCGCGGAACTGGAAGGATGTCCATTCTGGGTTTGGCTGCTTATAGATCAGCCAGTCGAGCGGATGGGAATCGGCGATCTTTCCGCCGGACTCCGTCTCGCGCATGATGTGCCATGGCAGCACGGCGACGGTCTGCGAGAGATAGCGCAGGCACGCCCAGACGGCCGAGACGGTGACGGCCGTGTCCGGCGTCACCAGCACGCCCGCCAGCGCCCGGCCCGAGAACGGGATGCGCGAGGCGGCGGGATATTTCGGCTCGTCCGTGCGGCGCGCGGCGAAGATGCCGGCGAGGCGGTCGAGAAGGCCCATCAGAAAGAATCCTCGGCGGTGTCGCGGCTCAGATGCTTCTCTTCCCAGCGCCGACGCATCTCCGACCACTGCTGATGACGGGGATCGCGCAGAATCGCCTCGTCTATGCCGTCATCATGTGGCTCATCGCCGGTATTTCCTGCCGCCAGTGCGTCGAAGACGCTCAATCGTGGCTCGGGATTGAGCGACATCAGCGCCACTGCATTGAAGGCGGCGACGAGCGGGTCGATCTTGGCCGTTCCAGCGGCCGCCTTCGTGATCAGGACTGCGTTCCCCCGCGGCTCGACCTTGGCATTGCCGACCGCCCAGTTCATGATGGCCAGACCCGAATGCGTCAGCGTGCCGTCGGCGAGCTTGCGTTCGGCCGTCTTGATCGCGCCCGACAGCTTCCATCCCTGGGGAATGCCAACGATGCGCTCGGTCTCGATGCCGCGCGCCGCGAGCTCGTCGACGATCTGGCCGATGCCGACGGGGTCGAGACCAATCGCGTTCTTGTCCGGAAGCAGCCCCGCCTCCGCCACGCGATCGACGATGTCGCACACCTCGGACACGTCCTGGCCCAGCCGCTCGACGATGACGAGCTCGCCGGCCTTCGCGAAATCCCTGAATCGCGGCGCTTCGCTGCTTCGGCGCTCGAGCACGGGGAGATGCGCCCAGGCCTTCGACCAGAGGTGCCATCCGCGGGTTTGCGCGTCCCGGCCGAGCACGCCCAGGCCGAGAAGGTCGTCCAGGCCCCCGCCGTCGATGCCGACCACGGCCACGTCCGAGCGCGCGAGAAGCTTGTCGAGCGTCAGCGATGTGTCGCCGCGCGCTTCCCAGTGATCGGCGCCGGCCCAGCGGTCGGAATGCAGGCCCAGTCCTATTTCGATGTTGAGGTGCTGCGAGGCCCAGCGGCGCAGCTCTTCCTTGCCGGTCTCGCGCGCCGTCTCGAAGTCAGGCACAAGCCGCTCGACCGTGATCGAGCGTCCGGCATTGGGCGTAACCATCGGCCAGTATTTGGGTTGCGACCACTTCTCCTCGTCCTTGGCGATCGCCAAGGGGAATTCGTACAGCACCGGCAGCATCGACCCGGTCTGGCGGCCGTCGCGGATGGCCCTGGCCTTCTGGAGCTCAGCGCGGAAGGCGCCGACCGGGATGTCGTCCGATTGCGTCGTGATGAAGACGAGGAAGCCCTCGGGATTGGGAAGCAGTCCGCCGCGGATTTGGCCGATGATGCGTGCGGCCTTGGCGTTCTTCGCGATCTCGTGGAGCTCGTCGATGAGCACGCCCGCCGGCTTCACGCCCGTGAGCACGGAGCTGTCGAAGGTCTTGATCTTGAGCTGCGCCTTGGTCTTGCGGTCCGTGATCGTCTTCAGATGCACCTGCGGGTGCAGGCGTCGGCCCAAGAATTCGTCGAGCTCGATCGCGCCCAAGGCTTGATTGAACGCTATGTCGGAGACCGCCTGCGTCGGGCCGATGAAGAGAAACTCGGCGCGCGGGCGCCGGTTCATCAGCAGCGCCGTCAGCACAAGCAGCGCGCCATAGCTCGTCTTGCTGTTCTTCTTGGGCACGAGGCACAGGACCTCGCGCACCATGCGCATGCCCGTCTTGGGGTCTATCGAGCCAAGGAGCGCGCGGACGATGTCGCGGAACCAGTCGCCGGCGGCTTGCTCGAGCGTCGGCGTTCCCGGAACGTCGGAAAGCTTGAGGCGGTTGAAGATGCCGACGGCGCGCGCCGCTTCCTTGCGGTCGAGCGGCAGGTCGGGTACGAGAGAGCGGCCCGCGCGCAGGCGCTGCTCCCAATCCGAGCAGGCGAAGGACCATGCCTCGCTCATCAGTGAACGAGGTCGCTCCAGCCCGATTTCGGATCGGGCGGCAGGTCGGCATGCGCTTGGGCGATCTCCTTCTTGCCGGGCGACGCCGGCTTCTCGACGCGGTTGAAGAGGCCGAGATGAAGCCCGAGCTTCACCAGCGCCGCGATCTTGTCGTGCATCTTGATCTTGATGGCACCGGTCGAGGATTTGGAGACCTCGGCGATCGCCGCGACGATCTCCGGCCGTAGCTTCTCGCTGTCGATGAACTGGACGTGGTTGACAACGTTGAGCACGAGCTCGTCTTCGCCGTCGGCATTCCGAACCTCTCCCATCTCGTGGACGTTGCTGCGCCAGATGACGACGTCGGTGATCTTGGCGAAGCCGATGCGGGCGAGCTCGGCGATGACCATGTCTGGCGTGACGCCCGTCGCTTCCGCCGAAGCGGAGCGCAGACGCGCGAGCTCCGCCTGGACGATCGGCGACCTTAACAGCCGGGAAGCCTGCGGCGCCGCCGTCCTGGGGCTGTATCCCGCCGTGATGGCGGCCTTTGTGCCATTCGGATCAAGATGATAGGCCGCGGCGAAGCGTAGACGCTTGTCGTTCGTGGACATTAACAGGCGAGGTCTATTTTGGATGGGATCGAAACGACGGATTTTTCACCGGCGCGCTTGGGAAAAAATTCTGTGCGTGTGGCCTATGGCGGTACAGGGCACCCCGATGGTCGAGGATTGACATACCCCCCCTCAATATCTGGTACGCGCTCGTTCATCACGGCGAAGATTCGTCTTGCGGGTATGGCAAGAGCCGCAGCGAAGCATGACGTTATGCTCGTCTAGCGGCGCTCCGCCGTCCTGCAGCTCGACGATGTGATCGCCGAAGACGCGCATGCCTGTGCGGCCAGTATATTCGCAGAGCGGATCCTCGCAGCGCCGGCCACGCTTGGAGATGATGCCGGCGACCAGCGCGCGCCATCGAGGCGACGTATAGAACGAATCGACCGCTTTGGCAGCCGGTTTGGCGGAGCGCGTGTCGACGACTGCCACCCTCTGGACCAAGTCGTTAAGCCTTGTCACGCCTTCTCGACCGTCAGCTAACGAATATCTGATCGACCGTGACCCTCAACGCGAAGTCGCCGCCGATCTCGTCCAAGTTTCCCGAGCAAAGCACGTAGACGTTCTGACCGACGCCCGGGTCGGGCATCGCACTAATCGCCGAGATGAGCGAGGCGATTGCCACAGGCGGTATATCCGGGTTGTTTCCGCGGGCCGCCTTGACGTAATCGAGCGCCGCGAACTTCGTCGTCACTCGCGCTTCGAGACGCCAGCTCATCGCATTCCCTCACGGTCCGGAGATGATGAGCTCACGCGCAGGGACCTGGGCGCCATCCGCGATGCTGTAGGCCGTGGCGACAGGCTCGAGCTCGAAGCGTGCGAACAGCTTGCGTACCTGCGGCACGTCGTTCAGCGATAGGATGAATTTGCCCTTGATGCTGGCGAGAAGCTCAGCCAGCGATGCAAACTCATCGCGACGGAACGCATTGCCGTAATCGCGCTCCGATCCCCAATAGGGCGGGTCGAGATAGAAGAGCGCGCCGGCGGCGTCGTAGCGAGTTATGAAGTCGTGGAAAGGAAGGCACTCGATGACCACGCCCGCGAGGCGCTCATGCACTTCCTCGAGCATCGGTGCGAGGCGCGTTACGTTGAATCGCGCCGTGCCGCCGCTCACGCCGAAGGTGCGTCCGACGACCTTGCCGCCATAAGCGGTGCGCTGCAGGTAGAGGAACCGCGCCGCGCGCTCGAGATCAGTCAGCGTTGACGGATCTGTGGCGACAAGGCGCTCGAAATCTGACCGCGTGGTGAGCTGCCACTTCAGCATCTCCATAAACGCCACATAATGACGCTGCAGGATTCTGAAGAAGGTCGCGACGTCGCGGCTGATGTCGTTGACTACTTCGGACTTCGCGGCGCGACGGCGCCTGAGAAAGACGCCGCCCATGCCGAGAAAGGGCTCGGCGTAGAGCTCGTGTGGCACCGCCTCGATTCGCGCGATCAGGCGCTCGGCCAGCCGCCGCTTGCCCCCGATATACGGTGCAACAGGTTTGGTTGCATTTGATGCGATGGTTCGCCCTGCCATGAACGCGCCGGTTTAATCTTCCTGCGCCCTTCGGAGGGCGGCGGGATGGCCGAACGATCGGCCGCGGTCGGTCCATGCGAGGTGTCCCCTCGCGGTTTCGGGCGCGCCAACGCCCGATCCCCCGTCGCGGGTTAACGCGACGGCGTCAATGAGCCTGCGCCGTCGGCGCGTGCGTGGTGCTGTTGGCATTCGCGCTCGAGCAGGTCGAGCTTATGCCGCATGCGGAGAATCTGCGGCAGCACGAGCTTGTTGGCCGTCGCATTGAGCTGCGAGGATTCATTCTCGAATTCGACGAGAAGCTTGAGCAACTCGCTTGCCGCATGACGAGTCGCAGATCGTGCGCCAGCGCAGATAGCTTCGGTCAACATCACCCTAAGCCGACGCTCGGTCAGCGGTCCGGTCTCGGCGACGAGCTTCTCGATGAGCATTTCGGCGATGTCATCGGCGCTCTGGTGCATCATCGCTCCGATGTAACTTTTTTCGCCCTCATTTGAGGTGTCAAAAAGTTACAGGCTAGAGATCGAGCTTCCCGCTGCTGTTGCCCTTGAACGAGCGGCCGCGGTTGTAGCCGAGCGTCGTCTCGAGGCGGCGATGGCGGAGCTGCTCCTTGACCTTGGCGAGCTCGGCGCCGTTCTCGAGCGCCTGTGTGACGTGGCCGGCGCGCAGGCTATGCGCGCCGAGCATGGTGACGTCGAGGCCGGCGCGCGCGCCGTAGCGCTTGATGAGCCGCCAGACGAGCTGGTCGGAGACGGCATCCGGCAGCGCCGTAGCGCCGGTGACGAGACGGAAGATTGCCCCGCTCTCGACCTTCGCTCCCGCGAGCCAGGCTTTCAGCGCCCGCACAGGGCAGGTCGATTCGCGCTTGCCATATTCGACGAGGACAAGCTCACCGGCGCCGGCCTGGTCGGTTTTCGACTTGCGCAAATGCACGGCGATGCCGTCGCGCCGCCACTCGAGATCGTTGATGTTTAAGTCAACAGCCTCTGAACGGCGCAGGCCGCCGGCGAAGACGATCAGCAGGATGGCGCGGTCGCGCGTCCCGCGCAGGGTATTCGGCACGAGCTTGAGCAGACCCACCAGGTCCGCCGTCATCAGTGCGTCACGACCCTTCGGCGCGGTGCCGAGCTCGCGCGCGAGTCGCCGCATGGCATGCTGAATGACCGGATCCGACCTATCGAATTGATAGCCGGCGATCTTGTGCGCGCGCGCGATCGCGGCGAGCCGCCGGCGCAGCGTCGAAACTTTCTTGCCAGCGGCGAGGTCGACGAGATAGTCCCGCACGGCGCGCGGCGCTGCGGGAGTGGGTATGACACCCGATCTTTCGCACCAGGCGCACCAGTCGCGCCAATCGGCGCGATAGGCCCGGGCGGTGTTGAGCGAATAGGCCCCTTCGATGTCGTCTCTGAGCTCCGGCGCGATGGCCTGCACCACGAGCGCCGAATTCGGCGGATTTGCTGGCTCGGCGATGCACGATAACGCCCGATTATCGTGCATGATTTGAGGCGTCGCGCGCGACGCCGGCGGAGGCCGGTTATCGTGCAAGATGCCCCGCGCCTCGAGCGCAAAGAAAAAGCCCCCGGCGCGTTTCGGTCGCAGTCCGGGAGCTATATTTCGTGCACGATACGCCCGATTCCTTGACGAAAGCTGAACGGGGGAACAAAGACCGCTCAGCCGAAGCGCCCCTTGGCCCAGGCCTCGATGCTCATCGTCACGAGCCGCGGCAATCCTTCCGGCCGGTCGAGCCGCACGACGACCGCACGGTGCCGATGCCACAGCTCGCGCTCGAAAGCCTCGGCCCGCGTCGCGAGCTCGGCCGGCGTCAGCGTCGACGGTACATTCTGTAGCGATGTCCTCATCGCTTTATGAGTGGCACGCGTTCCAGCCCGGGCCACATGCGATCGTCCACTGCCCAGTAGCCGAGGCAGCGATTGAGCATCTCGTCGCTGCCGTCGCCGGTGAAACACGCGACGGTCGGCTCGCCGCCGCATCCGCCCTTCGCTATCCAGACCTCGGCGGGGAGAGCTTCGATGATATTCTCTACGGCAGAGTAGAGGTCGCCGCTGTCTGACATAGGATCTGGCGAGAGCTGGCGGAGCCAGTCGGACAGGCTTTGCCGTTTGATGCCGGGCGCGCCAACCCAGGTTTTGGCGAGTGCGCGCATAAGCAGAATCGCCAGCGGCGAGGCATAGTCGGCGCCCAATGCCCCGGCGGCGCGTTATTTCTCGTCACCGCTTCGGCGCCTCTTTATCCGGGCCAGGCGTCGCGCCGTTGTCGAGCTGCAGCACCGGCTCACCATCGAGGACGAGGAGACGCTGCTGGTCGAACCAATGCGCCTCGATCGATGAGCCGTCTTCCTTCACCTTCGGCGTGACCAGGCATTGGTCGCATCCGGTGATGTATTCGACCCGACCCGTGACAATACCGGTGAACCCTGTGACCCGGTCCGCCACGGTCTTTCCCAACAGGCCGCCGCCGCGTGGCGCATGTCCGCTCATCATGGCTGTACTCCTCTCTCTTCCATTCTTGCCGCCCTCGCCCGCCGCACATGGCGGTCCTCGGCCTTCTGCTGGGCGAGCAGGATGCCGAGCGCCTTCTTGATGCGCGCGACCTCGTAGAGGTCGGCACCGGTGACCTGGTCGAGACCTTCGCGCAGCAGAATGCCGGGCTTGTCGAGGAACTGCGCCGCGCGCTTCAGCGCCGTGAGCACGATGTCGCGCGGCGCCGCCGCCCGGAGCGCCCGCTCCATGCGCTCGAAGCGGCGGCGGTTCGACGCCATGCGCTCGGCCTCGCGCCGCTCCGCCTCGGGATCGCCGGCGCCGATGCGCGGCGGCGAGAGATCGGCATCGGTCACGCCCGACACCACGCGCTCATAAAGCATCTCGGTGCCGGCGAAGGGCACGCCGAAGAGCCACCAGGCGAAGGCGGCAAAGCGCATGCCGATATCGCGCTCCTCCTCGGTGAGGAAGCCGATGGCGACGAGATTGTCGAGCGGGAAATCCGTCGAGACCGCCCTGTCGCCGGCGAGCGCCAGACGCTTCCTCACGATGAGCGAGGTCGGAAGCCCGCAGCAGCCGCATTTGGCGGGGATGATCCCGCGCCCCTGCCGCGTGGTGTGGTTGCGCTTGGCGTCGGGATCGCGCGTTCGGCCACGCTTGCGCCGGGCTTTGACCATGTTATTGCCGCCACCGGTGGATGAGCTCGGGATAGATCAGCCGGGGTATCCAGAGCTGAGGAGATAGCAAAATTGTTATGCGCCCCGAGCGGCGCCGCCATGAGCAGCGCCGCGCGCTTCGCATCGAGGGACGCCCTGCGCCTCACGCCGCCGCCAGGCAGTCGAAGTCATGACGCAGCTCGTCATCGGGCTCGCGGCGCCGGCGGATCACGAGCGGCGGATACTCGCCGCGCGGCAGGCCGAGCCGGTCGTCGGGTTCCATCACGACGTCCGCGTCGCCCGGCATCGACTGCACGATCTCGATTTCGAGCACCAGATCCGCCGCGGCTTTCACGGGGTCGGGATGGCGTTCGAGCGCGAATCCCCTGAGCGCCGTGGCAAAAATCCACGCGCGGACCGCCTCGCGTTGGGGCGCGCGTCGGGCCGCCGAATAGACGATGACGTCATAGCCGCCGACCGCGCGCATGAGCCCGAGGAACCGGTGGTGCGGCATGTCCCGGTCGAGCGCCGGCCAGGCGTCGTCGGTAAGCCCGTAAAGCACGCCTTCGAACTCGACGGCGAGGCGGCGTTTTGCCATGTCACCAAAGCGCTTGCGGGTTGAACCTCTCCCGCAACATCGCTCCTTGCCGTTTCGCAACGATTAATAAGTTTAAAGCGCTGGAACGAAATCGAAAAGCGTGATCGGCTCAGCGCGGTCGTCCGGGCGCCAGCCGCGGCATCGGAAAGCTGTCGATCGCACAGCCTTGCGCGCGGGCGCGGCGATGGACGCCTTGCGCCTGCAACAGCAGTCCCGAGATCTCGGTGACGGCGGCGGTGAGATGGGGGTCGCTGCGCCGCATGCCCTCGCTTTGCAGCTCGACCGAGATCCGCCCCAGCACCTCGTCGAGCGGGCAGCCGCTGGGATTGTCGGGGGTCTTCAGGATCATCGCGGCGCGGGCTCCGGCCCTCGCTATAGGCCGAATATATGAACGCGCCGTGAATGAAGTGATTCCCCGGGCTCACCGACGCGCCGCCTGGCGCCGCGCGCGCCGCTCGGCGATCTCGCCGCGGTGCTCGGCGAGCCAGGTCGGATGCGCGCGCATCTTCTTGTCGACGCGGTCGAGATAGGGCCGCGCCTCCTCGAGCGGCCGCATCGCCTCGGCCCAGAACGCCCCGACCTCGCCGGGCATGGTGTCGCGGACGAACTGGCCGAGCTTGCCGATCCAGCCCTCGATCGTGCGCCGCATATCCGCCTCCGTCGGCAGCGTCTCCCGAGGGCGCGCGGCGCGCGCAACGGGATCCCGTCCAGCGATTTTCTTTCGCTCGGCCGACGGCGCTTCGCGCGCGCGCGCGGCACCAGACTCGGTGGTAGATGAAGATATGGATGGATTCTTTCCCTCCCTTCCGGGTGGCAAATCGCCACCTGTCGTTGGCGAATCGCCACCTATTTCCGTGATTTCCGGTGGCGTTTCCCCACCTGTCGCCGCGATCGGTGGCGATTTGCCACCTATCGGGCGCTCGATCGGTGGTGTTTCGCCACCGATGATCGGTGGTGTTTCGCCACCTTTCTGCGACGCCTCGCGCCGCCCCTCGATGGGCAGCATGAGATGACCCTGGCGCCGCGACGCGGGCTTCGCCCGGCGCGCACCCTCGCGCGCGGCGATGAAGCGGTCGGCGAGACGGTAGGAATTGGCGCGGCCGCGGCGGATGATGGCGATATGGCCGGCGGCGGCGAGACCGTTGATCGCCCGCGTGACATCGGCGCGGTCGAGGCCGAGCTTCTCCGCGATTGACGCCTGCGAGGGCCAGACGAGCCCGTCGCCCTTCAAATCATGCCGCATCAGCGTCGCCAGCACGCGGCGCTCGCGGTCGGTCATGTCGATCTCGAAGAAATCGCCGGGGAGAACGAGAACGTCCTTCACCGTGGCCCCCTCTCTGGCTTGATCGGCAGGCACAGCCCTGCCATGATCCCGTTCCCCTGCGTCACGTAACGATCTCGACGCCCCGGTCCTCCTCGGCCGGGGCGCCTCAGTCTTTGGTGGGAGAAATCCTTCGGCTCATCAGAAGCGCTCCGTTGCGAGGCCGACAGTCGAGCACCTCGGCGGCATGGGCTGGCGGTTCGACAACGTGGGTTTTCACGGCACATGCTCCCAGCGCGAACGCTGATGCCGGGGCACATAGGGTGCGCCGTCGAGATGAGGGTTGTCGGTGTGGCAGCGCGCGTGATGCGGCTCGCAATAGGAGGAGCCCAAGCGCGTCGGTTCGCCGCAATAGATGGCATCGCCAAGCCGCGAGATTTCGTGCGGGTCACCGGCGATGAAGCGGCATCGCGCCACCGGCGCCGCGGCGGCAAAGCCCGGCGCGATGCCGAGGGGTCGCCGGACGGCGCGGTTGAGATGCTGCGCCTGGGCGATCGCGGCGGCGCGCGTGCGCGGGTTCACGCTTCGCGTCCTAGGACGGTTTTAAAGACTAGGCCCATGCGCTTCGCCATCGCTGCGACATTGGCGTAGGGACGGCCGATCCTCTGCGCCGCATCAACGAGGCGCTCGCCTTTCTCCGCGGCATCCGTCAGCACGCGAATTTCCTCGTCGCTCCATGGGATCCGGAATCGAAGACCGAGCAGGCTTGCCTTCGTCGTCACGGCCAGCACCGGATAGCCAAGCTTCTCCGCGAGCTTGCGCGGGCCGAGTTCGGCATAGCTCCGGCGCATCTCCTCGAGATCGGCCTCGGTCCAGCGCCGGCGCTTCTCATGATAGCCGTAGCGCTGCGCCACCTTGCTGATCGAGTTGATCGAGCGCTCGAAGCCTTCGGCGCGCAGCATCGCCAGGACCTCGCTGCGCGTCTTTCCGGCAGCAAGGCCGTCGCGGACGAGCTTTTTCTCCCGTTCGGCGAAGGGACGCTGGCGGTCCTTATTGGTGCAACCGAGATGAATGGCGCGCATCTGCGCCGCCTGGAAGTTACGCTCGAAGCCGGCGGCCGAGAGATCGGCGAGAATATCGGCCATGCGCTTGCCCAAGCGGTAGCCATCTAAGATGATCTCGTCCTCGCGCGGCTCCCATTTGTGGAAGGAGCGCACGTGCCGGATGCCGAGGGCTCGAGCGCGCATGCCGATGGCGCCCGGCGAGCGCTCGCGGAACCCGGCTGCCTTGAGCGCCTGGACGATCTCTGCCATCGAGAGCCCGTCGCGGTATCCGCGCCGCAGGATCTCGTTCTCTGCCTCCGACCAGGCGACGGTCCGCAATCCTGCCTCGACGGCAGCCTCGTTCGGTGCGGTTGAAGCCACTCGCGGCGCCGCAGCTTCCTCATCGGCCGCGCTGCGCCGGTCCGCGGCCGCGCGAACGAGCTCGTCGACCCCGATCAGCGAGCGCGCCGCGGCCGCGTCGGCGAGCGCCGGCGGCGCCACGATCGGCGTGCTGCCTTTGTGACGGCTGCGCACGGGCCCGATCTTCGCCGCCGAAGGCGACAGCGAGAAGGCGGTGCCAACGGCGATGAAATTGCCGGGCTCGAGCAGCGGCAACCGGTCGAAGGCCTTGCGGGCCGACCACCCGATCGTCTCGGCGGCGCGCTTGATGTCGAGATCGAGCGTGTTGGTGCCGATCAGGAAATTCTTGACCTCGGATGCGACGGATTTCGACAGGCGCGCCAGGCGCTGCGTCGCCAGCACGCCGCAGAGGCCGCGCTTCCTTCCCCGGCTCACCAGGTCGACAACGGCATTGATCGAGGCCTTGCGGATCGAGCTTTCCGCGAGATCGGCGCCGCCATAGGGCGCGAAGAGATGTGCCTCGTCGATCGCCACCATGGCGGAGTGCCAATGCTCGCGCGCGCATTCGATGAGCGGCAAGATGAAAGAGGAGAGCGCCTCCATCTTGCCCTCGGCACCCCATTCCGAGAAATCGAGCACGACCGAAAGCCGCTGCTCGCGGACGCGGCGGGCGAGCTCGCCCAGCGCGGCGCCGTCGAGCGCGCGCGCCTCGATATAGGGGTAATGGAGCTCATCGGCGAGCGTGTCGAACTCATTCTCGGGATCGATCACGATCTGCTGGATGCGTGTGGCCGTCTCTTCGATGAGACGGCGCAGAGTCCAGGACTTTCCCGCGTCGGACACGCCCTGGATGAGTAGCCGGCCGGCCGCAAGCTTCTGTAGATTCACGCCCAGCGGCGCGCCGAACTCGGTGGTGCCGAGCAGGATGTCGTCGGACGCGAGCTGAATCGCCGAAGCGGGTGATCCACGAATCGCTGAAGCCGGCGCGCCGCTGCCGTTGCGGGCTGGTGCGGGCGCGCCGGCGCGCGCCATCGCCGCGGCGAAGCGCGCATCCTGTTGGGGGGTGATTCTCACGGCGCGCTCCCCGAGGGGTCCTCGCAGGCCCTTCCCTCGCGCACGAGGTACACGGGCTCGTCGACCGCATTCATCGCCGCGACGGCGGACGCCAGATCCGGGAACTCGCCCTCGAGCCCCTCGACCATGAAGACGCGCTTTTCCGCGACCTTCGAGCCGCGGCGGCGCGGATAGATATGCGAGAGATAGAGCCTCGGGAAATCGACACAGCGCTTGGTGACGGCGCCCCAACCGGCGCCGTCCAGCATCATCTCGACGCGCCAGAGCGATCGGCGCACGGCTTCGAGCTCGGCGCGGGCGCACTGACCGCTCGTCGCCGGCGTCATCGCTCTTCTCCCTCGTCACAGCGGGCAAAGAGCTCGGGGCGGTCGAAGAGCCCGGCGATCTCGACCTCCTCGGGCATGGGAATGAGCTTCAGCACGGTGATGGTGCCGCGCGCGGGCGAGCGCGAGACGTAGCCGCGCTCCTCGAGCGAGGTCATCAACCGGTTGATGCTGCTCTTGGATGCGAGTTCGAGCTCGTGCGCGATCTCGACATAGGTCGGGCTTCGCCCGAGCGCGTCGTGGAATTCCTGGATGATGAGCAGGCAATCGCGCATCTGCCGCGTGAGCCCGTAGGTGACGCGCCCCTCGCCCATATCCTCCCGCTCGCCGGCCTGGGCCGGCACGCTCCTCGCCTGGTCCATCGCTTTTCCCCTGCGTGTCCGTGGCTTCGATTGTCCGCGGGGGTGCGAACCCCGGTGGCGCGATCGCTCCTTAAAATCCGCGATGGTGGGCGTGGGTATCGTCGCGCAGCTCGGCCCGCACCTCGCGCCGGAGACGGGCAATGCGCACGAGCCTCTCGCCCAGGACATAGGCGAGCCGGCCGAGGAAGCGGCGCCGCCGTCCCACCGGCACCGCGCCGGTCGCGGCGATGCGCTTGCCCGTCGCGATCGAGCAGCCTTCGGCACGCGCGATCTCCTTGGCGGCGTGCCGCGGCCAGGCGGCATGGATGTGAGCGAGAAGGTTCTTCAAGGCACGTCTCCAGGCGAAAACCCCGCGGCGGCGGCGGGCTGCTACCCCGTAGGAGCGGAACGCGCGCCCGACCGCCGCCGCGCCGCTATCCTGGCGCGTGTCACGCAAACCAGGAGCGGATTCCATGGAACAAGCAGCTGCGCCCAAGGGGCTGCGCCGGCTTTCGAGCCCGCGCATACTCGACGATGGGCAAGTCGCCTTCACGATCGAGGCTGACAATGCGGAGCCTCTTACGGTGGCCTGCGCGCCGTCGGCGCTCGGCGATATCGTGAGTTTCCTCTGCCATCTCGCCGCCGCCGAAGGCTCCCCCCCGGAACCCGGGCCGATCAGCCTGCCGACTGTGCCGGTGCGGGGGATGGGCTTCGTCACGACGAACGACCCTCAAAGCACGCTTTTGCTGGTGCGCTTTCAGGCGTTCTCGATAGGACTCCAACTGGATAGTAGCAAATTAGCTGCCCTCGCAGGCGAGTGGAGCCGTATCGCAGCGGCGCTGAGCGCCCACGGCAAGCCGAACTAACGGCGCAGCGGCGCCTAAATAAGAGGCGTCCTGGCGCAACGAGGAGGGTCGCGAGCGCAGCGGCGACAACCTCGCGGCGCCCGACGCGGCTCATGTGAGTCCTCCAGACTCTCGCGCGGGCGTCTCGGTTTCGGCAGGCTCGCGTGCCGGGATGAGCAGCACCTTCGGCGCGAGCGAGCGGATGGAGCGGCGGGAGCGGAGGTCAGCAGGGCGCCGCGCCCGCCGCGGTGCGGCCCATCGCCTCGCCGCGAGGATGTCGGCGATAGGTTGGATCGCCGATAGCGTCATGCTGCGCTCCGGGCGCGCCGCTTTGCGGCCGTGTCGAAGAGCGACTCCGGAACATCGATCTTCTTTTCGCGGCACGCGCGCGAGATCTCGAGATGCACGCGGCGCGGAAAAGCGTCCCAGGCGCACCAATTCGAAACGGCGTTGTAGGTCACGTTGCAGAGCTCCGCGACCGCATTGCGGCCGCCGAGTTGCTCCACGATCGACTCCACGGTGGGAGCTGTTTTGCCGCTCATGAAGGCATCCTATACAAATTTTTTGGGTTCGGTCAACGACGATCGCCTTGTAAGGACCACACAAGAGATTTGTGGCGTGATGACGGGCGTGAAAAATCGCCGTCTATCATCCAGGGAAGAAATGAGCCGCCGGCTTCGTGAGACGCGGGCGGCATTGGGCGAGGCCAATGCGGCCGAGTTCGCTCGAAAAGCGGGCCTCAGCACCAACGCCTATAGCAACTACGAGAATGGCTACCGCATCGGGCTCGATGCCGCGGTTGCATTATGCGAGACCTACCACCTTAGCCTCGACTGGATATATTTCGGCGAGCCGTCAGCGTTGCTGTCGATGCCGTCTGGTGTGGCCGACAAGATTCGGGCGCATTTGTCCCGCCCGAGCGCGCAGGAGCCGTCCAAAAAGTCTCGCCGCCCTTTTCGCAAGGCGTTGTAGTCTCGTTCCCGGTGCAAATAGCTGACGTTTTACGCTCAGTTAGGCGAAATCCTCGCGACTGAGCGCTCCGGCTGCGCCGGTAGCTATACCATCTCGATACAAGTTTTTTGGTTTTAGCGCTTGCGAAACACAAAAAACTTGTATTAGGCTGCCTTCATCGCCGATGGAGCAGCTCATGCCTCGTCACCTTAAGCGCCTGCCCCAGCATCCCCGCCTTCGCGCGGTCAATGCGCATGTCGGCGCGCGGGTGAAGCTGCGCCGGCTGATGCTCGGCTTGAGCCAGGAGCGGCTCGGCGAGATCACTGGCGTCAGCTTTCAGCAGATCCAGAAATACGAGCGCGGCGCCAACCGCATCTCCGCCGGCGCCTTGTTCTGCTTCGCCGAGACGCTCGAGGTGCCGATCTCCTTCTTCTTCGACGATATGCCGCGACGCGGCGGTGAGCCGGCGGCTGCGGCTCTTCCCGCCATCGCCTCTGACCGCCTCTCGCTCGAGCTTCAGCGCTGGTTCCACGCGCTCCCCTCGCGCGAGGCGAAGGAGGGCATCGTCCATTTCCTGCGCGCTCTCGGGCGAGCGGAAGAGCCTGTGGCGGTCAACGGCTGCGGCGACGATGCTCCGCGTCGCGCTGCCGCCGGCGACGATAGCTGCCGCGATCGCGCCAGGGATGAGTAAGGCCAATGCGCGCAACGCTCGACATCCTCCCGCATGTCCTCGCCGGGCTGGTGCTGCTGCTGGCGCTTCTTCTCGCGGCCGGAGGGGGCCCGTGAAGCTGCTTGCGCTGCTGCCGCCGCGGCGGGATATGGCGCCGGCGCGCCATTGGCCGCTCTTCGCGGCGCTGCGCGAGGCGCTGAGCGGCCGGTTCGGCATCGAGCTCTCGGCCGTGCGCCTCTCCGACCGCCAGGCGTCGGGGAGCTTCGAATGCGACGGCCGGCGCTATGTCGTGATGATCTTCGAGAGCGGCGCGGCCGAGAGGTGCGCGCGCGAGGGCGGGTGAGTCTTGGGAGGAGAAGCACATGGGGGACGAGAGCGAGCGCGCGGAGGCCGAGCGCATGGCGGCGACGTGGCGCCGGGTGGCGGAAATCCTGCGCGGCATCATCGAGGCCGAGCGCTTCCAGGGCGGCCCGCTGCTGGGCCGGCCCTTCCCGCCGAAGCCTGTCCCGCCTCTGCCCGCGGAGCGCGCGCCGTGAGCTGGCTCAGAGCGCTCTTCCGCCGGCGCCGCGAGCCCACGGTCTTTCATCGCTGCCTTGCCGTCCATCTCCATTTCGCCGAGCGGCCGGGAGCGCTCAGCCGATGATCCATGATGATCTCGCCCGGTGGTCAGGGATATGCGGATCGCGCGCCGAGTTTGCGGTGGACGAGCTCGAGAGAGCGCGATCCGACATTGCCCGGATGCGAAGCTGGCGGCGCGACGATCTGCTGAAGCACATCGACGCGGCGCTCGAGCGGTTGCGGCCGATCGCGGCAGCCGATTCCCTGGAGAAAATCCAGGACGAACTGCGTCGCATCGAAGAGCAGCGCGCGCGGCTCGGCATGGCGCGGGGGCGATGACGATGCGCCTCGTCCATTCCGCGGAGGCGCGGCCGTGAACCGGATCCGAGGCAAGGGCCTATTCCGCGGCCTCGGCTGGCATGTCGAGATTGAGGCCGCTCCGCGCGAAGATGCGCACCTGCGCGCCGCGCTGATTGGTTTGGGTGTATTTCGTGAGCCACGCCTCGGGCATCTCGGCGCGGATGCGCTTGATGTCGAGCCCATCGCTCTCGCCCGCGGGGATGAGCACGGCGCGGAAGAGCTTGCCCTCGACCGCCTTCTCGCCATGCTCGATGATGACGGCGTTGAGCGCGTCCTCATAGGATTTGAGCGCCGCCTTGATCGCCTTGATCCGGCCCAGCCGGTCGATGACGGATCCCAGATCTTCCGCACCGGCCTCGAAGGCCAGCGTGACCGAGCGGAAGGGCGGCAGCGCCTCGAGCATCCTGCGGATCTTCGCCAGAACCTTCATCTCGTCTCCCTCACGGCGATCGCCTCGGCGATCGTCGCCAGGCGCCTCCGACGGTGCTCTCGATTATTTAACACGCCGCTAATGGAGAATTCGAGCGGCGGCCAATTCGACCCTGGGTTCCCGCATGGCTGAGCGCCGCGTCACGCCCCAGCTCATCGAGACCATTATCGTGCTGCGCGAGCGCGGGCGGAGCTTCGGGCAAATCTCGGCGCGGCTCGGGCTGAGCCGCGGCACGATCTCCTGGCACTGCCTGAAGCATGGCGCGGAGCCGCCCCGGCCTGGGCGAAGCTGGGACGTGCCGAAGGTGATGGAGATGCGGCGCGGCAATCACGTCGTGCGGCGCTATTCGCCGGAAGAGGATGCGCGTCTTCTGGCGCTCGAGGCGCGCGGCCTCCGCATCGCCGAGATCGCGCGCGCGCTCGGCCGCGCCTCGAACTCGATCCGCGGGCGCCTCATGACCCTGGCGCGGCGCGACGAGCGGCGCGAGGCTGAGCGCGCGCGCGAACGGCATCGCGCATGACGGCGGGGAAACGCATCGATGCGATCTATGCCTTGGTTGCGGCCGAGCGCGACGGCCGCGAAGGCATCTGCGCGGCGAGCATGCCGTTTCTCGGCACCCGCACCAACATGCCGCTCGTCGGCGCGGACATGGACCGCGTCCGCTCTCTCCGCCCCCTTGCCGAGGCGATCGCGCATTTAACCGGCCTCCCCGTGCGCCTCGTGCGCTTCTCCCGCCGCAACGATCTCGAGGAGATCTGAGTCATGGGCCGGACCGCCATCGAATGGACCGATGCGACTTGGAACCCGGTCGGCGGCTGCTCGATCCGCTCGCCCGGCTGCCGCAACTGCTACGCCCAAAAGCTCGCGGGCACGCGGCTCAAGCACCATCCGCTCTATGCCGGCACGACCATAGCCGCAAAGAATGGCCCGAAATTCAACGGGCACCTCACCAGGCTCGCGATCGGCCACGCGCAATGGACCTGGCCCGCGCGCTGGCGAGGATCCACGGCGCCGAAGCTCGGCCCCGGCATGCCGTCGCTGATCTTCGTCGGCGATATGAGCGATGTCTTCCACGAGGCGCGGCCGATCGCCGATATCGACGATGTCGTCTATGTCGGGATCTATATCGGCGCGAAGCGTTCGGGCTCCCGGCGCCATATCCTCCAGTTTCTGACGAAGCGCCCCGACGTGATGGCGGGTTATTGGGAGGCGCTGCTCGGCGGCCGCCTTCTCGGCGATCTCGTCTGGGTCATGTCGGCGCCCGACAATTTCTGGCTCGGGGCATCGGTCGAGGACCAGGCGCGCGCCGATGAGCGGCGCGAGCCGATGCGCCGCCTCGCCGCGATGGGCTTCGCCACCTTCGTCTCCTACGAGCCGGCGCTCGGTCCGGTCGATTGGCGGGGATGGGAGTTCTTGGACCAGATCATCAGCGGGGGCGAGAGCGGCGATGGCGACGGCACGCAGCCGTCGCATCCGCAATGGCATCGGACGACGCGCGACTTCTGCGCGCGCCACGGCATCGCCTATCACTTCAAGCAATGGGGCTATTGGGCGCCTTGCGAGATCGCGGCCAACCGCATCGCCGTGTTCGCCGACGGCGGCACGCGCAGCGCAACATGGTTTCGCGGCGCCAGCGATCTCGAACGGACCGGCGTCGAGTGCATGGCGCCGTTCGGCAAGAAGCGCGCCGGCCGCCGGCTCGACGGCGTCGAGCACAACGGCTTTCCTAAGCGCCGAGAGGAGCAGCGCGATCGCGAGGAGGCCGCGGCCGCCGATGCCTGAGCCCGCGAAACCCTTGCGCGAGATCCCGCCAGCCCGCACCATCGGCGGATCGGCGCCGGAGCCGACCTTCAGCACGGCGTGGATGTGCGAGCATTTCCACCTCGACCCCCGCACGCTGCGGCGCCGCGTCCAAAAGCATCTGAAGTCGCGGCCGATGAAGCCGGGGCGCAGCAACGTCTACACGCTCTCGCAGGTGAGAGAGCTGGAGGAGGCCTTCAAATGTCTCTCTACCTCGTCCCGCCCGGGCGACGAAAAGCCAACCGATGGTACCTTATCCGGGGCTCGGTCGGCGGACGAGATATCGAGGTCTCTACGAAGACAACAGACGAGGCGGCTGCTCGTCGGCTTGCGCTCGAGCTCGAGCTCCGGCTCCTCGACGATCGTGTCCCTGAGCCTGGGCAGAAGGTGAGCTGGGGCAAGGCCGCCGATCTCTACCGCGCCTTCCGCCAGCTCGACGAGACATCGCCGGACTGGAAGCGTATCGACCGGCTCAAGACGGTGCTTGGCGACAAGATCTGCGGCGAGATCGGCCAGGCCGACATCGTCGACGCCGCCGACCGCCTCTATCCCGGCCGCGCCGCCGCCACCAAGAACCGCGAGGCGGTGCGCATGGCGGCCGCCGTGCTGCACTACGCCGCCGACAACAAATGGTGCCAGTGGCAGCGGGTGAAGGTCTTTCGCGAGCCCGCCCCCGTGACGCGCGCGGTGAGCGTCGAGGCGGCGATCGCGCTCATCGCCAATGTGCCTGATGTGCCGCCCACGCGGATGGGCAATCGCGAGACGACCGAACAGGATCTGGCGCGTCATCGCGCGCGCGTCGAGAAGAAGCGTCTCCTCCTGGTCTGGCTCTTCCGCCAGGGGCAGCGCATCTCCGACGCGCTCCGGATGCGCGGCGAGATGATCGATCTCGAGGCCCGCACCATCACCTACCGCGTCGGCAAGGGCAACAACCGCGAAGTGGTGAAGCCGCTGCACGACGAGGTCTGGGAGCTGCTCGTCAACGACCCGCCGGGTGCAGGTCCTCTCTTCCCGTGGCGCACTAGATCGGGCGTCTATAAATGGCTCCGCCCCTACACCAAGGCGCTCGGCCTCCGCTTCACGCCGCATATGGCGCGGCACTCGGTCGGGCGCTGGCTCAACCAGGACCGCGCCGGCCTCAAGACGATCATGGATGCGCTCGACCATCTCGATGTGAAGTCGAGCACGCGCTACCAGTCAACCGATGTCGAGATTCTGCGCCAGGCGAGCGCCAGGCTCGGCAAGCTCAAGGAGAAGTCATGAGGCAATGCGACGCGCCGCGCGCCGCGGTGCTGCTCAACGCCTTGGAAGGCAACACGCGCCTGCGCCGCGAGATCCACGACTTCGCAACCCGCGGCGATGACCGCTATCGACTGCTCGAGATGCGCCTACAGGTCCTCTCGGCCGGCGGCATGCTGTCGCGCGGCGCTCCCTATGTGACGCTTGATATCGAGACAGTGCACAAGCTCGGGGCGATGCTCGACCGCTTCATCCGCGGCGAGCTCGCCGAGATCGGCGTCACCGTTGAGTCGGGCGAGCGCTAGATGTTGTATGTCCTCCTGCGGCGGGGAATCGGCCGGGGAAAACCCCGCGCCGACCCGCGCAAATCCTCGGGCGAGCGCTCCCTCCGGGAGGGAGAGCGATTCCAGGTTTTGCGGCGCGGCACGCTCGCGCACACAAGGCGGCCGGCATGACGGCGAGCGTCGACGAGCTCCCCGCCTGCTCGGTCTGGGTTCGCCAGCCCGAGGCCGCGCTCGTCGTCTCCGGCTTCATCCGGACCGTCATCCTCGACGTGCCGGCGCCCGAGGCCGCGCTCGCCAGGCGCGTCGCCATCTGGGCCGCGATCGAGGCGCCCGAGGAGTCGTCCCTCGTCGCGTTGAAGCGCGCCCTCGTCCATGAGGCCGCGCGCGCCGTGCCGATGGAGGAGAGCGGCCGGCTCGAGGCGGCGGCACGATTCGTCGAGCGGCTGCGCCGCGACGGCATGCCGCTGGGCGTCGCTCTCGGCACGGCGCGGCTCGTCCATGCCGAACGCTTCGCCGACAAGCTCCCGCTTCCCGACACCCCCCGCTGGCGCTGGACCTTCGACCTGCCGCAGCGCTTCGGTGCCGAACGAAAGGAGGCGCGGCGATGAGCAGCATGGTCGCGACCGTGCATAAAGGACCACTCGGACCAGCGCTGCTCATCAATGGCGTGCAGGTGATGTCCTGGATCGACGTCTTCAACGAGGCGAAAGCCGAGTCGATCGCCGACCATATCAACCGGGCCGTGGTGCTATCTCGATCGACATCGAAGATCAATGACGGGGCGAGTTACGTGACGCAACTTCGTCCCCAGCGTCGCTTTTCCGGGGAAAATCCTGGGGAAAACCGCGCGACTCGGCGCATCGCAAGGGCCGCCCTCTCCCTTGGTAAGGGAGAGGTCCTGAGTTCAATCCTCAGCGGCAGCACCAGACATCTTGCGACAAGCCACCGAAATCGTGAGTAATGCCGTGTTCACGTCTGCTTCGGCGGTTGATCGTGAGCGATTATCAAGAGCAGAGAACGCGATATGCGGATCGTATCGGCGGAGAAAATATCTTCGCACCTCGTTGAACCAGGCCGATATTCGGCGCAGTCGGAAAATAGTGGAAACCCATTTTTGCCACAATGGTTATCGCTTAAAAATTGCGGTGCGCTGAATAATAATTTTTTCTGTATTGCAGGGTCAAAGTATAAATTCAAGATTTAGCGCATTTCTAGGCGAATCTCGCAAATTTTTACTCGTTGATGATGACGGGCGGTACGGGGCGCTTTTGGCGTCACGGCATGGCGGTCATGGGACACCGCGCCGGCACATCGACGGGCACGCCGTTTTCGGCCATGCAGCAACGCATCGCGGCTTTGCGCTTGAAGGGCGGGATATCCTCGGAGACCATCCGTCTCTCGCAGAGATCAAGCTGCCAGCGATACTGGTCGCCGTGATTGTACCAGTCGCCATAGCGATTGCCGTAGGGATCGCTGATCGTGACCAGCGCGCAGCCGGCGAGCGCCAATGCGGCCATGGCGAACCCGATCCTGTGCATGCCCCTGCCTCGCTTCGCGCCGTTTCCGTGCTCAGCGAGGATAACACGCGGATAAGGCAGCCGACGCGGCGTGCCCATGCCGGTGCCAAGCCAAAGAAAAAGGGCCGCACCGAAGCGCGGCCCAAGTTCAGGGAGGAAAAGCCCGAAGGACTTGCCGTGCGTCCGGACGAACCGGCCTCGCACCGCACGATCAGATTGAGCCAAGAGTGTCAAAGAATGGTTAACGCCGACGATTTTTTTCGCGGCGAAGCACTTTTTTTCCATGACACCCAAAATTGCTGGCGCGGCACATCGGCGATGCTATGGTGCGCGGACGATGACCCAGCCCGCCCGACGCCTCAGCGACAAGATCCTCGCCGCCTTCGAACAAGCTTGCGAACGACGCGAACTGGACGTCGCCCAGTTGCTCGTCCAGGCGCTTGAGCTCACCCTCACCCGCGCCGGCGGGAAGAGCAATGTCGACAAGCGCGTCGATATGGGGCCGGTAAACGAGGCCTATGACCGGCTGCGCCGCCTCCGCGCCGAAGGCGACTCGGCATAGGTGCTGGGCAGCCAAGGGCTTCGACGGGCCGTCAGGCCCTGGCGATGAAGTCGAAGTAATCGTTGATCGAACGGACCAGGCTGGTCGCGAGCTTGCGCTGGTAGGAAGCCTGCTGGAGCAGCCGGTCCTCCTCCTTGTTGGAGAGACAGCCGAGTTCCACCAGGGCCGAGGGGATATCTGGTGCCTTGAGCACGACGAAACCGGCGGAACGGTGGCTGTTGTTGAGCAGCTTCACCTCATGGCCGAGTTCGCTCACGAGCTCGCGCGCCAAGCGGAGAGACAGGTTGTTGGTCTGGCGCCGCGCCAGATCGAAGAGGATCTCGCTGACCACCGGCTCGTGACGCGAGAGGTCGATCCCGGCGATGAGATCGGCCTTGTTCTCATGGGCGGCGAGCTCGGCCGCCTCCTTGTCGGACGCCTTCTCCGAGAGCGTGAAGACCGAGGCGCCGCGCACCCCGGGATCGGGCAGAGCGTCGGCGTGGATGGATAGAAACAACTCGCCATTGGCGGCATGGGCGAAGGCGACGCGGTCTTGGAGCGCCACGAATTCGTCGTCGTTTCGCGTGAGCTGCACACGATAGCGCTTCGTCGCTTCCAGCTGACGGGCCACCTCGCGCGCCGTGGCAAGCGTCACGTCCTTTTCGTAGCCGCCGGTGACGCCGATCGCCCCAGGATCGATGCCGCCATGGCCGGGATCGATCACGACCAGATGGGTCTTGGGCGGCAATTTTGCTCGGTTTTCGGCAAAGGCCGCAGGGGCGATGGCACCAGTCATCGCGCCAAGGGCCCCGCCGCTCAAGAGACGCAAGGCGGCCCGTCTGCCGATTCCCTCGAGTCGATCCCTGCGCATCGCCACCGCTTCTCCCGCCCGCCAGAGCAGGTCGAATGCTTACCGACCAACAACATACCCTTTGGTTGAGGAAAGCGCCATATCTATCTGCAATTTCGCGATAAAATTTTTGCAACAGGAATCCGCCACCCCACTCAACCGCTCGATCCCGAGTAGCGCAATTTGGTTAAAACGGCGTTTCGAAATTCGGCCGCCGGTTGGGCCGCGACTTAAGCGCGCGGCGGCCATTCCGGGCGATGAAAGCCCAGCGGCACCGGCGGCCGCTCCCAACGCGGCGGCGTTTCAGAGAGCTCGACGACCGGTCGCAGATGACGGATGACACCCGCCGGGGACATCGTCTCCGCGGTCAGGCGGGCGATTTCCTGGGCCGGGAGATCGGGCGGCACGTCCCGCAGCGCGGCGGCGACCCGGCCACGTTCGACGACCCAAAGCCCGGTGCGCGCCAGCGACGCCCGCACGAGCCAGCTCCCGCCCTCGCGCGTGCGGCGGGCGAGGGCGATCATCGTCCCGAAGGCCATGAGATAGCCGCTGACGTAATCGATCGCCGACACCGGGAGATGGCGCGGCTTTCGGCCGTCGCCCGAGCCCGCGGCCATGCCGCTCACCGATTGGACGATGGTGTCGAAACCGCGCCGGTCGCGCCAGGGACCGGTATGCCCCCAAGCGCTCAGCGTGACACAGATGATGCCGGGTCTGAGAGCGGCGAGATCCTCGGGCGCAAGGCCGCGCGCGGCGAGCGCGCCGGGACGGTAGGATTGCGAGAAGACATCCGCTTCGCGGAGGAGGTCGCGCAACGTGCCGAGCGCGCCGGTCTCGCGCAGATCGAGTCGGGCGGAAAGCTTGCCGAGACCGGTGTCGAGCTCGACCGCGCCCGAATCCGGCAGATGTGCCGCCGTGATCTTCAAGACATCGGCGCCATGCTCGGCGAGGGTACGAGCGCAGGTCGGTCCGGCAAGGACGCGCGTCAGATCGAGCACGCGAATGCCGGAGAGCGGCCGGTCCCCTGGCGGCAAGGGCTCGGGCGGCGCATCGCCGATGCGCCGGATCTCGAGGAGCGGCAGGCTGGCGACGGCGAGCGCTTGGGGGTGACAGGCCCA
>Ga0209062_1000495_pt1 | contig 114898 bp, 94 predicted proteins | sample Coa_R2_2_FD_187158 | JGI IMG/M metagenome (GOLD analysis project Ga0209062, IMG submission 187158) | Surface soil microbial communities from Centralia Pennsylvania, which are recovering from an underground coalmine fire - Coalmine... | ecosystem: Environmental > Terrestrial > Soil >... | reverse complement strand
GACGGCACGCAGTTTATCGCGGCGCCACTCGCGCGGCAGCCGTAAAGTGGATACCACCTGGCCGGCACTGGACCCCTTAGGATCGATGCGGCCGATGGCGTTAAAGCTGCGCACGACCTCCGAGTGATGGAGTGTGCGTCCGGCGTTCTCCCCCGAACCTACAAAGGCCGTGACGTCGCTCTCTGTCACGGCAAGATAGAGATTCGCTTCGCGCAGTTTGGCGTTCTTAGGATTGGAGATGCGGACCGACAGATCGAGCAGTTGGCCGTCGCGCGAGTTCGGCGCGGTGGAAAGTTCCACCGTAGTCATAGGGGCCTGCGCGGCGAGGCCGATTTCCTCGTAAGCACGACCGGCGTCGTCGCCTTCGAACGCAACCTGCCCGTTTACGATCATCTGAGGCGTATAGATGTTTTCGACGTGCGCAGCGAGCGCGTACTCGTTTTGGCGCGCATGAAACTGGGGCAAGGAGAACGGATCGGTCCAGCCGAGCTGGTTCCAGTAATCGACGTGCTCTTCGAGCGCGATGACGCGAGCGCTAGCGACCGGCTGAATCCGTTCCATCCGGGCCAGCAACGCGTCGGCTGCTGGACAGCTGGCGCAACCTTCGCTAGTGAACAGTTCGACGATGACGGGGGCGCGCCCATCGTCGGCCGGCAAAAGAACGGAACAGAACAGCGCGGCCGCGATCAGGCGATTCATTGAGTGCACCTCGTCTATCCACATGATACAGGGCTGAGCCTGAGGTGCGAGTTCCGGAACCATTAGCCCGCTTCAGACGATATGAAAAACGGGTCAGAAGCCGACGTACTGTACTTCTTCTTCGAGTTCCAGCCCGAAGCGATCGAGAACGCGCGATTTCAGACAGGCGATGATTTCGCGGAGCTGCCGCGCGGTGCCGCCGCCGGTGTTGTAAATCAGGTTGGCGTGGTAATCGGCGACACGGATGCCGCCGTTCTGCATCCCTTTTGCACCGACTTGCTCGAGGAAGTAGGCGGAAGGGACCTTTCCTTCGCGGACGACGCGGTCTGGCACATGGCCGCGAACCGAATCGGACAAATCGGCCAGGAGCAGATTCTTGAAGATACTCCCGGCGCATTTCATATCCAGCGGATACTTGGCGAGGCGGATCTGAAAGATCTCGTCCGCGGTTTTGCGCAGTTCGGCCGGATCGGCCGGTTGCATGGCGAGTTCGACGGCAAGGATGATCCACTCTTTGTGCCGCTTGAACACGCTTTCGCGGTAGCGAAATTCGCATTCAGATGCGTTGAACGAACGTACTCCGGCGCCATCGAAGAAACGGACGCTGGTGACGCGCTCATCGATGGAATGGCCGTAGGCGCCTGCGTTCCCATAAACCGCCGCGCCAAGGCAGCCAGGGATTCCAGTCATTGTTTCGAGGCCGCGCAATCCTGCGGCGACGCAGTGGTCAACCAAGGTCTGCAGAGTCAGGCCCGCTTCAGCGCGAACTGTGGCGCCATTGATCTGAAGTGCTCGGCCCGTGAACCGCAGCACAAGCCCCGCAAACCCACCGTCAGAGACGATCAGGTTGGAGCCTTCGCCGATGATTGTGTGGGTAGCGCCGGCTTGCCGCGCGAGTTGCAATGCTTGAACGAAGCTGTGCTCATCGGCGGTCTCGAAGTAGAGGTCGGCCGGGCCGCCGATGGCGAATCGGGTATGCTCGCTCAGCAAAGCTCCCGGGAAGATCGCTACATTGGGAAGGTCGGCCAGGCGCTCGATCGTTTCTGGTCGAACGGGCATTTTTAATTTCATACTAACGTACGTGCGCGGCGGGCGCGCCAGGAGTGGTGGATGGGCATTGGGTTCTCGGGATTCCCGGAAGAAGGGACCAAGTTTCTGCGCAGTCTGAAGCGGAACAATCGCCGGGAGTGGTTTCAGCCGCGCAAGCATTTATACGAGCAGCATCTGAAAGCGCCGATGCTGGAGCTGGTGGCGGCGCTGAATACGGGCTTGAGCCGTTTCGCGCCGGATTACGTCACGGACCCGCCCAAGGCCATTTTTCGGATTTATCGGGACACGCGCTTCAGCGCGGATAAGACGCCGTACAAGACCCACATAGCCGCGAGTTTTTCGCGCCGGGGCCCCGAGCGTTTAAAGGCGGGCGGTTTTTATTTCAGCGTCGCGCCGGATCAGATCGAAGTGGCGGCCGGAATTTATCATCCGGAACCGGACACGATGCTCGCGATCCGCACGCACATTGCGGAGACCCACGGCGAACTACGGCGACTGTTGGCGAACCGGAAGACGCGCCTTCTCGCCGGCGAATTGCAAGGCGACGCGCTGACGCGGGCGCCCAAGGGGTTCGATCCGGCGCATCCGGCCATCGGCTGGATCAAGATGAAGGACTGGATTCTCGACGTAACCCTGTATGGTTCTTTAGCGACCAGTCCCAAACTGCACGACGAAATCCTGTCGCGATTTCGCGCCATGGCGCCCGTGATCGACTATTTGAACCGTCCGTTGGTCGCGCGGAAGCCGTCTAGGGACTTACTTGAAGTTCATTGGTGACGGAGAACACGCCGGGGACTCCGTTGGCGGCGATCCCCGCGCGTTGTTTATCCATCTGATTTCCGACCGCGCCCTTCAATGTGACATGGCCGTTCTTTACGACGATATGGATGGGCGGCACGGCTTGCAGGCTGTACATTTCCATGCCCGGTTGTGAGTAGATGGCGCGGTAGGTGGCACGGCGAATCTGGTCGTCATTCGGCGACACCGGCAGCACCTCGATGTTATTAACGACGCTCTCCACTCCTTCAATGCGCTTCACAGCCTTTTCGGCATCGGACTTGAGCACCGGCCGGACCACTGAGCCGTACAGCGTTACGGTGCCGTCTTCGACCTTGTAAGCCAGGTCATCAAAGACGCTGTAATACGGAAGCGTGACTAACTCGTGACGCACCTCGCGTACGATTCTTGCTTCGCCTTTTGACGACTGTGCACGGTCACTGGTCTGGCCTGGCGCCAGGCTTGCGACCAGCAGCAATAGCGCGGTTGGTAACAATATACGCATAATCGTCCCCTTTGCCCCGAATAGGAGATGCGCGGCGGTAAGCCACTGTTACAGCGCGAGGGCGAAATGATAGTCAGCGACGAATCCGGCCCTAGGCCTGAGATCCCCGTGCGGGTTGGTTGTTGGGGAAAGGGTCGCCGCACGGGGACTAGCTGCTTTGTTGAAAGTACAGACGAGCGCCGCCGCGGCTGGGTTGCAAAGAAGTAGGGCCTGGCGGACGTGCGATGTGCCGGCGGTCGAACTGCACCAGGCGTGTCCCGCGCACGCCTCCGGGCAGCCGCAAATCCATCACAATAACATAGGATATGACTTGTGTTTTGGAAACATTTGTGTGTAATTTTGTGATAACTGGTGTGCTTTTATTTTGGACCCTCAAAACACGCTGTCGACATTTTTGATAATGTGGAACGCGCAGCACCAATAATCAGTCCGGAAAACGCTGAGCGTGGCCCGGACAACCCAACATCAAGAGGAGATCCAATAAATGAAGAAGCTAACCTTATCGTTCTGGCTCGCGCTGGCCGCGGCCGGCGTGTTCGTGATTCAGGCGGCGGGGCCGTCCATGCATTTCGACGATCCAATGCCGACTTGCCCTCCAGATTGCAATCGGGCAGCCCGATAGATCGCACTCCGTAAGTAGTCCCGCTGGGGCGGCGCTAAGCACGCCGCCCCGGAGTTTCAAGCCTGGACCGTGATTTCTCGCCGGGGTGGAAAGATACTCAGCCAAACTACCAAGCACACCGTGAGCGCCGAAAGCATGTAGTTGTTCATCAGCACTGGACGGACCCAGCCCATGTTGACGGTCAGGTACGCCACGGCATAAATTGCAAAGTAGATCGCGAGCATCCCTTCATGCCGGAAAAGAGTGCTTGCGACATTTTTCCGGACCTTCCACACGAACGCCAAGGCGGAAAGAGTGAGGAACGCCGCCAGGACCGTGGATAGATAACGCTTAATCAGAAACTCGAAATGCATAGCAGTTTGTAGCCGGATCGCGCCAAACCGTTGCAGCTCGGCCCGCAGCGGAAGCGCGGCCAAAGCGAGCGCGGCAAACAACGCGATCAGCATTAGAGGCCGAGCCGCTTTCACGATGTTCTGATGGTCTTGCCACAATTTCGCGTGAACTTCGAGCGCGACGGCGATCTGCAACAGCAGCAATACCGGTTCGGTCCAAAGCCAGAAGTACGTATAAGAGATGGGTAGCGCACCGTCAGGATAGGGCCTGAAGCGCATCGCGCCCAAGGAACGTAGCACAGAACACGCCAAGTACAACGTGAAAATCGGATGTTTCCTGGCCAAACGGGACCAGAGCAGATGCAAGCAGAAGAGGAACTGCACGGCCACGGAACTGTACCAGAGGATATTTGTGGGTCCGCTCATTCCGCGCTAAGTAGTTGATAACACGAAAAAACGTTGGCGTCAATACAAAGAGCCCGGTTGGCATGCAAAAAACACCAGGGACAGGGAATGTTTAGGCACTGCGGCCCGATTCTGGCGCGGTGTAAGCAATGCTATACTCAACCAAACGAATCGCCAGTAGAGGAGGCCGCGTGAACCCAACGCGCAGGAGCTTTCTAAAAGCGGGTGGAGGCGTTGTGGCCGCTTCCGTCCTCGGTTTCGATGTGACACCGGCTTACGCGCAAGCGCGAGAGCTAAAGATCGCGCGGACGACGGAAACGCGATCCACCTGCCCCTACTGCTCGGTGAGCTGCGGGATCATCATTCATACCATCGGCGATAAAGCTAAGAACGTCACCGCTCAGGTGGTACACGTCGAAGGCGATCCCGATCATCCCATCAATCGCGGCACTTTGTGCCCGAAGGGATCGTCGCTCATGCAGGACATTCTGAATGAGCGCCGTCTCATGAAACCGCAGGTGCGGCGGCCGGGTTCCGACCATTGGGAGGACATCTCATGGGATCAGGCGTTCAACGAGATCGCGCGTCATGTCAAAAAAACGCGCGACGATACGTTCATTATGACTGATGCTCAAGGGCGCGCCGTGAATCGTGTGGAGAGCATCGCTTTCAACGGCGGCTGCACGGACACCAACGAGTTCAATTATCTCGTGGTGAAAACGATGCGCAGCCTGGGGATTTGCTACTTAGAAAATCAGGCCAGGGTTTGACACGGTCCCACGGTCTCCAGTTTGGGGCCAACTTTCGGGCGCGGGGCGATGACGAATGGCTGGATCGACATCAAGAATGCCGACATGATGTTGATCATGGGGGGTAACCCCGCCGAGAACCATCCCTGCGGGTTCAAATGGCCGATCGAGGCCAAGCGCCAGCGCAATGCGAAAATGATCGTCGTAGATCCGCGGTTCACGCGCACGGCTGCCGTGGCGGATATGTTCCTCCAGATCCGCGCCGGAAGCGATATCGCGTTTCTGGGCGGCCTCATCCATTACGCGCTGGAGAACAATCGCGTCGCGAAAGAGTACCTGGCCAATCACACCAACGCGTCGTTCCTGATCCACGAAGGATTCGAGCTGCCGGAGAACGGATTGTATTCCGGCTTCGATGTCCCGTCGCAGACCTATAACAAGGCCACCTGGAATTATCAGGAAAGCGAGGGCGTTAAACCAGCGGCCGGCGCGCCGGCGGGGCTTCCAGCCAACACCGCATACGATGTTACGCTCGAAAATCCACGCTGCGTGTATCAGCTTCTCAAGCAGCAATACTCGCGCTATACGCCGGAGATGGTGGAGCGCATCACCGGCATCCCCAAAGATCAGTTCCTAAAGGCCGCGGACCTGTTCACCTCGATTCGCAAGGATGGCGACACGAAGAAGGTCGCGACCATTATTTATGCGGTCGGCTGGACACAGCATAGCTTCGGGTCGCAGATCATCCGCACCGCGGCGATGCTGCAGCTGCTGCTCGGCAACGTGGGGCGGGCGGGCGGCGGCGTGAATGCGCTGCGCGGGCATTCCAACATCCAGGGCGCGACGGATATCGCGGGGGTGTTCGACATCCTGCCCGGATATTTGAAAGTTCCGAATCCTTCCGACCAAGATTTTGCGGGCTGGATGAAGCGCATCACGCCTGCCTCTTCAAAGCCCAAGGAATGGGATTCCTGGAATTATTGGTCCAACACGCCGCGGTTCGCCGTGTCGTACATGAAGGCCATGTATGGCGACTCGGCAACCAAAGAAAACGACTGGGGCTTCGCTTACCTGCCCAAAGTTGACCGCGAGTACTCCTGGGTGCACTTGTGGGACGACATGTACGAGGGCAAGGTAAAGGGCCTGCTCGCCTTCGGCATGAACGGCGTGGCGATTGGCCCCAATTCGCAGAAGAACATCGACGCGCTGAAAAAGGCCGATTGGCTGGTGGTTTGCGAGATTTATCCGGACGAGACCAGCGGGTTCTGGCAATCGCCCGGGATCACACCCGACGAACTGAAGAACATCAAAACCGAAGTGTACCGTCTGCCGGGGGCCGGCTTCGCCGAAAAGGACGGCACGTTCGTAAACTCGGCGCGCTGGCTGCAATGGAAGTGGGCCGCGCTGCCACCGCCGGGCGACGCCAAACTCGACCAGGAAATCCTGGCGCGCATTTTTTTGAAGGTGCGCGAGCTGTACCAAAAAGAAGGCGGCAAGTTCCCGGATCCCATTTTGAAGCTGGCTTGGAACTATACCGACCCGATGAATCCGTCGCTGGCCGACGTGGCCAAAGAATTAAATGGGCGAGCGATCGGAGACGTCACCGATCCTGCGACGCAGCAGGTGATCAAGGCCGGCCAGCAGCTTCCCGGGTTCGCATTTCTGCGCGATGACGGATCCACATCCAGCGCCAATTGGCTGTACTGCGGCTCCTGGACAGAAGCCGGGCCGTTGATCCAGCGGCGCGGCACCGACGATCCGTCCGGGCTCGGGATTTATCCAAATTGGGCCTGGTCGTGGCCGATGAACCGGCGTGTGATGTACAACCGCGCCTCCTGCGACGTAAACGGAAAACCATGGGATCCGGACCGCCGCCAGGTCTGGTGGAACGAGGCGCAGCAGCGCTGGACCGGCAACGACGTGCCGGACTTCAAAGCCGACTCGCAGCCCAAAGACCACATGGGTCCGTTCATTATGAATCCGGAGGGCGTGGGCCGCTTGTTCGTTCCACTGGCCGGCATGGCCGACGGTCCCTTCCCCGAACATTACGAACCGTTCGAGAGCCCGGTGGCCAACCCGCTGCATCCCAACCAGAGCAACAATCCTGTGGTAAAGAAATACAAAACCGCGCTGGACAAGTACGGAACGCCCGAACAGGGATTCACGGTGATTTGCACGACGTACCGGCTCACCGAGCACTATCATTACTGGACCAAAAACAATCCCATGAACGTCCAACTCGTGCCCGAAATGTTCGTTGAGATTCCGGTGGAGCTGGCGAACGAGCTGGGAATCAGCGGCGGCGAGCCGGTGAAGGTGACCAGCGCGCGCAACACTTACGTCGCCAAGGCCATGGTGACGCGCCGTATCCGGCCGATGACGATCGACGGCAAGAAAATTTATCAGATCGGAATTCCCATTCACCAGGGATTTCGAGGAATTCAGGAAGACGTGGGCAAAGCTCCGCGCTCCATTGTAAACCTGCTCTCGCCAACGGTAACCGACCCGAATGCGTACACTCCCGAGTTCAAAGGTTTCCTGGTGAAGCTCGAAAAGGCATAGCGCGATGAGCAACGGACCGCTTCAAATCAAAGCCATCTCCGGACACGCCGGACCGGTTCCGGGCAGGAACACGTCGCGCGATTACGACGTGTGCAAAGTGGTGGACGTCACCACGTGCATCGGGTGCAAGGCGTGCGAAGTCGCCTGCCTGGAGTGGAACGGGTATCCGTTCCGCGAGACGGTGTTCGACAATACTTACCAAACCATGCCGGACCTGGCGTGGAATTACTACAACCTGATCCGGTTCAACGAGCACGTGGCCGAAGACGGAACGCTTAGCTGGCTCATGCGCAAGGATCAGTGCATGCACTGCGCCGATCCCGGATGTTTGCTGGCGTGTCCGGCCGACGGCGCGATCGTGCAATATACGAACGGCATCGTCGATTTTCAGCAGGAGCACTGCATTGGATGCCAGTACTGCGTCACTGGCTGCCCCTTCGATATACCGAAGTTCAACAGCGCGACGAAAAAGGTGCACAAGTGTACTCTGTGCTCGGATCGCGTCGGCGCGGGGCTGGAGCCCGCCTGCATCAAGGCGTGCCCGACAGGGTGTCTGCATTTCGGCAGTAAGGATGACATGAAGGATCTGGCCGGCAAGCGCGCGCAACAGATCCGGGAGAATACGTCGCACAACAACGCGGGCGTGTATGATCCGGCCGGCGTGGGCGGCACGCACGTGATTTATGTGCTGCACGATGTCGAGCATCCGGAGCGCTACGGCGGCCTTCCCAAGAATCCGCAGATTCCTCTGAGTGTGCGGTTGTGGAAGAAGCCGCTCAAGTGGCTGGGCGATCTGGCGATGGCCGCGGGTCTGGTCGGGCTGGCGGCGCACTACATCCGCTTCGGCCCTAAAACGGTGGAAGAAGAGCCAAAACAGCAGAAAGGAGGCGCGCAATGAGCGCCGCCACAACCATGCGACCGGTAGGTTCGCCGGCTCAGATCGAGCGCTACACGTTTCGCGAGCGCGTGATGCACTGGCTGACGGGCGCAACGTATCTATACTGCCTCGCCACCGGGCTGGCGTTTTATTCGCCTCATCTGTACTGGCTGGCGGCGGTGTTCGGCGGTGCGCCGACATCGCGCTTCTGGCACCCCATTATCGGTATTGGATTTCTCATGGGCACGCTGTGGATGAACAACCTGTGGCGCGGCGACATGGAAATTACCGAGACCGACCGCCGCTGGCTGGACCGCGTGGAGCATTACGCTGCTAACCGCGATTCCCTGCTTCCGCTTTCGGAGCGCTTCAATGCCGGACAAAAGCTTTTCTATTGGCTTATGCTCTATGGCGCTCTGCTGCTGCTCTTATCGGGAGTGTTCCTTTGGCTGCCGGAATATATTCCTCGGCAGGCGGCCTGGATTCGCGGCGTCATGATCCTGGTTCACGAAATTGCCGCCCTGGCAACCATTGGTGGATTTCTGATCCACATTTATATGGGTGTGCTGTTCGTGCCCGGCAGCATGACGGCCATCACTACAGGTTATGTATCGCGTGGCTGGGCCAGAACGCACCACCGCCTTTGGTACGTGCGCGCGACCGGCGGCACGCCGCCGCAGGAATGAAATGGACCTTCGACGCGCGTATCCAGCGCGCAACTGAGCTGGCCGAGCTTCGTCCCGCGGCTCGCGATCTGCTGGGTTTCTACCGCGAACTGCTGGTTTTTCAAAAACCAATCTTCGACGCGTTGCAATCGCGCGGTGAGACTGACGTACGCGCGCTGGCCTCGTATTTTCCTCGGTTATTCGATTTGGTTGCGCAGTACGGACCTGCTGAGCTAGCCCGGCAGGGCAAAGCCCGGCTTGCGGCTGCCGAGACTGGCAAGGAACTGTTGAGCGCAGCCTGGCAGGACGGCGTCGCGCATACCATGGCAGCCGACCCGTACGGCCGATTTTACGCCCGCGTTCTGCTTCAGCCCTACGCCGAGTATCTAGCCTCACGCGCCGATGTTCGTGCCGAGCCGGAAAGCCGGACCTGTCCATTCTGCAGCTCCTGGCCTGTCGCCGGTGTCCTGCGCGGCGAAGGCGACGGCGGCAAGCGCTGGCTGCTCTGCGCTGTCTGCTCAACCGAGTGGCCCTTCCGCCGCGTCCTGTGCTGGAACTGCGGCGAAGAAAACAAGGACAAGCTGCCGGTCTACAAAGCCGAACAGTTCGCCGCGGTTCGAGTGGACGGCTGCGACACCTGCCACGTCTATATCAAGTCGGTCGATATGACCGTCGACGGACGCGCCGTCCCGATGGTGGACGAAATCGCCGCAGTCGCGCTCGACATCTGGGCCGAGGAACACGGTTACGGCAAATTGGAGACGAACCTGCTTGGAATGTAAGTCGTAGAGGCGCCGATAAACGCGAACGCATGAGGCGAGTGCAGGACAGCTTTTTTGTTGCTACAAAACGAGAAGGGCTTCTGGCCCGCTTTGGAGGTTTGTCAATGACGAATGATGTGGGGTTCAGGGCGGCTAAACTGATTGGGCTGGCCGCAATCAGCGCATTAATAACCACCCTGAATGCTGCCTCATTAACGTGGACGGGAGACCTGACGTTTGCCCCTTCGTGGCACAATGCGCGGATACCAGTCTGGAGCAACGGATGGTTAATCGAACCGCAATATGATGATACGACGCAGCCTCTGATCTGGCTATACGGTCATCAGGAGACGCGTCCGATCCCGTTCTCAATTCCAGGGGCTCGGTCCATGATACTTTTCGCGTGGGATCGTGGAGCGCAAGGCGATATTGGTGTCGCTGGTTCGTTTACCGATGGAGAAGGACGGGGTACTTCATTTATCGCCTGGCTCTCACCGGACGAAAGTCAATCGGCCGTGATTCGAACGGGAACGTATTTAACTAGGAAGTTGTCGGTTGCTCCCGATGGCACAATTTGGACCGCCGGCGCAGAATCGCTGCCGTCACAGGATCTCGGAGTTATCCGACACTTCGACCATTCCGGCACTCTTCTGGCCTCCTTTATACCGCAGTCGACGTTCGCGAATAGACTGATCCCTCGCAGTCCACGTAATCGCCTGGAGGCGTCGAAGGACCGAATCGCGTGGTACTCTCCCGAAGCCGGCCGGTACGTTGAAGTTTCGCTGGCAGGAGAATTAATCGCGGATCTGTCCGTTCCTGCACCGGGCATACTTAACGAAGGCTACGGCTTTGCCTTCACGGTGAGCAACGAGGCGTATTTGACGGCAATTTCCGACGATGTTTCTAATTTGACTCCGAACGGACGCGTATTAGGAGTTTATATGCTCGATAAAATAGCGCATGCCTGGAAGCCTGTGGTGCAATGGCCGATTCCACCTCATGGACAATGGAACGCGAACATTGGGCATCTCATAGGCGCCGATGAGGATAAGCTGGTTTTTGAGGGAAAAAATAAGATCAACTTCTACGCGGTCAGCAAATAAGTGCCGGTCGCGCGGCGCGTGTTGACGTCGGCAAAATCTCCGCAGACAAACTCGAAACGAATGTGCTGGAGATGTGATTATTGACCGCAGATCAACACAGGTGAACACGAATCACACTCTGTGTGCACCTGTGTTTTATCTGCTGGAAACAAAGCTAGACTTCCACCAGCCGCGCCTCAGTGATTAACGGCCTGGCGCACTCCGTCAGCAAGCTGTCGGCGTTTTCCTCCTCGGCCAGCGACTTGGATAAGAGCTGCGCGACGTCGCTTTGGCCGATCTGCTGCGCCATTGTGCGTGCGGTTCCATACGCGGAGATCTCATAGTGCTCCACCTTTTGAGCCGCTGTGATGAGCGCCAGGTCGCGGCCCACCGGGTCCTTGCTGCCGGCGCGCCCAATCATTGCTTCGCCTTCGTCCAATAGCGCGGACATGCCTTTGCAAGAGCTGCTCTTGGCCGCCGCGTCCAGTTTCGCGAACGCTGTCTTGAGCCGCTCCTCTTGTTCCTTGGTTTCCTCCAGATGCTTCTCCAGCGTCGATTTCAGCTTGGGCGAATCGGCGGCTTTGATCAGCTTCGGCAGTGCCTTGACGATCTGCCGTTCGGCATCGAGCATGTCTTGAAGCTGCTGGATCAAGAGCTGGCGCAGCACGCCGGACTCCGCCGGAGCCGTCTGCTCGGTTCGATTGATGCGCCGGCTGTGTCCATCGCCGTGGAGCACCGGCGATTCTTTGTATTTCCAATCGCCGCCCTGATTCCATGGACCACGCGCATCGATTTCGCCGTGTTCTCCCTGCCCCGTCGAATCGTTGAAATACTCGTCCACCAGTCCCGGTGTCGGAGGAATCTGGCCGATGGAAAATCGCGATTTGCCCAGGCTATCGAGCGCCGCGGCAAAGGCCTTCATGTGCGTGATTTCGCGCGTCATCAGAAATTGGAGCGCGTCTTTTGTGCCGGCGTCATTGCAGAAATGGATTAAACGCTCGTACACGATCTTGGCGCGCGCCTCCGCCGCAATATTGCTTCGAAGATCGACATCCAGTTCGCCGGTGATCTTCAGATAATCGGCCGTCCATGGGTTGCCCTGGGAGTTGAAGAGGTTGACACCCCCGCCGCCGCAAATCGCAACTAAAGGGTCCGATTCGGCCGCCTCCCGGGAAAATTTCGTGGGCTTCAAGTGCATGCGGGCCAGCGTGCCGATGATCTCCAGATGGCTGATCTCTTCGGTTCCGATATCCATCAACAAGTCCTTGCGGGCCGCGTCCTCGCAGTTGAGCCCCTGCACGGTGTATTGCATGGCGGCCGCCAGTTCGCCGTTGGCGCCGCCAAACTGCTCGAGCAGCATTCTGCCAAATTTCGGATCGGGGTCGTCTACCCGAACCGTGTACATAAGCTTCTTGATGTGGTGATACATGAAGACACCTCCTGTATTAGTGCTGAACCCTTGCTTTGTGCGCGCCGCGAACAGTGCGGCGATTTACATCCCGGCGTAGCGGGGCGAGCCATTGCCCGACACGCCGTCGTGCGGCTTCAGGACCACCTTTACGCATTCGTCCTGCTTGTCGCGGAACATCTTATACGCGTTGGGCGCCTCCTCCAAAGGAAGGCGATGCGTGATGATGAACGTCGGGTCGATCTCGCCGTTCTGGATCCGCTCCAGCAGCGGCTTCATATAGCGATGCGCGTGCGTCTGGCCCGTTTTTACGGTGATGGAGCGGTTCATAATTGAACCGAACGGGAATTTGTCCAAAAAGCCGCCGTAAACGCCCGGTACGCTCAATATTCCGCCGTTGCGGCAGGCCATGATAGCCTGTCGAAGAGCCATTGGCCGGTCAGTCTCCAACATGAGAGCCTGCTTGATGCGATCGTAGGCGTAGAGCGGCCCGGGCATGTGCGCTTCCATTCCGACTGCGTCGATGCACGCGTCGGGTCCGCGCCCACCGGTCATCTCATTCAAAGTATCGCGGACATCCTGCTCCTCATAATCGATCGTCTCGGCGCCGGCTTTTTCGCGCGCCAGGCGAAGCCGCTCGGGAATACGGTCAATGGCGATGACGCGTTCGGCGCCCAGCAGAAAAGCGGACTTAATGGCAAACAGGCCCACAGGCCCGCAGCCCCATACCGCGATCGTGTCGCCGGGCGTGATGCTGCAATTCTCCGCCGCCATGTACCCGGTGGGAAGAATGTCCGACAGGAAAAGCACCTGCTCGTCGGAGAGCCCGTCCGGAACTTTCAACGGACCTATATCGGCAAAGGGCACGCGAACGTACTGAGCCTGTCCACCGGCGTAGCCTCCGACGAGATGTGAGTATCCGAATAGCCCGGCCGGCGAATGTCCCCACATCTTTTCGGCCATCCAGGCATTCGGGTTCGAATTCTCGCACAGTGAGTACATCTGGCGTTCGCAAGCAAAGCAGCTACCGCACGCGATCGGGAAGGGCACCACCACGCGATCGCCAACGCGCAGGTTCTTCACCGCGCTGCCGAGCTCCACCACCTCTCCCATGAACTCATGCCCCAGGATGTCGCCCTTCTGCATGGTCGGGATGTAGCCGTCATAGAGGTGCAGGTCCGACCCGCAAATCGCCGTGGACGTCACTTTGATGATGGCGTCGCGCGGGTTCAGAATCTTCGGATCGGGAACATCCACCACGCGCAGGTCTTCGGTTCCGAACCAGCAGTTCGCCTTCATAGCCGCCCTCCATTCCTCGTCGTGCTGGTCTGCAGGGCCTCGCGTCCGGATGGCTGGCCTTTGGTGGTGGGAATTTCGCCAGTCTCCAACATCTGCTTGAACTTTCGCAAATCTTGCTTGACTTGCATACTCGGCTCTTCGCCGAACACCTTAGCCACCATTGCCCCGATCTCGCCCGCAGGCGGCTTGTAATGGATGCTCACGCGGATGATGCTGCCGCGCCCGCCCGGCGCGCGGTCGAATTGGACGTGACCCGCGCTCTGAATTACCGCGTCTTCAAGGGAACGCCACGCAATGCGCTGGTTCGGAATGTCTTGCGTCAGCTCAGCATCCCACTCGATTTTCATCCCGGCCGGCGCCTTGGCTACCCAATGCGAACGGCCGTTTTGAGTCTCGCGCACGGATTCCAAGTGGTGCATAAAGCCAGGCAGCCTTTCAAAGTCGCGCCAGAACCGGTAGCACTCCTCTACTGGCCGGTTCACGCCGATCGACTCCAACACGTGGACGTCTTTATAGATGGCTTGCGCGAGCTGGCGCGTGCAAAGCATGTCCAGCACCGTGATGCCTGCCACGGCAGCCGTCGCCACAGCCAGGGGAGCCTTGCGGGAGCGGTCCGAGCTGAAAGCCGCTCCCAGCAGCGCCAGATCGAGCATGTCGCCCCCGACGCGGGTCCACATCCAGTCGGCCGGGCGGTTCTGCGATAAAAGCCCAACGCCCGCCGCAATCTCGCGCAGGCCCATGCTTCGCATCAGGCGGCGGTGATTCCGCACCCCGATCATTTTCCCCAGCGTCCCTGGAATCATAATTTCAGCCGCGCCCAAGCCGATGCTGAACCAACCGAGTTTACGTGCGAATCGATCTTGGCTCGATTTGGAATATTGCGATGAACGAGTAATGTCGCGGCGAGTGGAAGTCTGTTCCTGGGTAATCACGCCGCCCGGATAAGTTGCCTCTTGTATAGTCATAAGTTAACTCCTGGAAATTGCCGCCAAGCCAGAGGACTCCCGCAGCGCGAATAAGAAAAACGCTCTTCGAGAGATTTTGGAAGACAAATCTTGTTTTCAGCCCGGCGGCTGGCAGTTAGACTCTGCTTCAGACACGCTGAACACAGCGTTAACGGTTAGCCGGTTCAACCCCTCGCAGGTTTCGCATGAGTTTAAAGTGTTTTTGAAATGCGCGGCGTCTTGTAGGTGTCACATTTTGGGGAGCAGGAGCAGTCCGGTGGAAAGCACCTCAACCAGCTACGAAGCGCTGTTGCACGGTCCGGCGCCGGACCCGATCTCAAGCGAGCAATGGCGCGTCTATAGTACGGCTGTAGCGGAATTGCGCCGCAGCAGCATTCCCTTCGCGATTGGCGGCGGAATTGCCATTGGTGCGTACACCGGCCGCTGGCGCAATACGAAGGATCTGGATATCTACGTCACGCCTGACTATCGTCAGACCGCGATCACGGCGATATCGCGAGCCGGACTGAAAGATTATTACGATGTCCTCGCCTACGATCGGGCCTGGATCTATCGCAGCCATACCGGAGATGTGATTGTGGATGTGATTTGGGCCATGGCGAATCACAAACGGCAGGTCGATCAGGACTGGATCCAGCGCGGCCCTCATTACGATATTCGCGGCGAATCGGTTAGATTATTGCCTCCTGAGGAGCTTCTGTGGGCCAAGCTGTACGTTTTGCAGCGCGAGCGCTGCGATTGGGGCGATGCCTTGAACCTGGTTTACTCCTTAGGGCCGGAGTTGGACTGGCGTTGGCTCAAATTGCGGTTGGACGACGACGAGCCGCTGCTGGAGGCGCTGCTGCGCGTCTTCGCCTGGCTGTGTCCGGAGAAGGCGGCACGCCTGCCAGCCTGGCTGTTCAAATGTCCGCCGCGCAGCGAATTCGAATTGCCGCAGGAAAATGTCACGGAGATCCGGGCGACGCTGCTCGATACCCGGCCCTGGTTCGGAGCGCCTGCGCCCAACGGCAACAATTCGAATCCATGAAGCCAGTGAACACACCAATATCATGCTAATCGGAGCGATGAATCATCCCAGCGCAGACCCGCTGCACGAAATCGAATGGATGGCGGCCATGGAGCTGGATTTTATTGACTTGACCTTAGAACCTCCCGGAGCCGCGTCCTGGAATGTGGATGCCCGGCGCCTGCGAGTAGCCATCGAGCAACATCGGATGTCGGTGGTGGGGCATACCGCGTGGTATCTTCCCCTGGCCTCGGCGATCCCGGAGATTCGGGCCGCAGCTGTCGAAGAACTCCGGCGCTGTGCGGAAGTGTTTAGCGAAATCGGCGCGAAGTGGATGAACATCCACCCCGACCGGCACACTCCTTGGCACAGCCGTAACTTCGCCGTCGACGGGAACCTGGAATCGCTGGAGCGTCTTCACCGAGGCACCGAGCGCCTGGGCATCGGTTTGATGATCGAAAATCTTCCGGGCGACTACAATTGCACCGCGCAATTGGCCGAACTGCTCGATCCGCTCCCGTGGCTGGGCCTGCACCTCGACATTGGCCACGCCAACTTGCGCGTGCCTCACAACACCACCTCCGAGATCCTGCACGCCTACGGCGACCGGCTCCGTCACGTTCATCTGCATGACAACAAAGGAGGCGACGCCGACCTTCATTTGCCGCTCGGCGCGGGCAACATCGATCTGCGCTCGGGCATCTGTGCTTTGCAAGGATGCGGTTACGACGGAACCGTCACGCTGGAAGTGTTCACCGACGACCGCCATCACCTGGCCTACAGCCGCCATGTTCTGCGCCGGGTCTGGGACGCGTGTCTTTCCCACAGTTCGTATGCACCCGAGGATGTAACGGTTTCAAGGTAAACGGCCCCTGTTGGCTGGAGTCTCAAGATCAGAGAGACGGCATCCCGAGGCGCGGCCCGCGCATTGCCGGTTCGGGTGAGCAGTTTTGTTATTTCCAGCAGGCGCCTCGTTAGGACGATCCCGCATCGGCTGGAGGCTCCATGAGCATCGCAAAACACGCGGAAATCGGCGCGGATGGTCACTGGGTCAACTTATGGCTTAAATATCAGAGGGCCGCGTCGACGGCGATCGGAGTAATCCTGATCGCAGTTTTGATAGGGATTTTCGCACGCACTCCGCTGGCGCAGAAAACCGTACGAAGCGGCTCCGGTATGCTCACGGTTCGCGACGATACGGCGGCAACAAATACGGTCCCGACCGGGCTTGAGCTCAGCATCGGTCTAACCGGCGCACGGCAGTCGCTGCGGATCCGCTTCAACAGCGACCTCATGAACAGCGGACGCCGGGGTGAGGTGGTTGCGCAGCCGGACAAAACCGAACCGCTGGCCGAGGGCATGGTCGCGGAGTGGCCGGCCCCGGCGACTCCGGAAATTCGAAACATGACCTCGACGGAAGAGCCAGACGGCCCGGGCAAGCTCTCGTACCGCATATCGCTTGACGGCGGGCCTTCGATCCAATTCCGGCAGTTTGCGTTGCCCTAACGGCGCCCCGGCCAAGTACTGGAAAAAATGGAATTGGCCTAGTTCACACGGCTGGGGGAAAACATGACCTCGTGTTGCTGGTTGCCGTGGCGAATCGAGAAGCGGGCGCCCTCAAACCGCGAATCGCTCCGCATAAGAGGTTCTATCGCCAGATACATGGCGTGAGCGTCGCATCCGTAGCAAATCAAGGTGGCGCATTCGGGGATCCGAACCAACCCGCTCCAGGCGCCAAGACTCTTTTCTTTGAGAATCTCGTCTATCGAAATCCCAAGCGGGACGAGTTCCGGCTCGATCGCACTGCGGCGATTGCCAAAAGGAACTTCGATGAGCAATGTGTCTTCTGTCAGGTCAGTCGGCGCGTTCGAATCGTAGCCGACGGCCTTTACCTCCGCAGCCGCGCGGCGAAGCGATTGTATTTTAGTCTCCACGGCTTGCACCTCGCCTATTCTTTCCAAGTGCCGCAGCGCCGCCGCTGCATGCTCGAGTTCCTCGATAACATTCTCCACATTGGGGTTCGGCTGTTTTTCGAACTCGGCGCAAGCACGGCGAAACCAATCGAGAGACTCAAGGTGCTTGCCTTCGTCGCGAAGGATCATTCCTTTCGTACCGACTGCGAACCCCAGTGCGCTTGTCTCATCCATCGTTTTCGCTCCGAGCACTTCAAGAATCTCAAGAGCGCGCTCGATCGAACGGTGCGCGTCTTCAAAACGTCCCATTTTCCGATAGCAGGACGCGAGATTGTTATACAATCTTCCGATCTGCACAACGGGCGTCCCCGGTGACGACTCCCGCACTTGCCGTACCCGCTCGTAGTAGTTGAGCGCCTCTTCAAAGCGCTGCTGATCGCTGCACAGAATCGCAAGGTTCGTCCAGGCAGGCGTCGCGGATTGCAATTGACCCTTGCTCTCCCATAAACTCGCAGCTTCTTTGTAGAGAGACTCGGCCTCCGAAGGGGCTGTTTTGCGGACGGAATTGCCAAGCGCCAGCAGTACCACCGGCAGGCGGGGATCGGCAGGTTCATTGCGAAAAATGCGGGCCGAGCCGCGATACGCGATCATGGCATGGTCACGTAGGCCAAGGTGCGAGTAGCAGCCTCCCAGTTTCCACAGCCAATCGGCAACCGAGATTGACTTCTTATGATCGATTGCGAGGCTAAGGGCGTGGTTTCCAAACCGAAGAGCCCGCTTGTACTCGCCCAGTTCGGTCAGCACTTCGAACAGGACGGACGCAAACATCTCACTGGCTTCCGATTCGTGGCACTGGTCGAGCAGCGCGCCGGCTTCAGAGCGCATTTCCGGTGTCACGCTGGCAGGCGCATGCCGCGATTCGATCAATAAAGCCGCATAGCAAAAGGCAGCCTGAAAGTACAGCCTCGACTGCTCCGGCAGCTCGGCCGCGACGATTAAAGCCAATGCCAGCGACCGTTTTGCACTCTCGGTCTGGCCCTTACGGCACTGAGCCACGGCACTGTACAGCATGCCCAGGCAATCCTCGAAGCTCGCTGACATGGATTCGGCCATTTCCTTTAATCGACGGTTTGGAGAGATCGAATTATGAGTCGGTCGCGAAGGTTACCCACAATCGGGGTCATATTGCGCTGAGCAGACGAGGTGCAGGCTGGGCGAAAATCCGCAAATCACCACGCCCGGACGCCAGGCGCCCGATGCTTTCGAACCAACTAAACCAACAGCTTAGAGTGGACCCCCAATTGCCCTCGCCCGTCTAAATGTATCTCTATGCAACGTTCGGTCTTCCTGCCTTATTAGGGGCCGGACCGCTCCTGCCCGGCCTGCTGGCGCACACCACGCCAGACCCACTCAAAATCGGCGACGTCATCGGATTCGCCGGCATCCCTCGGTGCCGTCCAGGAACTCAGTCCTGCCGATCTTGAGCGTCGATTGGTGCCGCAAGCGCCAATTGGCTGCGCGAGCTAAGGCCTCGCTGGTCCATACCGCTCAGTCCTGCTATGCGCTAACGCCATCGGGGCGCAAGCGAAGGATTTAGAACAGAAGTTTCAATGCGAACTGAATCTGCCGCGGCGGATACGTGGACCGAATGGTCCCGAACGCTGCGTCGTTCACGCGCGGATCGGGAATCAAGAAATTCGTGTGATTCAGGATGTTGAAAAACTCCGACCGGAACTGCACATTCACGCGCTCGTAAATCCGGAAAGTTTTATCCACAGCCAAATCCCACTGCTCGAAGCTCGGCGCTCGGAACGCATTCCGTCCTAAGTTACCGAACGGCTGCTGCGGCGTCGGCGCCGTAAACGTGTAGCCGGCGAAATAGTTGTTGATCATCGCCGATTTGCCCTGATCGATGGCCTGGCCGGAAACGTTCGGTCGGATTTCCGCCTGGCCGCGATAATCGTTTTGCAACCCGGTGACGTCGATTGCCGCCGGCGTCGTGAAGTACGCGACATCGATCGGCTGGCCAGTATGCGCTGTGTTAATGCCGTTCAGTTCCCAGCCGCCCGCAACTGCGTCCAGAACGGGATTCCAGTTCGACCCGAACTGGCGCCCTTTTCCGAATGGAAGCTGGTACACCACGCTGCTCACGTTATTGAGCTTGACATCGAAGGCCGTCGGCGCAAACTCGGCATGCAGGTTCCTGATGTTTTGCGGATTCGCGCCGAAGCCGGGGCTGGGGAAATATTCGAGCGCCTGTTCGGAGTCGCCCATCGCCTTACCCCATACGAACGAATTCAGGAAATACACCCCCTGCGAAAAGCGATGCTCGACGCGAACGGACATGCCTTCGTAGTTGTTGTTGCCCGCCGGGTCCACCCAGGTAATCGGGCCCCAACCCTGAATCGGACGGCGCGCGGCGATCGGCAGTGTCTGACCGGTAGGGCTCGGCACAGCCTGGTTGTAGTCGCCCAGGATCGGCAGACGCAGGCTGTGATTGCCGTGGTAACCGAGTTCCACTACCGTGTTCTTTGGAAACTCGTGCTGCACCGAGAAAAACCAGCTCTGGATGTACGGCCAGCGCATGTCTGCCGGAATGTACGCGACGTTTTGCGTCGCCGGATTGAACGCCGACGGATTCGCGATTCCGGTTGTGAAGCTGTTGATCGTCGTTAAGAATCCCGCCGGAACCGGACCGCCTGCAGGAATGCTTTGCGAGAAAGTTCCAAATAGCGCAAATGGCGCGTTGATGCCTTCCAGCGCGCTGCCGGGCCGGTTGAAATACGAATAGCTGATCCCGTACCCGCTGCGAATCACCGTCTTCGAATCCAAGCTGTAAGCCAGGCCAAGCCGAGGCCCAAAATCCTTGTAGTCCGGATGTACCAGGCTGCGGTGATACAGATCGCCATTGCTGGCTAGCTTCATGGAATTGGTCGTGGGATCGAAATTCGCGTAAGCGTTATCACGCTCATAGAGCGGCGTGGCGAAGTCCCAGCGGAGACCCATATTCACCGTCAGCTTAGGGGTCACGCGCCAGTCGTCTTGGACATACAAGGAGTGCAGGTATTGACGCAAGTTAATCACGCGATAGCTGCCCTGGGAAATGATGGCCGGCGTCCCGAACAAAAAATCCGCGAAGTTATAGGCGGTGGGGTTGGCCGCAACTGAACAGTTAGACGGTTGGCCCAGTTGCGCACAGGTCGGCCTACTGAATTGCCCATTGTAGGTGTCCTGACCGTACAACGGGTTCGTGTCCAGCACTTCGGTGTGGATCAAGATGTACTCGTAACCCGTCTTGAGTGAATGGCTGCCGATCGTCTTTGAAAAGTTGACCTTCGGGTCCCAGGAAGTGGGGTTCTGGAACTGTGGATTGCTGGTCTGCCGGCCGAATGCGGTAAAACCGCTGACCGTCTGCGTGTTCAGTCCACCGGCGATGTTGGAGGTCGTAGGCAGTCCTTGAATTCCGAAAAGTTGCTGCAGGCTCGGGCCGCCGAGGTTCGGCGGCTGTTTTCCAGCCAGCACGTGCGTGAAACCGAGACCGACTTGAAGAATCGACGTGGGCGTAACGGTCCAGGTGTAACCGAAGGCCGCGTTCTGTTGGATGGAGTGAATGAAGCCGTTGCCGTCGCCGCCGGCGAACCCCGGCATGCTGGGCTGCTGGAAGTATATGTCCTTGCGCTGGCTCCAGCGCAAGAACGTGCTCATGCGATCGTTGATCTGCGCGTCGACTTTAGCGTCGTATTTGTCGCTGTAGTCGCGATACAGCAGCAGCGCCTGGTAGTTGTTCGACAGCGCTCCGGCTGCACCGGCATTGGTAGCGGGCAGCGCGTTCAATATTGCCGCCGCGAACGGGTTCAGGCTTCCCACCGGAATCGGCGTGTTCGCCGGATAGACGACACCCGTCAGCGGATTGACTACCGTGACCGGCAGAATCCCGCCGCGGAACGACGAATTGGGAATCGAGTCGAAGTTCGGATTGCGCTGCAACTGCCGGTAGCCTTCGTAATCGCCGAAAAAGAATAGGCGGTTCTTGATAAACGGCCCGCCGATGCTCGCGCCGAATTGGTTGCGCTGCAATGGCGGCTTAAAATACGGCTGGCTGAACTCGAATCCGCCGGCGTTCAAATCCGTATTGCGAAGAAACTCGTACGCAGTACCGTGAAAACTGTTGCTGCCCGATCGCATCACGGCGTTCACCACCGCACCGCCAACGCGCCCGTATTCCGCGCTGTAGTTGCTAGTGATCAGCTTGAACTCGGCAATTGCGTCGGGCGACGGCTGGACGGCTTGCGCTGAAAAACCTTGATTGCTGGTCCCATATGCGTTGTTGTCGATGCCGTCCAACAAGAAGTTGTTATATGTGCTGCGCATGCCGTTCACGTTGAACGCGCCCTCGCGCGGCGTTCCGCCCGGCGCGAAAGCATCTGCAATTGGCGATTTCACCGCGTCCGCTGACAGCAAAGCCAGATCGGCATAGTTGCGGCCATTGAGCGGCAACTCGGTGACGGCCAGAGGCGTGACCACTTGGGCCCGCTCGCTGTTGTCGGTTTCCAAGGCCGAAGCCGCGGCCGAGACGGTTACCGATTCGGTAACCGCGCCCACTTGCAGGGCCATGTCCACGCGCTGCCGCGCGCCCACGCTGACCTGGATGTTCTCCGCCGTAGCCTTCGAAAATCCCGAAGCCTCCACCGTCACCGTGTAGAGTCCGATTTTCACGTCGAAGAAATTGTATTCGCCATTGCTGTTGGTCGAGGTCTTGGATTCGATCCCCGTCTCGGTATTGGTGAGCGTCACCGTCGCTTTCGGTACCGGACTGCCGGAGGCATCCAATACCCTGCCCAGCACTTCGGCGGTCTGAAATTGCGCCCATAGAGACCCAGCCGCGAGCAGACACACACAGACAGCAAAACGCGAAAACATTTTCATTGCTTACCCCTCTCTCCGGCAAATAATATCAACTTCGGTTTGCTCGATGGTAGCAAGGGCCCGTTTATTTCGCGTTACGAAAGGATGACGAACTGGTTCGATAGCGGGCCATGCGATGCTGAACGCATGCACGGTTTGGCTCTCGTCACAGGTGCTTCCAGCGGGATTGGCGCGGCGTTCGCTTCCGCCCTGGCCGCGCGCGGCTACGATCTGATTCTAGTCGCACGGCGCGAGGACCGGCTGAAAGAGCTGGCCCGGCTGCTCGAAAAATCGCGCGGCGGCATGCAGGTCGAGGCTTTGGCGGCAGACCTCACGCGCGACACCGATCTGGCTCGGGTGGAGCACCGTATCGCCTCCGCCTCCAATCTCGATCTTCTGGTCAACAACGCCGGCATCGGTTCGCGCGGAAAATTCTTCGAGGCCGATCTCGCACGCCAGGACGAAATGCATCGCCTGCACGTGCTCGCGACATTGCGGTTGACTCATGCCGCCCTTTCAGGAATGGTGCCCCGCGCCACAGGCGCCATCATCAACGTTTCCTCGGTGGCAGGATTCTGGCAAGCGCCGGGAAACGTAAGCTACTGCGCGACCAAGTGTTGGATGAACAGCTTCACCGAAGGCTTGGCACTCGAACTCGCGGGCATGCGGTCGCCTGTCAAGGTGCAGGCCCTGTGTCCCGGTTACACCCGCTCGGAATTCCATACCGCTGCCCGCCTCCGCCCGGAGCGCATCAGTGCGAACATGTGGATGTCCGCCGAAGAGGTGGTCGCCGCATCGCTCCACGGCCTAGACCGCGGCCAGACATTCGTTATCCCGGGGTGGCGCTACAAAGCCGCAACGTTCCTGCTAAAGCACATGCCGCGATTCATCCTACGCGGCGCAGCAGTCCGGCAACAACGCCGCTTAGGCCGACTCTGACCGAAGTATACCGCCCTCGGGTTCGCCAGTTCGCCGCAATAGTTCGCTTCAGCTCAGTAGGTCTCGATATCGGCCTTCTGCCGAGGACCCGCCACAAAAGGTGCTACCAGGCTTTCGTTGCCGTCACGATCGATTGCCTTCACGCCAAAAACGAGGTCGTCGATCGAAACGTCCTTCATGGTGTACTCGTTGACGTTCCCCACAAACACCTCGCGCTCCCAGTCCGGCGATGTGGTCTTGCGCATTACCACGACATAACCCAACAAATCCGGCTCAGGACTCTCGTTTTTCCAACGCAGAGCAGCGTCGTAGCGCGATTTTCCGCGGCCGATCATGGGAGTGGGCTGGCCCTTGCGCGGCCCGGTCTTGATCGGCTCATTCGTTACCGGAGCTTTCGGCGCGAGCGCCAGGCTGGCCAGAGCCGCCGCATTAGCTCGGACCGCGCGCGTGGTGTACGGCACAGATGCGTTCGCAAAAGTGTCCGTCACGCTGTGCTGATTTACGTAGGTCTCGTTGGGCGTAGTTAATCGAACGGCGGGGTAGCCTTCCAGGTTGAAGGCCGTGTGGTCGCCACCGCGGCCGAAACGATCCGCGCGGAAGATCAGATCGATTTTGAACGATGGGAAGTAGCGCTCGCTCACCTCTTTCACGTAGCGGGCCAGCTCGCGCGAGGGCGAATCGTCGGGATCCTCCGAAAAAACCCATAGCGAGGAATTATCGATGCGGCCATCGCCCGCCACCTCGGTTCCGATGATGTCGTTGTTCAGCACGCCATCGATGATCTGATTTTCCGCCCGCGCTTTCCGCGCGTACAGGCTGCTGCCGATCAGCCCTTCTTCTTCGGCGGTAAACGCCACAAAAACGATGGTCTTCTCAAACTCGTACTGGCTCATTACGCGCGCCAACTCCATCACGGCCGCGGTCCCGCTGCCATCGTCGCTCACTCCCGGGGCTGTGGGAGCCAGATTGTCCAGCCGGAACAGGTTGTCCGGCGCCGGTTGGGAAGCGCCATCCGTGCTCGGCTGCGGAGGATGCAGATAGGCCACCGAATCGTAATGCCCGCTGATAATGAACTGCCGCTCCGGGTTCAGCTTCCCCGGCAAAACCGCGACCACATTGTGCAACTCTACATCGCGCACAATCCGGCCTTTTTTCTTTACGTGATAACTGTCGAACCGGACCTCCAGGCGCGGGCTATAACTCTTGAACTGATCGAAAATCCAGCGCCGCGCTGCGCCAACTCCGTGCGCCGGATCTTCGTCGTCGGAAAATATGTTGCGGGTCCCGAAGCTCTCCAGCTTCTTCATGATTTCGCCGATACGCTCTTCGGAGACTTCGTCCACGATCTTCTTGACCGTGGGGTTCACCGACTTGTACTGCGCCGGAGCGCACACTACGGCCAGCAGGGCCAACAACGGAAGCTTCAATGTCATGGATTCGCCTTGTAAACTTTTTGGAATTTGTTGCGCGAATTGTAAACCGTAAATGTGCCGTTGGATTCGGCGGTCAACTTCAAATAATTTCCCTGGCAGTGCTCGTCCACGTTGGCAATGAAGCTATCCGGCACATTATGGTCTTGGCCACCCTCCATCGCGTAGTGCAACTGCCAAAGACCCTGGAGATTCGGAGAATCCTTCACGATCTGCCAGGCATCGGGGCTGCCTCCCTTGCGGGCACCGTTGTTCATGATTGCCACGCGCGGATGCACTCCTTTCACCAGTGCCGGCGAACCGGATTGATTGAGCCCATGGTGCGAGGTGAGGTAAACATCCACCGTCCCGATCGGGTTATTGGGACACATCAGTGCCAGCTCTTTGTTCCAGGTCAAGTCGCCCAAGTCGAGGAACCGAAACCGGTCGTACGTCAGCAGGACGCCGAGCGACCGCGCATTTTCGGTCGGATCGTCCTGCCGCGCCGGCGAGGCAGCGCAAAACGGGTTCGGCTGTCCGGCACCCACCAGCGGCGACCTCACGACCTCTCCGGCAGCACTCAGCACCTCTACCTTTAGATCCTTAATCGGGATTGTGTCGCGGGGCTTCAGAACCACGTGCTCGCCGCGCTGAAAGGTTTTCACGTAGTCGGAATAGTCTTCCTTTACCACCTTGCTGTCTTCCATGTTTGGGCCGTGATCCAAGAAGTTGACGATCTTGATCCGGTTCGCCAGTTGCGGCACGCCGCCGACGTGATCGCGATGATAATGCGTGATCAGCAAGTAGTCGATTTGTTTCACCTTGGCGGCCTTTGCCGCTTGCACGATGCGCTCGGCGTCACGTCCGTCAAAACCGCGCCAGCCGGCATCGATCAGCAGGCTTTGACCGGACGGGCTTACGATCAGCGTGGACTGCCCGCCCTCGACGTCAATGAAATAAATTTCAAGCGGCCGGGCCGCGAGTAATGCCGCGGACGCCAACAACACCATAGCGAGACGGGATATGGATAGCGAGCGCAACCACAACAAGCGCATTGTTCGAATCTAACACAACCCTATGAGATTGCTGGAACAGACGCTTTCAGCGTAACGTAGGTAAATATAGAGATATGCCTTACTGCTGCCACTGTGGCCAGAAGGTCGGAACGGGCGACCAATACTGCGCCAATTGCGGGGCCGCCCAGCCGAACTCATCCCCGGTAGCGGACTACATTCACGGCATCAGCCCCCGCACTGCTTCCCTACTCTGCTACATTCCCATCGTTGGATGGATCGTAGCTATTGTGGTTCTGGCCTCGGCTCGTTTCCGCGACGACACACGCGTGCGCTTTAACGCCTTTCAAGGCCTGTATCTCTTTGTTGCCTGGCTCATCGTCGACTGGGTGCTCGGCCCGATTTTCAGCTTTCCTCACATGTGGGGTCTGTCGTTCTACCGCGTTTTCCCGGCACTCCTGAAGGCTGGGATTTTCGCGGCGTGGATCGTCATGATCGTCAAGACCGCGCAGGACGAATTGTACAAGCTGCCGATTTTGGGCGAACTCGCCGAAAAATCGGTCTCCGAGCAAAGATAGCAACCATCCAGCGCGCGCGAAATCTCAATTTAGGCGGGCGGATTCGTGTGTCGCCGGCCTGACGCGTTGGAAATCGCGCTATGCGCCTTTAGTCGGCGCCGCGGCGCAATGAATCGAAAACGGCCGGATTCACGACGTGGATCGGCTTGCCCGCGCAGTACGCGGCGATCTGATCGAAAACGTCCGAGAACTGGATTTCGTACTCTTCGCGCGTCACGTATCCAATGTGAGGCGTGCAAACCACATTTTCCATGCGTAGCAGCGGGTGGTCCGGATCTCGAAGCGGCTCCTGCTCGTAAACGTCCACCGCGGCCATACCGGGCCGGCCGCGCTCGAGGGCCTGAACCAGCGCGCCCGGTTCGATCAGACCTGCCCGGCTGGTGTTCACCAGCAGAGCGCTGGGTTTCATGCGTGCCAGGTCCGCGGCAGTCACGATTCCACGTGTCGCGTCCACCAACCGCATATGTAGTGACAGCACGTCGCATTGCTCAAAGAACGCCTCCTTGGATGGCGCCACCGCATAGGCATGCGCTTGGGCCCGCTCCCTGGATGCTTCTCTCGCGCACACCAGGACGTTCATTCCTAGGGCTGTCCCATACCCGGCCACCGTCTCGCCAATGCGTCCGTAACCATAAATTCCGAGCGTCAGACCGCGCAAGCTCCGGCCCACGCCGGTCTGCCAGATGCCTGATTTCAAAGCGGCCGCTTGTTGCGGAATCTGCCGCATCGCCGCCAGGATCAGCCCCAGCGTAAGCTCGGCCGTCGCATACGACGGTGTCCCGGCATGCATATTCGAAGAAACAAGGACACCCCGCCGCGTGCAAGCCTCGATGTCAATGTGCGGATACACGCTGCGCTGGCTGATGAGCTTTAGCTTCGGCAACTGTTCCAGCAACTTCGCGGAGATCTTCGTCCGCTCGCGAATCAATACCAGCGCGTCGGCCTCGCGGAGCCGTTCGGCGAGCACATCGATGTCGTCCACATGATCGTTCCAAATCTTCACTTGATGCCCATCGAGCTTGCGGAAACACGCAAGCGTACGAAGAGTATCGAAATAGTCGTCCAGGATTGAAATGTTCATGAACCGGACTTACGAACGATGCCGTTGGCGCGCGCGTGTGCTCACTTCTTAGCCGGCGCGATCGTAATCCGCGAAGTCGGCGCCTTGTACTCTTCTTCGGTCACCGCATCCATCCACGTGATTTTCCCGCGCTGCGTGTTGAACTGAGTGCCGCCGGCGTTCGATGCCGCGCCTTGCCAATGCGGTACACCCGGAGGAGCATAAGACGTTTCACCCGCGTGCAGCTCGACGATCGGGCCGCCTTTGAGCGCGTTCAGGCACGTACCCTCTTCGCACAGGATCACCTGTCCCGCTTCATGACTATGCCACTTCGTGTGCGCGCCCGGAGGAAAATAGATATGCGCGAACGTCCCCGTCGAGTTCTCTTTCACCTGATATACGGTGGAACTGAAATTCGGGTTGTTGATAGGTTGCCGTTCCTGGTCCTGTGCGACCAGCAGCGGCAACACGAGCACAGCACCGCCCAATGCTCCCCAAAAATACACGGCGGAATGGTTGGTGAATTTCATCGTTCTTCTCCTTGCTGCAAGTTTACGCCAGTTTTCGCCCGCTTACCGCGTTCCCGCGCTGGCCTGCTGCAAGGTTTCCGGCATATCCGCCAGAACGTATGCCATTACCGCCATGGCCGCGATGTTCGCGCGCAGGTCCTCCAGCTTCACCTTGTCGACGGTGTCGGCGCGCGTGTGGTGGTAGTCAAAATAATGCGAGACCACGGTGCGCACGGCGAATCCGGGTACGCCGTCGTGCAGCAAGGGCGCGATGTCTGCGCCTCCGCCGCCGGGCTGCACCGAACCCGCGTCAATCCGATCCAGCAGCCGCCCGATTTCCCGGGCCTTGTTCAATGCCGCCTGCGACTCGCCCGCCGTGGTCAACCCAAAACCCGCTGGTTTCTCCGCCCCGCCATCCATCTCGATAGCTGCGACGTGATTCCGCACGGCATCGCCGGCCCACTGCCGGTAGGCGACGCCACCCGTCCCGCCGTTTTCTTCATTGGTCCAAAAGACCACACGAATGGTGCGCCGCGGCCTAAGGCCCAGTTGATGGATCAAGTGCGCTGCCTCTAAGGCCGTGATAATCCCGGTGCCGTCGTCCTGCGCTCCAGCGCCGACATCCCAGGAATCGATATGTCCGCCAATCACGACGACTTCATCCGCCCGCTCGCGTCCCGGAATCTCCCCAATCACGTTGGCCGAATCGGCATCGGGCAACATATGGGCTTCCATTTCCAGATGCACGGTAACCGGATTGCCGGCATCCACCAGCCTCTGGATCAGCAGTGCATCTTCGATGGTCACCGCCGCCGCTGGAATCTTCGGAATCCCTTCCATGTATTCCACTGCGCCGGTGTGCGGTGTCTGCAGACTCACCGGCGTGATGGATCGCACCAGCGCCGCTACCGCTCCCAGACGCGCCGCATGTGACGGACCGGCGGTGCGATAGATCACCGTTCGCCCGTATCCCTCGTAGGGAACATTGAACAGCACGATCTTGCCCTCGATCGCCGCCCTCCCCTTTCGTTCCAGCTCTTCGAACGTCGATACCGGAACCACTTCCGCGGTAACGCCCTTCTTGGGGGTCGCGACGCTACCCCCGAGCCCGAGAATTGCCATCGGCTTGTTCACAGGTTCCACCAGCGACGAGCTCTCGTTCCCGCGCACCCAGTGCGGCACCTTAACGCGCGGTGTCGAAACGTTCACTAGCCCGTCGTGGTTCATTTGCGCCGCGGCCCACGCGATCGCTTTCTCCAGCCCGATGGACCCACTCAGCCGGTTGCCGATGCGATCGCAAAGATACGACAGCTTCTCCATACCGCCTTGATCCGCCATCGCGGCATCGATCAGCTTGTTGGCAACCTCGCGGTATTGTTCGGTGAGATTTCCGGCCGGCTGAGCAGCCAGGCCGAGCGCGACCAATCCGATCCATCCGCGGCGTAACATTCGATCAGAATATCAATCCTCAACACGGAACGGCGCGGCCATGGTTAGGTCCTAAGAGTTCTGCTGAAAGTCATACAACCGGAACCCGTGCTGCTGCATGACGTCGCGCGCCTGCTGGGCGGTCTCGGGTAAAACGTAGAAGAAAGCGCCCACTCGCTCGCTTCGAAAGATCACCCCGCCGTGGTAGGTGTCCGGTTCGACCGCATAGTCGACAGCCGATTCCGTCAGCGCTGTTTCCAGACGCAATGCCTCCTTGAGCCGTTTCGCGATATAGATCAGCTCCATCTCGCGATCTTCAAAAAAACTCGGTTCCCGGCGCATTCACTTTTGATTTTATCGTGCGGCTTCGAATCGAGCCGCTGCTATGACCGCACCGAGTCCGTTACAGCCCGCGATTTGGTATGGTAACCGCGCGATTCCGCAAACACTCCTGCTGCGGTTCCCGCCAGCTTAGGCAGCAATGGCGCGCTCAACGTCAGCGCAGCAGAGCTCCAGGCAAAACCGGGCGTAGGCGTCAAGCCCAAGAAATGAAAACGAAAATAGACTAACCACCCCAAGGTCAGCGCAGCGCCCAGCGCGGCAGGGGCGAACCGGCTTTCGGCCGCAAGTTGAACCGCGCAGGACAGCGGCACCGCGACTATAAGGTCTATCAGCCAGTGCTCGCCGAACCCCAATGTCGCCGCCAACGTTAGCAGCAGAAACAGGCCTGATGCCCAGTTCCAATACTTCTTCTTCCGCAGATTCCACCACAGCAGCATGGTCCAGGTTGAGTGCAGCGACGGCATGGCGTTCCGCGGCGTCGGGCCCATCGGAACCTGCGCCAGTTCCACCGACGCGGGCGGATGGTCAGGATAAGCTGGGCCAAACACCGCCCGCGGGCCTCCGCCGGGGCAGATCTGATATCCGATAAACCCCAGCACGCCAGCCAGAACAAAGATGCTCAGAGGATTCGCGCCGCGCGGCACTCTCTTCGAGAAATGCGCCACGATCCAAGCCGTATAGGCCAGCGGCAGCGCCGCATAGATCAGAAAGCAGGTATCCCGGAGGGGAGCAAAGCCGGCGAAAACCCTTGCTGTCCAGAAAGCCGGCTGTCCGCCCAGGGCGCCGTCGAACTGAAACAAGAAATGATCGAAGACGCGCGGTGTCCAACCGATCATCAGTCCCAGCCCCAGGTTCGCCACGATCATGAACAGCGGTACGCAGGCAGCCAATAGAAACCCTTGCAGGTATTTCGTGTGCCGGCACGCATGGAATCCGAGCACCAGAGTGCTCGCCATTCCCAGAGCCGTAGCCGCCGCGACAACGTAAGAACCGGTCCACGCGCCGGTCTTTCCGCCCGACAGCGAGTACGCCAATTCCACGCACACCGCCAGAACAGCCGTCAGGAGCACTTCACCCCGCCGCGGTCGGGTGGCCAAATGGGCTATCGCGCCGCCAATCAGCGCAAATGCCAGAAATGGCGTGTCACAGGCGTGAAACACCCGATACGTTGCGACCAGTAGCGTGGCGATCGTGAGCACCACCAGAATGCGCGCGAAGCTGTCCACGGCCGATCTGCTCAGCACGTAACCCGTTCCGTCCACGACCGTTTATCGGCCCAACATCAAACCGCCTTTAACCACCGGCTGACGCCCGCCGGTTCCCACCGTGCATTGGCCGAATCCCGCTCCGCTTTCGAAGCGGCCGCGAATACCCTAGAATAGAAGTTTCCCTCCCACACCAAATCGAATCGCAGGAGAATCGCTGGATGATCCAAGTGCGGAACCTTGTCAAAAAATACGGCGACTTCACCGCCGTCGACGATATTTCGTTCGATGTAGGCCAAGGCGAGATCTTTGCGTTCTTGGGTCCCAACGGCGCCGGAAAGACAACCACCATCAAAATGCTGACCACGCTGCTGAAGCCCACGAGCGGCGCGGTGGAGTTGGATGGCCTCAATCCCGCGGTCGAACACACCGAAGCACGCAAACGGTTCGGCATCGTTTTCCAGGATCCCAGCCTCGATGACGAGCTGACCGCCTGGGAAAATCTCGATCTGCACTGTATCCTTTACAAAGTTCCACGCAAGGTTCGCAAAGAACGCATGGAACGTCTGCTGCGCCTGTTCGAGCTTTGGGACCGGCGCGACGATCCCGTCAAGCAGTTTTCTGGGGGCATGAAGCGCCGCCTCGAAATCGCTCGCGGCCTGCTGCACACGCCCAAAATCCTGTTTCTCGACGAGCCGACCTTGGGCCTGGACCCCCAGACCCGCAATCATCTCTGGACGCATGTCCAAAAATTGAACCAGGAAGAAAAGGTCACGGTCTTCCTAACCACGCACTACATGGAAGAAGCCGACCGAGTGGCCCAACGCATCGCCATTATCGATCACGGCAAAATCGTCGCCCAGGGCAGCCCTCAGGAACTCAAGGCCAGCACCAATAGCGAAACTCTGGAACAGGCGTTTCTGGCGCTGACCGGCTCAACCATCCGCGAAGAAGTTCCCGGCAGCGTCGATCGCATGCGACAGATGACCCGAATGTGGAGAGGAAACCGCCGATGAACGCCATTTACGTGCTCTGGATCCGTCAATTGAAGCGCTACGTCCGCTCCCGTGCTCGCATCGTGGGATCGCTGGGCCAGCCGCTCCTGTTTTTAGTCGCGCTCGGCTTTGGCTTCGGCCCTGTATTCGAAAAGGCGGGGCAAGGCAATTACATCCAGTTCCTTGCGCCCGGCGTTATCGGCATGACGATCCTGTTCTCGGCCGTGTTCTCCGGAATCGAGCTGATCTGGGACCGCCAGTTCGGGTTTTTGAAAGAAACCATGGTCGCCCCCGTGCCTCGCATCGCGATTATGATCGGCCGGACGTGCGGTGGCGCGACCGTGGCGCTGGCTCAAGGCCTGATCGTCGTGGCCATCTGTTATGCCGCCGGGTTCCGGTCCAACAATCTCGCGTCGCTGCCGTTCGCGTTGGTCTTTATGGCGCTGATCGCGCTCATGTTCACGGCGTTCGGTACCGCGATCGCATCGGTACTGTCAGATTTTCAGGCTTTTCAGTTAGTCATGAATTTTTTGATCATGCCGATGTTCTTTCTCTCGGGCGCCTTGTTCCCACTGTTCGGGGTGCCGCGCGCGCTGCAAATCGTCGCTGCCGTGAACCCGTTCGCCTATGGCGTCGACGGGATGCGTGCAGCCCTGATCGGCGGCACAGCGCATTTCGGGGCCGCAGTCGATTTGGCGGTGCTGGGAGGCATTACCGCAGCCCTGCTGGGCCTCGGAAGTTATCTGTTCTCGAGAATCCAGCTCTGATCTGGCGCCCGCGATGCGAGAATGGTGCGCCCCGCCCTGGCTCGCTCCCGCGATAATTTCGCTGCCGCGATCTCCAAGATTGCGTCGCGATCCTCGGCAGTATCAGGGAAACGCGCTAGCACACCTGCCACCCGCATTCGTCGTAAAATTGCATATCTGAAGCCGATCCCTATGCATTTCCAACAAATCGGCACATTTTCTGGGGCGCGGGTAGGATATTTGCCGCACAGTTGGGAATTCCCGTCACGGTCGCGGGGCGCTGCGGCGCCATCGGCATTCCCGCGAAGGTTCGTCGCTGGACGATGGAACCAAACGATTCAGGAGCACGTTTCGTCATAAGATTCAGCCTAGGCGTTTGTCGATCCGGAGGGATGTGTAAGATGCGGGTTAGTTTTGGAAGCTTGCTTATCGGTGTAATCGCCATCGGCTCCATGTTCGGCCAGAGCTCGACTACGCCGCCTACCTTTGAAGTTGCGTCCATTAAGCCCGCGTCGGGGGACGAGCACCGTATCGGATTTCAAATGCTGCCGGGCGGCGGCCTGCGCACGATGGGCACGTCGCTGAAAACGCTGGTGACCTTCGCTTACGACGTACGCGACTTCCAGATCGCCGGGGGGCCCGCGTGGATCAACTCTGACCGGTACGACATCCTGGCAAAAGCCGAAGCCGGCAGCGATAGCAGCGCTCCCGTCGATCCCCGAAACATGAGCGACGCGCAGATGAAAACCGCTCGCGAGCTGGTGCAGCAGCGCCTCCAAGCCCTGCTCGCGGATCGCTTCAAACTCGTGATTCACCGCGACACCAAAGAACAACCTATATACGCCTTGGTCGTCGCAAAGGGTGGATCAAAACTGAAGCCGTCCGACGCTAAAAGCGCGAATCGCCGCATGATGATGGGTCGCGGCATGCTGAACGGCGAAGGCGTGGAACTGGCCATGCTCGCGAACGTGCTTTCGAATCAACTGGGCCGGCCGGTGCTGGATCGCACAGAGCTTGAGGGCCATTTTGACGTCAAGCTCGAGTGGACGCCCGACCCCGGCCAGTCCCCTGGAGGATTCCCCGGCGGCACGCCGCCGCCCGGCGTCCAGGCCCCGCCACCACCGGATCCCAATGGTCCGTCGATTTTCACCGCACTACAGGAACAGCTTGGTTTGCGCTTGGAATCCACCAAGGGTCCGGTCGAAATGATCGTGGTCGATACCGTTGAGAAGCCCTCGGAGAACTAGTGCGCGCGCTGCGGATTGTAACGGCGGTTCTTCTGACCGGCATCCTGCTCTGGGCTTCCGAGCAGCGCGGCGAGGTGAAATTCGGTGGACTGCCGGTTCCTGGAGCAACGGTCACGGCGACCCAAGCCGGGAAAACCGTGACCACGATCACCGATTCCGAAGGCACTTATTCTTTTCCCGATTTGAACGATGGCAGCTGGACCATTGAAGTGGCAATGCCAGGATTCGAGACAGTTAAGCAAGACCTCACCGTCACCGCGGGCGCCCCGGCTTCGGAGTGGAATCTGAAGATGCTAACGCTGGATAGCATGCACGCCGTTTCAGCTCCTCCGGCAACTGCATCCACCTCGGCACCCCAACCGGCCACCGGCTCTGCTGCGAAAGCGCCAGAGGCGAAGCGCAAAAAACGCAATGCGAAGGCGGCACCTGCCCTTACCAACACGTCGGGGGCCTTCCAACACACCGATGTGAATGCGTCCAACGCTAACACCGCTCCCAACCCCGCTGGAGATACGCCCGCCAGCGAAAACGGCGAAACGTCCGGCAACCAAAGCCCGTCTGAACTGAACCAAAGAGCCGCTGATGGTTTCCTCATCAACGGTACAGCCAACAACGGTGCCAGCTCGCCTTTCGCTTTGGCGCAGGCGTTCGGAAATAATCGCCGCGGAGCCCGTTCGCTTTATAACGGCAACATTGGCATTATTTTCGACAACTCCACGTTGGATGCGCGCCCGTTTTCACTCACCGGACAGGACACCCCTAAGCTCGACTACAACCATTTGCAGGGTGTATTCGCTTTCGGTGGACCGTTCAAGATTCCCAAGCTGGTAGGCAACGGCGGCCAATTTTTCGTCAACTACCAGTGGACCCGCATCCGCAACGCTTTTAACGCGACCGGACTGGTCCCGACTCTCGACGAACGCAACGGCAATTTCTCGCATGCTCTGAACCGGCTTGGCCAACCGGTACAGATCGTCAATCCATTTACCGGCGTGCCCATGACGGGCAATATGATTCCCGATTCTCTGATCAGCCGTCAAGCGCGCGCGTTGCTGCCGCTTTATCCATTGCCGAATTTCAATAGCGGTACCGGATATAACTTTCAGGTGCCGGTGATCGCAAATTCGCATATGGACGATCTGCAAGCGCGGTACAACAAGCCGATGGGACGCAAGAACTTCATCTCGGGCCTGTTCACCATGCAAAGCGGCCGTTTCGACAGCGACAATTTGTTCGGCTTCCTGGATACCCGTAATTCGCTGGGCTTGAATGTCATGGCTAACTTGCGGCACAACTTCACTCCGCGGTTGTTCACGAACGTGGGGGTGCAGTTCACACGCCAGGCTACTCGGCTGACGCCATTTTTCTCGAATCGCGAGAACATTTCGGGCGAAGCCGGGATTTCCGGCAACAATCAGTCTCCCGTCAACTGGGGACCACCTACTCTCAACTTCAGCAGCGGCATCACCAGCTTGTCTGCCGCCTTACCCTACTTCACGCGTAATCAGACCGCGGCCATTACCGTGGACAACGTTTGGGCGCGCGCCCGGCACAATATCAGCTTCGGTGCGGACTTCCGGCGGCAGCAGTTCAACCTGCTCTCTCAACAGGACCCGCGCGGGTCGTTCACCTTTACCGGCGCCGCGGCCGGATCCGATTTCGCGGGATTTCTGTTCGGCGTGCCCGATACCAGTTCGATTGCGTTCGGCAATGCCGACAAGTATCTGCGCGCCTCCACTGTCGAAGCTTTCGTGAACGATGACTGGCGGATGAGTCCCGGATTTACGCTGAACACCGGCGTGCGCTGGGAATATTGGTCGCCGATTACGGAAAGGTACGGCCGGCTGGTAAACTTGGACGTCGCGCCCGGATTTTCCGCAGTCGCGCCTGTCGTGGCGAGTGACCCGACCGGCCCATTGACACATCAGACCTATCCCGATTCACTCATGCGCCCATACAAACGCGGCATTCAGCCTCGCGTCGCGCTCTCCTGGCGGCCATTTCCGGCGTCCTCCATGGTGGTTCGCGCCGGCTATGGCGTGTATTACAACACGTCCGTCTATTTCCCGATTGCCTCGCTGCTGGTTCAACAGCCGCCTCTTTCCAAAAGCCTCAATGTCGCTAACAGCCCGGCCGATCCGCTGACACTCGCGAACGGGTTCAACTTTTCCCCGTCCATGACGCCAAACACGGTTGCGGTAGATCCGAACTTCCGCCCAGGCTACGCTCAGAATTGGCAGGTTTCGGTCCAGCGTGACATGCCGGCCGCGCTGGTGCTTACGGTTGGTTATCTAGGCAGCAAAGGAACGCACCAGGTGCAGGATTTTTTGCCAAACACATATCCGCTGGGCGCCGTGAACCCCTGTTCGGCTTGCCCCAGCGGCTTCCAGTACCTGGTTTCGAACGGAAACTCCACGCGCGAGGCCGGACAGATTCAACTCCGGCGCCGTTTGCAGAGCGGGTTCAGTGCCAGCTTGCAGTACACCCTCGCGAAAGCCATTGACGATGCAGCGCTGGGTGGTCGAAACCAGGGAACACCCGTCGTCGCGCAAAACTGGCTGGATCTGAGCGCCGAGCGCGGCCTGTCCAATTTCGACCAGCGGCACAACGTGACCGCGCAGATGCAATACACCACGGGTATGGGCCTGCACGGAGGAACGTTGGTCAATGGCTGGAAAGGCGCGCTCTTTAAGGAATGGACCCTGGGAACCCAGATCAGCGCCGGCACGGGCCTGCCGTTGACGCCCGTCTACCTCGCCGCAGTGCCCGGCACGGGCGTTACGGGCAGCATCCGTCCCGAATACACCGGCGCGCCGCTGTACGCCGCGCCCGCGGGCCTGTTTCTGAACCCAGCAGTCTATGTTCCGCCTCCGTCCGGCCAGTGGGGCAATGCGGGCCGCGACTCGATCACCGGTCCGTCGCAGTTCGGCCTGAACGCATCGCTTGGCCGCATCTTCCAAATGTCGGAGCGCTTCAGCCTGGACTTCCGCGTTGACGCGACCAACGCATTGAACCACGTCACGTTCGCCAGCTGGAACACCATGATCGCCAGTTCGCAATTCGGCTTGCCCACCGGCGCGAATGCGATGCGCAGCGTGCAAACCACGGTTCGCTTGAGGTTTTGATGACGCGCCGGATTACAGGAATTTTTTTGGTGTTCACCTTCGCCGCCGGCGCCCAGCAGATCGGGCAAAATACGGGGGCGCCCGGCGGTGCCGCAACGTTTCAGACCAGCACCCAGCTGGTGGTCGAGACGGTCACCGTGAAAGACAAGAACGGAAAGCCGGTCGAAGGCCTGACAGCGAAGGATTTCACTGTCACCGAGGATGGCGCGCCGCAGGCTATCCGGTTCTTTGAGTTTCAAAAGCTACAAGAGCCCTCGCCGGCGCCGTCGTCCGCGCCCGCTCCGCGGGTTGCGCCCCTGGCAAAATACCCGCGAAGTCAGATCACGCCTGAAACCCCTGGCAGCATCAGATATCGCGATCGACGGCTGATTGCGCTCTACTTCGACCTGAGCGCGATGCCTGAAGCGGACCAGCTTCGCGCCTTCACTGCGGCGCAAAAATTCCTGCAAACACAGCTCACGCCGGCCGATCTGGTTGCCATCCTGATGTACCAGTCGGGCGCGGTTCAGGTTTTGCAGGACTTCACCGACGACCGCGAGCGTTTAGAAACCATCATCGAGACGCTGGTCGTCGGCGAAGATCAGAACTCGGGCGACACAAGCAACGATGCCAGCAGCGCCGATACCGGCGCGGCATTCGGCCAGGACGATACCGAGTTCAACATCTTCAACACCGACCGTCAGCTATCCGCGCTGCAGACTGCGGCCAAGATGCTGGCCACTCTGAGCGAAAAGAAAGCGCTGGTATACTTCGCTAGCGGCCTGAGGTTGAACGGTGTGGACAACCAGGCGCAGCTGCACGCTACCATCAACGCGGCGATTCGGGCGGGGGTCTCGTTTTGGCCGATCGACGCGCGCGGCCTGGTGGCCCAAGCCCCGCTGGGCGATGCTACGCACGGCTCCCCAGGCGGCATCGCGATGTATAACGGCGTGGCCGCAACGGCGGTGCGCGACAATTACCAGCGTTCCCAAGACACGCTCTGGACCTTGGCCGCCGACACGGGCGGCAAGGCCCTGCTCGACTATAACGACCTCACCCGCGGCATGTCGCAAGCGCAGCAAGCCATTTCCAGCTACTACATCATCGGCTATTACACCAGCAACGCCAAATTGGATGGAAAGTTCCGCCGCATCAAGATCACTCTCAACAACAGCCTGTCCGCCAACCTCGATTTCCGTCAGGGCTACTTCGCTGGCAAGGAATTCGGCAAATTCACCACGGCCGAAAAGGAAAGGCAGCTCGAAGACGGGCTGCTGCTGGGCGATCCGATCACCGAACTTACGATCGCGATGGAGATCGATTACTTCCAGCTCAACCGCGCCGAATATTTCGTGCCCGTCGTGGTGAAGATCCCTGGAAGCGAACTGGCGCTGGCTAAACGGGGCGGCGCCGAGCACACACTGCTGGATTTTATCGGTGAGGTGAAGGACGACTACGGCACCACGGTCTCTAACGTCCGCGATAAGGTGGACATCAAGCTCAGCGATGCCACGGCCGCCGAACTGGCCAGGCGCCCGATCCAGTACGACACCGGCTTCACGCTGCTGCCGGGCAAATATAAAATCAAGTTCCTGGCGCGCGATGCCGAAACCGGCCGGATCGGAACCTACGAGGCCGGATTCGTAATTCCGAACCTGAACAAGGAAGACAAACGCGTTGCCATCAGTTCCGTGGTGTTGAGCAGCCAGCGCGTCGATTTCAGAGACGCACTGTATAACGCCAAAGACAAAAATCAGACGGAAGCCGCCAACCCGCTCGTCCAGGACGGCCAAAAATTGATTCCGAGTGTGACGCGCGTCTTTAGCAAGAGCCGCGACATGTACGTCTATGTCCAGGCCTATCAGCAGGAGGCGGCCACCGCAAATCCACTGGTGGCTTTCGTGACTTTTTACCGTGGCCAGGCCAAGGCATTTGAAACGCCGCCGCTTGAAGTCAAGGACGCGCTCAACAACCGCCTTAAGACTACGCCGCTCAAGTTCAGTTTGGCACTCAACAAGCTGCCTCCCGGCGAATACAACTGCCAAGTCACAATCCTCGACCCAACAACGCAAAAGGCCGCATTCTGGCGGGCTCCGATCATGCTGATCCCGTAACCTCGTGCCGTACGCAGCGCGACATCCGCAAGCTTAGAAATCGCTGCACGATTTGCCGCGCGTAATCGTCAGGTGTTCCAAAGGTGCTTCGAATGATGCGCCCAGGCGCTCCTCTGCTAATGCTCGCCCTGCTGGTTGGCACGCAAGCCAGTTCACAAAATCCCGGCGCTAGTTTGCCGGCGTTCGAAGTGGCGTCGATCAACCCCAGCGATCCGTCCGGCGGCCGCTCCACGTTGCTCATCACGCCTGGGGGCGGACTCGATGGCCGGAATCTCACGCTTAAAGTTCTAATCGAACGTGCTTACAGTCTCTTGGATTCCCAGCTTTCCGGCGGGCCTGCCTGGATCGACTCGGAACGCTTTGACATCCGAGCCAAGGCGCCCGCTACCCCGCGCGATGAATCCGTGCCGGGCGATCCGGCTAAGCTCACTGTTGACCAGAGCAAGCTCTTTCAAGACCAGTTCACGGCACGATTGCAAGCCCTATTAGCGGATCGCTTTCAGCTGAAGCTTCACCGCGAGACACGCGACCTTCCGGTTTACGCGCTGGTAGTTGCGAAACGCGGGCTCAAAATTCGCGAGGCGGCCGGCCAAGGAATACGTTTTGAATTGCACAAGGACGAGCTTGACGCCGCGAGTATGCCCATCGCGACTCTAACCCGGATCCTTGCGCAACGCCTTGGGCGCCCTGTGTTAGACCAGACAGGTCTCACTGGCGCCTATACTTTTAAGCTGCAATGGACGCCCCATCCGCCGGCTACTCCCGCCGATAGCGTCGTAACACTGGATTCGGCCAACCCATCGTTATTCACGGCTCTTGAAGAGCAACTCGGCCTGAAGCTTGAATCGAAGAGAGGCCCGGCTGATGTTGTCGTGATCGAACGCGCCGAACGGCCGTCGGAAAACTAATCCCCCGCTGTAACCATTTCTTCATTGGCAATACCGGCAACCCTGTGCGATTCTGGTCACGAACATACAGGACCTGACCTTGAAACGCATAAAGCGCCTCGCCCTTTGCCTCTTGGCAGCAGTAGCCGTTCTATTCGCCGCCAATGAACCACCCAAACGCCCTCGGCTGATTCTCGCCATCGTCATCGATCAATTCCGCTACGACTACCTGCAGCGCTTCCGCGCCGGCTACAACTCCGGCTTCAAACGCCTGCTGGACCAGGGCGCTGTTTTCCATGATGCCCACCTGATTCATGTCCCCACCGTGACAGCAGTCGGCCACTCGACATTTCTAAGCGGAGCCCCGCCTTCGATCAGCGGCATCATCTCGAACGAATGGTACGACCGTGCCACGCATGAAACAGTCACCAGCGTGTTCGACCCTAAATCGAAACTGGTGGGCGGCGTTCCGGGCGCGCCGGGATCGTCCCCGCGCCGGTTGCTCGTGAGCACCGTCGGCGACGAGCTGAAAATGCATGGGGTCGAGTCGAAAATCATCGGCGTGTCCATCAAGGACCGCAGCGCCATCCTGCCGGCCGGGCACATGGCTGACGGCGCCTACTGGTACGATCCGGATTCGAATCATTGGGTCACCAGCACCTACTATCGCGCTGAACTGCCGGACTGGGTGCGCGAGATCAACAACGAACAGCGGTATCAGCAATACTTGGGCGCAACCTGGCTCCCGCTGGATGGACCGGGCGAATCGGCTACGCCGTTTTGCACCATGACTGCCGGCACCGCGGTGCGTTTCTGCGGGAATCTTGAAGCGACGCCCTGGGGCAATGAAATGATCGAGGAGTTTGCCGAGCGCGCCATCGAGAAAGAAATGCTCGGCTCCCACTCCGGGACGGACATTCTCGCCATCAGCTTCTCGTCGAATGATTATATCGGCCACGCGGTTGGCCCAGACGATCCCGCAGTCCGCGACATTTCCATCCGTACCGATCGCCTGCTCGGCAAGCTTTTGGACCTTGTCGATGCCCGCGTCGGCCGCGGAAACGCGCTCGTGATTCTCACTGCCGATCACGGCGTCGCGCCTGTTCCCGAAGTCAACCAGGCCCGCAACATGCCAGGCGGGCGTCTGTCCGCATCGCGCCTCACTCAGGATATTTCCGACGCGCTGGTGAAACGATTCGGCCCCGGCAAATGGCTGCTTCCCGCGCCCGGGAACACTCCCTACCTGAACCAGCAGCTCATCCAATCGCGCAGACTTGACCCCGCCGAAGTAGAGCGCGTCGCTGCGCAAGCGGCGTCGTCCGAAGAACACATTGCACGCGTTTATACCCGGCATCAAGTGCTGAGCGGCGAGGTGCAGCGTGACGATATTGGCCGCGCTGTGAGTCTGGGATTCTATGCGCCCCGTGCGGGCGATCTCGTGATCTTGCAAGAACCCTATTACCTGTTCGAGGACAGCGGAACCTCGCACGGAACGCCCTACGACTATGACAACCACATCCCGGTGATCTTCTTCGGCGCGGGCATCAAAGCGGGCGCTTATTGGCAGAAGATCGCGATGAACGACATTGCGCCAACCGTATCGGCTCTGCTTGGAATCGAAGCGCCCAGCGGCTCCATCGGCAGAGTCCTGACCGAGTTGCTGCCCTAGCACCAGCGTCCAGACGGAAAAATGCGACGATAGCTTCATGGCTGCTAAGAAACTGCTCATGCTCGTGGGCGATTATGTTGAAGACTACGAAGTTATGGTTCCGTTCCAGGCGCTGCAAATGGTGGGCCATACGGTACACGCCGTTTGCCCTGGCAAGAAGGCCGGCGATTCGGTCCGCACTGCCATACATGACTTCGAGGGCGACCAGACCTACAGCGAAAAACGCGGGCACAATTTTGCATTGAATGCCACTTTCGATCAGACGCAGCCGGAAAGCTATGACGCCCTGGTAATCCCCGGAGGCCGTGCGCCGGAATACATCCGGCTCAATGGCCGCGTGTTGGACATCGTGCGCCACTTCGCCAACGGCGGAAAGCCGATCGCCGCCATCTGCCACGCCGCTCAGGTATTGGCTGCCGCCGGAGTTGTCCAAGGAAAATCGTGCAGCTGCTACCCCGCCGTGGCGCCGGATGTCACGGGCGCTGGAGGCAAGTACGTCGAACTCGCTATGGACCAGGCACACACCTGCGGAAACCTGGTGACCGCGCCCGCCTGGCCGGCGCACCCAGCCTGGCTCTCGCAGTTCCTGCAAGTCCTCGGCACCCGGATTCAGCCGTAACAACCTGTGGAACACGCGACCTCCGCGTCCAAGGTCCTTTCGGTCGACAAGCTCACCAAGCGCTATGGTGAAACCATGGCCGTCGAGAACGTCTCGTTCCAGGTGGCGCGCAACGAGATCGTGGGCCTGCTGGGCCCCAACGGCGCCGGTAAAACGACGACCATCAATATGATCCTGGGCGTTTTGGAGCCCACTTCCGGAACGATCGCGATCCACGGCCTGGACCTGGCCAAGCAACGCTCCCAGGCTCTCCAGCACACCAATTTCGCCGCCGTTTACGCACCTCTTCCCGGCAACCTGACGGTTCGCCAGAATCTCCGATTTTTCGGCATGATCTACGGCGTGCCCCATCTGGAACAACGCATTGAATCATTACTTCGAGAATTCGAGTTGGAGCGATTCCGCGATACCAAGTGCGGCGTCCTTTCTTCTGGCGAGCAAACGCGCGTGAGCCTGGCCAAAGCGATGCTCAACTCGCCGGACCTGCTCCTGCTCGACGAGCCGACCGCCTCGCTCGACCCTGCCATTTCCCAGGAAGTCCGCGCCAAAATCCGTCAATTTTCCGCGCACGGCACCGTCGGCGTCCTTTGGACATCGCACAACATGTACGAAGTGCAGGAAGTCTGCCATCGTGTCCTCTTTTTATCGCACGGCAAGATATTGCTGGAGGGCGATCCCAAGACCCTGCCGCGCGAGCACGGTAAAGAAACCCTGGAAGAGCTTTTCATCACCGTGGCGCGCGAGCCGTTGGAACTGAGCCGAACCTGATGCTGCCAAGCAGAGCCGGTGCCATCTTTCTTCGCCAGCTTTATCTGCTGCGAGGAAGCCCGGCCCGCATTCTCCCGCTGTTCGGCTGGGTGGCCATCGACATCGTGCTCTGGGGCTTCATTACTCGGTATCTCAATGCCGTCTCGCGATCCGGGTTCAACTTCGTCCCGGCGATTCTCGGCGCGGTTCTGCTCTGGGATTTCTTTAGCCGCGTGATGCAGGGTGTCACAACCGCTTTTTTCGAAGACGTTTGGTCACGCAATTTTCTGAACGTGTTCGCCACACCGCTCTCGATCTGGGAATACCTGTTGGGACTAGTGCTTTCGAGTATCTTCACCAGTTCGCTTGGACTAGTTGTGATGCTGGTCCTTGCCACAGCAGTTTTCGGCCTATCGTTTTTCTCATACGGGCTGATGCTGATTCCGTTCCTGCTGACATTATTCGCCTTCGGTATTGCGCTGGGCATCGTGGCCAGCGCGCTGGTGCTCCGGCTGGGCCCGGCCGCCGAGTGGTTTGTCTGGCCGATCCCCGCCTTGATCTCGCCCTTCGCCGGCGTTTTTTATCCGCTTTCGATCCTGCCGGCCTGGATGCAGGTAGTCGCCCGCGTGCTTCCGCCTTCCTACGTCTTCGAGAATATGCGGAGTGTCGTCGCGGGCCACGCCGGTTCACCGGCTGGGGTAGCAGCCGGAGGCGCTCTGGTAGTACTCTATATCGCGGGTGCGTGCTGGATTTTTGCCCGCGTTTACCGCCGGGCGGTGCGAACCGGCCTGATCGCGCGCTATAGCGCGGAAACTGTCAGCTAATGCGAGTCATCGAAACCCTGTTCCTTTCATCAACTCTGGTTTCGGCAGCCACAGCCGCCGGCCTGACCGGCAACTGGCTGGCCGACAAATCCAACGGCGACGGCACTCTCCGGCGAACTTATTTCCACCTGAAAGAAGAAGATCTCCGAATCACCGGCACCATCCGGACCACCCAGTTCTTCTACTCGATCACGGACAGCTCCGGCGGTCCGGAGGGTTTCACCCTACAGGCCGTCCTTCCGCACGGCGACCGGCGCGTCATTTTTGAAGGCAAACTTGAAGGCGAGCGGTTGCGCATCAACGAGGTCCGCAGCAGCGGACCGGGGCCGGCAATGGTCGCGCACCGCGTACCGGAGGACGAAGGCGCTCTGCCCGCCTACATCGCGCCTCCCGGCTTACATCCTGTACCCGACAACGGCCTGGCCCGTACGCCCCCGATGGGCTGGAACAGTTGGAACAAGTTCGCCACTAGAATCGACGACCCCACCGTCCGCCAAGTAGCCAGTGCGATCGCCCGCAACGGCATGCGCGACGCTGGTTATATCTACATCAACATCGACGATACCTGGGAAGGCGAGCGCGACGGCCGCGGCTATATTCAGCCCAACCGGAAATTTCCCGACATGAAGGAGCTTGCCGATTACGTCCACTCCAAAGGCCTTAAGCTCGGTATCTATTCCTCGCCAGGACCCAACACTTGCGAAGGGTACGAAGGCAGCTACGGCCACGAGGAGCAGGACGCGCGCACTTACGCTGCTTGGGGAATCGATTATCTGAAGTACGACTGGTGCGGCGCGCGCAATTTATACCACGATGACCAAATGCAGGCCGTTTACCAGAAAATGGGCGACGCATTGCTCGCTTCGGGGCGGTCCATTGTGTTCAGCCTGTGCCAATATGGCCTCGCCGAGGTCTGGAAGTGGGGCCCTCAGGTTGGCGGCAATTTGTGGCGCACCACGGGCGACATCCGCGACTCGTGGGTGTCCATATCACGTATCGGCTTCGATCAGGATCGGCTAGCAGCGTACGCCGGGCCCGGCCACTGGAACGATCCAGACATGCTCGAGATCGGAAACGGGCATATGTCCGATACCGAGTACCGCACGCACATGAGCCTATGGTCGATGCTGGCCGCGCCTCTGATTGCGGGCAACGACGTGCGCGACTTGCCGGATTCGATCTTCCGTATCCTCACCAACCGTGAGGTGATCGCGATCGATCAGGATCCCGCCGGACACCAGGCGCGCCGCGTTTGGCAATCGGGCGATCAAGAGGTCTGGTCGCGTGAACTCGCTAACGGCGATATTGCGGTGGCCATTTTCAACCGCGGCGATGAAACAGCAACGGTTACCTTCCGCTGGGCCGACGCGGGTTTATCCAAGCCGCCCGTCCGCGCACGCGACCTGTGGTCTTACTCCGATCTGAAGCTGTCCGAGCCCACATATTCAGGCGCAGTGCCAAGCCACGGCGTGGTGATGCTGCGCGTGCATTAATTGCGCGCGTTCGGCGAACTCTATTTTCGCTCGGGCAGCGGCGGCGGCTCCGGAACGAGTTGCGGTCTCGCGTCCACGTTTGAGATCGTCCGAACAGGGACGCGCCTAAGTACCCTCGTACCGACCGCACCCCGCCGTTCTCTTTCACCTTGAGTTTGCAGCGGTAGACGGCATCGTGCCTGAATGTAGACTGCCAAGCTTTCGCACGCGAGAAGGTGCACGCCGCCTGCCATGCTGCACTCGCCCCAAAGAGCGTCCAGCAGGCGATCGGGCCGGCTGCAATGGGTGATTACGCAAAGGCGAGAAAACCGAGGTATCCCAGACCCAGTCCTAAGAGGGCGCCGGCCACAACGTCGCTCAGGAAATGCATGCCGAGCAGAATCCGCGACAGCGCGACACTGGCCGCGCACAAGAACAGTCCGCCCATCAGCTCAGGATAATGAAGCGACAGCGGAAGCGAGACGGCAAAAGCGGTCATCGTATGCCCGGACGGAAATGAGAACTGGTCCGGTGGCAACAGTGTGGCCCAGCAGTGGGGCTCAATTTCGCAAGGCCGGCGGCGTCCGGCGAACCGCTTGAGCATCATGAAAAGCAAAATACTGAGCATCGCGGCAATGCCTGCGGAGCCCAGCGCATAAAATCGCTCGTCGCCGCCAAACAGGAGCACGCAAAAGCCCATCGCGCACCACAGCCATCCGTCGCCTGCGCGCGTGGACGCGATCAGGTAAGCACGCATCCAGCGCGGCGCCTCCCAGTTATTGGCACGGCGCATGATGCTGTAATCGCCCCGAATGATGATCCCGCGCATCCGGATAATTCCCTACTTTGACTATAACCGCCGCTTCATTACATTCTGTTGAAGAAATGTTTTCGTTTCCATTTTTTGAGCATGAATCGGAACCAAAATGTGCCAAGATGTAACCTTGGGCGCCACGCCGAAAACCATAAAAAAGCTGGACTTTGTGTATTTTGAGGCGGGTGGCGGGCATCGCGCCGCCGCTAACGCATTAAAGTCCGTTATCGCGGAGCAGCAGCGCCCCTGGGAAGTCCGCCTGGTCAATCTGCAGGAGATCTTGGACCCGCTCGACATTTTTCGCAAATACACGGGAATCCGCATGGAGGATGTCTACAATCTCCTCCTCAAAAAAGGCTGGACGCTGGGATCCCCGCAACTCACCGTCCTAATGCACGCGCTGATCCGCATGTATCATCGCGGCCAGGTCCGCCTGCTGAAAAAGTTTTGGGCCGAGGGCCAGCGCGATTTGGTGGTCTCTCTCATTCCGAATTTCAATCGCGCGCTGAGGCAGAGCCTGCCTTCCACTCCACTGGTGACGGTTCTGACTGACTTGGCGGATTATCCGCCGCACTTTTGGATCGAACGCCAGCAGCAGTTTCTGATTTGCGGGACTCAGAGGGCCGTCGAACAGGCTCTGGCGCTGGGACATCCCAAAGAGCATGTGTTTCGCACCTCGGGGATGATCCTGCGCCCGGACTTCTATCGTCCGCCGCAGGTGGACCGCGCGGCCGAGCGTAAACGCCTGGGGCTCGATCCCAACCGCATCACCGGCTTGGTTCTGTTCGGCGGAGAAGGCTCCAGCGCGATGCTACAAATCGCGAAACGCGTCACCGCCGATGCACAGTTCATCTTCATCTGCGGACGAAACACCAAACTCGCTGTACGTTTGCGAAGGGTTCCAACGAAGTTCCCAAAATACGTGGAAGGCTTTACCAACCAGGTCCCCTATTACATGCAGTTGTCGGATTTCTTTATCGGCAAACCCGGGCCCGGAAGCGTCAGCGAAGCCCTCGCCATGCGGCTGCCGCTCGTGGTCGAGCTTAACGCCTGGACGCTGCCGCAGGAGCGTTACAACACCGAATGGATCCGGGAGAACCAGCTTGGCGTTGTGCTGAAATCGTTCCGCGAGATCGGCGCCGGACTGCGGGAGCTGCTGGACCCGGCAAACTTCGAGCGGTTCCGGCGTAATGCCGCTGCTATACAGAACCGCGCTATTTTTGAAATTCCGGAAATTCTCGATTCTTTACTGCAGCCGTGAACGCGGCCAGACCGATAAGTTCGCCAATCGCAAACAGCGGCCAGTTAAACGAGTTCGGTACCCCTCCCGAACCGATGTTGCCGTAATCCCAGGTAAAGGCCGTGACGATCACGATTGCGCCGGTGAATATTCCGAGCCACGATAACGCCGGGATTCGGAGGCCGCCCCACCGCAGCGAAATGACACCGCACACGATCATCGTGCCCGAAACCAGCACAGGCGCCCACACCGGGCCCACCCAAGGTAGAGGGATCAGAAAAAGAATGTCCCAGGTGCGCAGCGATTCAGGCCACTGAATCATCAGCTTTAGAAAACTGTAGAACGAGATGTCCCAAACCCCAAAGGCAACCGCGAACGCCGCGACGGTTTCGTAAAACGTCCGTCCGCATGCCAGCGCGATTCCGCCGAGCATCGCCATCGTTGCCGCTTCCCGGCCGATTTCGATGACCAGACGGCGCGGGTTCTCCGGACCCGCGTCGGCAAGCTGCTGCGGCGTAATCAGCGGAAACAAATCGCGCGGTTTGCGATTTGGATGCAACTGCTGCCGGATCGGGTCGTAAATAGCTCGCAGGTACACCACCACAGCGGCTTCCACGTAGCCGAACGAGATGCCGAACAGAAACAGAGCAACAATAATGCGGCGCATAAGTTACATTCAAGCACGCACGGCAGAGTCTGGATTCTCCGGCCACGCGTGCTTGGGATAGCGGCGGCTCAACTCGCGGCGCACCTGAGGATAGAGTCGCTGCCAGAAGCCGGCCAAATCTGTAGTCGTCTGTACCGGCCTGTGGTTGGGCGCAAGCAAATGCACCACCAGCGGCACTTTACCGCGCGCAATTCGCGGTGTTTCGTGCATCCCGAAGAAATCCTGCAGGCGCGAAGCGACCCACGGTGGCTTGCCCGTTTCATAGTGCACCGCAGCTTGCCGGCCGCTCGCCAAGCGGACACGGCTGGGAGCGACCTCGTTCAATAGCTTTGCATTCGCGCGCTGTTCAAGCATCGTAAGAAGCGAGCCGGACATGCCCTTGAGTTCCGCAAAACTCTTGAGCCCTCCGCATAATTCACGGAAGGCGGATTCGAGGTCCAGTTTCGCGATGGGCGCGTGCTCGGAAGCGAACGCGATTCGAGCCAGCAGCTCCCCTAGCGCCTCTGGATCCACGAACCGCGCGATGCCGGCTTCGAGAGCCTTTTCTGCGAGCAATGCCTCGGCCATCGCGGCATCGGGAGCGCCGCTGCGCGTTTCATAGATCGCCAGATTATCGTAATACAGCGTGCTGACGGCTTCCACTCGTTCGGCAGTTCGATTCCACTCCACCTCTGCGCGATCCGTCACGTGTGCGGGAAAGAGATCCACCAGCCAGTCCGGCTCGATCGGGCAATACAAGCGGACCAGCGGTTGGCCGCGCTCGCTGCGGTCTTCCACGTCCACCGCCACCAGGAATTCCGCGGCAGCATCGCATTCCAGTACTGCTGATCCGCCCGATGAAAGCAGCAATTGCCGGTCTTTCCGCCGGCGCGCGACGCGGTCCGGAAACGTTAAAAGGATCGCCATCGGCAGCGCCTTCGGATCACTCCCGCTTTGTTTGCGGGGACGCACGATGCGGCGGATCTGCTCGAAGTGCCGCTGCGTCATCGGATCAAAATCGGAATCGGCCAGATGCAGCAGATCGCAGCCATGGGAGCGTGTCCGCGCGCTCAGCAGCGCGGCCACCGCGCACCCGTCCTCTCCAGCGCCCGGGGCATCCGCCTCCGTCGCCAGCCGTGCAAGCCGCGGATGCAGCGGAAGACGGGCCATGCGGCGGGCCCGATCGCCGGTTGCATCCAGCCGCTCCAGCAACTCTTCGGCTCGCGCGATCGCCGCTTCGGGCGGCGGATCCAACCACGCCAGTGACTCCGGATCTTCGATACCCATCGCCCGGAGCATGAGGCAAAGCTCTGATAATTCGCGGCGCGCGATCTCGGGCGCGTCGTGATCGGGACGGCGGCTGAAATCTTCCAATGTGTATAGGCGGATTGCGCGGCCGGGCGCCGTTCGAGCCGCGCGGCCGGCGCGCTGCGTCGCCGACGCCTTGCTGTTGCGCGAGACACTGAGGGTTGGCAGGCCCGTCCACGGCGAATCGCGCGCGATTCGCGCCAGCCCGCTGTCGATCACCGCTGTAACCCCTTCGACGGTAATCGAGCTTTCCGCCACGTTGGTGGATAAGATCAGTTTCTGCTGCGCGGCCGGAGAAACCGCGCGATCCTGCTCGGCTGGAGATAAGTCCCCGTGCAACGGAAGCACAAGCAGCCCATTCCGCGCCGCTATCGGCTCGCACTCGCGCGCTGCGCGCCGGATCTCGCTCGCTCCCGGCAGAAAAACCAGAACGTCGCCTCGGTGTCCTTCCGCCAGCAACCGGTTTACAGCTCCGGCGACCTGTGCCTCGAGCGGCGCTGCAGAGTAAGGTTGATGCGCGATTTCTAGCGGAAACAGCCGGCCCTCGGATCGTAAAACCGGGCAGTTATCGAGAAAACGTGCCACCGGCGCCGCGTCTAGAGTGGCCGACATCACCACCAGCCGGAGATCCGGCCGCGATGTTCGCTGCACGCGGCGCAGCAGCGCCAACGCCAAATCACCCTCGAGATGCCGTTCGTGGAACTCGTCCAGGACCACTACATCGACACCAGCCAGCTTCGCATCGGAGAGCAGCCGCCGCGTCAGAATGCCTTCGGTCAAGAACCGAACGCGCGTCCGCGGCCCCGCGACCTCCTCGAACCGCACTTGATAGCCGGCCGTCTCGCCGAGCCGTTCGCCTAATTCTTGCGCGATCCTGCGCGCCGCCAGCCGCGCAGCCAACCGCCGCGGTTCCAGCACCAGCACTTCACCGGAAACCAGCGAAAGCAGCGCCGGAGGAACGCGCGTGGTCTTGCCCGCACCAGGCGGTGCTTCGATAACCAGATTGGGACAGGTTTCAAGCGACTGCCGGATCGCCGGCAGAAGATCGTCGATCGGAAGCCGCAAAGCTACTGCTTCTTGGGCGGCGCCGCTGGAGGTTTGTTGGGATCGTCCACGTCGCCGTACTTGATCACCGTGTCGCTCTTGAACTGCTTATAATCCTCGTACTTCACGGTGAGGCGCATACGCTGGTCGTTCTCCTTGAAGTGCAGCGTCGAGTTGGCAATCGTGTAGGTCGGAAACCAGTATTTCCCGTCGATCTGTTCGCGATAAGTTTCGAACTTGGGATATTGGTGATCGCCCTTTTGAACTCCCACACCGCGCCCGTAGGTCTTAACGATCTGCAGATCCTGATCGTCCACCCAAACAATGCCTTCGAAATAGCGCTGGCCGGACTCGAGCCGCTTGGGCTTCACAGCGAACGCGTAACACGAGATCTCATCCAGTTTCTCGCGGCCCAGGTAGCGGATGTAATATTTCGGGAGCTGTTCGGTGGTAAGTACGAAAGGCTGAACGTCGCGCAGGTCCTGGATGTCGCCGGGGTCGAGCATGAACGCGGTAAGAGTGCTCATGGGCGCGTGGACCACTCGATCCGTGCGCTTGCCCTCCGGTGTGAAAACGATGTCGCTCGCTTCCTCCCATTTGCCCGTGATATTCCCGTCGTCATCGAGCGACATCACGCGGGCGTCCTGGCGATAGGTGTAGTTGCCGCGGGCCTGCTGGAATTGCGCTTCCTTAGCGGCAAACTTGGCGATGATGCCGTCGATTTCTGCAGGACTGGGGTCGTGGGCGATCGTGGCGCCAAAGGTTGCGCCTGCGAGAATTGCAAGACTGGCTACAAGACGCATGATTCTTCTCCAGCTTCGACGATAACCGGCGACGTCCGGTTTCTTTTTCAGTGTAGCGCCTCGAAATGCAATCTTGCTCTGACGCGGGTCACCGCGGTATGCGGTGGCGCACTCCGTCCTTACTCGTTCCGAGCCTGATCCCTGAACTTGGCCGGCGTCAGCCCTGTGTGTCCCTTGAACATCGCGCAAAAGTGGCTCTGGTCGGAAAATCCGCAAATCAGGGCGATCTCGGAAAGCGGCGTACTGGTTTTCGCCAGAAGATACGACGCGTGCTCGATGCGCCGCTTCCGAATGTATTCGCCAATCGTCGATTGGTAATGCTTCCTAAACTCGCGCGATAAGTGAACCGGATGCACGCCCGCAATACTGGCCAGCTCCGACAGGCTCGGGGATAACAGATACGATTGTTCCAGCGCCTCTCGCACCCGGCGCAGCCAATTTGGCGCGTTTGAGCCGCTGCCCTCGCCGATTGTCCGCGCGCTCTCCGCAAGAATTTCGAGCAGCACGCCCTCGATGGCCAGTGGCGCAATATCGTCGTCCGCGCGGAATTCGCGCAGCATCCGGTTTGCCAGCCACGCCGAAGCGAGACCCGCAATCTCGCCCGGCTTAGAAAGAACCGGCGAGTGCTCCGCAAGCCGCTTCAGAACCGCGGGATCGATTCTGACGAGAAGACAACGCGCATCCACCTCGAATTTGTTCTCGTGCAGCTCGTTCGGCGGTAAATAACGTAGCGCGCCTTCCGTGCACATACAGGTGTTGTCTGCGTATTTTTCCGTGTACGTGCCCGACAACACCAGGCTAAGATAACCATGCGAATGGCAATGCGGTGACAGCGTCATGCCGCGATGATAAACAGTTTCAACTAGGGAAAACCCGCCAATATCGCGCCGCCGCACCACATTTCCGGATGTCTCTGTGATCGGACAAGAAGCAAATCGTTTCTCTGGCATTAAGATAGTCGCGTTCATACTCATTCCCAGTGCGCCTTTATTATTCGACGGCGGAAATTATTCGACGTTAGCTTTGCACCTTGCATTGGAAGAATAAATTTCGTTGCCGCGGCCACTCTGTTTTACGCAATACAACCTGTCGAGGTTCCCATCTCAATTCCGAACACTGCTTCTCCCAACGAAACGAACAGTGCGCGTTAAGAACGTCCCAAACGCGGACACATGTCCCACAAACGAACACGGCACGAAATGATTTGGCCGCGCTAAACCCCGACAACACGCGTTGGACTTCGGCAAGATTGTTGACCGCGTTTCCACTTACGCTGGAGTCGCGCGCACAGGAGTTTTCCCATGCATCGCCACCTGCTCTGCACGTTGGCTGGTATCGCGCTTAGCGCGGTTCCGCTGTACGCTGTCGAAACCGTCGCCTCGCTTGTTGAAGCGAGCAAGAGTGCATACGAAGCGGGCCACTATGCGGATGCGGAAAGATTCGCGCTCACTGCGCTTGAAGCCGCTCAGCGCACGGGTTCGGAGCCTGCCACCCAGATCGCGGAACGCATGAACGACTTAGCCTCAACTTATATGGCGGAGGGAAAATACCAACAATCCGAAGCGATGTACCGGGAGGCGCTGTCGCTTTTGGAAAAACAGTCCGGCAGTGAAATTCAATTGGCTCTGATCTCGGGAAATTTAGGCGTCGCGCTCAGCCATCAGCGAAAATACGCGGATGCCGAAGGCTTCGAGCAACGGTCACTCGATCTGTTGCAGCAAGCTACCGGCGGCGGCGACCAGCGCGTGGCCACCGCGCTGAACAACCTGGGACAGTTGTACGACGAAGAGGGCCAGTATTCCAAGGCCGAACCTCTTTTTCGCCGCGGAATCGTTATCCGCGAAAACGCGGTCGGGCCCAACTCCCCCGCCCTGGCTCCGTTATGGAAAGGATTGGCCGAAGTTTACCTACATCAGGGCAACTATTCGGCGGCTGCCGAAACGCTTGAACACGATCTCACGGTTACCGAGCTCAGCCTAGGTCCCGCGCATCCGCGCCTCGCCCCACTGCTAACGTCGCTCGCCAACGTCTATTCGGCCGAGCATCGCTACAAGGATGCTCGAAAACTCCTGGAGCGCGCGATCGGCATCCTGACTCGGTCTCTCGGGCCGAATCATCCTGAATTAGGCGCGGCATCTTCCAATCTCGGAGCGATTGCCTTTGCACAACACAACTACAAGCAATCCGCCGAACTTCACCGTAAGGCTCTGCTTATCGAACAGGCAGCCCCTGCTCCGGCTCCGCGCTCAATCGCAATCCACCTGAACAACCTGGGCGCGGCGCTGTTGATGCAGCACGATTATGTCGAAGCCGAAGAGGCGCTGCGCCGCTCGCTCGCAATCTTGGATGCTCCGGGCGGGCACGATCCCCAATTCCTGGCCGATGCGCTGGCCAATCTCGGCCACGTGCTGCTGAAGACTGCTCGCGAACAGCAAGCCTTGCACTACTACAAACGCTCAATTGAGGTGAAGGAAGCCGCGCTCGGGCCGGACAGCGTCAGTCTGGTTCCCCTGCTGCGCACGTACGCCGTCCTATTGCGTAAAACGCAGGAGTACGCCTTAGCCGAAAAAGTAGAGGTCCGCGCTACGGGAATCGAAGTACGGAATACGCTGCGCCAGTAGGTTGCGCTGCGGCCGGCTACCGGAGGCCGTCCTTATTTCCCGCCAAACTCGGGACTGCTAGCGTTGGCCGCCTCAGCCGACCAGTTCTGATGAATCGTCATGGTCTGGTCGGAATAGAACGTCCGGCGTCCGCTGCTGTTGTAGACCTTCGGGTTGGCATTCACGGTGTAGCCTTGCGGTGTCGCGGTCAGCGTGAACACGTACCCGTCTTTCTCACCCGAGGCCAAGCTCCCGGGAATCAAGTCGGCTGCCTGCGGCCCTGGCCCGCCGCTGGTCGGTGGCCCAAGTTCGGCCAGCGTCGCAGCAAACTTGCCGAACTGCGATTGATACTGGGTCTGCGCCTGATGGATCGTTTGAATTTCCCGGATCACCACCATCTCGTTGGCGTTCTCCTTGGCTGTGTTCAGCTTTGGAACCGCCACCGCGAGTATGACCAGGATGATCGAAATTACGATCAGCAGCTCGATCAGAGAAAAACCGCGCGCGCCCACACGGCGCCTGAATTGAACCCTCTCCATGACACTAATTATGACGCGAAATCTGGGCTTAACGTGCAGCGCCGGCTGCGGGCTTCGTGTCCGGGGCCACAACCACTGGAACGTTTTGTTGGCGGACCAACTCATTAAATGCGGTTAAGTCGCTGCCCATCAGCTTCTTAAGGGATTCAAGCTGCAGGTTCACTTGACTGGCCAACTCTTCATATACCTGCGTGTCTTGCAGCGTCGGCGCGTCGTCGGAACTCTCCACGCCACCCAGCAGTGTGGCCAGCTTGTTGTTCAGCTTGATCGGATAATTCAGAGGATCCTCGCTGGCCCGGTTCTTGGTCTGATAGAGCGCCTCCTCCACCGCGCTCAGCTTGCCCGCCAGAGCGTTGGCCGCCTCCGCAACTTTCGCATCGTTCACGCGGCCGGCGTATTCGTTCAACTGCCGCCGCACATCCCGGATCTGCACCACCGCTTGATTGGCCTGATCCAGCTTACCGTGGATCTGCAGTGCCATCTCCAGTTGTCGCGCGTAGTCCTCTGGCGTTGTGGTCAGCCGCGGATCTTTCTTCACCTCGAAACTCTGCACCTGCGATTTGCCGTTCACCGTGAGCATCACCTTGTACGTCGCGGGCACCACGGCCGGACCCCTCACATTGCCCGCCCACAGGATCATCCCCGGGAACGTCGTCGCCTCCCGATACCGTAGATCCCATATGAACCGGTTTAAGCCCGCCTCGGCCGGCACGCGATCGGCACCGGCGGGACGCCTCGGCCCTTCTTCCTCGTCTTCTTCCCGAGCTTCAGCCTCGGGCCGCTTCGGCTGCTGCAGACTGGAAAACTTCCGGATCAGCTTGTCATTACTGTCCAGAAACTCCAGAGTCACCTCACCTTGCGGCTTCTCCCGAAACGAGTAGTAGATCACGGCTCCAGCCGCTGGGTTCTGTCCCACGGGCGCATTGGACGCCAGCCGGAATCCTCCGCGCAACGTTCGATACGCATCCTTCGGCTGATACAGCTTAAACTCCTGCTTCAGGTCGCTGTCTGCAATCTGATACAACAGCGGCAGATCGTCGAATATCCAAAAAGCCCGCCCTTGCGTCGCTACCACCAATTCCTTCTCGCGCTGATCGAACGCCAGATCGGCAATGGGCACAACCGGCAGGTTCAATTGGAACGATTTCCACGATGTCCCTCCGTTGAACGAGACAAACATCCCCGTTTCTGTTCCAGCCACCAGCAGATCGCGCCGGTTCGGATCCTCGCGGATTACCCGCGTGAACGCATTCGGCGGAATTCCCGAATCGATTCGCGACCAGGTCTTGCCGTAATCCGTCGTCTTGTATAAATACGGCCGGAAGTCGTCTAGCTTGTACATCGTCGCCGCGAAGTACGCCGTCCCCGCGGCCTGCGGCGATGCTTCAATCGAGTTGATCTGGATCCATTGCGGGAGATCCTTGGGCGTCACGTTCTCCCAATGCTTCCCGCCATCCTGCGTCACGTTCACCAACCCGTCGTCGGAGCCAACCCAAATCAGACCTTTTTTTAGCGGCGACTCCGCGATCGTGAAAATCGTGTCGTAATACTCGATGCTGGTGTTGTCCTTCGTAATCGGCCCGCCGGTGGGGCCTTGTTTCGATTTGTCGTTTCGCGTCAGATCGGGACTGATCGTTTCCCAACTGGTGCCCCCGTTGGTGGTCTTAAACACGTGATCGCCGCCCGCATACAACGTGCCGGGGTCGTTGGGCGAAAACAGCAGCGGATAATTCCATTGAAACCGGTACTTCATCGCCTCCGCCCCCGCGCCCATCGGATTATCCGGCCACACGGTCACGTTACGGAGCTGGCCGGTGCGATGGTTATAGCGGGTCAGCAGGCCATCGTAAGATCCGGCAAACACGATCTGCGAATCCTTGGGGTCCGGCACCACCCATCCGCTTTCCCCGCCGCCGACGTCGTACCAATCGCGCTCGCCAATCGCTCCCTCATCGCTGCGCGTCGCGATCCGCACCGTGCTGTTGTCCTGCTGCGCGCCATAGGCGTGGTAAGGAAAATCGTTGTCCAGCGCCACACGATAGAACTGCGCCGTCGGCTGATTGTCCTCCGTGCTCCAGGTACGGCCGCCGTTCGTGCTGATATTCGCGCCGCCGTCGTTGCACTCGATCATGCGGTTCGAATCGTTGGGCGCGATCCAAAGATAATGATTGTCCCCGTGCGGAGTCCGGATCGTCGTGTATGTCTTGCCCCCATCATCCGACCGGTAGAACCCGGTGTTCACTACGTACACCGAGTCTTCCTTCAGCGGATCGGCGAAAATGCGTGAGTAATACCACGCGCGCTGCCGCAGTTTGCGCTCCTCGTTCACTTTCGTCCACGTGCGCCCGCCATTGTCGGACCGGAACACGCCGCCATCTTCTGCTTCCACGATGGCCCAGACTCTATCTGAATTTTGCGGCGACACCGTCACACCGATCCTTCCCAGAATGCCCTTGGGCATCCCGGGATTGCGGCTCAGTTCGGTCCAATTCTCGCCGCCGTCGGTCGACTTGAACAGCCCGCTTCCCGGGCCTCCGCTCTCCAGCGCCCACGGCGTGCGGTGCTCATCCCAAAACGCTGCGTACACCACGTTAGGATTGTTCGGATCCAGGATCAGATCTACCGCGCCGGTGTTGCGATTCCGGAACAGCACCTTTTTCCAGGTCTTGCCACCGTCAGTGGTCTTGAAAACGCCCCGGTCGTCGTTTGGCCCGAACAGATGCCCCAGCGCCGCGACATAGACGATATCCGGATTCCGCGGATGCACCCGCACCGCCCCGATATGATGCGTGTTCTCCAGGCCCACATTCTTCCAGGTCTTGCCCGCATCGGTGGTCTTGTACACCCCGTCGCCATTCGAGGCGTTCCCTCGAATGTCCGGCTCGCCCATGCCGACATAGATCGTGTTGGGATCCGACTCGGACACTCCGATGGCCCCCACCGACCCGGTCTTGAACTGCCCGTCCGACACCGGCACCCAGGTCGCGCCGCCATCATTGGTGCGCCAAACGCCGCCGCCCGTCGCTCCGAAGTAATAGACGCTGGGCTGGGACGTGACTCCCGCCACCGCATCCACTCGTCCACCACGAAACGGACCGATGTTCCGGTACTTCAATTCCTTCAGCGAGTTGAAGTCTGGTTGCGCTGAAAGCACCAGCGCCGAAAACATCAATGCGACTAGAGGCTTCATAGAATACCTATAGTACTAGTTGAGCTTATTTCGAGGTCGGCCGCGGTATCTTCTGCTCCGCCATCGCGGCATTATATGCGAACCAAGCCATCGCAACTGCGGCTTGACGGATCTCATTTAAATTCACTCGCTCCACCATATCCATGTTCGTGTGGTGGGTTCGAATGTCATAGTTCACGTAATCCTGAATCGGATTGAACCCGGGCACCCCCGCGCTGACGAAATTCAAATGGTCCGTGGCTCCCACCGGCTCGATCACGTTGCGCCGCGCCTCGTATTCCTTCAGCGGCTGGAGCCACGTGTCGAAGATTGGTTTGGCCGCCTCATTGTTTTGCAGAAACCAGCCGTAGATCGCATTCGTTCCGTTGTCAATGTTGAAATAGACATCGAATTTCTCGCGGGCCTGCGCGTTAGACTCTCCTTCCAGGTGCTGTCTCACCCAGGCGCGCGAACCCAGCAGTCCCTGCTCCTCGCCGCCCCACAACGCCACTCGAATCGTCCGCCTTGGCTTCGCATTGATCGCCTTCAATATGCGCATTGCCTCCATCACCGTGGTCGACCCGTCGGCATTGTCGGTTGCCCCTACACCTGTATGCCACGAATCCAGATGTCCGCCGATCATCACCACCTCGTCTCGTAGCGCCGGGTCGGACCCAGGCAGTTCGGCCAGGACGTTGTACGCGTTCCCGCCGTCGGCATCGTAGTACTTGGTCTGCACATTGATCCGCAACTTGACGGGTATTTTTTTCTCCAGCATCCGCGCAATCATGTTGTAGTGCTCGGCCGCAAGCGTGATCGACGGCGCCGCCCCGGGTCCCAAATCCCGCCCGGTCACAAAAACCGTCCCGTGCTCGCCGATGCTCGGCTTCAACAACACACCCGCCCCGGCCTCACCCAGGATCTGAACCATCCGCTGCGCTGGCGTCGGCCCGCTCGGCCGCTGCTGGCCAATACCGGTCGCATACCCCGCCGACAACGCTACATAATCCGGATCGCTCGGCTGCGGCCGGTCCTTGCGCACAAAATTAGTCAGGATGGGCTGGGTCATGACGATCGCGCCCTTGTACTGGGCGCGCGTCCGCTCCACCTCCTCCGGCGATTTGCCGCCCACGAATACAGGCGTGGCTATGATCTCGCCGGCCGTTGAGGGCGACCACGCATCCGCATACCCGATCAGCGGCAGATAACGCGGCTCAATCATCTCCACCGTGACTTTTTCCATGCTCCAGCCGCGCCCGAATTTCCATGGCTCCAAGCGCGCGTTCTCCAGTCCATAGGACGCTAGCCGGTCCCGGGCCCACTCCGCCGCACGCTTGTGTGCCGGCGAAGCTGTCAGCCGCGGCCCAATATCGATCGTCAACATTTCGAACACGGGCGCAACCTGAGAATTAGCCGATTCCTCGGCCCGCATCTTCTCCAACATCCCGCGGTCGACGAGAATCTGCGCCTGCCCCAGTCCGGCGGCACAGCCTAATAACACGAGTCCAACAACACATCTGCGCATAAACGTCATAACTGTATCCAATCGCCCTCCGGTTGCGCAATCCTGATTAACTCGCCTCGCCAAGAGCCGCGTCCGCCAAAGCCATCGCCCCTAGAACGCCCGCGCGCGATCCGAGCGATGGCGGAACGATCTGCGGCGCATCGAGATACCCGTTCAGCAACTCAGCCACAGTGCCGCGAATCATCGGATAAAGCTGCGCCCGCGCCATCACACCGCCCCCCAGAATCACGCGTTGCGGCGACAGCACGCAGATCGCGTTCACTATGCCCAACGCCAGATACCGCGCCTCCAAATCCCACGCCCGATGATTATCCGGCAAACACGCCGGATCCTGCCCCCAGCGTGCCTGGATCGCCGGAGCTGCCGCCAGCCCCTCCAGGCAATCGCCATGATACGGGCAGTTGCCTCGAAACGGATCGCGCTCCCAATCGTGCGGTACTCGTACATGCCCGAATTCCGGATGCATCCGCCCGTGCATCAATCGTCCGTTCGCCATTCCCCCCGCGCCGATCCCGCTGCCCACCGTGATGTACAGGAAGTCAGCCAGACCTTGTGCAGCACCCCACCGCCGTTCCGCCAACGCCGCGGCGTTCACATCGGTATCGATCGCCACCGGCACATGCAACGCCCGCCCAATCATCCCCGCAATATCGAAGTTCCGCCACGCCAGCTTCGGCGTCCACGTGATATGGCCATAAGTCGCGGATTCCGGATCCAAATCCACCGGCCCGAACGAAGCGACCCCGATCGCGTGCACCGCACGCCGGACTTTGAAAAACTCAATCACCCGCCCAATCGTCTGCTCCGGGGTCGTAGTCGCAATCTCCGAAACCTCCAAATCGTCCGGCGCGTGTCCCAGTGCGCACACACACTTGCTTCCGCCGGCTTCAATTCCGCCTAGGACCCGCATCGAAGCCGGCCTTTACTTTTCGATATAAAGTTCTCTATAATACGGAGCATGTCCGCTTCCCTCCCGCCCTGCCGCTCCATAGCCTCGCCGTACGAGAGATGGTATCGCCATTTCCTCGACCGTCGTGAGCCGCCGGAAACCCTGCCTTGGCACGACGTATACCGGCTCTCGCCCCACGAGCGTCATACGGTGGCTCCCTCCATCCAACAGTTCCAGCTCGGTGAATTTGCCCGCGGCCGCGGACTGAAGCGCCGTGCGCTCCGCCAGCCCGGACTCGCCGGCGATTGCTGGTTCCTCCATGCTCTCGATCTGTTCATCCAGGAGGAGCAGCGCCACAGCGCTATGCTGGGCCGCTTCCTCGATCAGCAGCAAATCCCGCGCCTCCGCGCTCACTGGACCGACGGGGTTTTCCGGGTCCTCCGAAAATTAGCCGGCCTGGACGCCTGCGCGGCCGTTCTCGTAACCGCGGAGGTCCTGGCAATGCCGTTCTATCAAGCCCTGCGCGACGCCACGCGTTCCGGCCTCCTGAAGTCTATCTGCGCGCGCATCCTGGTGGACGAGGCCGCCCATCTCAACTTCCAGGGCTTGACACTCGGCTTCATTCGACGGCCGCTGTCCGATCGCGCCCGAACTCTCCGGGCCATTTTCCACCGCACCCTGTTCGATGCCACCGCTTTCCTGGTTTGGCAGCAGCACCGGCCCGTTTTCCACGCCGCCGGCTGGACCTTCTTTCGCTTCTGGAACGAAGCGCAGCGCTGGTTCGCCATTCTCGAGATGAAGATCCGAAATGTTTCATCCACGCCTTCGCGCGTGAATTTCTACGCCGATGCGCGCCTCGATTGAGCTTCGCTCCGATGTGCCACCGCCTCGATAGTCTAAGATCGAACTGATGGGGCCTAATCCAGCGCACGCTGAACAACCGAAGCTTCCTATTCCTGGCGTCAAGAACCTGATCGCGATCGGATCCGGTAAAGGCGGTGTAGGCAAAACCACCGTCTCGGTCAACCTCGCCATCGCGCTCTCGCGTACTGGCCACAAGGTTGGCTTGCTCGATGCCGACGTCTACGGCCCCAACGTCCCGCTCATGATGGGCGTTCGCGCCACGCCGCACGCGATTGGCGAACGCATCCAGCCGCTCGAAAAGAACGGCGTGCGCGTAATGTCGATGGGATTCCTGAATCCTGGCGACAAGCCCTTGGTCTGGCGTGGCCCCATGCTCCACAGCGTCATCCAACAGTTCTTACGCGGCGTCGATTGGGGCGAACTCGATTACCTCCTCATCGACCTGCCGCCCGGCACCGGCGACGTCCAGCTCACTCTCATTCAAACCGCGCCGCTCACGGGCGCAGTGGTCGTCACCACGCCGTCCGACGTCTCGCTCGAGGATGCCCGCAAAGCCATCCACATGTTCCAGCAGGTCCGCGTTCCCATCCTGGGCCTGATCGAAAACATGAGCTACCTGGTGTGCCCGCATTGCCAAGAGCGCATCGACGTCTTCAGCTACGGTGGAGGCAAAAAGACCGCGGAAACGATGAATGTCCCGTTCTTAGGCGAACTCGCGCTCGATCCGGCGGTTCGCATCGGCGGCGATTCGGGAAACCCAATAACGTTGGGCGAAGCCGGCGCCCCCTTCGTCGCCATCGCCCATGAAGTAGAACGCCGCGCCGCCGAAGAATCCGGCAGAAAAGGCCCGTCGATCAAAATCGAAGACTAATTTTGAGCCGCAGATAAGCGCTATGCGTGCGGATTTTTATCTGGCGGTATCCACGCTTACCCGAGGCTGAGGCTTTTTACCGCCTGGCCCAGCTCGCGTCGATATAATCCCGATTCATGCGCGCGATGGCCTCGAGCTTGATCTCCTTGGGACAAACCGCCTCGCACTCGCCGATATTCGTGCAGCTTCCGAATCCTTCGCGATTGAACTGCCGCACCATCGCCAATGCGCGCTCATGCCGCTCCGGCTGTCCTTGCGGCAGCAATCCCAAATGCGAAATTTTCGCGCCAGTGAATAGCGCCGCGGAGGCATTCGGACAAGCCGCCACGCAGGCCCCGCAGCCAATGCACGCCGCGGCGTCCATGGCCCGGTCTGCCGCTTCTTTGGGAATCGGAATCGCGTTGCCGTCCGGAGCGCTCCCGGTCGGCACGCTCACGTACCCGCCTGCCGCGATGATCCGGTCGAACGCGCTCCGATCCACCACCAGGTCCTTGATCACCGGAAACGCCTTGGCGCGCCACGGCTCCAGATAAAGCTCCTGCCCGTCCTTGAAATGACGCATCGTGAGCTGGCAAACCGTGGTCGCGGGCAACGGACCGTGGGCGATCCCGTTGATCACGAACCCGCACGAACCGCAGATCCCCTCGCGGCAATCGTGCTCGAACGCGATCGGCTCCTCGCCTTTCAGTACCAGCCCCTCGTTCACCACATCCAGCAGTTCCAGCATCGACATGTCGGGATTTACGTCATTCGCCTCATAGCGCATCATGCCGCCGCGAGCCGCGGGGCCCTTCTGGCGCCATACATGCAAAATCAGCCGCATTACTTGTAGCTCCGCTGGCTAGGATGCACGTACTCAAAATGCAGCGGTTCTTTGTGCAGCTCCGGCGGTTCCCCTTCGCCTCGATACTCCCAGGCCGCGACATACGAAAACTCGGCATCGTTGCGCTGCGCTTCGCCATCCGGCGTCTGGTACTCCTCCCGGAAATGTCCGCCGCACGATTCGTTGCGCTGCAGCGCGTCCAGGCACATCAGTTCTGCCAGCTCGAAGAAATCCGCCACGCGGCCCGCTTTCTCGAGCGATTGGTTCAAATCGTCCGCGCTACCGACCACCTTCACATCTTTCCAATAATGCTCGCGCAGATCGCGGATCGCACCCAGCGCCTGCTCTAACCCTCCGGCGTTCCGTGACATTCCGCAGTAGTCCCAAACGATCTTCCCCAATTGCCGGTGAAAAGCATCCACCGTATGATGCCCCTGGATGGACAGCAGCCGCTTGGTACGGCTGGCTACTTCCGCTTCAGCCCGCGCAAATTCAGCATGCCCCGTATCCAGCGCCTCCGGTTTAGCATTAGCGATGTAATCGCCCACCGTGTACGGCAGGATGAAATATCCATCCGAGAGCCCCTGCATCAGCGCGCTCGCCCCGAGCCGGTTGGCCCCGTGATCGGAAAAATTCGCCTCGCCGATCACGAACAGCCCCGGAATCGTGCTCATCAGGTAATAATCCACCCACAGCCCGCCCATGGTGTAGTGAATCGCGGGATAAATCCGCATCGGAACCTGGTAGGGATCTTCGTCCGTGATCCGCTGATACATATCGAAAAGATTCCCGTAGCGCTCGCGGATCACGTCCACGCCCAATCTGCGGATCGCATCCGAAAAATCCAGATACACCCCGAGACCCGTCTCGCCAACACCTCGCCCTTCGTCGCAAACCGCCTTGGCATTGCGCGAAGCCACATCGCGCGGCACCAGGTTGCCGAAACTCGGATAGCGCCGCTCGAGGTAGTAATCGCGCTCGTTCTCCGGGATCTGGCTTGGGGCGCGCTTATCGCCCGCTTTCACCGGTACCCAGATGCGCCCATCGTTGCGCAGCGATTCGCTCATCAGCGTCAGTTTGGACTGGTAGTCCCCGGAAACCGGAATGCAAGTCGGATGAATCTGCGTAAAACACGGATTCGCGAACGCTGCGCCGCGCTTGTACGCCCGCCAGATCGCCGTGCAGTTGGAGCCCTTGGCGTTCGTCGACAGGTAATATACGTTCCCGTAGCCTCCCGTTCCTAAAACCACCGCATCGGCCAGATGCGATTCGATCCGGCCCGTCACCAGGTTCCGCGTCACGATTCCCCGCGCGCGCCCATCGATCACAACCAGCTCCAGCATCTCGGTCCGCGGAAACATCTCCACGCCGCCCGCCTGCACCTGCCGCTCCAGCGCCTGATATGCACCCAACAACAGCTGCTGGCCGGTCTGCCCGCGCGCGTAAAAAGTGCGCGAAACTTGTGCGCCGCCGAACGACCGGTTCGCCAGCGTTCCCCCGTACTCGCGCGCAAACGGCACACCTTGTGCCACACACTGGTCGATAATGTTGACGCTGATCTGCGCCAGCCGGTACACGTTGGCCTCGCGCGACCGGAAGTCCCCGCCTTTCACCGTGTCGTAAAACAGCCGGAACACGCTGTCGCCGTCGCTGTGATAATTCTTGGCCGCGTTGATGCCGCCCTGCGCTGCGATGCTGTGCGCGCGCCGCGGCGAATCCTGAAAGCAGAAGCACTTCACCCGGTAACCCAGCTCGCCCAACGTCGCGGCCGCCGACGCCCCGGCCAGCCCCGAACCCACCACGATGATGCTGTGCTTGCGCTTGTTCGCCGGGTTCACCAGCTTCATCTCGAACCGCGCCTGGTCCCACAACTTCTCGATCGGTCCCGACGGAACGCGCGAATCCAGCCGCATCCTACTTCACCAGCCCCGACATCACCGCTACCGGGATGGAAATATTTCCCGCCGCGATCAAAACGGCAACCACCGCGGCAGACCGCTTCAGCACGGGCGTGTACCGCGGGTGGTAAAAGCCCATCGACTGGAACATGCTCCAAAGCCCGTGATACAGATGCATGCACAGCAGCACCATGGCGAAAATATAGAACGCCGATACCGGAATTACCCGGAAACTCGCCACCACGTTCGCGTAAACGTCGCCTTCCACGAAGTGAGGATTCACACTGCCGAAGGTGAAATCCAGCAGGTGATAGATGACGAACGCCAATATGATCGGGCCGCTCCAATACATGGTGCGCGAGGCGTAGGATGACTCGGTCGCTTTCCTCTTGACGTAGTTAACTGGCCGCGCCTCCCACTTGCGCATCGCCAGCGCCACCGACGACCAGATATGCAATCCCACCATGACCAGCAGAATCGCTCGCACCGTCCATAGCAGCGCCGGCAGGGATCGCAGGAACACCGCGTAGCGATTCAGCTTCTCCGGACCTTCGTAAATCTGCAGATTACCGATCAGATGCCCTACCACGAACAGAAACAAAATGCATCCGCTCACCGCCATGACAGCTTTCTTGCCGATTGTGGATGTGTAGAAGCGGTCTGCGACTGCCGTTGCCAACGCGGTTCGTCCTTGCTTTGGTTGTTCCTTCGTGCTTGGAGTAGCAGCCTTGGTAGTCGTAGCAGCTAAGAAGGCGCCTGCCTGCTTTTAGAATACTTCACCCGGCAGGCTTCTTTCCGCGCACATAAAAGTAGTGACCCACAACGTAAAGCACGATCACGATCCCCCCAACGATCGATGCCAGTTTTAAATGATGCTCAACCAGCGCCAAAATCTCCGCCCAGCGCTTGCCGAAATGATGCCCGATGAACAAAAACGTGCTGACCCAGGCTACCGCGCCCGCGTAGGCAAATAAGGCAAACGACCGGTACTCCAGCTTCGAAGTCCCAGCCACGATCGCCGTGAAGTGGCGCACGCCAGGAACAAAATACCCGATCATCAGCGCCCAATGTCCGATCCGGTCGAACCAGTCGTGTATGAGCCGGATCCGTTCGTCGGTCACGTGCAGCAGTTTTCCTGCCCGCGAATGCAGAACCTTCCATCCGAAGGTCCGGCCCAGGATGTAGCTGCATGTAATCCCGGATACGCTCCCTGCCAGCGCGCTGCAAAACGTCGGAACCGCGTGCAAATTGCCTTGGTAAATCAGGAATCCGCAGCCGGTGAGTAGGAACTCATCCGGCACCGGCAGTCCGACTATACCTAGCACGAGCAGCGAAAATATCGCTACATACCCGTACGTCGCGACCCACTGGAGAACGGTATTTTCCAATTAGAGAGCATACCGAAGTGAGGCCTGTCGCCGCGCAAGCGGCATGATCGGGATTACCAGCTGCTCCCAGGATTGCAATGGGAGTGGCCGCCGTAAAAATGTTTGATTTTCGTCGAGAAATCGAACCGGATGTTTGTTAATGCCCAGCTGGCGACTTATGTCCTGAAGACCCGCCGCCTAACGCGGTGCGCAGATTCTGGTGAGCCGAAGTAAGACACTCATGAATTTCGTCGATGTTCGGTATCTTCGTCTCCTCAACCTGGTTCAAAGAAGCCTGAATGGATTGGATCTTGAGCATGCTGTCGTTGATAGCTTCACGTTCCACTGGTGTTAAAAAGGACATTCAGATTCGGGCAGCCATGCGATTCCACATGCCGGAGATATGCGTATTTCGCGCGTTGCTTCTTCTCGTTTGCCATGTGGATGAGCAGGTCGAACCGGTTGCATTCCGAATCCCCCTGGACGATTGCCTGGAATTGCTGCTCGTGCAGAGTAAGTAACTCTTTCACAGCAGCGGCGAATTCCCCCATGAGGCGGCGATGCTCCTCACAACCGGTACCGCCATTGACGGCAGTTACCTCTGTGATCGAATCGTCTGCATCCATCGCGTGACTCCTCACCTCCGGCAATTCCCTTGCAAGTAATGTGCCCTTAGTAAGTGTATGCCGGCCTGCGTTACTATCCTCGGCTTGCACCGCAAAATCCATCCAAAACGCCTCAATCGCTAGCGCCAGCCTCTCACACCGCTCAACGCTCGAGGACTTTTGTACGAAAGCATTCGCATGTTTTCGGTAAGCCTCGATGACCTCCGCGAAGATCGCTGACGTGGACAGCACTATCACAGGAATAAGCCGCCAACCGGGATGCTTCTTTATCGCTTCTAACGCTTCCAGCCCACTAACTCGCGGCATATTCAAATCGAGCAAGATGAGGTTCGGCGTCCAGGAGTTCGCACCTGGCTGATGACCGGCTAACAGGTCGAGCACCTCTGCTCCGTCTTTTACCCAGCGCAGGTCAATCGAGCGCTTGATCCCCTTAAAGACGGTGCGCAAGAGATGCACGTCTACCAGATTGTCTTCTACCACTAGAATGCGGAACACGGCAAAGTGGTCTGGGTCTCCGATTTTACCATCGGCAGTCACACGGATGGCGCGGTTCACTGCCGGTAATTAGACCTGCCGTGTGGACCAATGTTTCATAGCTTACGGCCGAAAACACCGCCGGGGGTTCATCGCACGCGCCCGTGCGCCAGGGGGCGGCGTCGGACGCCCCTTCGTTTGCGGTCAGGCGGTCCTTTCGTTCAGGCCGATTTAAACGGCCGGCTTCTTAACGGGCATGATGCTCGTCGTCGGTGCTGAACCCACGGAGAAGAATTCCAGGAATCGCTTCTTGGAATCCGGCACCGCCACCGGCTTTTGCTCGAATATCGCCTGCGCCAGCGAGGTGAACTTCTTGCCCAGTTCCGAACTCCCGTCCAGCCACCGTCCAATGGTCAGCGCGCGCTGCACCGCTTGGTAGTCGTTCGGAAACGTCATATATACGGGAACCCCGACCAGCTCCTGAATCTGGTCCGGCGTGACCAATGGCCTTTTTTGTGCACGGTTCAGCAGCAGGCAAATTCGATCCGACAAGTCCAGGTGCTTGAGATACACCACTTTCTCGCGCGCCAGGTGCAAGGACGGGATTTCGGGAGTGGCGACCAGAAAAATTTTCTTCGATTCGTGCATGATCTCAAGCGAGTACTTCTCCAGATTGCCAGATAAATCGAAGCACAACGCATCGTAGTTGCGCCGCATGAATTCCATCAGGTGACGAATCTGCGGTGGCTCGATGCGGAAATCCGGATTCAGCTTGCCCGCATGCAACACTTCCAGCTTGTCTACTTTCGTCACCATGGACGGCCACATGCTTTCATCCATCTCGAGCGCGTGCTCGGCGGCGTCTGTCACACAATACTGGCTGTCCAGTTTCAACATGAACCGCATCATTCCTGAGTTCAAGTCGAAGTCCGAAAGCAGCACGTTCATGTTCGGCAACCGCGATATCGCCACCGCCGTGTTCAGCGCGATGGTCGATGTGCCTACGCCCGCCTTGGAAGGCAGAAAGCTGAACACCTGGTTGGTGGATTGTATCGCCGGCGGCCGTTGATCTACGGTGTCTCGAATCCGCACCATGGCGTCGATCAGCGCCTGCCGGTCGAACGGCAAAGAGATGAATTCTCGAATGCCCGCCCGCATCAACTCTAGAAGAACCTGCGGGTCCAAGGATCGGCTCAATGCGAACACCTGAATTCCCGGTGTGTTCCTCTCCAGATCCTTTGCGATCTCCAAAACTTTCGCGATCGATTCCGTGCTCACGAACACTACCTGTGGCGCGTGCGCCCGCACAACGCGCAGAAGCTCTAGCGAGCTAGGATAGTGGTCCAGCGTCCGTGTAACGTGCGCGCCAATCTCGGTCAACAGCGTCTCTAGCCGTTCCGTCAGATCCGCGTCCGGGCAGATGATGATGCTCCGAAGCATGCAAGATACTCCTGACGTTAGGCTAAGGCTTTAGCACTTTCCTCACAATTGGTCCTTGGTCCTAATTCCGCCGCAGGGAGACCTTAGCCCCGTCTGCCTGCCGCGCTCATTGTTAAGGTGTTCGCTGTACGCCGTCTCCAGCCCCGGACTGGCGCACATCGCTCGCCAACCCCTTGTCAGAAATCGAGTAACTTAATTTGCCGCCCTTCCGCCGTATCATAGAAATATGAAGGCCGTTTTCCTGCTGCCACTGCTGGTCTCGGCAGGGCTCCAGGCACAAATCATCGATTTTGAATCGAACGGCCTGCACTACAAAACCTTGACCAAGGGCGGCGTCACGGTCATGTTCGCCTACCTGCCTTCGCACCTCAAGGAATACTCGATCCTGCAGGTCTCCATTTCAAATGGGTCGCCTATCCCTTGGGTCGTCAAACCCGAGGATTTCAGCTATCGGCGCCAGGACGGCGCCACCACCCAAGCCCCTCCGGCTCTTACCATCGTCAATACTTTGCTCGGCAGGGCCAGCCGGCACGACGTCATCAAGCTCGTCACTACCTATGAGCAAGGCATCTACGGCAACATCAACATGCAAACCAGCAACGGGTACGAGTCCCGCCGCCAGAGCGCGCTTGCCGATGGAGTCTCCACAAGGATCAAAGCGGGTGCGGCCGCTTCAGCCATTGCCCTGGTTGCCACCAAGCTCCTCTCCGGCCAATCCACCGACGGAGCCGTATTCTTGCCCAACAACGGAAGACCCTTAGGCGCTGGCACTCTGGTCGCCCACCTGGGCGGCGAAACGTTCGAGTTCCCTACCGAAGGCGAGCCCCTTCCTTCCAAATAGCGCGCCGCCGGCCCTGCCCATCTGGCTGACCGGCTTTCCCTGCGCGCGCGCACGCACGCCGCAGCGTTTGCGGTGTGTGCCCCTGGAGAGAGCAGCCGGCCCATGCTTTCACGCTATGCTGAGTGCATGTTGGGTATCGATCCTCGCGCCGCCCGGGCCGCGTGGACCGTCTTTCTTCTCGCGCTCCTAATAGCCGCTGCCTATGCCATTCGCGAAATCCTGGCCGTCTTTGTGATAGCCCTTCTGTTCGGTTACTTGCTGAGTCCCTTGGTCGGCTTAGTCGAGCGGTTCACCCCACGCCGTGTTTCTTTCACTTTTGCGCTAGCGATTGTTTACTTGATTTTGATCGGAATCATTATTGGAGTGGGCCTCACCATCGGCGCCCGGCTGGGCGACGAGGCCAACAGCCTGGCGAACCAGCTCCCCGCGTTATTGAAAAACGGCCACGCGCTCGACCAGATCCCTGTCCCCTCGTGGCTCCAACCCGTCCGCGCCCGGATCGATCAAACCATACAACACGAACTCAACAGCGGAGGGACCAACGTCCTTCCCTACGTCAAAAGCCTGGGCGGCCATCTTATCTCCGGCGCGAAATACATCGTTTATATCGTCCTTGTTCCGATCCTCGCTTTCTTCTTCCTCAAGGACGGCCGCGGCATGCAGGAAGATATCGTCAACAGCCTGGTCGATGAGCCGCGGAAGCCGGTGGTGCGATCCATCCTCGAAGACATCGACGTGCTCCTCGGCGAATATATCCGCGCCCTCGTCCTGCTTTCCATCTCCGGCTTCATCGCCACTTCAATGTTTCTTGGTATCACCGGAGCCCCGTATGCCGTGCTGCTTTCCGTCTTTAGCGCGCTCGGAGAATTTCTGCCCGTCGTCGGCCCCGCCGGCGCGGGCATCCTCGTCCTTGTCATCTCCGCCCTCGCTGGTTACGCGCACCCGCTCTGGTACCTCGTCTTCTGGATCGCGTTTCGGATGTTCCAGGACTATATGCTTTCGCCCTACGTCATGGGACGCGGCGTCAAGCTGAATCCGATGCTGGTCCTGTTCGGCGTCTTCGCGGGCGATCAGATCGCCGGCGTCGTCGGCATGTTTCTGTCGGTACCTGTGCTCGCCACGTTGCGTGTCGTCTTTGTCCGGCTCCGCCGCGCCCGCGCTAGGGATCTCGTTGGCGTCCAGCCGCCCGTATGAAACGCCTCTTGTACGCGTACGCTGCCGCCCTCCCGCTATTCGCCCACATGGTCAGCATGAGTTCGGGTGAACTACAGGTCCAAGGCGATCGCGCCCACTACGAACTCCGCATCCCGATGTACGAAGTCGCCCACGTCCGCCAGCCCGAACACACCTTGCTCGAACAGGTGCGGTTCAAGGACGCCGGCGTTTGGGCAACTCCACTGAATCCCTCCTGCGGCCAACAGCAGGAGACCTACGTCTGCACAGCCGATTATCGTTTTCCTGGCCCGGTCGATGTGCTCCAGGCCGAGTGCACGTTGGCGAAAGTCACTGTCCCGAATCACGTTCACCTGCTGCACGCGTATCGCGGGGACAAGAGCGACCAGGCCGTGTTCGACCTTTCTTTCACGACGGCGGAGATCCGTTTCCGGTCGCCGACACCGTTTGAAACGCTCGCGCGCGAATCGAGCGCCGGCTTTATGCGCGCCGCGGCAGGCCTGGCGCCGCTGCTTTTTCTCGCCAGCCTGGTTTTGGCCGCGCGGCGCCCCCGCGAACTGATCGTTCTCACCCTGTCGTTTCTCGCCGCCGAAGCTCTGTCCAGCGTCCTCGTCCCACGCTTCTCGATCTCCTTTTCGCCGCGCTTCATCGAAGCGGCCGCCGCGCTCACGGTCGCATATCTTGCCTTCGAAATTGTTCTGTTACCCGGCTCGCGCCACCGCTGGATCGTGGTTGCCGTTCTCGGCCTTTTCCACGGCGCCTATTTTTCCACGTTCCTCGCACAGAGCAACTACCGCGCCCCCGTGTTTTTTTCAGGCGTCGCGTTAGCCGAGTTACTCCTGATCGGCCTGTTCGCTCTCGCTGCTGCCGGACTCGCGCACTTCTCCATTCTGCGCCGCGCCGTTCCCCTCGCCGCATCGTTATTGCTGGTGACAGGCATTGTCTGGTTCTTCCTCCGTCTACGCGCATGACCCCGTCTCAACCGTCCGATTCGCAACGTCATATCACCATATGAGAAGCTTCGACAGTCTCACCGAGCGCGAGATTTTGGCTCTCGCGATCTCCCTGGAAGAGGAAGACGAGCGTGTCTACGCCGAGTACGCCGAAGGCTTGCGCGACAACTTCCCCGCCTCGGCCGCCGTCTTCGACGGCATGCGCCAGGAGGAATCCGGCCACCGCCGCCGCTTGATCGATCTTTTCCACAGCAAGTTCGGCGATCATATCCCATTAATCCGCCGCCAGGACGTGCGCGGCTTCGTGCATCGTAGGCCCGTCTGGCTGATGCAGCCGCTCGGCCTCGATACTGTCAGGGATCAGGCCGCCGCCATGGAGGTGGAAAGCCGCCGTTTTTATGAAAAGGCTGCCGGGCGCGCCCAGGACACCGGTGTCCGCCAGCTGCTCGACGATCTGGCCCAGGAAGAGCGCCATCACGAAAATCGCGCCGAGGAGCTCGAAAAAAAGGAGCTTCAGCCCGACATCAAGCGCCGCGAAGACGAATCCAACCGGCGCCTGTTTGTCCTGCAAGTCGTGCAGCCCGGCTTGGCCGGTTTGATGGACGGATCCGTCTCGACACTCGCCCCCGTCTTCGCCGCCGCTCTCGCCACGCATAGCAGTTGGGACGCCTTTCGCGTCGGACTGGCGGCCTCGGTCGGTGCGGGAATCAGCATGGGTTTTGCCGAAGCCCTCTCTGACGACGGTAGCCTCACCGGCCGAGGGCACCCCTGGGCCCGCGGGCTTGTTTGCGGACTCATGACAGCCCTCGGCGGCATCGGCCACACCCTGCCGTTTTTGTTAACAGACTTCCGCGCGGCCATGACCGCCGCCATTGCCGTGGTCTTAGTCGAACTCGCCGCCATCTCCTGGATCCGGCACCGTTACATGGAAACCCCGCCGCTCTCCGCCGCGGTCCAAGTCGGCATCGGCGGCGCCTTGGTTTTCCTCACCGGCATCTTCATCGACAGCTCGTAGCATGGGTACATTCCCAGGTGCCGCTGCGCAGCCAACGCGTGTGGAGCGCCAGCCGTCCTCATTCTTCCCGTCTCAACCACATCTCCATCGGCTGGGGTTCGCGCATGAGAAACTAGAAAAAGGCCTGGTCGGACGGGTGGTCGCCCGTGCCGCGGCAAAACCGCGGTTCGGGAGGAAAGTCCGGTCTCCATAGGGCAGCATGCCGGCTAACGGCCGGGGGGACTCGCTCAAGCGCGTTTCACGGAAAGTGCCACAGAAAATATACCGCCGTCGATCGTTTCAACGCGGTTTGCGGTAAGGGTGAAATGGTGCGGTAAGAGCGCACCGCGGACGGAGTAATTCGTCCGGCACGGCAAACCCCATGCGGAGCAAGACCAAATAGGAGAGGAGGAGCGGCCCGCTCCGTTCGACTCTCGGGTAGGTTGCACGAGCCTGCCAGTAATGGCTGGCCCAGAGGAATGACCGCCGCCCGCAAGGGTACAGAAACCGGCTTATAGTCCGGCCAGGCCTGCAATCCTAAGTCCTTGCCGCCGTCCCCGCTCAGCTCCCATCCGGATATCCTCCGCGGTGCAGAATCAGCGGATAATGCGGCAGCGTTGTAGGCTTGCGCACGGAAGCGCGCCACCCGTCCGGATATGGCTCCAACCCTCGAAACAAAGGCGATCCCTCCGAAGTGCCATCTCCCGTTATGGGCTCTAAAGCTGCCCGAAGCTCACGCACCGCTTGCGCACCGAACCGCTCAACCCATCGCGCTTCGATGCGACCCACAAATCTCTCGTACGCACTCTTTGCAATCAGACCCTTTTGCGTCAGGTTAACCCTTCTCGATCGATGGGCAGCATCCGTAGCAACAGCCACCAATCCCTTCTTCCCTGAGAACCCCAGCGCCATGCTGACTCCTTCCTTCGAAATCCCCGCTACAGCCGGCAGATCCTGCACTCGACCACCGTTTTTGTCAAGCACTCGCAGCACGTTCGCGCAGATCGCCAGCGATAAGGGCGAGTCGCGCTCGAAATCCATCGTAAACGCAAGCAGTACACGCGACAGAAGCGTACACAACGGCAGACTCACGGCGGAGTTATTCGCGCGCGCACCCGGCTCGCAGCGCTCAAAGCGGGAAGACTTCGCACGCAACCCGTAGCCCAGGATCGGAAGACAGTCAGGCAGTTCAAGTTCGATTTGGCAAGCGATCGCCCCTAGCGACCGGCGAAGTTCATCCACCTCTCCGCTTCCAAATCGGTCCCGCCATCGCTGCTCCATCTCTGCGGACAACGGCCCCCACACAGCCCGGGCTTTCATACCGCCGCGCTTGGCGCGAACCAACCAGGCGGAGCGCGGTGGCTTTGGCCGCTTGTCGGCTGGATCCGGTTCCACCGCGATGTATCCCCATCTCTGCATGCCCGACAAGTTCGTAGGTGTCCGGGCGCGGCGCTCCAGTTCGCGTACGGAAATTCCTTTCTCATCCACGAACTGCATGCAATTCAGCCACATCGCCAGCGAGACTAGCCATGGACCGCGCAGATCTGCTCCCCTCGAATGCCGCGTGGTGCGGTGCGTCATACGATGTTCCGCTTCATTGTCGAACTCAATCGTAAACGCGACCAGCGCAAACGACAGCAACGCCGGCAACGGCAGGCGATCCATTGCCGCATCATCACACTCGCGCCTCTCGCAACGCAACCGCCGTGCGGCATTCACGTCCGCCCGCGAATTCGCAAGGCCGTCTAGAAGATCGCGCTACGAAGCCGACGCGCCGGCCAGCGACTAAGTGCTGGGCGCACTCGAACTGGCACGCGGTCGAAGCGGCAACGCGCGATGGCTCTAGAAAGCTTCCCTGGTCTTCGCTACTTGGTTTGCGGCTGCGGGCACGGCGCGAACCCCTTCGTCGCCGGCATGCGATCCCGATACTCAGGCGGCGGAGGAATCTTTTTCAGCGTGAAATCGACATCCGCAGGCATCTTCATCTCCAATAGCGGAACCGAACAGTACGGAGACGGTACAGGAGCATGCGCCCCGGTTCTTTCGGTAAACATCGGCATCCGTTTCGTGGGATCCAAAGTCGCGCGAAGCGTGCCATCCACCGCGTGCTGGACAAGCCGGTCCGGATCGACGGCATTCTGGGCCGTCTGGCCCCACCCAGCGGCCAATCCCACCCAACAACCAACGGTTGTGAGGTAAACCAACCGCGCACTCATACGCCGATTCTATCGCGTTCAGCGGCGCTGCTCGCAGCTCGCGCCCGCACCCGCTAGAATATCGTTGTGGCGCGCTTGCTTTTCGGCCCGCTATTCGCCGTCCTCTGTACTGCTCCGCTTCCCGGCCAGGATATTGCCGCCGTCTGGTTCCCCACCCACAAAGGAGATAGCTGGATCTATCAGCACGAAACCCGGAACGACATCGGCCAAGGCGCGGCGCATCCGCAAGTGCATCGCTGGAAAACCGAAGAAACCTTGTTCAGCTCCGTTGCGCTCCCGGAAGGCACGCTGATCGGTAAACGCATTCGCGTCTTCGACGGCACCCCGCCGGCTCAATACGCACCCCGAGCCGCGGACGCGTACCTTCTCCACAACGACTGCATCTACACCAACAATGTGGATTGGTTTCCTTTGCGTCATCAACTCGCGCCGGAGTTTTCGAAATTGCTCAGCGACGGCACCGTTTCGCCGGACTTCTGTTTTCCTCTCGAGGTCGGCAAAACCTGGGGCGCGCCTCATCCGGCCCAGCCACCTGCCACCGAAGCCCCCAGCACCGGAGCCAAGCAGTGGCAAGTCGCCGCCATCGAAGATCACGACCGGTCCGCACCCGGACATCGCCGTACTTTCCACATCACATCCATCTCGTCAGCTTCCCGTTCCGGCACGACCGTCGATATCTGGTTTGCTCAAGGCTTCGGAGTAGTTCGGGAGCTGCGCGTCCAGCACGGAACCTACGGCGAAGAACGCATTACGCTGCTGAGCTTCGATCCCGCGCTGCGCTAAGGCGTGGCACCCCAGTTCCGGCGCGCGACAATAAATCTATGCCCGGCCCTTGGTCCCGCATTCAACACGCGCTCGACCTCGGCGCCCGCCAGCAGGTCACCCGCCAAGGCCTGATCTTCTTCCTCATTTGCCTGTTGGTCGCACTCGCGGCCTTTGCTTCGGCAAACAACCTCTTGTTTCTAATTCTCGCGGTGCTGCTCGCCACGCTTCTGGTATCGGACTTCGTCAGCCGCCTCTCGCTCGCCGGCCTCGAAGTCGACTTCCAACTGCCCAACCACATCTGCGCCGGCCGCAAGCTCCTCGGCCGCATCTTGGTCCGCAATACCAAGAGTTGGATGCCCTCGTTTTCTATCCACCTAACTGCATCGGCCGAAAGCGGGCTCGCCACGCCTCTATATTTCTCCGTGATTCCCGGCGGCGCGCAGATCGAAGAACCAGTCGAGCTCTTCTTCGCCCGCCGCGGCTCCTACCGGCAAAACAGTTTTCGTTTCTCCACCCGTTTCCCGTTCGGCTTCGCCGAGCGCCGTATCAGTGTTCTGCTCGCCCGCGAAGTCCTGGTCTACCCTTCCATCGATCCCAAGCCCGGCTTTGAGGACTTGCTGGTCTCCTTGCAAGGAGACATCGCCTCCTTCTACCGCGGCCAAGGCCATGACTTCTACCGTATCCGCCCCTACGAAATCTCCGAAAGCGCCCGCCACGTTGATTGGAAAGCCACCGCCCACACCGGCGACCTGCAAGTGCGCGAGTTCGCCCGCGACCAGGAGCAAATGGTCGCCTTCTTCCTCGATCTCGACGTCTCGCCCACGCACGCCGCCTGGTTCGAGTCCATGGTGGATTGCTGTGCCTTCCTCGCCTGGAACGTGTCCGAGCGCGGTTCGCGCGTGCGCTTCTGCACTCAGGAAGTGGACTGGCAATTACCCGAAGAAGCCAGCGTCTACACTGTTCTGAAGTATCTCGCTGTCGTCGTGCCTCGCCGCGGCAAATACCTTGCAGCTTCTCACCAGCGCGATGTGTTCCAGATTGTGTTCAGCGCCGCTCCGGAGCGCCTGACCGAAGTAGGTTGGGAGTTGGACAGCGGAAATCTGCGCTTGCTCACACCCGAGCTTGGGTCTCCGGCTTCGCCCTAACGCTTCGCTGCCGGCCTTTGGGATTCAAAACGGATCTCGTTCAGCACTTCCGGCGCATGCGGCAGTTCTTTATCCCCTGGCGGAAAACGGTTGATGCTCAGGACATACGCCACCAGATCCGCAACCACCGTCGGGCTTAACTTTCCTGCCTCGGAATTCAGCGGCATATCGCGCCGAATGCGCGTATACAAGTCGCCCAGCTTCTGCCCATCCCAGTTCGTGAGAAACTGCCCTCCCCGGAGGGGCGGCGTTTCGGCATCCCCCTCCAGATCGTCTCCGTGGCAATCCAGGCAATGCTCGTTATACAGCGGTAGCCCGCGTTTTGCCTGCGCTTCCGTGTAAACTCCGTCCCACACGGTCCGCGTTCTCTCTTGAGCGCGCACCGCCCGGTAGCTCATGCCAAGCGCTGCCACCGCAGCAACCATAACCAGCGTGCCTCGGATATTCCGTCTCATTGAAAGATTCCTAAGTGTAGCACCGTGCATTCGCGGCAAATTCTGAGCGCCTCCACGCGCTGAGCGCCTCCACGCGCTAGTGGCGCATGCCCCGCGCGTAGCCCTACGTTAGAATCAGGACTTGCCCCATCGCGTTCGAACCGCGCTATGGCTCTTCTGGGTTGCAGCCATGGTATGGATGACCGCGGATGTTTTCCGTTGGCATCTGAACTATTTCCGAAGCCCTGGCCCGCAATTCCATCGGCTGGCCTTGTTTATTATTCCCGCTCTCGCAGCCTTTGCATGCCTTTACTCTGCAATCCGTAGATCCAGGCTCTGGAAATATGAGCCGTACCTTTTCGCGCTGATCATCGTCGCCGCCTGTCTCAGCTATGAAACGCGAGCCTTCCTGGTAATCGCGGCCACTTTCCTCGCCTCCAGCGCCGCCGGACGTTTCGCAGTCCGCCGCCTGGGAATCAAACTCAACGGCCCGCTCGAGAGCGTCACCCTCGCTTTCGGCTCGGGCGCAGGACTGCTCATCTTGTTGCTGACGATCGCCGGAATGCTCGGGCTCTTCTACGCGCCCCTCTTCGTAACGATTCTGCTCTTACCGCTGCTCCTCCTCCGATACGACACTGGGCAAACGCTGCTCGATTTCCGAACCCTCTTCGACCGCTGGCGCTCTGCTGATTCGATTCGCCACCCCTTGGCAGGCATCGCAATGGTCTTCGCGTTCCTGGCCTTGATCTGCGCCCTTATGCTCACGCTCGCGCCCAGCATCGCGTTCGATCCCGTCGCGGTCCACATCCCATCCGCACAGTTCTACACTCAAACCCACGCTCTCCGGCCAGTCACCGGCCTCGACTACTCGTATTACCCGCAAGGGTTCGAAATGCTCTGGACCTTCGCCTACGCTCTGGCAGGTCAACCGGGCGCTCAACTGATGTCGGCGCTTTTTTTTCCCTTGTTCCTCTTGATCCTGGCCTGCTTGGCACGCGCATGCGGGCTCGATCGCGGCGCCACATTCCTCGCCCTCGTCTGCGCGGCCACGTTGCCTTTTCTGCATTGGTCGGGCAGCGCCATGAAGAATGACCTCGCCCTGACATTCTTCGAACTCCTCACCTTATACTCCGCGGTGCGCTGGCTCCAGGACATGAACTTCCGCTGGATCGCCGCCGGCGCATTCTTTCTGGCGCAGTCGTTCTCCATAAAGCACGTCGCCTTATTTGCCGCAATACCGCTCACGCTGTTATTTGCCTATGCCATCTGGCGCCAGCCAAAAAGCGCCCGTGCCGCTGCCCTGGTTGTGGCGATCCTCCTCGTCTTGGCCGGATTTTGGCCTCTCCGCGCCTACCTGCTTACCGGCAATCCCGTTGCACCGTCCCACTTAAGCTCCGTCACTGGAGTCTTCCGAATCTACACGCGTCAGCCCCCCATGAGCCGTGCCCAAACCTTCTTTTACGCTCCAATGCTGGTGCTTTTTCACGGCCAGGATACGTTCGAATCCCCTTTGCCCAACCCCGCCGGCATCTTGTTCTTCGCCTTCGCCCCCCTGGCTCTATTGGGGGTTCCTGTCCGTCCCCTAACCCGCGCGCAAATTGCTTGCACCGTCTTCGCGGCCGTCTATCTTGTTTACTGGGCCGCGATCCTGGTCAAGGTCCGCTACGCCATCGCGCCCTTCGCCATACTCGCCATATTGTTCGCAGCCTGGATCAAACAGTTCTATGACTCAGGTGGCGCGGACCGGTTCCGCAAATTCTCGATCCTCGGCGTTGAAACTTACTGTCTTCTGATCGCGCTGATGGGCCTGATGATCGTCGGCAACAACGCCCCGCAGCTTGCTTATTTTGCGGGCCGTGTCGACAAACCCGGCTACCTGCGCGCGGCCATGCAGGCCTACGGTCCGGTCGACTTCGTTCGCCGCGCCGCGCCAGGGCAAACCCCAATTTTCGCCGTCGAAAATATGGCCCGCGCCTACTCGCCCGATCCATTTCATTTTCAGGGCATCTGGTGTCCCGATGACGCACCCTGCTCGGCCGCCGACGTCGTCCGGAACGCGCGCCGCAGCGGTGCCCGGTACCTTATTTTTCCAGAAAACGGCAGCGTTCCCGCAGACGCGATAGCGCAACTCGGTAGTCCGGAATGCATCTATCGCGATGCCCATTTCCGCGTTTATCATCTCACCCGCGATCCCGCCCAAACCTTGCGCTAGACTGAATCGGAGGTTTGCGACCACATGAAGCGAGTCACAGGCATCGGAGGTATATTCTTTAAAGCCAACAACCCGAAATTGATGAACGAATGGTACGGAAAACACCTCGGCTTACAGCCGGAATCCGATGGCGCCCCCGTCCTCCTTGTTTGGCGCGAACTGGACCACCCGGACCAGATCGGCAGAACCGTCTGGGCTGTCTTCGATAAAGACACGAAGTACTTCGAGCCAAGCAGCGCGCCATTCATGATCAACTATCGCGTCGACAATTTGGACCGGCTGCTCGAAAATTTGCGCGCCGAGGGAGTCCAGATCGATCCCAAGCGCGAAGACAGCGAATACGGCCGGTTCGCCTGGATCACCGATCCAGAGGGAAACCGCATCGAGCTCTGGGAGCCGCCCAAAGAATGACCGATCCCTCCGGTCGCAAGCTGACTCGCCGCCAAACCTTCCAGGGCGTGCTCGCCGCATCGGCCCTGTTCGATTGGCACGCCGCCGCGCAGCCCGCCGCCATCCCTTTCTGGAACACAGAACTGCGTCAACTCGCCCCCGGCATTTTTGCCTATGTTCAGGCCGGCGGCCCCGGCGTTCCTAGCTTGAGCGTCTCCAACGCTGGACTCATCCTGGGCGACCGGACCATGATCGCCATCGACGCGCTCGGAGCGCCGCTCCACGCCCAGGCCTTCATTGCCGCCGCCAAAAACGCAGCCCCTCAAAAATCCTTCGAGCGCCTCATCCTCACGCATCACCACCTGGATCACATCGAGGGCAACCAATACTTCCTTCCCGCCGAAATTGTCGGACACGTTTATTGCCGCCAGGCGATCCTCGAGACCAAGCTGCCCAGCGCCGTTTGGCAAAAGCGCGATGGCTGGGCCCTAGGCGGTGAGGCGCGCAAGCTGATCCCGCCGGATGTCACCTTCACGGACAAGCTCACGTATTTCTATAGCGGTCGCGTAGTCGAGCTGATCTTCAACGCTCCGGCCCATACCTGGGGTGATGCAATGATCTACCTGCCCGAGCACAAAATCTTGTTCGCAGGCGATCTGGCCTTCCATTACGTCGCGCCGTTTGCCCACAATGGCCACGTCACCAAATGGCTGCAAGCCATCGACCGCATCCTCGGCATGGATGTCGACACTATCGTGCCGGGACACGGCCCCATCGGCGGCAAGAAAGATCTCGCGCAAATGGGCCAATACCTGGCGACCTTCAAGCGGGAAGCCCGCAAGCGCTTCGACGCCGGACTGTCCCCTGGCCAAGCCGCCGCCGACATTTCACTCGGGTCCTTCGACCAATGGATCGGCGCACCCGACCGCATGGTCATGAACACCGTCCGCCTCTACCACGAGTTCGACAACACCATCGTTCCCGAAGCCGACACCGAGGGCATGCGCCTCGCCACTATCGAATACAATGCCATCCGCTCGAAAAAATAGTCGCCGCGCCGAGGGCTGAACAAAATCGCTCCACGTCCACTCCGCCAGGCCTGCGCTCAGGGCACCAACTTCTGCCAAAATGATACCCATGCGCAAACACCTGTTGACCTCGCTCGCCATCCTCGCCGCCGCCGGTATCGGCTACCGCTTCGGCCAAACCACCACGGCCCGCGCCGCCTCCGGACGCGTTTTCGAAATCCGCACCTACACCACCGAACCCGGCAAGCTCGACGCGCTGCATGCTCGCTTCCGCGATCACACCGTCGCCATCTTCAACAAGCACCACATGACCAGCGTTGCTTACTTCGCTCCTACCGACGAGCCTAAATCGCAAAACACCCTCACCTACATCCTCTCCTTCCCCAGCCGCGAAGCCGCCACCAAAGCCTGGGAAGAATTTCGCAACGATCCCGAATGGCAAAGAGTATCTAAGGAGTCCGAAGCCAATGGCAAAATCGTCAACCACGTCGATTCCGTCTTTGCCCAAGCCACCGATTATTCGCCGCTGAAGTAGCGAGGCGCAAAAACTCGTCCGTACCAGTTCACGCCTGTTGAAACACATTCGCGCTGGACGGCAAAGTGCGCGGCAGACCGCCCGTGGCCTGCTCTGCCATAATGGTCTTACCGCGCCCTTATGTCGCAGTCTGGTGCTGCCTTCACCCTGAGCGAGCTTCCGAACCTGCGCACCATCGATTGTCCGACTCAGCGCGGACTAAGGCGGTAATTGGCAACCGATACCCAGAATCCGGCCCCGGCCGAAAGCGTGGTTCGGTCCGCCGGAATTGTTTCCCTCGCAGTAGCGATGTCTCGCGTAACAGGTCTGTTGCGCGAAATCGTCATGGCCCGCCTGTTCGGCGCGGGCTTCGTTTACGACGCCTTTCTGCTCGGCTTCCGGATCCCCAACCTCACGCGCGATCTGTTCGCCGAGGGCGCGCTCTCCTCCGCCTTCGTCCCCATCTTCAGCCAGACGCTCGCCCAGCGCGGCCGCAAAGAAGCTGCCATCTTGTCCAATCTGGTCGGCACCGCGTTGATCCTCATCGTCGGCGCATTCTGCATTCTGGGCGTCATCTTCAGCCCCGCTTTGGTCAACCTGCTAGCCGAAGGATTCCACCGCGTCCCCGGAAAATTCGAGCTCGCCGTCCACATGACGCGCATCATGTTCCCCTTCCTGCTGCTGGTCGCGCTCGCCGCCCAAGCCATGGGAGTACTGAACGCGTGCAACCGCTTCGCCGTCCCCGCGCTCTCCTCCACTTTCTTCAACCTGGGCTCGGTGATTTTCGGCCTGATCGTTGGCTACACGCTCGCGCCTTGGCTGCACGTCGAACCCATAACCGGCATGGCCATCGGAGTCGTGTTCGGCGGCGCTCTGCAACTCGCCTGGCAGATACCCTCGCTCCGATCCCAGGGCTTCGCCTTCCACGCCAGCATCGACTGGAGTCATCCCGGTCTGCGCAAGATCATCGCTCTGATGGGCCCCGCCATTCTCGGTAACGCCGCCGTCCAGATCAACGTGATGGTGAACACCAACTTCGCCTCCGAAATTCCCGGCAACGGCCCCGTGAGCTGGCTCGGCTACGCGTTCCGGTTCATGCAGCTTCCGCTCGGATTGTTCGGCGTCGCGATCGCCTCCGCTACGCTGCCGTCCATCTCGCGCAGTGCTGGCGCGGGCAACTTCGAAGAGTTCCGGCGGACCCTCTCGCGCTCGCTCGGCATGGTCTTCCTGCTGACGCTGCCGTCGTCCATCGGTCTAATTGTGCTCGGAAAATCCATGATCGGAGCCATCTATCAGGGCGGAAAGTTCCACGCCTTCGATACCCAGCAGACCGCGCTCGCGCTCTCCTGCTATGCCATCGGCCTGTCCGGCTACTCCGCGCTCAAGGTCCTCAACCCAGCCTTTTACGCGCTGCATGATGCGCGCACCCCCATGATCATCAGCCTGATCTCAATCGCCGTAAATTACGTCACCGCGTCGCTGCTCCTGCGCAAAACGGATCTGGGCCACGCCGGCCTGGCGCTCACCACATCCGCCGTCGCGCTCTTCGGCGCTGTCGCCTTATTCGCGATCCTGCGCCCGCGCATCGGCGGAATCTACGGCCGCGACCTCGGCGTCAGCATCCTGAAAATCATCGCCGCCTCCGGAGTCATGGGCGCCGCCGTGTGGATGTCCAGCCATCAGATCCAGCACACACTCGGCGCCGGCCGCCTCGCCCGCCTGACTGATCTGGCCGTATCGATCCCGTTCGGTATTGTGACCTTCTACGGAACCTGCCGCCTGCTGCGCGTCGCCGAACTAGAACTCGCTACGCGTTCTATCGCCGGGCCCATTCTGCGCCGCTTACGCCCGCCCCTCAACCCTTCTTCCGCGCCTTCCAATTGAAATACCCGATCATCGTCTTCCCGTCGATGATCTTCCCGCTGTGAATCCCCTCCTCGATCTCTTTCCCCGTGAACCAGCGCGCCTCGATTTTTTCATCGTCCATGGGCTTCGCCTCGCCGGCTTTCACGTCCGTTGCCAAAAAAATCGTCATGTTCTCCGCCACATATCCAGGGCTGGGATAAAAGAACACCAGTTTTTCCCACTTCTTGGCCGTATAGCCGGTCTCCTCCTGCAACTCGCGCTTCGCCGCCTTGAGCGCCGTCTCGCCCGGATCCAGCTTCCCCGCTGGCAGCTCCCACAGATACTGCCGCGCTGGCATCCGATACTGCCGCACCAGCAGAATCCGCTTCCGGTCGTCCACCGCCATCATGACTGCCGAACCGGCATGATGCACGATCGACCGCGACATCTCGAATCCGCTCGGATCCACCGCCTTCTCCTCCGATACCGAAAACAGCTTGCACTTGTATTTTTCAACTGAAGAAATGATTTTCATGATTTTCCGATCGTTTGCACGAATTTGTCCAGTGGCAGCGCATTCAAAACGTCCCCGGCCTCCAGCCACCCCCGCCGCGCCGTGATTACGCCATAACGCATGTTCGGCGCCAGGTGCTTGGTCTGATGCGCGTCCGTCGAAATCGCGAACTTAGCGCCCAGTCCCTTCGCCGTCCTGACCAGCGCGCTTGTCAGATCCAGCCGCTCCGGGCTGCCATTGATTTCCAGATAAATCTTGCGGCGCGCCGCCTCTGCCGCCACTCGCTCGAAATCGAACGGATATGGATCCCGGTTCAGCAGCATCCGCCCGGTCGGATGGCCCAGCACCCGCACGTTGGGCGACTCGAGCGCTCGCAGCATCCGGTCCGTCATCTCGCCCGGCTCCAGGTTCATGTGGCTGTGCACGCTCGCCACCACAATGTCCAGTTCCGCCAGCGCGTCTTCGGCCAGATCCATCCCCCCATCGCGCCGGATGTCGCACTCCAGCCCCGAAAAAATCCGGATGCCCAGCCCGTTCCGGTTCAACTCCCGGACCCGCTTCGCAAAATCCACCGCGCGTTTTTCGTCCAAGCCGTTCGCCATCGCCAGCGCTTTCGAATGATCCGTGATCGCGATGTACTCGTATCCCAGCGCGCGCGCAGCTTCCGCCATCTCTTCCAGCGTCGCGCGCCCGTCGGTCTCCACCGTGTGCATGTGCAGATCGCCGCGAATGTCGCGCAGCTCGATCAGCTTCGGCAATCGTCCTTCCAGCGCCGCTTCAATCTCGCCGCAGTTTTCCCGCAGCTCCGGAGGGATCCACTCCAGCCCCAACTGCTTGTACACTTCCTCTTCCGTTTCACCCGCCACTCGTTCTTGGCTCTCCAGGCGGAACAGCCCGTACTCGTTCAGCGTCAGACCCAGCTTCAACGCGCGGCTGCGCAGCACGATGTTGTGCTCTTTGCTTCCCGTGAAATACTGCATCGCCGCGCCATAGCTTTCGTGCGCCAGCGCGCGCAGATCCACCTGCAAACCCTCCAATCCATATTGGATGCTGGCCTTGTTCGCACCCTTGCCCAGCACGTTGTGCGCCTTGGGATGACTGACGAACCGCTCCAGCGCCTCCCCCGCTCCCGGTCCGGTCACCAGCAGATCCAGATCGCCGATCGTCTCCTTCCCCCGCCGGAGACTCCCCGCCGCCTCGATTTTCTCGATTCCGCCCCCCTCCGCCAGGTAAGGAATCAATTCACCCGCTGCCTTCTGCCCGAAGCTCAGCAGAAACCGGCCCACCCGCTGCCGGTACTGCGCGATCGACTTGAGCACCTTCTCCTCGAGCTTCGCGCCCATGCGCGGTAATTCCCGCAGCTTCTCCTCTTTGCAGAGGCGTTCCAGCTCATCGATGGTCGCGATTTTGTGATGCTCGTAAACGAGTGCGATCCCCTTCGGCCCTAAGCCCTGGATTTTCAGCAGCTCCAGCAGCGTCGGCGGAAACCGCGCCAGCAGCAGGTCCCGCTTTTCGAACGATCCCCGCTTCAGGATGTCTTCAATCGCGCCCGCGATCCCCTTGCCGACGCCCGGAACCTCGGTGATCTTTCGCTCCGGATTCGTCGCTATATCCTCCAGCCTCTCCGGATAACCTTCAATCGTCGACGCCGCATTGCGGTAGCTGCGAATCCGGAAGCTGTCCTCGGCCGCGATCTCCATCAGATCCGCGGTCTCGTTCAGCACCCGGGCGATCTCACGGTTTTCCATGCTTCCCGCTCACCACCGGCGCCAGATATGGCTCCACGTGCACCAACACGTCCGCTACCCAATCCAGCTGCTCCTTCACGCGAATGCGAACCTGCGTCGCGATCTCGTGCGATTGAATCACGCTCATGTCTGGATCCACTTCCAGATGCAGATCGACGTGCCACTTCAGCCCCGTCTTGCGCGCGTAGCACTTCTCGATGCCGCGCGCTCCCGGCACTCTCAGCGCCACGGTGCGGATGCGATCCATCGCCTCGTTATCCGGCATCGTGTCCATCAACTGCAAGGTCGTGTCGCGCACTACGCGCACCCCTAAGAAGAGGACGATTACCCCCACCGCTGCTCCGCCAAAATGATCCGCCGCCGAAAACCGCTCCGGGTTGAATAGCGTCATTCCCAAACCGATCAATGCGGTCGTGCCCGACAAAACATCCACAGTGTCGTTCCACGCGTCCGCTTTTAGCGCCGAACTGTGTATTTTGCTGGCATACCGCCGCTTGGTCAGACTCATGATGCTCTTCACCACGATCGACGCGACCACCGGCCACACCGCATAGTGCGCCGGCGCATGCGGCACGTCAAAGGCATGCTCCAGCGCTTGACGCGAAATCAGCGATCCGGAAATCACCAGCATCAGCCCCACCGCCAGCCCGCTGAGCGTTTCCACCCGGCCGTGCCCGTAGGGATGGTCTGCATCCGGCGGCCTAGATGCCAACACCAAACCCAGCAGCACCAGCCCTGACGCCAATACATCCGCGGTCGACTCGAACCCGTCGGAAACGACGGCCGCCGAATGCGCACGCAGCCCAATGGTGATCTTCAGCGCCGCCAGCCCCGCGCTGGTCGCCATGCTGGCAACCGCTACCCGCCGGCTTACTTGCTCCGCATTCACCGCCGCCTCTTTTTGGCGCTTACTAGTTCGTAACTCCCGCGGACTAGCTGCTCGATCTCCTTCCAGTTCAACCTCGTGTTCGCGCGCAGCGACACCCAACCGTGCTGCCCTACATAGGGCGTCCGGTAAAAACGGTCATCTTCTAAAAAAACCGGCTGCATCTTCTTGCCGACCTTCACGCAAATCGACAAAATCCCCTGGTACGTCTCCAGCACCGTAAAAGTCTTCGTTCCGACTTGAAACGTGGGATGCCCAAACGTTGTCGTTTCACTGGTTTTCGGCAGAGTCAAACAAATTTCACGCAGCTTGATCAGAATCTTTTTCTCGTCCATCGCGAATCACTTACCAGCGTACCCAATCCACAGCCGTTTTTTCGGCTCACCTTGGCTTTCCCGCCCCGGCCGTATCCATTGACGCGTGCGCTGTCGTCTGATACCATCATCTCTATTCTGAGACAGAATCTCCATAAAGAGAGAACACAGAGCAGCCCCCATCCACCGCGCGCCTCCGCCGCGCTCGACCGCCAGATCGCCCGCCGCCTCCAGGCCTTGCGCGCTGAACGCGGCTGGACACTCGAAACTCTGGCCGCCCGCACCGGCCTGAGCCGCGCCACCCTATCGCGCATCGAGCGCGGTGAGCTCAGCCCCACCGCCACTATGCTCTGCACTCTTTGCGCCCAGTATGGCTGGTCCATCTCCCGCCTCATGGCGGAAGCCGAAGACGGCCCTCCGGCTCTCGTCCGCGCGCAAGAACAGGTGATCTGGACCGATCCTGAGACCGGTTACGTCCGCCGCATCCTCTCTCCTCCCAATCCGCATCTCAAAGGCGAATTGGTTGAAGTCTTACTCCCCGCCGGAGTCGAGGTGTCCTACGGAAGTTCACCCATGCCCGGTCTCGAGCACCATCTCTGGATGCTCGATGGCGTCGTCCAACTCGAAATTCAAGGCGCCTCCTACCGGCTCGAAAAAGGCGACTGCCTCCGGTACGTCCTGTCCGGCCCCTCGCGGTTTGCCTGCCGTGGAAAACGGCCCGCGCGATACCTGATCTCATTCGTGCATCCCTGAAAGGACTCCTTTATGGCTAGCTGTCCCGATATTCAAATCGAACGCTGGACACCCGACTCATCCCATCCAGCGGCGGACGTTGCAGGCCTCGCCGACCTTCTCAAAGCTTGCGTCGACGCCGGTGCCAGCGTCAGCTTCATTCAGCCTTTCTCGCTCACCGATGCCGGCGCGTTCTGGAACTGCAAAATACTCCGGGCTGTCCAAACCGGCCGCTGCCGCGCTCTGTTGGCCCGCAATCCGGGCCGCCAAATCGTAGGCACCGTCCAACTCGACCTCGCGACGCCGCCCAACCAGTCCCACCGCGGCGAGGTCCGTAAGCTTCTGGTCCATCCCGCCGCCCGCCGCCGCGGCATCGCGCGCGCGCTCATGCTAGCCATCGAACAAGAAGCGCGCGAAGCCAATCGCACCTTGCTCACGCTCGACACCGTCACCGGCGGATTCGCCGAGAGCCTTTATCTGTCGCTTGGCTATACCAAATCCGGAATCATCCCCGGCTTTGCGCGGCGCCCCGACTCGCTGGAGCTCGAGGCCACCACTATTCTCTATAAGCAGCTCGTTCCCCTGCCCTAATGCCGGTCCGCGCCGATACCGCCCCAGGCCTCAAGCTAAAGTACTAAGGTCCTTCCGACGAAACCAGGGTATGCCCCGAAAAGCCACGGCCCGTACTGTGGCCGTTACGCTTGCCCTCGGCACGCTCGGTCTGCTGCTGGATCTGCCGCGGATCGCGCTGCTCGCCGATGCGCGCCTGATGCTCGGCGGCGTCTTCTATCTCGCCGCTGCGATCCTCTATGGACCGCTCTACGGCGCTGCGGCCGCCTTCATCGCGGCTCTTCCGAACCTGGTGCTCTGGCATCGGCCGGAAATCGCGCTGCTCCTGGTGCTCGAAGCAGCAGCCGTCGGTTGGCTCGCCCGCCGCGGTCTCATCGCGGTGCTCGGCGATCTCATTTATTGGACCGTCCTCGGCGCGCCTCTTGCCGCGTTTATTTACATCCGCTTCCTCAACTACCCGCCTCCCACTGGCTGGGTAATGGCGATCGCCTATCCCATAGCCGGCCTCCTCAATGTCATGCTAGCCGAGCTTCTGTTGACGTCCCCATGGCTGCAGAGATACTCGGCATGGCTGTGTTTCGAAGTCAAACGCCAACCTTTGCGCGCCCACCTCACGCGCAGCTTCCTGCTCGTCACCACCGTACCCGTGATGCTCCTCACCATCCTCAACGGGCAGTCGTACGCCCAGCGGCAGCGAACCTTCGCTGCTCAGCACCTCGATGAAGCAGCCGTCACCATCCGCCAGCGCATGCATGAGTTCGTGTTAACTCACCAGCTCGCCCTTCGCATGCTCTCGCGCGCCATCGTCGACGATGGACGATTCGAACCTGCTGCACTCGACCATTGGCTGGAAGAAAACCACGCCATCTACCCCGGCTTCCAAACTCTCACCGTCTCGGACCGGCAGGCCGTCCCGATCGCTCTCAGCCCGCGTACCATGCCGGACGGAAGCCCTGCTCTGGGAGGCCTCGTAACCGGCGAGTCCAGCACACTGCGCGATCGCGAGTACTACAAAAAAACCTTGGCCACGCGCCAGTCCGTCATCTCGCGCGTTTATCTGGGCCGCGCGTCGCTTCAACCCACCGTCGCCATTACCGCGCCCCTGATCGCCGCCGGCGGCGAGTTGTCCGGCGTCTTAGTCGGATCTTTGCGCCTCTCCCACTTCGACGAATTTGGCCAAACCTATCGCAACCTGGCCGGCTCGGAGATCATGATCCTCGATCAGGATGACCGCGTCATCTATTCCAGCCAGCCGGCCAGGCATGCAGCGCTTTCCTCGCTGCGCGATTCGCGGCTCATGAAAACCGCACTCCGGCTTGGCACCGCCGGGTCCTTTTCCTTCGGTGAAGACCGCGGCCAAAACAAAACCGACTCCTATCTCGCCAGCCAGGACGTCGATCCACTGACCAATTGGCGCGTCATCGTCGTCCAGCCCCTAGCCGAGACTCACCGCTCCATTCAGCGCTACTACGCCATGGTCCTGGTCTGGCTGATCGCTGCCATCTCGCTTTCGTTCCTGTTTGCGCGTTTTACGGGCGCCAACACCACGGCGCCGCTGGAAGCTTTAGTCAAACGGCTGCGCAAATTCACCATGCAGGGCGAAGCGCTTCACCAGATTCAGCCCCCGGCCAGCGCGCCATCTGAAATCATCCAACTCATGGACGACTTCGAGCACATGAGCGCGCGTCTAAAAGAGTCCTACTCGCAACTGCGCGACGCCCTCGCCGATCGCGAGCGCCTGAATGGTGAGCTCTCCGCCTTGCTAAACGATCTCGACCTCAAGGTGCGCGAACGCACGGCCGAGCTCGCCGACGCCAAGCTGCGCGCCGAAGAGGCCAGCCGCGCCAAAAGCGAGTTCCTCGCCAATATGAGCCACGAGATCCGCACGCCGATGAACGGAGTCCTCGGTATGATGGGCCTCGTGCTCGGCACAGAACTTGCCGGCGAACAGCGCGAATACTTGAGCCTCGCCAAAGCGTCCGCGGATTCTTTGTTGACCCTGCTCAACGACATCCTGGATTTCTCCAAAATCGAGGCCGGCCGCCTCGAACTCGAGTCCATCGCCTTTTCGCTCCGCCGCTGCGTCGCCGAGGCTGTCGCCGCGCTGCAATTTCTCGCGAATGAAAAAGGATTGACGATTACCACTCGCATCGATGCTGCTGTCCCCGATCAATGGACCGGCGATCCCACTCGCCTGCGCCAGGTGCTCATCAATTTAATCAATAACGCCGTCAAATTCACACCCTCTGGCTCCGTCTCTGTCGAGGCGAGCATCGACCAGAACCTGGGCGACTCCGCCATTTTGCGATTCTCCGTCACCGATACCGGAATCGGCTTATCTCCCAGCCAGCAGCAGCTCATCTTCGAGCCCTTCCGGCAGGCCGACGGCTCCACCACGCGCAAGTACGGCGGTACCGGACTCGGCTTGGCCATCTGCTCCAGCCTCGTAAACATCATGGGCGGATCCATCTCCGTCACCAGCGCGCCCGGCGCCGGCAGCACGTTCTCATTTACCGTCCGCTGTGCAGCCGCCGGGTGCGCCCCGGGGAAGGATCCGAACACCGCCATCTGGACCCCGGCCGGAGCGCGCCGCAGCCGCGTCAATTGCCGCGTCCTGGTCGCCGAGGATAATCCCGTCAACCAGCTCCTCATGATTCGTCTGCTCGAGCAGCGCGGTTTTCAGGTGGTTATCGCGGCCAATGGCCGCGCCGCCCTCACCGCCATCCAGGAGCAGCATTTCGACCTCGTCATCATGGACGTCCAAATGCCCGAACTCGACGGCCTGGAAGCGACGCGTCTCTTGCGCGAAAATGAGCGCTCCACCGGAAAGACTCTGCCCGTGATCGCCATGACCGCTCACGCCATGCAAGGCGATCGCGAAAAATGCCTCGCTGCCGGCATGACCGCTTACGTCGCTAAACCAGTGCGGCCGGAGGAACTCTTCAGCGTGATCGAGCAGGTCTTGTCGGGATCGACTCTGGCGGTCTGAGGGGAAGCCAGGAACTTGGCTAGCGCGTCTCCTCCCGCTCGGCAACCCGGCCGGTGCGCTCCAGCCAACTCCCAGCAGTTCAAAAATAACATACCGGCGCCCTGCCCAGCGCTGTGCAACCCGCTAAACTGGTAGCCAGGCCGGACCATCGATGAGGATCTATGCCCTGCTGGCTCTGATCGCCCTCGCTCCATCCACGCAAGCGTCCGATCCCGAGCACGTCACCGCCCGCCGCCTCAATCGCGCCGAGTACAACGACACCGTTCGCGATCTCCTGGCAATCGATTTTCAACCTGCGGCCGATTTCCCCGCCGACGATTTCGGCAACGGCTTCGACAATATCGGCGACGTGCTCTCGCTGTCTCCGCTGCTGATGGAAAAATATCTCAGCGCTGCCGAAAAAATCGCCCAAGCCGCAATCCTGCCGCCCCCCATTCCTAAGCCCACCATCGTGCGGCATGGCCGCGGCGAGAATCGCGGCTCACTCAAATCGCCTGGGCTGATCGTCTCTCACCGGTTTCCCGCCGAAGCGGACTATACGTTCGTAGTCTCGGTCGGCGGCCGGCCCGATCCCCTGCGCTTGGCCTTCTCGCTCGATGGCCACGCGTTTCCCGTCGCCGATGTCGATCGCGCCGTGGATGATCGAGGCACCGTCGAGTTTCACGCCCATGTTGCCCCTGGAGAGCACAACCTCGCCGCCGAACTCATCCCAGGCGGCCCGCCTGTGCCTGACACTGAGTTTCTAAGCGGGCGCAGCAAGAAGCCGCTCCGCGACCCGAGCGTCGGATCCATCGAAATCCGCGGCCCCTACAATCCCGCTCCCCTGCCGCCCTCCCAAAGCTACCGCCGCGTGTTCACTTGCACCGATCCGGCTGGACCGAATTCTTTGACGTGCGCTCGTGTCGACCTCGCCAACCTTGCTCGCCGCGCCTACCGGCGCCCGGTTACTGATTCCGAAATCGATGCGCTGATCCATTTCGTCGATAACGCGCTCCAGCACGGCGACAGCTTCGAGCAGGGTATGCAGGTTGCGCTCACCGCGATGCTGGTATCCCCGCATTTCTTATTCCGTATCGAGCGCGCTCCGCACACCCAGTTCGAACTCGCGACGCGCCTCTCGTATTTGCTGTGGAGCAGTATGCCTGACGACGAGCTGTTCCGTCTCGCCAGCGAGCAGCGCCTCGGCGATCCAGGTGTTCTACAGGCGCAGGTTCGCCGCATGCTGGCCAACTCGAAATCCCGGGCGCTGGTTGACAACTTTGGCGCTGAATGGCTGGGCCTGCGAGCACTCGACAGCGCCAAACCCGATCCCGGCCGCTTCCCCGATTTTAACGATGCTCTGCTCCGCGATATGCGGCGTGAAACCGAGCTGTTCTTTCAGTCCATCGTTCGCGAAGATCGCAGCATTCTGGACTTCATCGATGCCCCTTATACGTTCGTGAACGCGCGGCTGGCTCAGTTCTACGGTTTTCCCGAGATCGATAGCAACCAGTTCCAACGCGTCCAACTTCCTCCGAATTCGCATCGCGGCGGCGTTATCACTCAAGCGGCCATCCTAACCGCGTCTTCGTTTCCCACTCGTACCTCGCCCGTGCTTCGAGGAAAATGGATTCTCGATAATCTGCTGAACGCGCCGCCTCCCCCGCCCCCGCCCGGCGTTCCGAATCTGGACGAGAACGCCATCGGATCGGCAGGCAGCATGCGCCAGCAGCTCGAGGCGCATCGTGCCAACCCTGTCTGCAACGGCTGCCACGCTATGATGGACCCGCTTGGATTCGGCCTGGAGAACTTCGACGCAATCGGCCGCTGGCGCACGCACGACGGTGATTTTCCGATCGATTCGACCGGCCGCCTGCCGAACGGCAAGACCTTTGACGGCCCGGACGGCTTAAAGCAGTTCTTGCTCTCCGATAAGACCGCTTTCACCAAATGTCTGGCCGAAAAGCTCATGACCTATGCTCTCGGGCGCGGCCTGGAAGACTATGACCAGCCGGCACTCCAAGCGGTCGTCGCGGACACGGCCGCCGCGAATTACAAGTTTTCCGCATTGATCGGTTCTATAGTTCTCCACGCGCTCGTGCCTGCCGCACCGGCGCAAGGGAGTAAATAAATGTTCGTCACCTCCAAGCACCTCTCTCGCCGAACACTTCTGCGCGGCTTCGGTACCGCCATCGCGCTCCCCTTCCTCGACGCGATGCGGCCCGCGCTCGCCGCTACCGCTCAATCCCCCACACGCCTGGCTTTCATCTACGTGCCCAACGGGATCATCATGAGCGACTGGACCCCGGCCGCCGAAGGCAAAAACTTCGATCTGCCTCGCATCCTCAAACCGCTTGAGCCCGTTCAGGACCGCCTGTTGGTGGTCTCCGGCCTCCGCCAGCACAACGGCTATCTCCCCGGCGATGGCCCCGGTGACCACGCCCGCGCTGCCGCAACCTTCTTAACCGGCGCGCATCCGAAGAAAACCTCGGGCGCCGACATTCACGTCGGCGTCTCCGTCGACCAAGTCGCCGCCATGCACATCGGCCAGGCCACCAAATTCCGCTCGCTCGAATTCGGCCTCGACGACGGCCGCATCACCGGCAGTTGCGACTCCGGCTATAGTTGCGCCTACAGCAACAGCATCTCCTGGCGCACGCCGTCCACGCCCATGCCGCCGGAAATCAGCCCGCGTGCCGCCTTCGAACGCCTCTTCGGTGCCGAGCCGGAAACTCCAGAAGCGCGCGCCAAGCGCCAATATTACGAAAAGAGCATTCTGGATTTCGTCCTCGAAGACACCCGGCGGCTCACAGCCGGTCTCGGCCCGGCCGACCGCCGCAAAATGGACGAGTACCTTTCGGCCGTGCGCGAAATCGAGCGTCGTATAGAGATGGCCGAAAAAGAAACCCAGCCCATCGTTCCGCCGATCGAAAAGCCCTACTCCGTCCCGGCCGCGTTCCAGGATTATGCGCGCCTGATGTTCGACATGCTGTGGATCGCATTACAAGCTGACCTCACCCGCGTTTCCAGTTTCATGATCGGACGCGAAGGCAGCGACCGGACCTATCGCGAAATCGGCATCCCCGATCCGCACCATCCACTCACCCACCACCGCGGCAATCCAGAGTGGATCGAGAAAGTGACTCAAATCAACACCCACCATGTCGAGCAACTCGCCTATTTCCTGAAGAAGCTCCAATCCATACCCGACCGCGACGGCAGCCTCCTCGACCATACGCTCGTGGTCTACGGCAGCGGTTTGAGCGACGGCAACAAACACGACCACTCCGATCTTCCGATCCTGGTCGCCGGCGGCGGCCTGGATCCAGGCCACGTCCGCTACGCGAAAGAAACGCCCATGAACAATCTGCACCTGACGCTGCTCGACCGCGCAGGCGTCACAATCGACTCCTTAGGCGACAGCCTGGGCGAGCTCGATCACTTGTCTTCCGGATCTAAAACCGCTTAACGCACAACATTTTCGTTTCGCGGTTCACATCAATCGCTGGCCGCGCGGTGAGATAATGCGGCCTATGAACCGCTGCGTTCCTTTGCTCTCAATTAGCGCGCTTCTTATAACCGGAAGCGCGTTCTCCCAGCCAAAACAGACGCCTACGCCGGCGCAGAGCGTCGCGCGTACATTCGCTTACGTCAATGGGAAAATTCTCGAAATGGCGAAGGACTGGCCCGCTGATAAATACGATTATCAACCCGGCAAAGGACTTCGCACCTTCGGCGAGGTGATCGTCCACGTCACTTCCGGAAACGTCTACGCCGCGAAGGCCGGCCGTGGAGAGAACGTCAACTGGGACGAGTTGGATCCCAAGAACTATAAGACCAAGGCGGAAGTGGTCGCGGCGCTCCAGAAATCAATCGACGACGCCAACGCGACGCTGAAGGCCACGCCCGACGACCGCTTCACCAAGACGCTAGCGCCCTGGCTCCCTGTGATCCAGCACGCTTCGGAACATTATGGCCAGTTAGTGGTTTATTACCGCAACAACGGCCTCGTGCCGCCGGAATCGCGCCCCAAGAAAAAGTAGCGCATTACGCCTACCTCCGCTCGTATCGGCCCATGTACTCGGCCAGTCCCAATACGTGCCCTTGCATCGAATAGACCGTCAGACACTCAGCAGGTGAGCTTCTACTGGGCAATTGTTCAGACGCGACAACGCGAGCGCATACCACTTTAACTGCCGGTCGTAGCGCGCGCGATTCGTTGCGACATCGGCATCGGTTTTGAAATCCACGATGTGCCATTTTCCTTCGCTTTCAAACGCCAGATCGACGACGCCTTCCAATACTCTCGATCCGTTCAGCTTGAGCATGACCGGTAACTCGCGCCGGACGTTTAGCGCGCCGCGCGCGCGGTCGAGCAACGGATGCTTAAGCGCCGCCAGCGCCGCCGCCCCGGCCTGCTCCACCTCTTCCGGTGTTGCTCCAATCAACCTCCCATGCACCTCGGCGAGATCGGCCAACGCCTTGAGATCGGCATCCAGCGGCGCATCGCGCAGAATCGTGTGGATTAGAGTTCCAAACCGAGGGCCACCCGGCCGATCGCTGGCGCGCGTGACCGATTCATGTACTACCACCGCTTCAAAACCGGCCGGCGCTTCTGCCGCCTCCGTGGCCGTGAAGATTTCGAACTGCTGGGCCTGCGCGGCCGCGCTTACTTCATTGCGCCTCGCCAGCCACGCCCGATACGTCTTCAGACTCGCCGATTCGGTTTCCGCCGAGTCCGCAGGTTTGAGAATCTCTTCCTGCCGTAACCCGAAATTTGCCGGCGCCGCGAGACTTAGCGCGTGCGGGTCCCACCACACCACCGAATGATCGCCCTGCCGGGGCGTGTGCAGCCCAGGACAAACCGACGGTTCGTCGGATGTAAACATCGGCCGGCTCACCACGGTCGAATCCCCGAACTTCGGACATCCAGGCGCGGCGCCCGCTTCACGATGCGGTCCGCGCTCGGGATAAATCGCCTTGTTCAGCGGGCTGAGCCAGCCATCCATATCTTCATCGCCGACCGCCGGAACCACCAGAAGGTCGCGCGCACGCGTGGCCGCAACGTAGGCGACCCGCACTCCTTCCGCGCGTTCGCGCAGGCGTTCTTGCGCTTCGTTCTCCCGCAGCTCCCAAGGCGCGCAGCGCAGCAGGCGCGTTGCGCATAAACCTTGCCGGGCGTCCACGAACCGGTCAGGATCGCCGGCCGCGATCCCCGCCGTCATATCGCCCAGAATCACCACCGGAAACTCCAGTCCTTTGGCTGAATGCACCGTCATGAGACGAACTCCCTCGGCGCCTTCTTCGAGCACCGGCGCTTCGGCGGACTCCGCTTTTTCTGCTTGCGCCTCGAGCTCTTCCACGAAGCCGCGGAACGAAATGCCGCCCGATAACTCGAAGCTGCGCGCCAGATCCGCCACGCGATACACGTTCGCCAGCACCTGGTGACCGGCCGGACGTAGCGCGAACCCGGCGTGCGCGCGCGTACGCTCCAGCAGCGCGTTCACGGTGCTGGCAATCGGCTGCCGGTTGCGCCTACGGTGCAGCTCGGCAAGATCGGCAAGGGCCGCTACTATGGCCTTGAAATCCTCAGAAACACTCTCGGGCAGTTTCCGCGATGGATGCAGATGGCCCACCTCGTGAGAAAACCGCAGCAGCAGTTCGTCTGGGATTGCGAACAACGAGCCTTTCAAGGTCGCAAACACCGAAAGTTCGTCGTCCGGCCACTCGATGGCATTCAGCGCCGCGCGCAGCGTTTCCACTTCCTCGCGTCCGTGGAACGACTTCGAGCCAACCAGCAAATGCGGAATCTCCCGCGCCTCAAGCGCGCGGACGTATTCGCGCGTAATGTCTTTGCCGAGATTGGTGAATCGCCGGAACAAAATGCAGATGTGCCGGTGCGATATCGCGACTAGCTTTTGTGGGTTCTCGGCATCCCGAACCTTCCAGCCGCTCTCCTTCAGCAACCATTCCACGTACGCCACGATTGCCCCGGGAAGACTCTCGTTGATCGCGCTTTTGGCAACCCGCAAATTTCCGTACGGCCGCGGCACGGGCAATGCGACTATGGACGGCTGGCCGTCGATCGGCGGCGTCTCGCCGTCCAACGGTGCATATGCTGCCTGTCCCGCTTCAGCATCGTCGCGCATTTCCGGATTGAACGCGGCGTTCACGCACTGCTGAATGGGCCGCAGCGCGCGAAAGCTGGTGGTTAAGCGCACCACGCCCACGTCCTGAGCCGCCAGGTGGTCGCGAATTTCGCGGTAGAGTACGACGTCGGCACGGCGAAACTTGTAAATCGACTGCTTCGGATCGCCAACCACGAACAGCTTTCCAGGCTTCGGCCGAGCTGACATCCACTCGGATTGTTCCGGATCGCCGCAAGCCAGCAGCAGCAGGATCTCGGCCTGCAGCGGGTCGGTATCCTGAAACTCGTCGACAAAAATATGCGAAAAACGTTCTTGAAGCTGGCGCCGAACATCTACATTGCTACGAACCAAATCGCGCGCCAAAATTAGCAGGTCGACGAAATCTAGTTTTCCGGCGCGGCGTTTTAGCGAATCATAGCGCTCTACCAAATCCCACATTTCCGCTCGCAGCGTGCTGGCCAGGTCGGCATCCGCGGCGATTTGAAATTCCTCCAGGTTCGCCAGCAGTTGCTCGCGCGCCGCGACCACTTGTTCTCTGGGCACTCCTTCCGCAAACAAACCGGAGCCTCGCTGCCGGTTTTGCTTTAGGTCGCGCAGCAGCTTGATGAGCAGGCTTTCCAGCGTGTCGTAATCGCGCGCGCGCGTCGCCGCTTCCGCTCGCTCGATCCAGGTCACCAGCGCTTGCGCCGGACGAAGGGTTCGCGCCAGATTATCGCCAGGCCGCGAGCAGCGCGAAGCAGCTTCCCCGATAAGCTTCACCTGATCGACCAGGGCATCCACCTTGCCTTTTCGATCGAAGATGACGCGGCGCCACGGCGCGGGGTGATCGCGCCATTCGATCAACTTTCGTCCGGCGAACTGAAGCTGCTCGATAGGGGGCGTGTTCTCCCAGGAATCGCGCCAGGCCAAGCGCAGTAACGCGCGCCGCAGTCCCGGAGCGCCGTGCCCCAGCTTGTCCTGAAACCAGGCCCGAAACGCGCGCTCGTAAATCCGTCCCGCCTGCTGGTCCGACAGCTCTTCGAAGGCCGGATCCACCACCGCCTCCACGGGCCGCTCGCGCAGAATCTGCGCGCAGAATGAATGGATGGTGCCGATCGCGGCTTCCTCCAAATGCTGCAGCGCGTGTTCGAGAGCGGCGCGCTCGCCGGCATTCTGCGTGCGCTGCCGCGCCAGGTCCAGCTCTTGGCGAAGCCGCAGCTTTAACTCGCCCGCCGCTTTATTGGTGAAAGTCACCGCAACAACACGGTCGATCGTGGTGGCGGCGCTGGCGAGCACCGCTACAATTCGCGCCACCAGCTCCGTGGTTTTACCGGTGCCGGCCGAAGCCTCCACCAGCAAGCTTTCGTTCAGCGAAGTGCGGATGCGCTCGCGGGCGGCCTGGTCTCCCAGGCGGAGCTCAACGGACGGAGTCATGGTGCGCCGCGAACCTCCATCAGCGGGTCCAGCCGGTCGCGCTGTTTACGCTTCACGCGCGTTTCTTCATAGGGGCCGCATACCGGCCGGTAATCGCAGTGGACGCACGCGCCGTTCTGCGGCGCAGCGGGGAAGAAGCCGCTCTCAATCGAGCTCTCGATGGCCGCAAGCACACGCTCCAAACGCTGGCGTGCGTCGGGAATAAGCGGAACGGTGACCTGCGAGAAATCGCCGCGCTGCGTGCAGAAGTATAGATTCCCAGATTCCACCGGGAGGCCGAGCAACTGTTCGGCCGCGAGCGCATATAGCAGAGGCTGCAAAACCGCCCCGCCGCCCACGTATTGCGGCCGCGCTTGCGGCGCTTTCCCGGTCTTGTGATCCGTCACGCGCAACACGTCGCGTGCGGCATGCTGTTCCACCAGATCGATAGAGCCGCGCAATCGGACTCCATTCAAAATCGTGGCCTCTTGCGGCGAGCTGGCTGGGTCGTGATTCTTATCCGTCGGCAGGCCAAACGCGAACTCGAAGTGCGCCGGAAGCCACTCCGAGCACGCGCCTGCCACCTGCTGAATCCAGCCGCGCACGTCCGTACGGACTTCCTCGACTTCGCTCTTCCACACGCGCGGGATCGCGGGCGCCACATCATCCTCGTACTCGGCGGCCACGCGGTCGAGCACCTTGTCGGCCAAGTCCAACGTTTTTTCCAAACGCTCGCTCGTGATTGGCAGGCGCCCTGTGCGCTTCAATTCTCGAAACAGCTCGAATTGCACCGAGTGAAACAGCGCGCCGCGCGTGAGCGGGTCCATTTGCTCCAGCGGAACAGCCGCTTCGCGCGGGCGAAACTGAAAAATCGCGTGCAAGAGAAAGCGGTAGGGGCAGGCCGCGTATTGCTGCAAGGAAGAAGGCGAATAACTGCGCGCGTTGAACCGGTGGCGCTCCAGAACCGCTCGTCCGGCCGGATCTGGATCCACCAGGCCATCCGCTGCGCACCAGCGGGTACGCCAGCGCCGGCTGCGAGTGCGGAGCGAACGGGCCAGCGCGTCACTAATTTCGACCAAGTACCGCGCGCTGCCGGCCGCGCGCTGGCGGGGCAGCTTCGCGGCCGCCTGTAACGCCGCCAAATCGTATTCGGCATCATCGATGGCGATCTGCGGATTGTCGGGCGCGGGCCAGTCCAGCCGCGACGGTGCGCTCCTCGATGCGCGCTTTTCGAACTCGCGCAGCGAGGGCAGCCGCCCTTCGGCCGCGCGAATCACTTCCAGCGCGTAAAACGACGGAACGCGCGGGCGCGCTTGTCCAACATCCATGCGCGGATAAGAAACCACCAGGCATTTTTTCGCAGCCGCCGCCCCCCGGCGCAGCAGCATGCGTTCACGCGCGACGCGCTGATCTTGAGTATCGAGCGACGCCGCCAGCCGCGCGCGAAGCGGATCGGCCAGCAGCGGATCCTCCAAAGCCCGTCGGGGAAACAGCCCTTCCGCCAATCCGGGAACGAACACCACCTCGAAACTGCGTCCGCCCGCTTCATCAATCGAGCCGGCGAAGACATGCCCGTAGCGCCTTTTCGGCGGTTCGGTGCGCAGCGTTCCCAGCTTTTCGCATAACACGTCGTGCACTTCGTCGAGGGAAACCGGCCCGACCTCGCTCATTGGCGCAAGCTCGCTCAAAACCGAAAGCACCGGCTCGGGGCGCCGCAGCGAGGCGCGGGCCAGATCGTCCAGTGCTTCCAGCCATTCGCCCCACGTCGCGGATTTAGGAAGTGAATCCAGCGTATCGATCAGCGGCAACGCGAAGTTCTGCAGCCGCGTGAGCTGCTCCAGCCGCCGCTCGATGTGCGGGCGGTGCGATTCGTCTTCTTTGTCGAGATCGCGAAGTTGCGCCTGCATTTCAGCACGCAGCCCGCGCAGGCGGCGCGCCCAGCGGTCGTGTCCGCCGATTACGGCCGCGTCGACCAGCAGCTTCTCCCACCCGATCGGAATCGAGAGCGTGACCGGCTCCGGCGGTTCCTGTTCACCGGGTATTTCTTGGCCGGGCTGCGGAGCCGGAAAATTCGCCAGAACGTCGTCATCCGGGGGGGCCCATATCGGGTCGTGCTTTTTGGGCGCGCCCGATTCGTCCAGCGGCGGCACCTGACCGAGCGAAAGGTATTCGGCAAAACGCGAGGCCGAGCAGCCGTCGGCGGCGCAAGCGAGCAGCGCCAAGAGCGCTCGCCCGGATGGCTCCGGACGAACCGAGCCGCGGCTGAAGTACGCCGGAATCGAAGCGCGGCGCAATGCGTCTTCAAGCAGCGGCTGGTACTGCTCGACATTTCGCAACAGGATAGCAACGCGATCGAACGGAGTGCCGTCTTGTGCGAGCGCGCGTATGCGCCGCGCGATCTCGACGCACTCCAGGCTTTCGCCCGGCGCCGAAAATAGCAGCTCCGGATCGGGCTGCGCGGACGGCGGTTGCTCGGGCGAAAACATCCAGGTCCGCAGGCGGTCCAGCGTTGCCGTCGCGGGAGGATCGAGCTGCTCGGCTGCCGTTTCCAGAATCGATTCCAGCGACTGCACGACCGGGTTTTCGCCGCCGATCGCCGTGCCGAGGACCGCTGGCGATTTTGACACCAAAGCGGCCAGAAGCTGCCGGTGGCTGAGCGAATCCACTGCAATATCCAGCAACACGAGAGGCAGATTGACAAAACGATGCGCGGAACCGGTGGCTTGTTCCGCGGCGGAGCGGAGCAAGTCGGAGAGATCCGCGAGTCCTCGATCCGCCAGTTCACGTTCGTAAAGAGCTAGCAGTTGCGCGAGGTCTGCGCCGGGGGCGCCCGCGGAAGCAAGATCCTCCGCTGTGACGTAATTCAGCCGGAGCTCAGCGATTGTTCTGGCTGCGGCGCGGGCGAAGCCGGGCGTCAGCGCAACCGGGGCAAAATACGCGAGCCGGCCCGCCCGCTGCGCTGAGTGGACCACGCGAGCGACAAGGGCTTCGATGCCCAGCCGGCTGATCGGCGCGAGCGAAGCCCGGCCTAGCGCAGGCGCTGCGAGCTGCGCCGCGAGCTGCGTCAGAGTGAGCGCGTGAACGCCCTGGCAGCCATCCTCAAAGGCAGTGAGCGCGAGTTCAGTGGCAGCCGCGCGTGTCGGGCCCAACACGACGATTTCGGAATGTCCAGCGTAGGTGCGTAAAAATGCGGCGGCGTGCTCGAGCAGCAAGCCCGTCGAACACGAAACCAACAGCGAGCGGAGGGCCACACATCATTATAATTCCTAGAGCTTCAATTCCCACGTTTCGGCGATTAAAGAAACCCCGAACGATTTGTGGCGCTCCTGCCGAACTCGCGCAAAACCGTGCTTGGCATAAATATGTCGAGCGGCATGAAGGATGGACTGCGTCCACAAAGTAATCTTGCGATAACCCGCTTGGCGGGCAAAGCGGATGCACTCCTCGACCAAGCGGTTGCCGATCCCGAGCCCGCGCGCGGCCGGCTCAACCAAAAATAACCGAAGCTGGCCGATGCCGGCCGATTTACGCACCAGAAAGATGGACCCAACAGGAACACTGTCTTGGTCGGCGATCCAACAGCGGTCGCGTTTTGGATCGAAGCGCTGGATGAACCGGGCGGCGATTTCGGCCACCTCCGCTTCGAAGCGCTGGTCCCATCCATACTCCTGCGAATAGAGCACTCCGTGGCGGTGAATCACCCAACCCATGTCGCCGGGCTGATGGGTACGGATCAAACAGGTCGAGGCGGCGCCGGTTTCCGAGGCGCCGACAAGCCGCTCGATGGTGCCCATGGATTCGATCAGCGCCTTGCGTTGCGCGGCGTTTAGTTTGGCTAGCATCGCGCGCACCTCGGCCTCCGCGGCACGATCCAACGGCAGGAACGCTGCGCGTCCCCGGCGTGTCAGAGCCAGGCGGCTGCTGCGGCCATCGCGGGTCTCACGTTTACGCGAGATCAGCCGGCCTTTTTCGAATTTCTGGAGAATGCGGCTCAAGTAACCGGGATCGAGATCGATATCCCGCGCGACCGCGCCGGCGGTTGCGGCCGGGCGGTGTGCGAGTTCGTAAAGAACCCGAACCTCAGTCAACGAAAACGGACTATCGAGGTAGCCCTGGCGGAGCATCCCGATCTGCTGGGTGTAGAAGCGATTGAAACGCCGCACCGCCTCGGTATCGGACATGTTGCCATTGTCAACAGAATTAGTTGACTAAGTCAAGCAAGCCAAGCGACCATGGCCAACTTCTGCGACGCGGCAGCGGCGTAAAAGCCGGCCAATTTGCGATGCTCCTCCAGCAGCCAATTCAGGGCGGACGGCTCCCAACCGAACGGATAAATCTGGAGTTGCGACATTCGCGCCGGATCGAAACGCGCCGCCATCTCGTTTTCCAGATCGGCGCGGCTCAGTTCCTGGCTGATCTCGGCCACACGCCCGGCATCGAAGTACCGCGCAGGGCCGTAGCCGGTGATGTCTTCACCGATCTCGGTTCCGCCGAGCACGGCTTGGCTTAAGAGGGTCCTGCCCGGTTCAGTTTCGCCCGATAGCAGGTAGTGAATGCCGTGCCAAGCCTTGTCGATGCTGAGGAACGCACCACGTCCTTCGACGGGCTCGCTCTGCTGGCTGGCAGCCCGCATGGCGAACACACGCGCAAGCAGGTCCGCGCCACCCTCGCCACGGCGCAGCGCCTCGGCTGAAACCCCAAGCCGGGCGGCCAACTGCTGCTGAACGGCAGGGTCGTAGCGCTGCATCACAGCGGCCAACGCCTGGGGCAGGCGTTGCTGCACGGCGGGAGAGACTTGCTTCGGAAGCGGCGAAGCTGCCGGCGGCTGCAGCAGTTGCTCGATCAGGTCAGGATCAGCCTTCAGCCGAGCCAGCAGTGCCGGGCTTACTTGGACGAACTCACCCATCATAGACATGCTTATTAGATCGGCTATTTTCGCCCGCGATGTAGTCATTCGTGCCGGAGCGCGGTCATGGGATCGAGCCGGGCAGCTTGACGCGAGGGGAGCCAGGCGGCAGCGGCGGCGATAAGGACGAGGCCTAAGAGTGCGACTGCGAGTGTTAAGGTATCGTGGCTGCTGACCTGAAACAGCAGGGTACGGAGAGCACGCGCGGCCAACTGCACGCCCAGGATGCCGGCGGCGGCTCCGGCGGCGGTCCAGAGCGCCGCGCGCGAGAGAACCAGGCGCGCGATGTCGTCCGGAGTCGCGCCTAGCGCCATCCGGACGCCGATTTCCTGAGTGCGCTGGCCAACCAGAAACGCCATAACTCCGTATAATCCGATGGCCGCCAGCAGCGCGCCCATGCCCGCGAACAAGGCCAGCAGCGTGGCATTAAAGCGAGGACGTTGAGCGAGTTTCGAGACGCGCCGCTCCATGGTGACGATGGCCGCGGGGAGATCCGGGTCGAGTTCATGCAGGTCGCGCGTGATCCAGTCCGCTATTACCTTAGGATTCGATGTGGCACGCAGAACGAGCTTGGCGGAGCGCCAGCCCTCGGGGGGAGCCTGGTTGCGGCGGAAGGTGCCTTCGACGGTGTGTTTTCGCAGGACATAATATTCGGGCTCAGGGGCATCAGCAGGGCCGGAATTCTTGACATCGCGGGCGACGCCGACCACGGTGTGCGGAAATTCCATGACGAGGTGTTTTCCGATTGGGTCTTCAAGCGGGAAGAGCTTGCGCGCCAAGGATTCGCTGAGAATCACGCGCTCGTCGCCGGGACGGCGGTCATCTTCCGTGAAGGCGCGCCCGCGAACGATCGGGATACCGAGGGCGGCAAAGTAATCCGGCGTGACGAAGCGCCAAGCGACCATGCCGCCGGTGGATTCAGTGAAGGGCGGACGGCCTTCGACGTGAATCGCGGCGAACGGCCGGCCGCGCATTCCGCCGGAGGGCGGCAGCGAATCGCTGATCCCGGCGGCGCTGACGCCGGGAATCGCATGCAGGCGGCTTTCGAGCTGTTCGAAAAACTGGAACTGACGGTTTATATCGGCGTAGCGCTGGCGGCCGAGCGTAAAGTCGGCCGTGATGACGTGCTCTGTGTCGAGGCCGAGCGGCACCGCCTCCAATTTCCAGAGGCTGCGCAGGAGCATACCCGCGCTGGCGAGCAGGACCAAGCTGACGGCGATCTGAACGGCGACCAGCGATTCGCGAAAAAATGTACGGCGTGCGCCCGCGGCACGAGCGCCGGTGAGGAACTCCCGGTTGGGATTTTGGAGCGCGGGCGCGAAGCCGAATAACAATCCGGAGGCGATAGACGCGGCCAAGGCGAACAGCAGAACGCGTCCGTCAATTGATGCTTCTTCAAGATGAGGCAAGCCGGCCGGGGCGATTCCGATGAAAAGCCGAAGCAAGGCCCAAGCCAAAGCGCAACCAGCGGCTCCGCCGGCGAGTGAGAGGAGCATGGATTCGGCCAGCGCGTGGCGGCCTAGACGGGCACGGCTCGCTCCCAACGCGAGGCGGACCGCGAGTTCATTGCGGCGCTTGGCGGAGCGGGCGAGCACGAGATTGGCGACGTTGGCGCAAGCGATGAGCAGGACAGCGATCACCGAGCCGAACAAGACCCAGGAAGCGGTGCGGGCACCGCGCACCTGGCGGTCGCGGAGGGAGGAGACGCGAAGCGAGATCTCCTTGCGGTAAGGCGCAGGAACGGTGAGGAGCGCTCGCTGGAAGAGTGGTTCCAGCGCAGCATGGGCCTGGGAGATGGTAACGCCCGGCTTTAATTTGGCAAACACGCGAAGCACGCGCGTGTTTGTAGGCGCGACATCGCCGAGTCTTTGGGGCATCAGGATGTCGGCAGCAGTCAGGGTGGGAAGTTCGAAGGATGCCGGAAGGACTCCTATGATCGTGACGGGCTGGCCGTCGATGGAAACGACCGTGCCCGGCAGCTTCGGATCGGCGGAAAAACGGTCGCGCCAAAGCGCGTAGGTGATGAGGGCAACCCTGGGAGCATTGGGCAGGTCTTCGGCGGCGGTGAAGTTTCTACCGAGGAACGGTGCAAGTCCCAAAGAATGAAGAAAATTTCCCTCCACTTGCGCGCACCCCAAGCGCAGCGGTTTGTCGGCCGAAAGGTCACAACCAGCCACGCCCGCTGAAAAGGAAGTGATCGACTCGAAGGGCGTTTGATAGCGGCGGAAATCGGCATAGTTGCCGGCCATTAGAAATTCGTTGCTATCGAGCGGGGTCAGCATGCCGAGAGAGACCAGGCGATTTTCGTCAGGGTAAGGCAGGCTGCGGAAAATGATGCGGTCGACGACGCTGAAGACGGCGGTGGTAGAGCCGATGCCCAAGGCGACAGCGAGAATTGCCGGGACTGCGAACATCGGGTTTCTGCGGAGAGCGCGGAGAGCGTAGCGCGCGTCTTGAACCAGAGTCTCGAGAAAAACGGCGAGGGGCATGCTGGGTCGGATCGAGATTCAGTATACCTGGAGGCGGCGTGCTATCCTGACCCGGCGTTTAATGTTATTTGGGTCACAGGTGCCGAAATATCGGCACCGTTTTGACGCATCCTGCGTTTTTTCCCGGAGCGTTGGGCAAATTTTAATTAACTTTTATACATGTGCCCGGCGGCGGCCGTGTGGTCGGTATCGGCGATTCGAGTGATGCTGAGCGCACGCTCCCCTTCATAGGTGCGGCCACGCTCGATTCGAAACCCGGGGACACCGGGCAAAGCTTGCGAGAGACCTTTTGGCGTTGTGGGGAGCGCTGCGTGGGGAGCGACGGCCCTGAGCCGGTTCAAGAGCTCGGTGGCGTCGCCGGTCCAGTTTCCGTTGGGCGGCAGCAGAGTATGAAGGGCATCGCGAAGAGGATCGGAGCCGAGCCAAGCAGTGGCCGGATCGCTGAGAGCGTCGATGGCGATTTGCTCGGTGAGGCCGAGGGCGGGGGCAGCGGCGGCGCTCCACATAGCGGCATCGGGAAAACGAGCGACATTGGGAACTTCGACTTCGCGGATACGCCGGAGCGCCGTTGCGGCAGCTTGCGCGAGCTGGGCCAGGAGTGAAGGATGCAGAGCTTGAAAATCGGACCAGATGGCGGACTCGGGCCGCATGCGTTGGATGGGAAGACGCCGAACGGTTACAGTGCGATTGGAGAGAGCGCGCGGAGGCGTCCAGCCGGGATTGGACTCATCGTATGGAACGATCAGAATCATCGGGCGCGCGATTTGAAATTCGAGAGCATCGCGGGAATCGGCCTGGCGGAGGCGCAACGCAGCGCCTTGCGAAAGGGCGCACAGGGCGTCGCTCATCTTGAGCGGGACGCGATGGATATCGTCGAAGGCGAGAATCCAATGTTCATAAGCCAGGCGCAGCATTTCGCGATCCTCGTCGGGCAGGCGGCGAGTGAGAGCGGGTGAGGGGTCGAGTAAAAAATGAAGGGCGCGCGCGAGCAGGGTTTTACCGCTGCAGGGCCGCCCTTCCAGCACAAGGATCGGATAAGGGCCTTTCGGCCGAAGTGCGTTTACGAGCCAGGCAGAGATGGCGGCGCAGTCGAGGGCGCTGAGCGAGAACAGTTCCGCGAAACGGTCCAGAGCGCCCATGGCCGGGGCGGAGCCGTCAGCCGGCGGCAAAGTGGGCGCCGGAAGGGGGAGAGTGGTGAGAGATTGCCTGCAGGGGTGGTCGAAGTTCTCGCGAACGCGCCAGCCATGAGCGTCGATTTCGAGTACGTGACCTTGAGCGTTGGCCAGGTCAAGAATAATTTTAGAAGGCGCGAACGGATCGCCTTCGAACCCGACCCGGTAATCGAGCTTTTGGGGTGGGTACTCGGCATGCGCGGCGCGGGCTTCCAGGGTACGCAGCACGGCGCGAAAGGCATCCTGAGACGGTGGAGCTTCATATACGGTTACGAATTCGCAGATCAGCCAATCGCGAAAATCGGCAGAGCGGAGCGGGTAGACGTGCCGCGACCCGCCCTCACCGGGGACGGAGGCGCAAGGCTGGCCGTCTTGGGAGGTGAATGGCGTGGCCGAGCGAGCTCGATTTAGAAGGGCCGATGACTGGCCGGCGTAGGGAATGCCTGACATAGGTATTTCGGTTTGAACTTAGCTCGGAGCCATGGACGCGCGCGGATAGGTTTTGGCAAGTGACTGGAAACGAGCGGATAATTTCGGCGCGGGCGGTGTGATTTAAAAGCTTCGGCTGGGCGGCGGGGGGAAGGTGCCAGAATGACGGTTGCATGAATGAAAGTCGCTGGATTCCGTCACGTCCCGGAAAACTTTTGCAAACGGGAGGTTCAGGTGGTCAAGTGATGGGAACGCGCTAGCCGTGGCCGCATACGCAAACACGAATACAACCCGTGCTGCTACCATTGAACCCGCGGACCCTTTGGAAAACTTTGCATGGACTCTAACAGAATCTCGACGCTAAAAACGGTATGTGTCGCGGGTGAGGCTCGCGAGGGCTTCAATGGGGATGTGAATCAGCAGCTTGAGCAGCTAGCCGATATGGGCCTGCTAGTCGTCTCGCATTCGCCGGCCATGCTGCTGCGGCGCATCTACAAGCCAACAGAAAAAGGGTTGCACTTATACCGGCAGGTCTCGCGCGAGGACGTGGCTTAAGAAGCGCGGCGTCGCAGATTACAAAAGCGACTGGGACGATAACTAGTGGCCTGTCGAGGTGAATACGTTAGCATGAGAACACCCATCGACGGACGTCGGGGAACTTCCACTTAAACGTATTGAAATCTACTTCGCTCCCGAAACCGCCCGTGCTTTCATTTTCCTCACCGCATTCGCCGAATACGCCTTCCGCGCCCTCTCGTACTCATCCGCCACCGACGCTGCTCCTGAAGGGCCGCCAATCGTCAGCTCAGCGATCCCGATCCCGGTACACACACGCTCCGCCCCCGTCTTCTTCCGCGGGTCCAGATGCACGTCCGCAATTCCTACGCCTTCCTGGCCGTCCATCGACTGCAACACGGTGCCGTCCGAGTCCACGATAGCCGAAAGCCCCGGATACCGTCCCCTGATCTCGTTTGGTGGTGGCTTGTATGACCGCCCTACCTTGTTCACCATTGCTACCGGCACGCCGAGCTTTACCGCGTACCATGACGCCAGATGCGTCCCCGGCACCGTTGGCAACCCGCCACCCTCGGTCATATCCGCGGCCGCATGCGGCATCAAGACGAAATCCGCGGACTGCTTCAGCATCTGCGACGCTGCGAAGCAATAGTAATTCTCAGCGCAGATTCCAATGCCGATTTTCCCGATCGCCGTTTCGATCACATGCGGCCCGATCTCGCCGCGGAAGAAGTACGCCTCTGGCCCCGCAGGAATTTGTTTCCGCACGCGCCCCGCAACGGTACCCTCGGGCGTGGTCAGCACGAACGTGTCAAAGAAATCCTCGCCATCCGCTTCGAGAAAGCTCGTGCCCATCCACACGTGCAAGCGCCGCGATGAGGCCTTCAGCCAGTGCACTGTCGTCCCGTCCGATGGCTCCGCCGAGTCCCACGAATCGTACGAGACATAAGACCCGGTCGGCATTAACTCCGGGAAGACCACCAACTGAGCCCCCTTCGCCGCCGCTGACTCCGCGAACGCTGTCGCCCTTCTCAGGTTGCCTTCGATATCATGATCCGCCGACGCCATCTGCACCGCCGCAATCCGCAGTGTCCGTTGGGCTGGAAGCGGACTCGCCGCTCCACAGACAAGAAGTAACCCGATTGTGAGTTTCACGACCGATAGACGCTCGCGCGTGGCTCCGGTTAGCCGCTGGATACCCCGGCGCAATAAAAAGTCTCCGCTGGGCGTGGGATGAAGCCTGCAAGTGGGCTGACGTCGAAGGATCGAGGTTTCGTGATCGACGACGGACGGCTAACACGGATCTGGTGGCCTGTAGTGAGCTAGCGTACGGGTACCCGACGGCGCACGTCGGAGTATTTCCACCTGAGCGGCCGAGCCGTCTTGGAGTAGGAGCGAATATAACGCATGAGTTTGCGTGCTAAATCGCGAACGGAGGTGAAGACCCCGCGTGCAATCACCTCGCGTTCGATTCGCCCGAACCAGATCTCAACCTGATTCAGCCACGAAGAATGCGTGGGCGTAAAGTGCGGGTGAACGTGCGGATGTTCTATTAAAACGCCTGCACGTGGGCGGTCTTGTGGGCGGACAGGTTGTCGAGCATGACGTGGACTTCCTGGTTCGGTTTACAGCCGCCGACAACCCGATCCAGCAAACTAACGAACTCCTGGCTGGCATGCCGCGCCGCCGGCTTCCTCTGCACCTTTCCTGTCCGCACATGCAGAGCTGCAAACAGCGAAAGCCTCCCATGCCGGTAGTATTCGAAGCCGTGACGATCGAGGCGGCAAGGGAAATCGGCAGAACCGGATCGAGCCGATCCCGCGCCTGGATCGCCGACTTCTCAACCACGCAGAAAACGGCGGCATGTTGCGGCGGGCTCAGATACAGAGCGCTGACGTCTGCCGCCTTGCGCTCGCAATTCGGGTCATCACTCGCCATGTTCCGCTCCAGCCGATGCGGCTTCAGGCCTGGTTTAGGCCAGATCCGTTGCACCGTGTCCTTGCTAATCTTCATATGCGTCCCCAATTTCCGGCAGGACCAATGCGTACATCCATCGCTTGGCGTCCGCCGCGTCGTCTCCAGAACCTTCGCCTGCAAGGAAGGGGTGATGACAGAAGGCTTCTGGCCTGGATGCCGGATCTCCGGCAACCCGGCGATGCGTTGTTTCACGAACCGGTGCCTCCAGCGGGCGAAGGTCGGCGCTGTTGTATCGAGCCGCTGTTGAATCGTTCGGTAGGATAGACCCTTCCCCAGCATCAGCACTAGGGGTGCCCGGAAGACGTCGCCTGCGGGCAGTGTCCGGGATTGCGTCATCTGCTCCAGTTCAGCTCGTTCATCCGGTGTCAATGTGGTAACTTCCGCTGATAGCACACCACGTTAGACACCGGATCTATGTTGTTTCTCAGCGACAGTACACTAGTTTGATTCCCAGCAACCCCTATGATGCCCGTCAGCTTTGCGTCACGCGTACGGCAGCGTTTGGACGAACGGACGAATCGCGCTGTTGCGCGTCCGTGAAAGAACGCGGCTGACGAGCGCGCCGGCGCCCGCGCATCCCCGATAATAATTTCTTACTCATGCGCAAACTTCTCGCCCTGAACCGAGGCGAAATCGCCATCCGCATTCTGCGAGCCGCCAACGAACTGGGCATTCGCACCGTCGCGGTCTTCTCGCAGGAAGATCGGCTCAGCCTGCACCGCTTCAAAGCCGACGAAGCCTACCTCATCGGAGAGGGCAAAGGCCCGGTCCAGGCGTATCTCGACGTGAACGGGGTTGTCGCTCTGGCGGCTGAGAAGGGCGTGGACGCCATACACCCGGGGTACGGATTTCTCTCGGAAAATCCCGCGCTCCCGCGCGCCTGCGAAAAAGCCGGAGTCACATTCATCGGCCCTAGCGCCGAACTGCTCGAGTTGCTGGGAGACAAGACCGCGGCGCGCAATCTCGCGATACGCGCCGGTATCCCGGTGGTGCCCGGCACCGAGCAGCCCATTTCCGACCCCGCGCGCGCCCCCGTCATAGCCCGTGACATTGGTTATCCGCTCATCATCAAAGCGGCCTTCGGCGGTGGAGGCCGAGGCATGCGGGTGGTGGAGCGTCCCGAGGAGCTGCTGCCCCGTCTGGACGAAGCGCGTCAGGAAGCCGGCGCAGCATTCGGAAACGATGCCGTTTTCCTCGAACGCTACATCCGCCGGGCGCGCCACGTCGAAATTCAAATCCTAGCCGACCGCCACGGCCACATCCTGCACCTTTACGAGCGCGACTGCTCGGTGCAGCGGCGCAACCAAAAAGTGGTGGAGGTCGCGCCCGCGGTGTCGCTCGATCCGAACATTCGCGCCGCGCTTACGGATGCGGCCGTCGCTCTCGCCAAAGCCGCTGGCTACACCAACGCCGGGACCGTCGAGTTCCTGGTCGATGCCGATACCGGCCAGTGGTATTTCATCGAGGTGAACCCGCGCGTGCAAGTGGAGCACACGGTCACCGAGATGGTCACCGGGATCGATATCGTGCGCTGCCAGATTCAGATCGCACAAGACCTGGCTCTCCACGACAGCGAGATGAATCTGCCGCGCCAGGCCGATGTGGCGGTCAATGGGTACGCGCTGCAGTGCCGCGTCACCACGGAAGACCCCGCCAACAACTTCGTTCCCGATTACGGCAAGATCCACACGTATCGTTCTCCGGCCGGGTTCGGAATCCGGCTGGACGGCGCTTCAGCCTATGGCGGGGCTGTCATCACGCCTTTCTACGACTCGCTTCTGGTAAAGGTCACGGCCTGGGGGCGAGAGTTCCGGCACGCTTGCCAGCGCATGGACCGTGCGCTGCGAGAATTCCGCATCCGGGGCGTGAAAACCAACATCCCGTTTCTGGAAAACGTCGTCAATCACCCGCAGTTTCAAGCCGGCCAGGCCACCACGTCGTTCATTGACACGACACGCGAGCTGTTCGATTTCGCTCCGCGGCGCGACCGCGCCACGCGCCTGCTCAGTTACCTGGGCGAAATTATCGTGAACAAGAGTCCTGCGGTGGCCGGAAAGCGCAAGCCGTCGATTCTGCGAGCGGCACCGATTCCGCCACACGATGCCAACATGCCGCCGGAAGGCACGCGCCAGATCCTGGATCGACTGGGTCCCGAGCAATTCGCGCAGTGGACGCGCGATCAGCAGCGGTTGCTTCTGACGGACACTACCTTCCGGGACGCACATCAGTCGCTCATGGCCACGCGCGTCCGCACGTACGACATGCTGGCCATCGCAAATTTTGTCGCGCACCGGCTTTCCAATTTATACAGCCTGGAGATGTGGGGCGGCGCCACTTTCGATGTCGCGCTGCGGTTCCTTCATGAGGACCCCTGGCATCGGCTGCAGAAATTGCGCCAAGCCATCCCCAACATCTGCTTCCAGATGCTGCTGCGGGCCTCCAACGCCGTCGGTTATACAGCGTATCCGGACAACGTCGTGGCGGAATTCATCGCGGAGGCCGCGCGTCAAGGTATCGACATTTTTCGAATCTTCGATTCGCTCAATTGGCTGCCGAACATGCGGATCGCGATGGCGGCTGCGCGAAAATCGGGACGCGTTTGCGAGGCCGCCATCTGCTACACCGGGGACATACTCGATCCCAGCCGGGATAAATATTCGCTTCAGTATTACGTCCGTCTCGCCAAGGAGCTGGAACGCATGGGCGCGCATATTCTGGCCATCAAGGACATGGCTGGACTGTGCAAACCCTACGCCGCGTGGAAGCTGGTGAAGACGCTGAAGGAAGAGGTTGGTCTTCCCCTTCATTTCCACACGCACGACACCAGCGGTGTGAATGCAGCGTCGGTTCTGAAGGCCGCCGAAGCCGGCGCCGACGTTTGCGATGCGGCTGTGGCGTCGATGAGCGGCACCACCAGCCAGCCGAACCTGAATTCCATCGTCGCCGCGCTGGCGTACACCGAACGCGATTCGGGACTCGATCTCGACGCGCTGAACCAGTGCGCCGACTATTGGGAAGTCGCCCGCACCTACTATGGGCCGTTCGATGAAGCGCCGCCTGCCGGCACCGCCGAAGTTTATACCCACGAAATGCCGGGCGGGCAGTACACGAATTTAAAGGCGCAGGCCGAATCCATGGGTCTGGGCGCGCGCTGGCACGAAATCGCCGACACTTACGCGGAAGTGAATCGCGCCTTCGGAGATATCGTCAAGGTGACGCCTTCCAGCAAGGTAGTTGGCGATATGGCGCTCTTCCTGGTCAATCACAACATGACGGTTCAGGAGCTGGAGTACCTGGGACCGCAGCATCATCTATCGCTGCCTAACTCGGTAGTTGAAATGTTCTCCGGCGCTCTGGGCGAGCCGGAAGGCGGCTGGCCGCCGAGGTTGCAGGAAGTGATCCTTAAAGGCGCGAGGCCGCAGCCGGGCCGCCCCGGCGAGCATCTTCCGCCGGTCGATTTCGAGCAGTGCGGGGCCGCAGTGGAAGCAAAGCTCGGCGATCGGATATCGCACACCGATCTGCTGAGTTATCTAATGTACCCGGATGTCTTTCTGAAATTCGCCGAGGCCCGCTCCGCGTACGGCAGCCTGGACGTGCTCCCCACGCCGCAATTCTTCTACGGCCTGGAAACCGGCGAAGAGATGACGGTGGAACTGGAGCCGGGCAAGGTTCTCATCATCAAATTCCTGACGCTGAGCGAGCCGCAGCCCGACGGAACGCGGACGGTATTTTTCGAACTCAACGGCCAACCGCGTGAGGTTTCTGTCCGCGACCGCTCGCGGCAGCCCGCCGTCGCCACACGCGTGAAGGCCGACCCGGCCCATCCGGGCCAACTCGGCGCACCTCTCCCAGGCGCGATTTCCAGCATCTCCGCGGATCTGGGCCAGGAAGTCGCCAAAGGCGACCGGCTTTTGGTCATCGAAGCCATGAAGATGCAATCGACGCTTTATTCGCCGATCAACGGCAAAATCACGCAAAAACTGGTCAAAATCGGAGACAAAGTTGAAGCGAAGGATCTGTTGTTAGTGGTCGAATAGGCTAACGCTCGCAGTTTCCGAAGGGCCAGCGAATGCGATTGGGTGGTCGCCCGCATGAGCAGTTTCACCCAAAGGTCTTTGCGACCGGCCGCAACCGACGCGCTGAGCGCTGGCTGAACCAGCACGATCAACTGTTTTTAAACGCTTTTCGCAATGGTCCCGTGCGTGCAGTCCCTCCGTTCGTTAGGAAAATTGCGAGGCGATATGGCTCTCTTGCGGTCGAGGAGTCTCGCCCTAGAGTGCGGACTGCTTGCTGCAGTTTTAGCTGGACACGCCGCCGAATTCGCCGATGCCGCTCGCATCAGCGTCTGCGTTCGAAATGACAGCGTGGTGCCCCTGGACAACTTAGATGAGGCGGAATTTAGAGCTTCCGCAATTCTCAATCGCGCCAATGTGAGCATCCAATGGCGTTGCCGCGACGTTTCCGGTGAGCCGGTCGCAAGGCGAATCTCCATTGAAATCCTGCCGCGACTTGATGAATCCGGCATGCGTGCGATCGCGTACGCCATGCCATTTGAGGGAACCCACGTTCGCGTCTTCTATGACCGCATCGCGCACATGCCAAATCGATCGGCAGTGCTGGCTTATGTGTTCGTGCACGAGCTCACCCACATGCTGCAGGGAATCGCACGGCACTCGGCCACAGGAATTATGAAGGCGCGTTGGACCACCAGCGATATCGACAAAATGGGGTGCCAACACCTGGCCTTCACGCCGCTCGATATCGATTTAATACAGAGAGGCTTGGCGGCAGGCTCAAGAGCCGAAGATAAGCCGGCCGGCGAGGCTTCCGAGGATTCCCGGTTCTCAGCGGCCAGCACGCTGTCGTTCAGAGCGCCGTGAGCCGGAGCCTATAGTACAATCGCGCCATGCGCGCTATTCTGCTCTGCGCGGCCATCCTGGTGGTGCCGTTATCGGCGGACAAGAATCCAGTCGAAGCTGCGAATGCCAAGAGCCTAGCTCTGGCCGGAAAACCTGCGCCTGCGTTCACTCTGCCGGACTTAGAAGGCCGGCCGTTCAGCCTGGCGGATCGGCGCGGTCATACGATCATCCTGGCTTTTTGGGGTTCGTGGTGTCCACCCTGCCGCGCTGAAATGCCGATGTTCGCGCGGCTTGAAAAGGAACTGGCGCCTGACGGGGTCGCGGTCATACCGGTCGCG
>Ga0209062_1000494_pt1 | contig 115035 bp, 107 predicted proteins | sample Coa_R2_2_FD_187158 | JGI IMG/M metagenome (GOLD analysis project Ga0209062, IMG submission 187158) | Surface soil microbial communities from Centralia Pennsylvania, which are recovering from an underground coalmine fire - Coalmine... | ecosystem: Environmental > Terrestrial > Soil >... | reverse complement strand
GGCCCCCCTCCCGATGCGGGAAGGGGGAGAGGGACGCAGGTGGCGATGCCGTTGTCCTCCCTCCTTCCCGTCATCGGGAGGAGACGAGGGCGAATGGAACCGGCTTCGCTACGCTTTCGGTGGCGAGGTGCGAGTGTGCGATGTGCTATAAGGCGGCATGGACGAGTCGCAGCTGCGCGTGGGCGACGCCGAGCGGCGGCAAGCGACGGACGCCTTGCAGCGGCACTACGTGGAGGGGCGGCTAACGGCCGAGGAGCTGGCCGAGCGCGTGCGCCAGGCGACGGCGGCCCGCACGCGCGCCGAGCTGGACGCGGTACTGCGCGACCTGCCGACGCTGTTTGCGCCGCACACGACCCACCCGCCCCCGGCTGCTGGCGCCGCGCGGCCCCCAGCGGCGCGCGGCGGGATGCCCGGCGACCTACGGCTGCACCTGACGCTCTACGCGCTGAGGATGCTGCTGCTGGTGACGATCTGGCTGCTCACGTCGCCGGGGGGCTACTTCTGGCCGATCTGGGCGATGCTGGGCTGGGGCTTCGCCGTGGCCGTCCATGCCGTCTCGCGCCGCGTTTGACGCGGCCCGAGCCGCTGCGCATACTGAGGCCGGTTGAGGGGAAGGAGCAGCGTCATGCGATTCGGCCTGTTCTCGATGGGCGAGCATCCCCGCCGCCTGCCGCGCGATGCCTACGACGAGGACTTGCAGGAGATCATCGCCGCCGATCGTCTCGGCTGGGACGAGGTGTGGATCGGCGAGCACCACCTGAACGGCAAGCAGGAGGTGCTGCCCCACCCGGACATGCTGATCGCCAAGGCGGCGGCACGCACGACGCGGATTCGGCTCGGGCCGGGGGTGCGGCTGCTGGCGCTGCACTATCCGCTCGACGTGGCATCGGAGGCGGCGACGGCCGACCATCTGACGGACGGCCGGTATCTCTTCGGCTACGGCACGGGCACGCCGCTCGACTACCCGTTCTACGGCGTGGCGTTCGCGGACGCGCAGGCGCGCATCGACGAGTCGCTGGACCTGATCCAGGCGGCGTGGGCCCACGACGAGCCGTTCACCTGGGAGGGGCGGTACTGGCAGGTGCGCGACGTGTACCTCTGGCCGCGGCCGCTGCAGCAGCCGCACATGCCGATGGCGCGGGCTTGCGGCAGCCCGGACTCGTGGTACGCGACGGGGCGGCGCGGCCACTGGGCGCTGGCGAGCCAGTACCAGACGGCGGCGCGCTTGCAGGAGGGTTGGGGCCACTACGAGCGGGGCGCGCGGGACGCGGGGCGCACGCCCGATCGCCGCGACCTGCACGTCTGCCGCTTCGTGTGGGTGGGCGACTCGGACCGGCAGGCGCGTGACACGGTGCGCCCGTGGATGGACGCCTCGCTGGACTACCTGCGCACGCAGCCGCCGGTGCGCGCGAACCTGGAGCGGCTGAAGCCGCCGGGCGGGCGCGTCGAGGACGTGACGTTCGATTACCTGGCCGACATCGGGCAGTTCGTGGTCGGGAACCCCGAGGCGGTGGCGCGCCAGCTGCGCCAGCTCCACGCCGACGTGGGTGGCTTCGGGACGTTCCTGCTGGTGGCGGGGCGCGACCCGGCGCCGCTGCCCGAGCGGCTGGCGATGCTGGAGCGGTTCGCGCGCGAGGTGGCGCCCGCGCTGGCCGACCTGGGTGAGATGACGACAGTGCCGGTGTAGGGAGAGGCGGTCTGCGGGCGGCGCCGGAGCTGCGGCCTAGCGGCCGCGGGCGGGCGTGAAACCCGCCCCTACGACACGTCGGCGCACGAGGTAGGCAGTTCGGTGCGGGGAGGGGCAGATGGAGTTCGGGCTGTTCTCGAATGGGCAGCGGCACAATACGGTGGCCGCGCTGACGTATGAAGAGGACTTGCACGAGCTGGAGGTGGCCGACGCGCTGGGCTTCCGCGAGGCCTGGATCAGCGAGCACGCCGGCGGCAACCGGCCCGACCAGCTCCCAGCCGCCGACCTGCTGATCTGCACGGCGGCGACGCGGACGAAGCAGATCCTGCTCGGACCGGGCATTCGCCCGCTGCCGTACAACCACCCGCTGCAAGTGGCTGCCGAGGCCGCCGTCTGCGACCACCTGACGGGCGGGCGGTACCTATTCGGCTTCGGCACGGGCACGCTGCCGCAGCTGGCGCTGCAGCGGAACGTCGATCGCGCGGAGGCGCGGGCGATGTCCGAGGAGGCCATCGACCTCATCCTGCGCGCCTGGACGGCAGCCGAGCCGTTCGACCACAACGGGCGCTACTGGCAGGGGAAGAGCATCAACATCTCGCCGCGGCCGCTGCAGCAGCCGCACATGCCGGTCGGCGTGGCGTGCTTCCACACGCTGGCGACGGCCGAGATGGCGGGGCGGCGCGGGTTTTTGCCGCTCATCAGCCAGTACTCGGCGGTGAGCTTCGTGCGCGAGATGGCGGAGGCGTTCGAGCGCGGCGCCCGGGCAGCGGGCCGGCCGGCGCAACGGAGCGAGTTCCGCGTCTGCCGCTATATCTACGTCGCGGAGAGCCAGGAGCAGGCGAAGCGGGAGCTACGGGAGAGCGTGAACCGCGGCGTGGCGTACAACCGCGGGCTGGGTCAGTTCGACGAGTTTCTGGCGCCGGGCGACGTGCGCGAGCAGATCGACTTCGACTACCTGGTGGACCACGAGCACTTCTACGTGGGCGACCCCGATCACGTCACGCGCTGCGTGCAGCAGTTGTACGACGCGGTGGGCGGCTTCGGCGTGCTGATGCTGCTCGTGGGGAAGGACTGGGGCACGCGCGAGCAGCGCGACCGCTCGATGCGCCTCTTCGCGGAGCACGTCATGCCTCGGCTCGCGCCGCTCGGTGCGAACGCCGTGCCCGCCACCACGATCGGAACCGGCGCCTAAGCGCGCCTGCGACGCCGCGCACGGGCTACGTGGTCGATCTACAAGGCGGCCACGCGAGCCAGGCAGCCTGGCGGGCGATCCGCTCCCCGGTGCCTCAGCGGGAGCGTCGCGGCGGCAAGCACCCGCGCGAATCGGTTGCGCCGGGCGCGGGCGCGGGGCCATATTTCGGGTGGGTAAATGCTTCCTTAATCCAGGCCGGGGAGCGGCGCGACTGCTCACCGGTGGCGGCTCAATAGGAGTGGGTACGTGAGATTGCGAAGCGCGATTTTGGCAGCCTTGATGCTCGGGAGCGCCGTGCCCGCGCTGTCCGCCCAGCCGGCGCGGGCGCAGACCGATCCCCAGATGGCCCAGCTCTGCGACGCCCTGGACGCCTGGGTGAGCGATCCAGAGGGGGCGGTGGACGCGACGCTCATCATGATCGGCCACAACCAGGGCGACGAGGGCACGACCTGGGCGCGCGAGCACGCTCAGCGGCTGGTCAACAACGCGGTGTTCGACTACGTGCGCTCGCGCGCGGAGAAGGACCTGAACCTGACCGACGCCGAGAATGAGCTGACCGATTCGATCTCGTCCACCGTACAAGGCCCCGAGGACGAGCAGGAGGCAGCCCGCGAGCGGCTCGGCCACCCGCTGTCGATCGATCTGCCCGCGTTCCTGGCGCGCGCGGTGCCGAGCTGCGCCACGGCGGGGACGCCGATCACCGGCGAGTAGCGCCGCGCCGGCGGGCCGCTATTGCGGCAGGCGGTCGAGAAAGCCGCTGGCCTTCAGGCGCTCGGCGAAGCCAAAGTCGGCCACGTCCTCGGGGCGGGCGGTGCGGGCCGCGGGGTTCTCTTCCAGGTCGAGGACGCCCTGCACGGCCGCCGGGTCGGGGTAGAGGTCGGGCTGGAGCTGGGGCCGCAGGTAGTCCACGGTGGCGCTCAACAGCTCGGCGTCGTCGCTCTGGCTGTACTGCCCGATCACCTGCACGCCGAACGCGCGGTCGCTGCGCAGCCGCTTGACGGCCTGCGCCAGCGCCCGCAGCGCGGCGTCGATCATCGCGGGCTGCTGGGCGATGACGCGCTGCGGGCTGCCGATGCCGGCCGTCACGAGCGGGATGCCGAGATTCTGGATCGGCAGCAGCTCGCGGTAGCCGCGCTGGCGGGCCTGGAAGATGGCCGGCCCGGTGATGCTGGCGCCGTCCACCGTGCCGCTCTCCAGCGCCGCCAGCGACTCCGGGATGCCGCCGGTGCCGCGCGTGAACACGTCCGCGTCGGGCTGTAGGCCAACGCGCTCGAGGCCCAGGCGCGCGGGCGCTCGAGCGCTGCTTGCGGGTCATGTTTACTTCATCCTCAGCTGGCGATCGCAATTGCCACGATGCCTGATAGCCGCCTGCACGCGGCGCCGCGCTCCGTGACCCGCCGGTGCAATAGTCCGCGCGCGCCGCCAAAGGTCTGCGGGCGGGTCGCGGGAACCGCGGACGCACGGAGTGTGAGAGGGTTCACACTCGCCATGTGATCGGCTTCACGGCAGCACGAGACCAGGCGCGCTAGCGTAGGGTTAGAGCATACCTTCCGGGCTGAACAGCCAGGACCGCGACCGCCAGGGAGACAGGGGCATGTCGAAACAAGCAAGCCAACCGACCCACCCCCCGGGCGCGCGGGGGCCGGCCGACCGGCGCAGCGACGAGCTGTTGCGCAGCGTGGTGCAGTATTGCCGCGTGGGACTGGAGGAGCAGGGCTTCGCGCTCGACAGGCGCGGCGGCACGGATGGGCGCGGCTGGGTGCGCTTCAGTCGGCCCGACCGCGACGCGCGTGGACACGGGGGCACGCTAGTGCTGCTCGTCGCCCACGGGCGCCCCGAGCAGGCGCTGCTCTTCGACACCTACTTCGTCGATCGCGCGCTCGATCTCCACACGCCGCACGCCAAGCTGCTCCAGTGGTACGACGGCGACGCCGAGCTACCGAGCCTGGTGCGCCAGGTGGTCGACCGCGTCCGACGCTGGCCCAGCTAGCCAGCCATTGCCCCCGTGGCCGCGTCGCCTCCCGCCGCTGAGCGCGGCCGCCGGCCTCAGCCGGCCGCGGCGACGCGCTCGGCCACGACCTCCCCGATCATGATGCAGGTCAGGTTCGTGTTCGCGTGGACCACCGTGGGCATGATCGAGGCGTCGGCCACCCACAGGTTGTCCATGCCGTGGACGCGCAGCGTCTGATCGACCACGGCCATCGGGTTGTCGGCGGGCGCCATCAGGCAGGTGCCGACGCCGTGATGGTAGCTGTCGTGGGTGGCGCGCGCGAACCGCGCCCAGTCCTCGCCCGGCGCCGGCTGGAGCAGCGGCCCGTAGTAGCGCTCCATCGAGGGGTGTTGCACGAGGTCGTAGACGAACTGCATGGCGTCGGTCATCGCCTTGAGGTCGTCGGGATGCTCCAGCATGTTCGCCTCGACCAGCGGCAGCTCGTGCGGGTCGGTGCTGGCGAGGGTGACGCGGCCGCGGTTGTGCTGCTCCAGCAGGTGCATCGAGATCGGCATCATCCGCTTCAGGCCCTGCACCTCGGTGGGCGGGCGCATGTGGATGTGGAAGTTGCCGACGGGCCGGCTCGGGTCGCTCTTGATGATGAGGCGGAAGCGGGGCACGACCCAGTCTTCCTGGAAGTGCGTTGGGCCCTCGAACGTCATGTAGACGACCGCGTGGTCGTGGTAGTTCGCGCCGACGCCCTCGAGGGCGTTGACGACCGGGATGCCCAGCCGCTCCAGCTCGCCAGCCGGCCCGATGCCCGAGAGCATCAGGATCTGCGGCGTGTGGTAGACGCCGGCGCTGAGCACCACCTTGTCGGCCGCGGCCGTGCGGACCTCGCCGTCCTGCTCGTAGCGGACGCCGGTCACGCGGCGGCCGTCGATCTCCAGGCCGACCACGGGCGCCTCGGCGACGATGCGCAGGTTCGGGCGGCCGCGCGCCTGGCTGAGGTAGGCGACCGTCGTGGACTGTCGCTGGCCGTCCTTGATGTTGTACGGCGAGGCGCAGACGCCCAGCGGCTCCGCGACGTTGAGGTCGGGGCAGAGCGGCAGACCGACGCTGAGCGCGCGGTTGATGAACGCGGCGCCCAGCTCCGAGGTGGGTTGCTCCAGCAGGTAGGGGCGCTTGATGTACAGGGGCCCCTCGGAGCCATGGATGGGGCTGTCGGGATAGTCCTGGTCCGACTCGATACGCTTCATCACGGGCAGCATCTTCTCGTAGGACCAGTCGGGGTTGCCGAACGCCACCCAGCGATCGAGGTCGTACTTCCAGGGGCGCGGAGCGGACATCACGTTCACGGACGAGCCGCCGCCCATGATCCGCCCGGCGAGCGAGTAGAAAATGCTGCCGTCGAGCTTGCGCTCGGTCGGGTACATCTCGACGTAAGGCGACTCCAAGAGCAGCCGCGTCTGGAGCGCGGCGTCGGCCACTAGCTCGGGCAGGGGATCGGGGTCCGGCCCGGCTTCGAGCAGCAACACACGGCGATGCGGGTCCTCGGAGAGGCGCGTGGCGGCCGCGGCTCCCGCCGACCCACCGCCGACGACGATGACGTCATAACGCTCTTGCATTCGTCTGCTCCTAACTGCTGGGCGCTTCGAGCTGGGCGCGCAGGCGGCGCGCGGCCTCCTCCATCATGAGCGCGGCGGTGGCGCGCAGCACCATGTCGCCCAGGATGGCAAGGCGACCCTTCACCGCGACGGTCGCGCGGTAGGCGAGGGCAGTCTCTGCGGCGGCGAGCGGTGTGAGGGTCATGACCACGTGCGCCGTGAGCGGGCTTTTCGTCACGGAGTCGCGGCCGTCGACGTCGGCGGCCATCTCGGTGGGCGGGTTGCTCTCGACGATGTGCGCGCGAAAGTTGAACTTGCCGGAGATCGGCCCCACGCTCGCGGCAATGGCCGCGTCGAAGGTGCGGTCGTCGACCTGGGTGACGTTCTCGACGCCCGGCATGCACGCCGCAATGCACTTGGGGTCGAGCAAGAAGTCCCAGACCTTCGCGGCCGGCGCGTTGACGGTGATGCGGTCTTCGAAGATCACAGGTCCATCCTGGGCGTCGCTGTCGCGCGGGGCGGGCGGCGAAGCCGCGAGAGCCATCCTACCGCCGCCACGGGCGCCCCTGGTTCTACAGGAAAGGCGCCCGCCGGGGCCATCGCGCTTCCCGCGCCCGGCGCGGCGCCGCCGCGGCAGCGGTGGGGACGAGCCTCGGGGCTGCCGCGGCGGCTTGTGACGCGCTTCGCCGCTCTGTCAGAATGGGCGGCGCGGAGCGGCCAGTCGGAGCGCCGCGCGAAGGAGGTCAAGCGTGACGACGACCGAGCTGCCCAGCCTGGATTGGCTGCGGGTGGACTTTACCGGCAGCCTATTGCGGCCCGCGCGCCTGCAGGCGGTCGCGGTGCAGTACGCGCGCGGGGAAGCGAGCGCGGACACGCTGCGCCAGGTGCAGGACGAGTGCATCCGCGAGGTGATCGCCAAGCAGGAAGCGCACCAGATGCCGGTGGTGAGCGACGGCGAGTTTCGCCGCGCGAACTTCCAGGACAGCTTCGGCCAGGCCGTGAGCGGCTTCGACGCCACGCCGAGCACCTGGGAGCCCAAGCCGTTCTACGATGGCCAGACGCCGTTCCGGCGGGTGGAGTCCGGGCCGAGTGGCAAGGGCCCCGCCATCGTGAACCGGCGGCCGGTCACGGAGCGGCTGCGGCTGGTGCGCAACGTGCCGCTGGAGGAGTACCGCTTCTCGAGCCAGGTGGCGACTCGCCCGGTCAAGGTCACGCTGGTCGGCCCCGACCGCGTGTCCCAGCGGTTCGAGTGGGAGTCGTCGCGCGCCGTATATCCCGGGCTCGACGAGTTCGTGGCCGACGTGGTCGCCATCCAGCGGCAGATGCTGGCGGAGCTAGCGCGGGCCGGGTGCCGCTACGTGCAGCTCGACGAGCCCGGCTACACGGCATACGTCGACGAGCCGTCGCTGGCGCGGATGCGCGCCCGCGGCGAGGACCCGGACGCGAACCTGGCCCGTTCGATCGCGGCGACCAACGCCGTGCTCGCGGACCTGGGGGACGTGACCACTGCCGTCCACATCTGTCGCGGCAACCAGACCGGCGGCTGGCACCGTGAAGGCTCGTACGACGCGATCGCCGAGCGGCTGTTCGGCAGCCTGAACTGCAAGCGGTTCCTGCTGGAGTACGACAGCGAGCGCGCGGGGGGCTTCGAGCCGCTGCGCTTCGTGCCGAAAGACCGGGTGGTCGTGCTCGGGCTGATCACCACCAAGCTCCCGGAGCTGGAGAGCGTCGACCACTTGCTGCGGCGGATCGAGGCGGCGAGCCGCTACCTGCCCGTCGAGCAGCTGGCCCTCAGCCCGCAGTGCGGCTTCGGCCACTTCCCCGAGGACGTGCAGTGGCGCAAGCTCGACCGCATGCTGGAGACGGCCGCGCGCGTGTGGGGCTAAGGCGGCTCTCGAAGGTGGTGGGGACGTTTGGCGGCGCCAAACGTCCCCGCTATCTCTGCTAGATGCGTCGCATGGATCGTTAGTCGAGGAACGTGACGGTCTCGGCAAGCGGGGCGCGGTCGATGCGGACCAGAGGATTCCTGGTCGTGTCCTCGAACCCGATTGACATGCCGCAGAACAGCACGAGCCCGGCCGGTGGTGACACGACCGCCGCGACGGTCCTGTGGTACACCGACCACGCTATCTGTGGGCAACTGTGCAATCCTTCGCCGCGGAGCAGCAGCATGATCGTCTGCAGGTACATGCCGACGTCGGCCCACTGGGCGGAACCCATGGCGCGGTCGATGTAGCAGAACAGGGCGGCCGGCGCACCGAAGCAGTCCCAGTTCGCGGCAACGGCCTTGGCGCGTGCCTGCTTGTCCTCGCGCGGGATGCCGAGTGCGGCGTAGCGCTGCTCGCCGGCGGCGAATCGGCGCTCGCGGTACGGGGACTTCAGATCGGGCGGATAGATCGCGTACTCGCGCTCGTCTCCGGGGTCGCCCGCGGCCAGGCGCTCGGCGGTGCGTCGCTTCAGCTCGGCCAGCGACGCACCTGTCAGCACATAAGTGTTCCACGGCTGGAGATTCCCGCCCGACGGCGTCCGGGCGGCAGCGGTGAGTACGCGCGCGAGCACCTCCCGCGGCACCGGCTGGTCGGTAAACCCGCGTACCGCCCGTCGGCTCGCGACCGCGTCATAAACGTCCATCACCACTTGCCTCCTGCGCTGTGATGTGCCGCCCCCTGGCAACCTGCCTTTTGCGTGCAAGAGGCTGGAATCCACCCCTAGCAAGAGGTCGCCAGTGCTCTTGTCACGTCGGCCGTGTGGGGGCTCTCTATACTGTTGACGCACGGCGACGAGGAAAGGTGACCAATGAACGAGCGCGACGGGCTGGCGGACCGCTTCGAGGCGCAGCGCGGCCACCTCCGAGCGATTGCCTATCGGATGCTGGGCTCGGCGAGCGAGGCCGACGACGCGGTGCAGGAAGCCTGGCTGCGCCTGGCTCGCGTCGACGCCAACAGTGTGGAGAACCTCGCCGGCTGGCTGCGGACGGTCGTGTCTCGCGTGTGCCTCGACATGCTGCGCTCGGGCGCGTCACGACGGGAGGAGCTTGTTGGCCTACAGGCGCTCGACGCGAGCCACGCCTCTGGTCAAGGCAGCGACCCGGAACAGGAAGCGATGCTGGCCGACTCGGTCGGCCGCGCGCTGCTCGTCGTGCTGGACCGGCTAGGTGCCGACGAGCGGGTCGCATTCGTGCTACACGACATGTTCGCCGTGCCGTTCGACGAGATCGCGCCCATCGTGGGGCGCTCGACGGTCGCCGCCAAGAAGCTCGCCAGCCGCGCGCGCCACCGGGTACGAGGCGCTGCCGCGATCCGCGATGCGGAGCTTGCCCGGCACCGGCGCGTGGTCGAGGCCTTCCTCGCTGCGTCGCGCGCCGGCGACATCGACGGAGTTCTCGCGGTGTTGGCCCCCGACGTCGTGCGCCGGGCCGACCGGGCTGCCCTGCCATCAGGCCGCGCGACTGAGGTCCGCGGTGCGCGAGCGGTGGCGGAGGAGATCGTGGTCTTTGGACGGAATGCGCGATTCGCGGCGCCGGCGCTCGTCAACGGCGCTGTGGGAGTTGTGGTCGCGCCGCATGGACGGCTGCTGCTCGCGCTCGCCGTCAGGATCGAGGGCGAGCAGATCGCCGAGTACGAGCTTATCGCCGATCCCGCCCGCCTTCAGCAGCTCGACCTGGCCGTCCTCGATAGGTGACCGACCCCGGACGTCCAGTGGCAGAAGCGCGGTCGCATGCTGGAAGTCGCCGTATGCGTGCGGGGCTAGGTGCGGGGCGCGCCGGTCAGCGCGCGGCTGGTGGCGCGCGGTCGAGCAGCAGGAAGTCCTCCACACCCAGCAGCCCGAGGATCAGCCGCACCGGCAGCGGCATCTGGCGGCGGGTGGGGTCGTGGACGAGGCGGGGGTTGGTCATGCGCAAGCGCCGCCCGCGCGTGACGAGCAGGCATTCGCCCGCGGCGAGGACGTTCCGCACCCAGTCGGCGCGGGGGCCGTAGGTGAGCGCCAGGACGTAGCCGCCCCGGCGTTTGAAGGCGTTCACGGGCGTGCGGTAGACGCGCCCCGACGAGCGGCCGCGGTGCACGACGATGGCGAAGCCCGGGGCGCGCCCGGCGAATCGCCGCGTGAACGGGTTCGTGACGCGACGGTTGAAGCGGGCGACGGCCATCGGGATGGGCATGACGCCTCCGGGTGGAGCGCGGCGCTACTCGGCGGCGGGGACGCTCGCCGGGGCCTCGCCGGCGAGCAGCGCTTCGAAGGCGGCCTCGTCCAGGATGGTCGTGCCGAGCTTCTGCGCCTTGGCGAGCTTCGAGCCGGGCTCCTCGCCCACGACGAGATAGGTGGTCTTGCGGCTCACGCCGTCGCCGACCGTGCCGCCCAGCTCCTTGATGCGCGCCTCGGCCTGCAGGCGCGTCAGGCGCTCCAGGCGGCCGGTGATGACGAACGACTGGCCCGCCAGCGGCAGGGCGCCGGCCGCTGCGGGCGCCGCGGCGGTGAACTGGAGGCCCGCCCGGCGCAGCTTCTCCAGCACCGTGCGGTTGCGCGGCTCGTCGAACCAGGCGCGCACGCTGGCGGCGATCTTCGGCCCGATGCCCTCCACGGCGTTGATCTCGGCCTCGGGGGCTGCAGCGAGCGCGTCCATGCTCGGGAAGGCGGCGACCAGCAGGGCTGCCGTCTGCGCGCCGACGTGGCGGATGCCGAGCGCGAACAGCACGCGCGCCAGCGGGCGGCTCTTGCTGACCTCGATGCTGCGGAGCAGGTTGTCGGCGCTCCTGTCGGCCAGCCGGTCCAGGCCGACGAGCTGCTCCTTGGTCAGGTAGTACACGTCGGCCACGTCCTTCACCAGCCCGGACTCGATGAGCGCGGCCGCCAGCTTCTCGCCCAGGCCGTCGATCTCCATCGCCGCCCGCGAGGCGAAGTGCTTGAGCGATTCGAAGAGCTGCGCCGGGCACTCGACGCCGCCGGTGCAGTAGGCCATCGCCTCGCCAGGCGGCTGCACGATGGCCGCGCCGCAGCGCGGGCAGTGGGTGGGCAGCTCGTAGGGCTTCGCGTCGGGCGGGCGCTTGGCCAGCACGGGGCCGATGATCTGGGGGATGACCTCGCCGGCGCGCTGCACGATGACCGTGTCGCCCTCGCGGATGTCCTTGCGGTGAATGTCCTCGGCGTTGTGGAGCGCCGCCAGCTTGACCATCACGCCGCCGATCGGCACCGGCTCCAACACGGCGAACGGATTGATGCTGCCGGTGCGGCCCACGTTCACGTCGATCTTCAAGAGCTTCGTCGTCGCCTGGATCGGCGGGAACTTGTAGGCGATGGCCCAGCGGGGCTCGCGGCCGACGGCGCCCAGCTCGGCCTGCACGTCCACGTCGTCGATCTTCACCACCACGCCGTCGGCATCGTAGTCCAGCGTCTCGCGCCGCGCCTCCCAGCCCAGACAGTGCGCGATCACGTCGTCCAGGCTGTCGACGCGCTCGTTGTACTTGTTCGTGCGGAAGCCCCACTCGCGCAGCAGGGCGAGCCGCTCCCAGTGGCTGCGCGGCAGGGCGCCGTCCTCGTGGTAGCCGATCTGGTAGAGCAGGATGTCGAGCGGGCGGCTGGCGGTGATGCGCGGGTCGAGCTGGCGCAGCGAGCCGGCGGCGGCGTTGCGCGGGTTCATGAAGGGCGGCTGGCCCTCGGCCTCGCGCTGGCGGTTGAGCTTCGCAAACGCGGCGCGCGGCAGGTACACCTCGCCGCGCACCTCCACGACGCGGGGCACGCGCCCGCGCAGGGTCAGCGGCACGCTGCGGATGGTGCGGACGTTCTCGGTGACGTTCTCGCCGCGCAGGCCGTCGCCGCGCGTGGCGGCCAGGGTGAGCCGGCCGTCCTCGTAGGTGAGGGAGACGGCCAGGCCGTCGATCTTCGGCTCCAGCACGTAACACAGCGGGCGCTCGCCGATGATGCGGACGACGCGGGCGTGCCAGGCGCGCAGCTCGTCGGGGCTGAAAGCGTTGGCGAGGCTGAGGAGCGGCAGGCGGTGCTCGACGACGCCGAACGCCTCCAGCGGCCCGGCGCCAACGCGCTGGGTAGGCGAGTCGGGCGAGGCCAGCTCGGGGTGCTCGGCCTCCAGGCGCCGCAGCTCCTGCATCAGCCGGTCGTACTCGGCGTCGCTGACTTCTGGCTCGTCGAGCACGTAGTAGCGGTAGTTGTGGTAGTCGATCTGGCGGCGTAGCTCTTCGACGCGCTCGCGCGCGGTGAGAGTGTCCTGCATCCTCGCCCCCGCCCTGCCCGCCCGGGCAGCGATGCTGTCTATGGAGGAGTATAGCCACGCGCTGGCCGCCCCGGGCGGGCCGCTTCGCGCTGTGAGCCCGTTGTAAGGCTGATGGCACAAGACGTGCAGCAGCGCGAGACCGCGTGGACGAGGAGGCCACGCGGTCAAGCACGAAGCGGCGGTTCGACGCCGCCGCATCGCGGGAAGAGCCGATCAGACAGAAGGGTATAGGTGATTATGAACATTCTTCGAGCGGCAGCGACAGCAGCAGCGGTGGCGCTTCTCCTTGGCGTGGGCGGCGGGATCGTGGCGGCCCAGACCTCTGGCGGGTCCGACATGCAGTTCCCGGCCTCAGACGCGGCCCAGACGACGCCCGGGGTGGTCAGCACCCCCTTGCCAATCGGCACGACGACCACCGTGCCCGGCGGCACGACCGCCCTGACCCCCGTCGTCTCCGGCACGTCGACTATCGGGGTGGGCGGCCCGCTGACCCCGATCGCGACCACCACCCCGGTGGGCGGGGTCACCACCCGGACGGCGACCACGACTGGCCTCCAGCCGCCGCTGACGGCGACCATGGACGGCTCGGCCGAGGTGCCCGGGCCCGGCGATCCGAACGCTATCGGCTCCGCCGCCGTCACCGTCGATCAGGCGTCGAACACGGTGTGCTATGCGATGCACGTCGTGAATCTCGGCGCGCCCCCGACGGCCGCGCACATTCATCGCGGCGCGGTCGGCGTCGCCGGCCCCGTCGTCGTGTCGCTCACCGCGCCTACCAACGGCAACTCCAGCGGCTGCGTCGCGGGCGTCGATTCGGCCACGGTCTCGCAGCTGATGGACAACCCTGGCGATTTCTACGTCAACGTCCACACCACTGACTACCCGGACGGCGCGGCGCGCGGCCAGCTCGGCCGCTAGCCCGCGCACGCGACCGCCGCACGCCCCGACGCGGCCTCACCTATTTGAGGGAGGCAGGCGAGGCCGCTCGGGGCGTGCGCGCGTCTTCCGCCGACGCTACCGTGGGGTTGCGCGGCGCGCGCCGGCACCGGGGACACCCCGCGCGGCTCGTGTGGTGCATTACTCGCCGGACCGGGTGACGGCGCTCTCCGCGTCGGCGAGCACGGCCGCCCAGCCCTGGCGCAGCGGCCGCACGCCGAGGTCGGCGATGGCGCAGCGCAGCACGGCCGGCAACGAGACGGGGCCGGTGGGAAGATGCGCCCGGCTCAGGTCGAGGGGCGCCACCGGCGCCGAGACGTGCAGGTGGGGCCAGACGATCGCACTTACACCTCGGGGGTGCCAGTGATAGGCCAACAGCTCCCGCTCGTCCGCGTGCAGAATCGCGTACCAGTATCCGGCGATAGCCGCTGCCCACCGTCCATGCGGCTCCTGGACCACTTCGAGATCGTATCTCACGGAAAGCAGCAGGTGACGAGCACCAGGCAACGGGACCTGGCCCGCCTCCGCGAGCTGGAAACTATATATGCCTGTATCCGAACGCCTGGCACTACCGACCGGCACCGAGCGCGTGACGCACGAGAGGGCTCGCTGCAGCGGTCTGGTAATCGCCCGAATGGCCTGTGCAGGCGTCCTAGCGCGCAAAGCCGGTCATCAGCGACAACTCGATGATGGGCCAGTGCTCCGGGTCGTCGGGGATGTCGCGGTACTCGCCGGCGTCGAGACGGCGCAGGAACTCCTCGCCGCTGATGCCGAGGCGCTTGCGCGCCTGCTCGTCAAAGAACTGGCGCCCTTCTTCGGGAGTCAGCCAACGGATGCCGCCCGTGGTGTCCTTTGGGGCAGCCCGCTTGCGCGGACGGGCCGTAGCCATGACATCATGCTCCTCGCGGATATGGTATCACGCTGCATCGTAGTGTCTGGCGGGAGGATGGAATGGAGCTGACGCTACTGGGCACCGGCACGCCGATCCCCGATCCGCGGCGCGCGGGGCCGAGCCAGATCGTGCGCGTGGGCGACGACCGCATCCTGATCGACTGCGGCACGGGTGCGGTGCGGCGCCTGGTCGAGGCCGGCGACAGCCCGCGCGACGTACACACCGTGCTCATCACCCACATGCACTCGGACCACAGCATCGACCTCGGCCACTTCCTGATCACGCGCTGGATCCTGTTCAACGAGCGGCCGCTCAGCTTGATCGGCCCGCCGGGCTTGCAGGAGTACGTGGACAATCTCCTGCGGCTGCTGGACTGGGACATCAAGATCCGCGGCTTCGCCACCCGCCTGTCCGATGAGGCGCGGCGCATCGACGTGCGCGAGGTCGCGCCGGGCGAGCGCGTCGAGGGCGACCACTGGCGGGCCACGCCGATCAAGGTCGACCACTATCCCGTCGAGCACGCTTATGCCTGGCGGCTCGACGCCGAGGGCGCGTCGCTGGTGATCTCGGGCGACACGGCACCCTACGAGCCGCTGGCGGAGGCTGCGGCGGGCGTGGATGTGCTCGTCCACGAGGCGTGGCTGAAGCCGAAGCACGAGGCGGCACGCCAGCACATGCCGCCCGCGGAGGCGGAGGCGTTCATCGCCAAGCGCAACCGCTACCCGCGACTGCCGCAACCTCCGGCCCAAAAGCATAGCGCGCTCGCCCGACGGCCCGTCGCTCCCGCCCCGTGCCCGTCGTCTCCACCGTCACCTGGCGCACCAGTAGTTCCACCACGGCCCGCTTGGTCGCCCAATCGTCCGTCCGCTCCACTTCCTCTAGGCGGTCGCGCAGCCGCCCCAGCATAGCTGTCGCGTCCGCAAGCTGCGCCTGGGCGGCGGCCGTTAGCTGTGTCTCGCTGTCCAGGGCCGCGAGCAGCGCTTGCGTCTCGGCCTGCTCGCGCGCCATCGCGGCTAGCTGCACCTCCGCCTCCGCCAGCGTAATCAGGTTCTTGCGGAACAGCGTCATCGTCCGCTCGCGCTCGGCGTCCTTGTCCGCGAGCGCCCGTGTGAGCCGCGCCCGCTCGGCGCCGCGGTCGGCCGCCTGCGCCTGGCGCGCCCGTAGCTCCGCCTGCGCCTCCGCTATGGCGGCGCCGGGGTCGCGGATGAAGGCGGCGCAGTGTGTCCACACGGCCCGCTCCAGAGCGTCGGCGTTCACGGCCTTGCCCGCGCACGGGGCGGCACCGATGGGGAAGTCCCAGTTGCAGCGGTAATAGCGCGTCTCGTAGGGCGTCCCGTCCCGCCGCCGCTTGCGGTTCACCGCACCCGTGTAGCCACTGCCGCAGTTCGCGCAGCGCACCAGGCCGCGCAGCAGGTAATCATACGCCTGGCCGGTCTTGGACAGCTTGCGGTTGCTCGCCAGCACGCGCTGCGCCTGCTCCCACACCGCCAGCGGCACCAGGGCGGGTACCTCGCGCGCGACGGCGCCGTGCTTGCTGTGCAGCGTGTGCGTACCCGTGTAGACGGGGTTGTGCAGCACGCCGCACAGGCGCGCGGGCCGCCAGGCGTCCGTCACGCGAATCACCTTCCCGCTCGCGTAGCGGCGCACGGGCGCCACGCCGAGAGCGTTCAAGCGCTGGCACTCGCCCCACAGCGTCGCGCCGCCCGCGATGCGCGAGAACAGGTCTTGCACTAGCTCGGCCTCGGTGCAACCCAGCCCCTCCACCAGGCGGGTCGAGGGCACCAGGCAGCCGTCCGCGTCCAGGTCGTAGCCGAACGGCACCACGCCGTACCAGCGCCCGGCCCGCGCGCCGCGGTCGCGTCCAAGCGTCAGCTTCTCCAGCAGCGTGGCGCGGTCTAGCTCAGCCATCGAGCCGAGCAGTTGGAACAGGAAACGGCCCATCGGCTCAGCCGTGTCGAACGGCTCGGTCGCGCTGCGTATCGTCACGCCGTGCGCCTCTAGCTGCCGGTGGGCGTCCAGTAGTGGCGCGAGCGAGCGCCCCAGCCGGTCCACCTTGTAGACGAGGACCACGCCGAAGCGGCCAGTGCCGGCGTCCGCGAGCAGGCGCCGCCCCTCGGGGCGCTCCGCGAGTGGCCGGGTGCCCGAGGCGCCGTCGTCCAGATACGTCTCCACGATGGGGAGGTCGTACAGGTCGCAGTAGCGGCGGAGGAAGTGCGCCTGGTTCTCGATCGTGCCGCGCTCGGCCTGCTCGTCGCTGCTGACGCGCGCGTAGAGGGCGACGCGGGGGGTGGTGTCGAGCGCCTTGGGTGCTACACTGCCCATGCGGGCCTCCTCTCTTGCGTCAGGCTCGCCAGCCCCGGGCCGTGTCAGCGGCGCCAGGGAACGGCCGCGGCCTGCTAGCTCAGGCCGCGGCTTTTAGGAACCGCTCCAACTCGGCGGCGGTCACACGGTAGCCGGCACGGGCGCCGAAGCGCACGCCCCGTAGCTTCCCATCGCGCAGCCAGCGCCGGACCGTCTCCACGTTGACGCGGCAGTACGCGGCCACCTCGGGCACGGTCATCAGCCGGTCATCAGCCATGCGCCTCACCTCCTTTCAGCGACATTGTACCGTGCCATAACGTGTCAATTCAACTCAAGTCTTGTCATGTAGCGCATAATGTAGTATCATGTAGTCGCAGGGAGCGCGTGATGCCCTGTAGAACGTAAAGAGCCCCGCCGGTGTCACTACCACCAGCGGGGCCGAGCGAAGGGAGCGGACCGATGCTAGCGACCAGCACCCCTCAGGCACAGCCTACCACGGCGCGCATCACCCTGGACACCCTCAAGGCCATGCTCGCGAAGGGCCAGGCGGCGCACCCCGACCTCGCCGGCCGCATGGACAAAGCGGCCCGCATCTTGGCGACGCGCACGGTCGAGCCCACCGGCGACGACGGCCGCTCATGGTGGGTCGCGTCCGAGACGCAGGCCGAGCAGTTCTACCTGGTCATCATCACCCCCCACGGCGCGTGGCCCTGCACGTGCAAAGACTTCGAGCGCCGCCACGATTGGTGTAAGCACAGTCTGGCGGTCGCGCTCCTGCGCCGCTGCCAGGAGCACCAGGAGCACCCCGAGCCGGACCCGGACGCGCCAATCCCGTACACGTTGACCGCGTTGGGCGAGGCCGCGGCGCGCGCGCCCGAGCCGTTCACGTTCGCGCGCTGCACGGGCGAGTGCTGCTCGCGCTGCCAGTACGAACTAGGCGAGATGGGCGAGTAACCCCCGCTGCACACAGCCCGGGCGAGGGAGGCGGCCTCCCTCGCCCCGCCGTCATCTTAGGAGGTCTGAGCCATGTTCCCTAGCCCGAGCGCCGACCCGACCACGCGCCTGCGCGAATGCGTCGCCAACCTGCCCGCGAGCGCCGGTCCCGCCATCCTGACCCTCGCCGCCGACCTGCCGCCGCTCTACGTGGACCGCTTGTGCGCGGCCGTCGATGCCGTGGACGAGGCCGTGACGGCGGAGATGCTCGACGAGTGTGAACAGGTCTTGCAGCGGGTGCTCCGGCGCCTGGGCCAGCTTGCCCCCGCCGTCGAGGCCATCTGGCGGCAGGAACAGGAGCGCGTGCTGACCCGCTCCTGAGCCGGCCGTGGCGCCTACCTGCCCGACATCCACTCAACGAGCCCCGGGGAGATGCCCCCGGGGCTCTATTTTCGCGCGGACTCCGAGCGAAACTCCGGCCAGCTTCATCGAGGTGGGCCAGGCGCTCCAGCACATCCGCGACCACCGGCTCTACAAGCAGAGCGACGCGACGTTTGAGGCATACGTCGCGCGCCGCTGGCCCGACCTCGGGGGGCACAAGTACGCCTACCGAGTCATCGCGGCTGCGGAAACTGTCAGGCAGTTGTCGCCCATGGGCGACACTTTGCCCGCCACCGAGCGCCAGGCCCGCCCGCTCACGCTGCTCGACGAGCCCACGCTACGCATTGCGGCCTGGCAGCGCGCCGAGTTCGGCTGGAGCGAGAGAACCGCGCGGAACTTTATGGAGGTGGCCGAGCGCTTCAAATCGGCAAAGTTTGCCGATTTGCCCGCGCCATCGGTCCTCTACCTCCTGGCCCAGCCGAACACGCCGGAGATGCACCAGCATCTCGCCAGGTCGGGCCTGGCGGGGGCGCCTTGTGCCCAATTTACGGCACCCCAGGTACCTACTATGGGATAATTCTGTGCAGGATTCGCGCCCGTTTCGCGCGCATTCGCCCCCAATCTGTGCCGAAAGAGAGCCGTACCGCATGCCGGACCAGAACGCCGAGATACGCGTTGTAGCTGAACTCGAAAAGCTGGGGGCCTCACTCCAAAGCCACCGCAACCTCCTCGACAAAGTCGCCACGCAGCTTCAGGGCGCGAGCGCCAAGGCGGCCGCGGGTGGCGCCCTCCCCGCCCACATCCCCGACCTCCAGCGGCAGATTCAGGCGGGCCGCGAGCTACTCAACCTCCAGAAGGGGCTCGCGCAGGCCACCGGCGACGCCTCCACCGCCCAACTCGCGGCCATGTCGAAGCTCCAGGCCAGCTATGTCGGCCTCGGCCAGGCGGCCCAGGCGCTCGCTAAGTACCAGGGCGCCGCGTTCGCGACCGAGCCCGTGAACCACTACCACCGCGCGCTCAGCCGCGTGGCAGACACGCTGCGCACGCTCGCGGGGCTGGGGGGCCGCACGGCGCAGAGCCCGGTCGGCGTGGCCGCCTCGGGTGCGGCGGTGGCCGGGGCCTTCCAGCACGTCGGCGGCCCCAACCTGCTCGGCGCGCTCCCCGGCGTCAGTATGCTGCCCCAGGGCATGCGCGCGGCGAGCGCCGTGGCCGGCGCGGTGCCGGGCCTCGGCGCCGGCGGCATCATGGGGGCCTTGGGCCTGACGGGGATTGGCGCTATCGGCGCGCAACTCGCCACCTGGGCCGTGAACCTCCCAGCCGCGGCCGACCGCTACACCAGCCTGGTGCCCCGGGTCGAGGGGCTGTACCGCCGCGGAGCCGGGCGCTCGGGGCGCACGCAGGGCGACGCGAATCAACTGAATGAGCTACGCCACCAGGTGCTCGACCGCGGCCTCCAGTTCGGCTACGGGCGCCAGGAGGCGCTATCGGTCGCAGAGGCGCTCGCGGCCTCCGGGGGCACCGAGGGCTTTAACGGGAGTAGCGCGCGGCTGGACGCCCCCATGCAGTTCGCGCGCTACATGGGGGTGGACCTCGGCGCGGCCACACAGGCGTTCGCCGCGGCCGAGCGGATGGGCGCGGCCGGCATCACGAGCGGGCAGGTGCCGTCCGCCTTTGGCGGGACACTGAACCGCGTCGACACCAAGCAACTGGCGGACGTGTTCGCCCAGGGCATCGACCAATCGAAGATGCGCGGCCGGGAGTCGGAGTTCTTGCAGACGGTGACCGGCCTCGCCGGCACCATCGCCCAGCGCACCGTCGACGCCCCCGACATGCAGCATATCGTCGGCATGCTCACCGCGCTCAACCGGACCGACGTGCCCGGGCTGCGCGGCCAGGCAGGCGCGAACGTCATGGCCGGCGTCGATCGCGGCGTCGCGGGCGCCCGCGGCGCGAATCAGATGCTCCTCTACCAGCTCTACCGCCAGCAGAAGCCGAACATGGGGTTTGCCGAGTTCCTGCTAGAGCAGGAGAAGGGGCTGGAATCGCCGTACCTGCCCGCGGCCATCCAGCAGCTCCCCGGCCTCGTGGGGGGCGACGAGAACCTGCAAGCCATCTTCCTCAAGGATGTGCTGGGCGGGAACATCAGCGGCAATCAGGCGCTCGCGCTCCTGCACGGTGGTCTTCCGGGCATCCTCCGCGCGCGCACCTCGGGCGAGGGCGGCATGGAGGGCGCGGCGCTCCCGGCGGTGGGCAACTACCCGAACACGCTGGCCCCGGGCGAGAGCGCGGTGGCGGCCCTCCAGCGGTTCAATGCCGCGATGGACGAGATGGCGGGCCAGACGATGGTGCCCGCCATCGAGAAGCTCCACCAGTTTGAGGCGAACATCACCGGCTCGACCAACAACCTGACAGAGGCCGCGGGGCGCCTGTTTGACTCCATCGCCAAGGGGCTGGGCGGCATCGTGAGCACGCTCGGCATCTCGGACATCTGGAATCCGCCCGTGGCCCACTCGGGTGAGCTAACGCCCGCGGAGAAGGCCGCCCAGGAGGACGCTCGGCGCCGGGGCGTGCCCATGCCCGGCTCCATCTGGACGCCGGGCCTCACGCCTGCGCCGGCACCCCCGGCGCCTCCCGCCGCGGCACCCCCGCTGGTCCCGGGCGCCGTGCCGCCGAGCTACGATGGCGCGGCCCCTGGTGTGCCGGTACCGCCGGGGATGGGGGCACCGGCGGCCGCGCCCGACACCGCGCCCGAGGCGGCCCCCGGCGGCACCCCGGATGCCATGCCCCCGCCAGCGCTCAGCGACATCCCGAACGTCACGCAGGCGGCCGGCGGCCGCGACTCGGCGGCCCGCGGCTGCTCGGCGGGGGCGCTCACAGCGATTCTGAACGGCGCCGGCGTGGACATCGACGAGGGCACCGTGTTCCGCATGATGGTGAGCGAGGGCGTCATCCAGAACGACGGCCTGCACGACCCGCTCCTCGCCGGCTTCGTCAAGCGGCACTGGGGCCTCGACGTGAGCCAATCCATTCGCAGCACCGGGGCGCTGCGCGACGCGCTGGCCAACCAGCAGCCGGTCATGCTCAGCGTGAACGGTGTGCAGCGCCGGGACCAGTACCCCGGCGGGCACCTGGTGACCGGCGTGAGCGCCGATGACCGCGGCCTCACGGTCATGGACCCGGCCCGCGGCGAGCGGCACACGTTCACGTGGGAGGAGTTCCAGCAGGTGTCGCGGATGAACACGAACCCGGGCATCGTGTTCCAGAACTGGACCGCGCTCGCGCAGGCCAACCGCGCGCGCCTGGCCGGCGCGGCCAGCATGGCGCCTCCTCCAGCGGAAGATTCCCCGGCGTACCGCCCCGTCACGAGTAGTGGCCTCCCTGAGCCGGGCGACGACATCATCGCGATGGCGATGCAGCGCTACGGCCCGGCGGCCGGCCCTGTCGTGGCGGCGATTCTGCGCCAGGAGGACGGCCTCGGGCGCACCACGCCGGGGGACGGCGGCCATGCGTACGGGCCGTTCCAGCTAGACGACCGCTACCAGTTGCGGGACTACGCGCGCGACCGCGGGATGTCGGTGGCGGCCGCCGGCCAGTACGCCATTAACAATCCGCTCGATGCCGCCGACTGGTCCCTCAGCGATCGTAGCCCGCTCGGGCGCGCGCTCGCGAAGGGAGCGGCCGCCGGCGACAGCGGGGAAGCGCTCTTGCGCGACGCGCTGGCCGGGCAGAACGGCAATGTCCTGCTACCGCAGAACCGCCAGTATTACGAGATGTACCGCCGCTATCTGTCGGAGTACGAGGGCATCGGCGCGCAGCAAGGTAGCCTGGGACCGTATAGCCCCATGAGCCGGGACCAACTCGCGGCCCTCGGCGCCATCCAGCGCGTGCAGGTGGGCGTCGACCCGATTGAGTTGCACCTCACCTGGCCCGATGGGCGGCAGGAGGTAGTAACGGTGCAGCCGCGCGCCCGGCACATCAGCGAGCAGGACTACTTGAGCCGCGTCACACCGCGCAACCTGGCGCTGGCCGGGGCGCCGATGAGCGGCCTGGGCTAGAGGACAGACGATGCTTGACATTTACCAACCGAACCTAGCCGACCCGTCGCAGGGCGGCCTGGTCCGTTCCCGCACCGCACCGGATGTCATTGCCGAGGCGTTCTGGTGGCAGCACCCCCTCGACCTGGGCACGGGCACCCCGCCCCAGGTGTTCGACGGCCTCACGACCGGCACCGCGAGCGGCACCAGCCCGGTGTACGCCGTGCGCGGCCGCAACCGCTTCACGTGGCAACTCACGGGCACCTGGGCGGGCACCGTGAACGTGCAGGGCTCGCTCGACGGGGTAACCTTCGTCGACCTGGACAGCGGCCAGACCGCGAACGGCGTGTACACCACGAGCGCCTTCGTGGACTACATCCAATTCAGCGTGACCCTCACGTCGGGCGCCGTCGTCTGCGTCGCCAGCGCCGTGCGGGACGCTTAGGGGGACAGCATGGACGTGATTGACCTGGGCAGCCGCCGCTTGCTCCGCAAGGGCGAGCGCTGGTATCTGAGCAGCCCCGATGGCCTCGTGCGCCTGGCCGACGACACCCTGGACGCACCGGCCGTCGAGGGGCGCACGCTGCGCGACCGCTTGGAGGCCGCGCCCAGCCGCCCGGCGTGGTGGTTCGCCTTCTTTGTCGGCGGCCTGGCGGTGCCCGCGGTCGGCCCCTGCTGGGCGCTCGTGGGCGAGGCGGGAGACGCGCTCCTGGCGTCCCGGACCGCGCGCGGCGGCTGGACGTTCGCCCCGCTCGCCCTGGACGACCGCTCGCCGAAGTGGGGGCCGTCGCTCGGGTGGGACTGGCGCGCGGCGCTCGCGCACCTGGAGGCGGACCAGCCGGCGCTCCTGCGCGACCCGGCCATCGACGCGAGCGCGCACGCGATGATGGCGGCCTACCGGGCGGCGACGGGCGACCCGACCCCCATCGCGCTCGCCCGCATCCCCGATGCGCACCTGGAGGACGCCGATGCAGTGTAGCACCTGTGCGGCGCAGCGGACGTGCCCGCTGCTCTCGGAGGCGCGGCGGCGGCCGCTGCTGGCGCTGGGGCAGGCGGCGCTCGTGCCGGTGGAGGGGCTGCCATTGCCCTGCCCGTGTGGGGGCGATTTGTGGCGACCGATGGACCCGCAGGCACCCGTGCCGGCGGAGAGCAAGCCGCGGCCGGCCTTCAAGCTGCTCTAGCGGATGCCGTACCGCGTCGGGCTATACCCGCCCGTGAGCCGCGTCCAGTCGGCGTGCGCCTGAGCGAGGTCGCCGGCGCCCTCTAGCGTGTGGCTGACCAGCACGCCCCACACCGCGCCGGAGCCGCGCTCTGCGGCCATCTCTAGGGCAATGTCCCAGGCGTCGAGCAGGTCGTCGTGGGCGCTGGCGGGGAACTGCGTGGCCTGCGTGTAGAAGGCGAGCATCTCGGGATGCACGCGGACGCCCGCTAGGTCCGGCACCGCCTCGCTCGGCTCGCCCACGCCAGCCGCCCGTAGGAGCACGCGCCCCTGCTCGACGAGCCCCGTACGGCTGAGCAGCCGGGCCTCCTTGCCCGAGGCGGCCACGTGCTCGCCGGCCACCTTGCCCGCCACGCCAGGGAGGCGCCGCGGCCGCACCCCGCGGACCCGCTTGGCGATGCACGGGGACTTCGCGAGCGCCTGCACCAGCACCTCCTGGTACGCCACGGCCTCGCAGCCAATCAACTGCGGCCCCCACACCTGCGCCTGCTCCTCGACGTAGGCGACCTGGGCGTCGAAGCTCAGGCGCTGCTGCGTCGCCTGCAAGACGAGGCACTCGCCCTGCGGCGTGACACCCACGGTCACGTGGCCGAAGTAGTCCGCGCCGACCTTCAGGCTACTCGCTGGGTCGACGCCCTGGTAGATGGTGAGCGGTTGGCCCTGATACTCCCAGCCGCCCGTGAGGCCACGGCGCAGGTCGTCGCGCACCCACCAGCGCCACCACGCGGGGCGGAATAGCTGCATCGCCTCGCTGAACGGCCGGTTCTGGTACTCGCGGGCAAAGGCCAGGTCGCCCACCTGCCGGCGGGCCGCGGCCAGGCGCTCCGACCCCATCCACTCCGGCCAGAGCGGCGCCTCCTCCGAGGTAGCGTAGGTGCGCGTGCGGTAGTCGCCGGTCTGCGCCAGCAGCTTGCTCAAGAGCGAGTCGAAGTGCAGGACCGTGCCCACCACGATGACGTTGCCGCGCTGGGGGTCGAGCGCGGGGAGAACGGCCTCGGTCCACCAGGCATACGCTTTGGCGCGCTGCTCGGGCGTCTGGACATGCTCGTCGTTTTCCAGGTCGTCCGCGACGATGAGGTCCGGGCGCTGGCCCAGGTGCGCGATGCCGCGAATCTGCGCGCCCATCGACCGGCCGACGAGCTTCGCGCCGTTCGCGAGTTCAACGTCGCTGTCGGTCCACTTGCCGCCCACCAGGTCGCCGAAGTCGGCACGCAGGAGGGCGTTCGACTCTAGCTCTTGCTTGATGGCCCGGACCAAGCTCGTGGAGAGAAATGCGGTGTTGGAAATCAACACGACGACGCGCTTGCGGCTGTAGAGCAGCGCGTGGAGCGGCGCCACGAAGGAGAGCAGCGTGCTCTTGCTGTGGCCGCGCGGCGCCGCGATGACCGCGCCGGCCCCGGGCGTCTGGAGCGTCTCGCGGAACAGGTCCAGTAGCTCCTGGTGGAAGGGGGCGCTGGGCGCGGTCATCCGATGGGCGAGGTAGGTGCGCGCGAAGGCCAGCAGGTCATCCGCGCAGGCCGCGCGGCGCGCCGCATCGGGTGCGATGCCCGGTGCGGTGGGGGACGCGGGGGCGACCGGGCAGCGCAGCGCCGCCCCCGCGCTCCGGCCCTGGCGCAGCGTGCGCCTACTCGTGAGGGACATGGACCATTCCTCCCGGGGGCAGGGCTGCGAGCGGCCGCCCGGCATCGAGCGCCTCGGCATCGTCGGCAATCGCGTTCAGGATCGCCGGGTCGTGGACGTAGCGGCGGATCAGGCCCTCCCACTGCTCATCGCTCAGACTGGGCGGGGCGCCCTCCAGGCCGAGCAGCTTGGCCTCGGCCACGAGCGCGCGGAGCACGACCCCGAGCGCGCCGCCCTTCCAGGCCTCGCGCTGGACCTCGCGGAGCGCCGCCAGCACGCGCCCCTGGGCGTCGGCCACATCCTGCCGCGTCTCGGCCCGCCAGGCCGCCCGGAGGGCCTGGAGGTCGGCGTGCAGCGTGCTGATGGCCCACGGGCGCCCCGTCGCCGGGTTGCGCTGGCCCTGGCGGCTGAGCACGTCGCGGACCTCGCGGAGGGTATGCCCGCGCAGCACCGCGGCGGCCACGAGGCGCCGCCGCTGGGCCGTCACATCGGCCTCGGGAGCACTGGCCTGTTCGGCCTGTTCGGCCGGGTGTTCGGACATCGGATTTCCTTACCGGGCAAGGGATTCGGCCGCGACGAGGGGCCGTGTGGGCCGAACAAGTGAACGGGGGGACCGAACAACATGGCCGTTCAGTCGAGCACGTCGGCCCCGCCGGCGGTCGCGCAGCGCCTCCTGTAGCTCCGCCAGGAGGGCGAGGCTCGTGAGCCGGAGGATAGCCGCCTCCTGCACGGCCTGCTGCGCCGGCGGCGTGGGCGTCCACCGCGGCGTCTCCCGCCGGACGCCGAGCGCGGCCAAGTCGCGCTTGACCGTCCGGGGATGCACCCCCAGGCGGTCGGCCAGCCACCACGCGGGCGGCACGCCCTGATGCGCGTCGATAAGCTGCTGGATGTGCGCCCGCCGCGCGCAGATAGCCCGTTGTGTCGCCAAGTCGGAAACCTCCTGATAAGCGTGCTCTATTATCGGCGGGAGCCGCCTATCCTGTCCAAAAATGCCCGGGCAAGCGCGGCAATTAGTGGACAGCCCCGAGAGAAACCCCTACACTGTAAGGGTAGGTGCGGAATAGCTGACGCACCGGAATGATGACAAATGGAGCCCGCATGGACCGCGCGGATTTGGACTTCGAGTTGGAAATGGCCGAGTTTCTGGCCGAGGACCTAGCCAAGTCAGAGGGTATCCCGGCCGAGACGGTCCAGCGCGCGGCCGGGCTCGTGCGGTCGGCGGCGACCTCCCCCGAGGAGCCAATGTTTTACGAGACCTGGGCCGATGATGCGGCAGTGGCCGCCACGGTGCAGCAAGTGCGCCGGCGGCTCCAAGAAGGGCACACTCCTGTTCGCAAAGCCCGCGACGGCCGCCGTGCGGATGGCTCGTACGCCGACCAACGGTGCCCGGCGGACCTCCGCCAGCGGTTAGAGGCCGCGATTTGGCACAAGCGCATCGACGTGGACTACGGCTGCCAGCTTCTCCGCAGCCTCGACAGCAAAGGCGCCGCAAGCGTGTGGGACCGCCTGATGAGCACCCACAAGTCCGCCTTGCTGGCCACCGAGGTGCTCGGTGGCGACGGGCTGCCCACCGAGGCGCCCCCCGACCTTAAGGCGCGCCTGGAGCACTGCCTCACGACGCGCCGGCTGGACCCGGCCGAGCACGGGCCGATGCTCTCCAAGCTCGACACCGCCGGGCCGGCGGCCGTGTGGGCGCGCCTGCCGTACGCGGCGAAGGAGGTCCTCATGCGGCCGAACCTCCACGAGCCGCGCTACCACGAGGCCGCGGGGCGCTACATCGAGGGCCGCGGGCGCGCCACGAGCAGCGAGACGCCCGACCTCCAGGGCGTGAACCGCTTGCTGCGCGAGGCGCACGGCCGCGCGCCGGGCAGCGTCGGCCCCACCAGCTAAGGACGTGCGCGAGCGGGCCTCGGTCCCCCGCATCGCGTGCTAGCCGGCCTGCCCCGCGCTTTGAACTGGGCGGGGACCGAGCCGTCCCGAGGGTTGCTCTGTTCCCCCTGGGGCGGCGAGTGGTCGGCGGCGTCTCCCATTCCCTCGGCGGGCGGTGTCTCCCGCCGAGGGGCAAACCGCCCCCGGCCTGGGCGCGCTCCTACGCCCAGGCCGGGGGCGATGGCGTCTCTACGCCCCACTAGCTCGCTGCTGGCTCCGGGTCCGGCACGCCCAACACTACCCGCACATTGTCGCGGGCGGCCGCGATCTCCTCGGGGGACAGATGGCGACGCAACGCCAGCACTTCCCGGCGCAGCGCGAACGGCCGGCTGCCCTCTGCGCCGACCGGCACCACGATGACCTCGGCCCACGCCGCATCGTCCTCGCAGACGACCAGGAACCGGGCGCCCGCCGGCAGGCGCCCACGCGGCGTCGCCACGGCGCGGACAAGCTCGACCACATCGGCCTGGTGGAATAGCTCGCCGGTCGGCGCCGCGGACACGGGCGCCGCGGTCAGGGACGGCTGGCGCCCGTGCGCATCGAGCAGCGGCCTGGATGCTTCGCGGATGCCGCCATCGTCGGGGGCACGCTCAAACTGCGGCGTCATCGCCCTGCCCCGCTCCACGGAACGGCGTCCGTGGCCGCCCATTGGACAGCATCCTGGCGGCTGAAGCCGTGGCCGAGGCGGAGGTGCTCGGCCAGGAAGTCGACCCGGCGCTCTTGGGCGAGCCACGGGTCGAACGGGACGACTGGCGGGACCAGCACCGCGGCGCTGCACAGTGTGCAGCGCACGGCGGGGTAGGCCGGGGCGGGTGAAGTAGGCGAGCGCAGCATAGTACCTCTCCTAGCGTTTTGACGCGACACCGGGCGGGTGCTCCGGCATCGCCGGCCGCCCGAAGCGACTCTGATTCGCGGCGTCGCACAGGTCGCAGATGAACTGCCGGTGCGGGCCAGCGGGGCGCCGCTCGCACTGGACGCAGAGGCAGGGCGGCGCCGGCGATGCGCTCGGCGCCGGAGACGACGCCGGGGGAGGTACCACGGCTCGCGGAGACAACGGGGTGTACCGGGCGACCAGCCCGGTGGCCCACGCCCGCAAGTCGCCGCCCGCCCGCACCATCGCCGTGAGGTCTTTCCCGCTGAAGGGCTGGACGATGCGCACCCGGCGGCTGAGAGCCGCCATCCTGGCCCCGCCCTTGGCCCCGGCGGCATCCCGGTCATAGGCCACGAGCCACACACCGGCGTGGCGCAGCGCCCAGGCCCACCGGGGCGTCGGCAAGGCCGTCGCACTGCCCAGCGTCGCCACATCGACCAGGTCGCCGGCCTCCTGGCGCAGCAGGAGCGCGTCAAACTCGCCCTCGGTCAGCACGCAGAGGGCGCGACCCTGTAGCTGGTCGGCGCCGTAGAGCGCGACCTTACCGTCGCGGGGTTGGATGTATCGCGGTATAGAGCCGTCGAGCCGCCGCACCTTGAGCGCCCACAACGCGCCGTGCGCCTCCACGGGGATGGTGATGCCCGGGGGCACGTATACCCGCTTGCCGGTGAGCCCCCACTTGTACGGCGGGTCGTACACCTCCACCGGCACGTAGCCGAGCCCGGCGGCCTGGATAGTGGCGTCGCTGAGCCCGCGCTCCTCGCGGAGGTAGCGGAGCGCCGCCGCCCCGTCCGGGGACCACAGCACCTCCGCGGCGCGGGCGGCAATGGCCCGGGCGCGCGCTTGCCAGGCAGGCGGCGGCGGGTCGGTATCGGGCGGTAGGCGCGGTGCGGGGGGTGACGGCGGCCGCACGGGGCGCACGGGGCGGTGGTCCACGAGCGCCTTGCCCGCGGCGCGGGCGGCCTCGGGGAAGCCCAGCCCGCCGAAGTCAATCAGCCATTGGATGAGGTCGCCACCACGGCCGCACCCGTTCCGGCCGGGCAGGCCGCATCGCCAGTGCGGGCGTTCCGCGTTCGGCCAGACGTGAAAGCGATCGGTGCCACCGCAGTCCGGGCAGGCGCCCACGTACTCTCCGCCATCGGTGTTGCTCGCCTTGCGGAGCGGCGTGACGCGGCTCACCAGGTCCAGGAGGTCAAGCCCGGCAGCCTCAAGCATCGTCCCCTCCCCTCCCCGGTAGGTGAGCACCCCCGTTGTCCGGGCTCTCCCCCTCCCAATTACTCTCATCACTCTCCCCCCTATAGGGGGGGGAGAGTGATAGATAGTAATTTTCGGGGGCTGGGCTACTCTCATGAGAGGTCGATGATAGTTCGGTGAGAGTAGTGAGAGTTTGCTGCACCGGCGCCAAATCGCGCGCTGATAGCTCGGGCATGCCAGCGCTCGATTCTGTCAAGTGAGAGCTATCACCTGCCGGGGTTACTATCACCGGGCCAGTGATAGTAACCAGCGGCAGCCCGAGCGTGACGCGACCCAGTTCCGCGAGCACGTGCCGCTTGCCTTCCTGCCGCACGTACTGCTCGCGGAGCAGTTGCTTCCGGGCGCGATAGAAGGTCGGCTCAGAAACCCCGGAGACTTTGAGCCACCAGGTGGTCGCGGCGCCCTCGTCCTCCGGGAAGTGCTCGGCCAGAGCAGCCAGCACGTGCCGCGCGCTCGGGGTCAGTTCGTGGCTGCGCTCCGGTGGCTCGGCGGGGGCCAGGAAACAACTCTCAGTGGTACTATCAGCGACTATCGTGAGAGTGATGTCCTCGAACTCGTCGCCGTCCCGCTGCTTGTCGCAGTGCAGTGTCAGCACACCGTCGTTGGCAGTGAGAAAGAGCATCGTCTGCGCGGCGCCGCGCAGCGCCGACGAGCCGCGCTCGACCTCGCCGCCCTTGCCGGTGTGATGCACCAGGCGGACATGGGCGCCCGTCGCCGCGATAATGCGGTCGCAGGCCGCCACCACCCTGCCGACATCCCGGCTGCTGTTCTCATCGCCGCCGACCATGCAGCGCGCCATCGTGTCGATGGTGATTTTCACGGGCGGCTCGGGGAGCGTGGCGATTTGGGCGAGCAGCGCGCCCACCTCGGCGTCCTCCATCAGGTTCACCGCCTCACAGATGAAGCGCAGGCGGCTCAGGTCGGCGCCGGGATGATGCTTGAGCCACGTCTGCACGCGCTGGAGAGCGCCGCTGGCGCCCTCCGCAAGCACGTGTACTACATAGCCGCCGCGGGTCTTGCGGCCGCAGAAGTCCTTGCTCGATGCCAGGCAGCAGTTCTCGGCCATCTCCAGCAGCGTCTTGCCGACGCCGCTTGGGCCGTAGGCCACTCCCAGCGTGCCGACAACGCTGTAGCCCTCAATCTGCCACTCTAGCGGTGGCCGTTTGGCGAGGTCATCCAGGGATTCCAGGGTGAAGCGGGGGCGAGGCGTCGACGCCTCGCCCCCCGGGTCCTCTCCGTAAGGGTCGGTCATCGCCATGCCGTCCCGGATAGCCGCGGCGTCGGCCGGGTCGAGCGTCGCTAGCACGTCATCTAGTGCGCCATCGCGCCCGCGGCCATTCGCGTTCTGCATGGCCTCGGCGACCTGCCGGCAGATGTCTGATTTCAGAGCGTCGAGGTCGTCGAGCGCACCGCCCAGTCGGTAGCGCTCCAGCCGCCAGAGGTCGCCGGGGTCGAAGATCGGTGTAACGCGCGCCTCATCGCCCACCATCTTGCGCTCCGTGGTACGAGGCGTTAGCGCTGGGGGCCGCGCCGAGCAGGACCAGCAGCGCCGCTGCGCAGCGGGCGAGGTTCAGGTCGTGCTCGTGCTCGACGGTGACGGTGGGGGCGCGGTGGGGCAGCCGCGTGGCACCCGTGGTGCGGCGGGTGGTTACCGGAGTATGCAATAATGGGCTCGTAGGTGCTCGGTCTTGGTTGCTCACCGGGTCGGGGCCTACTAGGCGGCTGGGCGGGATTAGGCCCCCGCTCGGTCGCCGCTTCATTTCTTTCACTCTACCGCTCCCGGCCGACCGCGGCTGCTAGTGCGGCAGCGACATCCGCCTCGTCCTGCCTCGCGTCCTGCCGGATGAGCTCGCGGACGTATTGCGAGACAGTCTGGCCGCACAGGGCTGCCCGCAGCCGCACGCGGCGCGCCTCGTCACGACTTAGCGCCGCGCTGACGCTCGTGATGTCTGGCCCGAGGGGTTCGGCGGTGGTTCGCATTGATGGCCTCCTTCCGCGGCGGGAATCGCCGCGCTCGTCTACAACGTACAAACTATACAGCTTCACGAGAGGAGGATAAAAGTAATGGTCAAAACAACACGTGACATGCCTGTAGTCGGGTCACCGTGGCGTGGTGATGGTTACCAATCTAACCAACCCTCACGGGCGCATAGGTTAGATTGGTAACCATCCCAAAGACGGCTACGCATGCATGCTTCTGGCCGAGTTTCTGACAATCAGTCACCTATGCGTACCCCCCAGCATTCGTATTCCCAATGCCGGCCTAAAAGTGTGGTGCTGGTGGTGTGACTCTCGGGCATGGAATTGACAGAAGTATGCGTATCGACCGGTATACTGACCAGGGAATAATCTTCACTGAGCAAGCCCGGGAGGACGCAGAGAGCCGCCCCCCCGGAGGGATGGCGGCTCTTGAGCGGAGCGGAAGGGGCGCGCCCCACTTCTACACGAGGATTAGCTCGCGCTCAATGCTCGGTGCAGTGCAGGGCCGGCTAGCGCAGACGGATGTGGTGCGGCAGTAATGGCTACAGCAACCGCTACCACACGAGCACCAAGGACGTGGGGCGCATCGCGCGGCTGGCCGATCCCAAGCTTCTCCTGCTCAGCCACCTGGGGCCGGTGAACACTGACGAGGTGCGCGCCGACGTGGCCCACGACTTCGACCGGTTCGTGGTCGGCGAAGACCTCTTGCGCTACGACGTGGGCCGCGCGCGGCCCGTCTGAAGCCCAGGTGCAGCGAGCGGCGCGCTGGAGTCCGCCACGATCACGCCGCTCAGCGTCGCGCTGGCCCGCGCCAGCTTTGCCGGACTGGCCGACCGGTCGACGCTCGGCCTTAAGTACCAGCGAGGCACGCTCGTCACGACCCGCGGCTACCTCCGCGAGCAGCCGGAGGTCCTGCGGCGGCTCATGGCCGCCTCGCCGACGTTGCCGCATTGGCCGCGGGTACGCGACACTGTAGGCAGCGGACAGGGGGCAGGGGTGAGCGAGGACACCGCGGGCCAGGGCGGCAAGGACGCGCTCGGCGCGCTCCGGCAGGAGATCGACGCGCTCGACCGGCAGATCGTGCGGCTTCTGGACGAGCGCGGCCGGCTGGTGGAGCGGGTCGGTGCCGACAAGGCGGAGCGCGGCGCGGTCGTTTTCGCGCCGGACCGCGAGGCGGCCGTGCTCGCCAACGTCACGGGCGCGAGCCAGGGCCCCCTCACCGCCAGCCACCTGCGCGCCATCTACCGCGAGATCCTCTCCGCCATGCGCAGCCTGGAGCGCGCCGAGCGGATCGGCTACATGGGGCCGGCGGCGACGTTCACGCACCAGGCGGCCTTGGAGCGCTTCGGGGCGGCGGCCGAGTACGTGGCGCTGCCCAGCATCCCCGACACCTTTCTGGAGACCGCGCGCGGCGGCTGCGACTACGGCGTCGTGCCCGTCGAGAACTCGACGGAGGGGCCGGTCCACGAAACGCTGGACGCCTTCGTGGACTCCGAGCTGAAGGTCGTCTCCGAGATCATCCTGCCGATCCACCACCAGCTCGTCGCGCGCTGCGCGCCCGAGGCGATCCGCACGGTGTTCACGAACCCGGTGGCGCTCGGGCAGTGCCGCCGCTGGCTCAGCACCAACCTGCCGGGCCGCGAGATCGTGCAGGTGGTGAGCACGGCGCGGGCCGCCGCGCAGGCGGCGGAGACGCCGGCCAGCGCCGCCATCTCGCCCCGGCTGGCCGCCGAGGTGTACGGACTTGACGTCGTCGCCGCCGACATCGAGGACTTTGCCCAGAACTACACCCGCTTCTACGTGCTCGCCCGCGAGCTGACGAGCAGACCGACCGGCGACGACAAGACGGCGCTGCTATTCAGCATCCGCGACCGCGTCGGCGCGCTCCGCGACGTGGTGGCGCTGTTCGCCCAGGCGGGTGTGAACCTGAGCAGCATTCAGTCGCGGCCGTCGCGGCGCCGCGCCTGGGACTACGTCTTCTTCGTGGAGCTACAGGGCCACGCCGCCGACCCGAAGCTCCAGGCGGTGCTGCGCGCCGTCGAGCAGCACTGCGCCTACCTCAAGGTGCTCGGCGCCTGGCCGCGCGCCGAAGCGGCGGCCCTCGCGTAGCGCGGCAGCGCGGCGGCGCCCAGTGGCATCCACGAAAGTAGGTCGCGGTTATCTACTTTCGGCGGGGTAAGACCCTCCCCCAATAGCCGACCACGCGATCTCGGCTCGGTACACATTCTGCTTGGTTCCCGCCGATAATACCTTTGTATAGATATAGTCTGGTCCCGCGGCCGGCGCGTTGCGCCGCGTCTTCCTGTGCCAGTGGCCTCGATCCCTGCCAAACGGCGTCCCGTTGGGGGCGCCTCGCCGGCGACGCGCGGCGAGACTCGACAGGCGCGCAGGATCGTCGGCGGCGCAGCGCACCGGCAGGGCCCCGGAGCGATGGTGAGCGATCGGCACGGCGACGAGCGCCCCGCCTCCGTCCCCGCCCGCGCGCCGGCGCCCCCCGTTCGGGCCGGCAACCGCCCGGCCGGCCCCTGGCAGATGGCCTGCCGGCTGACGACCTCGTTCGCGACGCAGGTGGCGGTCCTGTTCGTCGTGGCGCTGTTGGCATCACTAGCGTAGATTCCGCAGTTCAAACTTACGCCACCAGGCGCACCACCCGGCGGGTCCAGGGTAAGCGCCAATGCTGCGGCGGGGCCGGGTTCAACGGCGTGAGATAGAGCGTGTGGCGCTTCTGGCGGAACGTCCCGAGGCCGTCGACCCGCAGGGCCCGGAAGGCGTACGGCTCCCGGATGACGGGTGGCCGGGCGGCGGCTTCGCGGATCTGGAGCCCGATGGCGAGGTTGCGAGCCAGCAGCCGGAAGCCGACCGCCACGCGGTTCGGATGCAGCCGGGTGCTCACCAGGTGATCGAGATCGTGCCCATTCACGAGTTCGTCCAAGGCCTGCTCCACGCGCCAGCGCTGGCGATAGAGGGCGGCGAGCTGCCGGGGGCCGCGCCCCTGGATACTGGTCACGTACACCCAGGGCCCCCGCCGGTCCGTGGGCGTGCGAGCGCGCAGCGCGAGCAGCTGCAGCCGCGTATCCCAGGGGCAGAAGCCGAGGCGGATGGCTCCCTGCTCGCGCAGCCACCGCTGTTGCTGCCCGGTGAGGGCCGCCAGGCGCGTGCGCACCGGGGCCGAGCGCGCAAAGCCGAGGATGAATGGCACGCGCGCGTCGAGCAGCGCGGCGACGGCAGCGCGGCTGGTGAAGCCGCAATCGGCTACCACCCCGGCGAGGCGCCGACCGAGCAGGCGGCGTAAGTGGCGGGCCAGCACGGCCGTCAGGCGGGAGTCCCGGGCATGGCCGCGCAGCAGGACGCACGTGATGATCTGGCCTGTGTCGGTATCCACGGCCAGATACAGCCGATAGCCGCGCAGGCGCCGACTGTGCGTGCCCGACCAGCCCTTGCGGAGCTCGTCGCGCTTGCCCCGCCCCCAATACGGCAGCTGGTGACTGTCCAAGGCGGCCCATACGCGACCCGAGCGGCGGGGTAGTTCAGCCAGGTACGCGGCTTCCACCGCCCGGCGGACCGCCTGGGCCGGGAAGTAGCGCAGACTGCGGCGCAGCGTCTCGGCGGTCGGCAGGGCCGGCAGCCCCAGCAGCGCGGCCAAGAGCGGCTCCTGGAGCAGGCTCAGGTGATACGGCCGGCCGCTCCCCCGCCAGGCGAGCACGAGCCACAGCAGGCTGAGGATCAGCGTGGAGAGCCCGCGCTTGCGCTGAGCGAGCCAGCGCTCCAACCCGAGCGACTGCGTGTAGCTGAATAGCCGGGCGAGCGGCACGGCGTTGGTGGGCTGCGCGGCAGCCGGTGGGCACGCTACACTGCTCATGAGGATTCGGCTCCTGCGGTGGAGGTGAGAGACCCCCAGGATGCCGGATCCTTTTTCTGGCCGCAACTCCAGTTGTGGAATCTACGCTAGGGCTGGCGCTCGCTTATACCCGCGCCCAGGTGATCGAGTACGAGGCCCGGGGGGCGCGCAATCTCCTGATCCTCACGGAGGGCGCGGCGGGCGACGTCGCCGAGGTGCTGGCCGAAGCTCAGCGCACGGCCGCCACGGCAGCCGGCTTGCCGGGCTTCTGGGACGGCACGGACGCCGACCGCGACGCCTTGCTCGCCGCGCTCGCCGCGCCGCAGCCGATGTTCGCCTCGCTGCTCTACTTCACCTCGGACCTCCAGCAGCACGGCATCTCCGACTACCAGCCGGGGGCCGAGCGGCCCGACATGGCCAGCCGGCCGTATGCTCAGGCGGCCGTGGCGAGCGGCCAATTCACCGTCGGGCGTGAGATCGTCGAGGGGCGCAGCTCCCGCGAGCTGGTGCTCCCGCTCGTCGTCCCGATCCGCGAGGCGCGGGCGCCGTTCCGTGCCGGGTTTGTCATGGTAGCGCTGCGCCTGGCGCGGCTGCCGACGATCTGGGCCGACCTGGGCCTGCCGGCCGGGGCGCTGGTGACGCTGGCGGACGGCGCCGAGGGGCGCATCCTGACGGGCTCCGGCGCGGACACCGCCGTGGGCGGGACACTGAGCCCGTCACAGCAGGCAGGGCTGCAGGCCGGGCAAGGGACACGGTTCGGCGTTGGGCGGGACGGCGTCGCCGAGTTGTTCGCCTACGCGCCGGTCGCCGATACGCCGTGGGTCGTGACCGCCGCGTATCCCACCGCCGCGGTCCTCGACCCGATCTACGCCGCGGCCGCACGGCAAGCGATTCCGGCCGTCGCCATTTCGGGCGCAATCTTCCTGGCGCTGTTGCTCTTATGGCGGCGCCAGGCGTGGCGGCTCCACGCGCTGCAAGCGGCCGCCGCCCGCTGGACGCGGGGCGAGTGGGCCTATCGCGCGGGCGTGCGCGGCACGGACGAGCTGGGGCAACTGGGCGCCGCCTTCGACGCGATGGCCGAGCGGCTCCAGGCCACGGTGGGCGAGCTGGAACGAGCGGTCGCGCGCGAGCGCGCGTCGGCGCAGGCCGCGACCGAGGCCTCGCGCGCCAAGAGCGATTTTCTCGCCACCATGAGCCACGAGCTGCGCACACCGCTCCACGCCGTAATCGGCATGACAGGCTTGCTCCTCGACACGCCGCTGGCGCCGGACCAGCGCGAGTACGGCGAGGCGGTCCGCCGCTCGGGCGAAACGCTGCTCGGCCTGATCGACGACGTGTTGGACTTCTCGAAGATCGAGGCGGGGCGGCTCGATCTAGAGGCCGTGGACTTCGCCATCCACGTCGTCGTCGAGCGGGCCGTCGGCGGGCTCGCGGAGGCGGCGCACGCGAAGGGGCTGGAGCTGCACGCGATCGTGGACGCGGACGTGCCGGCCCGCGTGCAGGGCGACCCCACGCGGCTGGGCCAGGTGATCACCAACCTCGTCGGCAACGCCGTCAAGTTCACCGCCAGCGGCACCGTGCTGCTGCGAGCGCGGCGGGCTGGGGCCAGCAACGCGACGACCGTTCGCTTCGAGGTGACGGACACGGGCATCGGCATCGCTCCCGAGGCCCAGACGCGGCTGTTCACCGCCTTCAGCCAGGCCGACAGCTCGACGACGCGCCGCTACGGCGGCACCGGCCTGGGCCTGGCGATCGCCAAGCGGCTGGTCGAGCTGATGGGCGGGGCGATCGGCGTGGAGAGCGTGCCGGGCGAGGGCAGTACCTTCTGGTTCACCGTGCCGTTCGGGCCGGCGGCGGCCAGCCCGGCCGCCGCGCCGCGTCCGGAGGCCGCGCTCGCCGGGCGGCCGGCGCCGGGAGCGGCGGAGCCCGCCGCGGGGCCGCGCATCCTCGTCGTGGAGGACGTGGCGCTCAATCAGCAGGTGGCGCGGGGCATGCTCGCGAAGCTTGGCTACCCGAGCGACGTGGCGGCGAACGGGCGCGCAGCGCTCGACGCGCTGGAGCGGAGGGGCTACGCGGCGATCCTGATGGACTTGCAGATGCCGGAGATGGACGGCTTCGCGGCCACGGCCGAGGTGCGCCGCCGCGAGGGCACGGCCCGCCACACGCCGATCATCGCCGTGACCGCGAACGCGCTGGCAGGCGACCGCGAGCGCTGCCTGGCGGCCGGCATGGACGACTACGTGGCGAAGCCCGTGCGCGTCGAGGGGCTGGCGCGGGTCCTGCGCCGCTGGGTACCGCCGACGGCGGCGCTAGAGGCCCTGCTGGCGGCCGCCCCGCCCGACGCGGCCCCGACTGGCGCCGGCCCGCTGCCCGTCGAGAGCAACACGGCCCCGCCGGACGGCGAGGCGGGCGGGGCGGCGCGGGCCTCGGCCGCGTCGCCCCCGGTCGTCGACGAGGCCGCCCTGGCCCGCCTCGCGGCGCTGCGCCCCCAGGGGCCGGACCCCGTACCGGAATACGTCGCCCTCTTCCTCGACGAGGCGCCGGCCCAGCTTGCCGCCGTCCACGCCGCCCTGGCGACGACCGATGCGGATGCGGTGCGGCGGGCGGCGCACGCGCTGAAGGGCAGCGCCCGCACGATCGGCGCGGCGGAGCTGGCGGCGCTCGCCGAGCAGATCGAGCGCCACGCGCGCGCCGGCGCGCTAGCCGCCGCGGCGAGCCAGGCCCCCGCCCTCGACGCCGCCTTCGCCCGCGCCCGCGCGGCCTTCGTCGCACGGCGCGACGGCAGCCCGATCGCGCCGTCGTAGCCCCTGACCTCCCGCTTGGCCGTCGCGTTCGCGCCCCGCCTGGCCAGTAGCTGCAAGCTAGAAGCCCATGGACGGCGCTTGACAGCCTGCCCGCGGCGTGCCATGCTGAGCGCGCTCGGTTGGTGCGCGACCGACGGCCGCCCGCCGGCGATGGCCCGCAGGAGGTGCCGCATGCCCCCGCAGACGATCGCGGAGCTAGCCCGCCTCGCTCCCGACACCTACGCCTTCCGTTACGAGAACCACACCGCGCTGTTCATCGTCACCGACGAGGGCGTGATCCTCGCCGATCCCATCGGGCAGCACAACCCGCGCACGCCGTACGTGCTGAAGGAGGCGATTCGCAGCCTGACCGACCAGCCGGTGCGGTACGTCCTCTATAGCCACTGGGGCGCCGACCACGGCATGGGCGGCGCGGTGTTCGCCGACACCGCGCGGTTCGTGAGCCACCGCAACGCGGCGGACAAGATCGCCGCGGCAAACGATCCCACCTCGCCCGTGCCCGACCTGACGTTCGACGACCACCTGACCCTCGCCCTGGGCGGCAAGACCGTCGAGCTGTACGCCGCCGAGCTGTCGCCGCGCGACGACTACGTCATCCTGCACTACCCCGCCGGCAAGGTCGTCATGGCGGTGGACTTCGTGCAGCCCGAGAACGTGCCGTTCCGCACGATGGTCGGCCACCCCGATTGGACGGCGCGGCGCCTGCAGTGGCTGCACGACACGCTGGACTTCGACACGGTCGTCTCCGGCCACGCCAGCCCGCGCATCACCGGCACCCGCGAGGACGTGCTGGAGGCGCGCGGCTACCTGCTGGCGCTCTCCGACGCCGTGGAGGCCGCGCAGGCGAAGGGCTACGCCGACAATTCGCCGGAGATGCAGGCTGCCGTGCGCGAGGCGCTCACGCCAAAATACGGCAAGTGGCGGCGCTTCGACGAGTTCCTGGCGCTGAACGTCGAGGGCCTGCTGCGCTGGCGGCAGGAGACGCCGTGACGTAGCGCCGTTGGGCGCCGGGGCGGGTTCCCCGTCGGGTGATCCAGGCGGGAGTGCGGAGGCAATCATGGCGAGTGGTGGACAGATGCTGGTGATCCAGGGCGGGACGCTGATCGACGGCTCGGGGCGCGACGCCGTGCCGAACGAGGCGCTGGTGATCGAGGGCCAGCGCATCCGCAGCGTGGGGCCGCTGCCCCCCGACATCGAGCCGCGCGACACTGCGCACGTGCAGGTGATCGACGCCGCGGGCCAGTGGATCATGCCGGGGCTGATCGACGCCCACACCCACCTGTCGTACGGCTACCCGCACCTGCCGGGCGAGGGCAAGGGGCGGGGCACCACGCGGCCCGAGCTGGGCACGCTGAAGGCGGCGCGCAGCGCCCAGCAGGTGCTGCGGTCGGGCGTGACCAGCATCTGCGTGCCGGGCGGCACGTGGTTCACCGACGTGGGCGTGCGCGACGCGATCAAGCTGGGGCTGATCGAGGGGCCGCGCATCCACTGCGCCGGCCGCATGCTCATCACCTATGGCAGCATCGAGGACGACGAGCCGTCGTGGGTGGGCACGCCCGACCACGGCGTCGGCGTGCTGTGCAACAGCGCCGCCGAGATGGTCACGGAGGCGCGGCGCCAGCTCAAGCACGGCGTGAACTTCATCAAGATGGCCGACAGCCGCTCGGGCGACGTGCAGACGCTCGCCCGGGAGGAGATCGCGGCCGTCGTGCAGGAGGCGCACCGCCGCAACGCCCGCGTCGCCATCCACTCGCGCGGCTCGGCCTCGACCCGCGCGGCGGCCGAGGCGGGTGTCGACTGGATCGTCCACGCGGACCTGGCCACCGAGGCCGACCTCGACGCGGTCGCCGCGGCCGACATCCCCATCGTGCCGACGATGACCTTCCTGGCGACGGTGGAAGAGGCCGGCGGCCGCTACGGCCAGGACGTGATCCAGCTCGACGTGAGCCGCATGAAGCGCCACTTCGAGGCGCTCATCCGTGTCGTCGAGGGCGCCCGCCAGCGCGGCATCAAGCTGCTGCTCGGCACGGACACCGGCAACAACTTCTTCATGCCGTTCGGGGCGATGCACGCGAAGGAGCTGGAGATCTTCGTGCGCTACTGCGGCTACACGCCGTTGGAGGCCATCGCCGCCGCCACGCGCGACAACGCCTTTGCCGTGGGGCTGCCAAACGACGTGGGCGTGCTGGAGCCCGGCCGGCTCGCCGACGTGCTGATCCTGACGCACGACCCGCTGGCCGACATCCGCGTGCTGCAAGGCGGCGAGCACCTGGCGTACGTCATCAAGGATGGCAGGGTCGTGGACCGCGGGGCGCCGCCGGCCGCGGCCGTGCCGCTGGCCTTCCAGCTAGCGACGGCCTGACGGACTGCTATACTCCCCTCAGCATGACCCGGCGGGCGCCGCGGCCCGCCCGCGCTCGGCGGCGGCACGCTTGGCGAGCGCTCCAGCGGTGGAGTCCATGATGGCGCAAACCACTTACGAAGCCCACCGGCGAGAGATCGACGAACGGATCCGGGCCCAGCTCGCCGACGACCGATGCCGAGACCGCCCCTCTTTCTGGACGAGTGCGTGGATCGGCGCCTCGCCGCCGCCCTCGCGCCTCCCGGCTTCGACGGCGTTCACTACGTCGAACCGCCACACCAACGTAGGCTAGCTGCTTAGCGTGCGCGTCGGGCGGCGCGCAGCGCGGCCGTCGCACCGGCATCGACGGCGCCGCTGGCCGGGTCGAGGACGACGCCGTACTGCTCGCGCGCGGCCTCGGCCGAGACGAACCCCTCCTGCACGTCGAGCTGCACGGCGGCGGGGTCGCGGTCCAGCGGGTCGCCCCAGCCGCCGCCGCCCGCGGTCAGCATGAGGGCCGTGGTGCCCGCGGGCACGGGGCGGCGGTGCAGGTTGCCGGGGGCGAAGTCGGCGTCGCCCGGGAAGCGCACCAGGCTCGCCGCGATCACCCCGGGCCCCCCACCCCACAGGCCCCAGGGCGGGCAGCGGCGCCGGCCGCTGTTGCTGATGCCCCAGGTGCCCGCTACCAGGTTCGTCACCCGCATCTCCATGCCCAGCCCGCCGCGGTAGCGGCCGGGGCCGCCGGAGTCGGGGCGCAGGCCGCGGCGCTCGACGAGCACGGGGCACTTCAGCTCCATGTTCTCGATCGGCGCGTTGCGCACGTCGCCCTGGCAGACCGACACCGACGCCGACGCGCCGTCCTCCCACGGCCGACCGCCCCAGCCGCTGCCCTCGATGGACTGGAGCACGAACGGGCGGCCCGTCGCCGGATGGTCGCCGACGAAGATGACCGCGCCGCCCAGCGCGGCCGCGTGGGCGGCGGGGATCTGGTCGGGCAGCGCGGGGGCGAGCGCCCGGAGGATCGTGTCGACCACCGTCGGCACCGGCAGGCTCCAGGCGGCCATCGTCGCCGGGAAGCGCGCCATCATCAGGTTGCCTTCCTGGATCTCCACCCTCAGCGCGCGGAACGAGCCCTCGTTCACCGCCTCCAGCGGCGTGGTGATGGCCTTGTAGGCGACGTAGGCCGCCGCGAGGGTGCGCGAGTTGATCGGACCGCGCCGCTGCGCCGAGCAGCCGGTCAGGTCGATGGTCATGTCGCTGCCGGCGATGACGACGCGCGCCTTGATCGGCACGGGGTCGTCGAGGTCCACCAGGTCGCTGTCGAAGGCCGCTTCGGCCTCGTAGGTGCCGTCGGGGAAGCGCGCCACGACGGCGCGGCAGCGCGCCTCCGTCTCGTCGAAGATCTGCTCGACGCAGGCGCGCGTCGTGGCCGGGCCGTAGCGGCCGAGCAGCTCCCCGAGCCGGCGCTCGGCCAGGCGGCAGGCGGCCAGCTGCGACCGCAGGTCGCCCATCGACGACTCGGGGTAGCGCACGTTGTCGCGGATCAGCCGCAGCACCTTCTCGTCGGGCACGCCACGCTCGTACAGCTTGATCTGGTCGAGCTGCAACCCCTCCATCCAGGGATCGGCCACGCCGCCCGCGCCGCCGAAGCCGGTGCTCAGGCCGCCCACGTCCACCCAGTGCGCGCGCACGATGGCGAAGCCCACCAGCTCGTCCGCGAAGAAGCACGGCGTGTAGATGCAGACGTTGTTGAGGTGCTGGCCGGCGACGCGCTGGTGGTTGGTGATGAGCACGTCGCCGGGCGCGAACCCGTCGCGGCCGTAGCGGGCCACGCCGTCCTGGATGATCACGCCGAGGTCGGCCACGAAGTGCGACACGCCGCCCAGGTTCTGCGACAGCAGCCGGCCGTCCACGTCGAGGAGGGCGCAGCAGTAGTCGCGCACCTCGTAGATCATCATGTTGTAGGAGGTGCGCTGGAGGTCGAGTGACATCTCGTTGGCGATGGCCGGCAGGGCGTTGCGGATGACCTCCAGGGTCACCGGATCGAGCCGGGTGGCGGGCGGGCTAGCCATGCGTCTCTCCTACGCTTGGACCGGGGCTTTCGCCGGGCGGGGGTGGGGCTGTGGCCTCACCCCCGCCTGCTATCCCCCGAGGGCCGGGCTGCCGGGGCGCCTGCTCCACCGAGGCGCGGCCGGCGCGCTCGGCGCCGCTACTGCTTGGGGCGGGCGCCGGTGGGGGTGCCGCTGAACGCCGGGCGCCGCTTCTGGGCGAACGCGGCCGAGCCCTCGTCGTAGTCCGGGCTCTGGCGGATACGCTGGTAGTACACCTGCTCCATCGTCGCCGCCATGCTGAGCGGCATGTCCAGCGAGTTGTAGATGTACTCCTTGGTCCCCTGCACCACGATCGGCCCGTTCGCGTTGATCGTCTCCGCCAGCTTGGTGGCCTCGTCCAGGAGCTGCCCTTGCGGGTACACTCCCTGCACGATGCCGATGGTGTACGCCGTCTGCGCGTCGATGAACTGGCCCGTCAGACACAGCCAGAACGCCCACCCGAGCGGCACCGTCCGCGGCAGGATGAACGCCTGGCCGCCGGCCATGTGCGACCAGCGCACCTCCGACGCCCCGAACTTGGCGTTCTCGGAACAGAGGCGGATGTCGCAGGCCAGCGACAGGCCGAAGCCGCCGCCGGCCGCGTAGCCGTTCACCGCCGCGATGAGCGGCTTGTACAGCCCGATGGAGCGCATGTAGCTCGTGTAGCGGCCGCGCCGCGCGCCCTCGTAGGTGTCCAGCTCGTCGAAGTGGACCTCGCCCTTGGCTCGCGCCAAATTCTCCTTGAGGTCGCCGCCGGCGCAGAACGACTCGTTGCCCGCGCCGGTGACGATGGCGATCCAGATGTCCTTGTCGTCGCGGATCTCCTCCCAGGCGGCGGCCAGGCCCATGCGGGTGGCGTGGTTCAGGCAGTTGCGGGCCTCGGGCCGGTTGATGGTGACGTAGGCGATCTTGTTGCGCTTCTCCAGCAGGACTTCGTTTGCCATGTCTCTCTCCTCGCCTCCTTGACGTCGGGTACCGGGAAGCGCGGGGGACACCCCCACACCCCCGCCCCGCTGGGGCGCTAGCTGAGCTTGCGGGTCAGGAAGTCGTGGGCGGCCGCCCAGGCGGCGCGCGCCGGCTCGTCGCGGTACGACTCCGAGCCCTCGTGGACGAAGCCGTGGCCGGCGCCCGAGTACAGATGGAACTCGTAGTCCTTGCCGTGCTCCGCCAGCAGGTTGCGCAGGCGGTCGCGGTACTTCTCCACGGTCGGGTGATCCTGGTCGCCGAACAGCACGCAGACGGCGCCCTGCACCCGCTCGATCACGTCCCAGACGAGCGTCGGCCAGTGCGGCTGCACCTCCTCGTCGATGACCGTGGGATAGAACGCCGCGAGCGCGGTCAGGCGCGGATCGGCCGCCGTCAGGAACAGCCCCCAGCGCGCGCCGGCGCAGAAGCCGGCCGCGCCGATCTGGTCGGTCACCAGGCCCTCGCCCTGGAGATAGTCGATGGCCGCGCTGCAGTCGGCCACGACCTGCGGGTCGGGCGTCTGGCGCTGGAGCACGCGCGCCTCGCCGCTCGGCGGGCCGTCGGGATCGGTGGTGATGACGCCGAGCCGCGAGTAGAGCGCGGGCGCGATGGCCACGTAGCCGCGCTCCGCGAACCGATCGGCGAACACCTCCATGAGCGGTAGCAGGCCGTGTACGGGCTGGATGACGAGCATCCCCGGATGCGGCCCCGGCATCGTCGGCCGGCTCAGATAGGCGGTGATCTCGGCGTCCCCCGAGCGGTACTTGACGTACTGGCCGGTGCGCACGTCGGTTACTGCCATCGCGTCCTCCTCTTCCTGGTCGCCACGGGCCCGCCGGTTGCTGGTGCGGTCTCCGCAAGGCGGCCCGATCCCCCACCCTCGGGTCGCCTCATCGCGGCCGCGGTCGGGCGGCGGGCAGCCGCTAACGGTGCCCGTAGCATACGCGGCCCGTACTGCGGGGGCAAGCGGTGAGGGGGCATAATGGCTGCGCCCATCCGCGCGGAGGAGACCGGCAATGCGGCCACGGCGCACTCCCGCACTCATGGCACGTAGGCCCGCACGCACCTGGTGCCGCGCCGCGCTCGCGGGCGCGCTGCTCGTCGGCGCGCTCGCAGTCGCCTGCGCCCCCGCGAGCACACCCACGTCCGCGCCGGCCGCCGCGACCCAGTCCGGCACGGCTGGCGCGGCGGCCAGCGGAGCGACGGCCGCCACGGCGCCGCCCACGCCGATCCACCTGATCGCCAACTACTCGGCCCAGGGCCCCGGCCAGTCGGGCGTGTGGCTGGCCTACGAGGGCGGGAACCTGCGCGAGAACGGGCTCGACGTCGAGCTAACCCACGTTTCGGCCACGCCGCGCATCATCCCCGCGATGATCGCCGGCGAGGTGAACCTGAGCGGCATGGACCCCGGCGCCAGCATCCTGGCCAGCTTCGAGGGCATCGACCTGGCGCTGCTGTTCGCGGGCACCAATCGCCCGGCCTTCTCCGTCGTCACGCAGCCGACGATCCGCCGCCCCGAGGACCTGCGGGGCAAGAGCCTCGGCATCTCGCGCCTGGGCGCCTCGACCCACACGTCGGCGCTGCTCGCGCTGAGCCTGTGGGGCCTCCAGCCCGACCGCGACGTGGCGTTCCGCCAGTTAGGCGAGTCGTCCGCGATGATCGCGGCGATGGAGGCGAACCAGCTCGACGCCGCGATGCTCGGCGTGCCGTACAACGCCATGGCGCGGCGCATGGGCTACAACGAGCTGCTGAACCTGGCGACGCAGGGACCGGAGTACCCGACGGTGACGGTGAACGCGCTGCGCTCGTGGGTGAGCGCCAACGAGGAGGCGCTGCGGCGCTTCGCCCGCGCCTACATCCAGGGCCGCCAGCGGCTACTGGACGACAAGCCGTGGGCGATCGAGGTGTTCCGCAAGTACCTGGAGATGGACGATCCCGAGGCGCTGGACGAGTTTTACGAGTGGGTTAGCCAGTGCTGCCCGCGCATCCCCTACGTCAGCGAGGAGGGCGTCGGGCGGCTAATGGCCGACCTGGCGAAGGACGAGCCGCGCCTGGCCGGCCACCAGCCGTCGGAATGGATCGACTCGCGCTTCCTGCGCGAGGCCGAGGCGATGGGCGCGGGCAGCGTCGCCACGCCTTGACAGGCCCCGGGGGCGGCGGTAGAGTACCGCGACTTGCCGTCCGGCGCCCAGCGGGCCGGTGAGCGCGGAAGGAGGGCACGGCGCGTATGGACGCGGAGTGTACCCGGCTCGTCATCGAGGCCCTCAAGGCAGAGGAGATCGACCTGTTCGTCACGCTCCCTGAGGAGCCTACCGCCTCGCTCACCGAGGCCGTGCAGGCGGATCCCTACTTCACCTGCGTCTCCGTTGCGTCGGAGGGCAGTGGCATCGCCCTCTGCGCGGGCGCCTCGATCGGCGGCCGCCGCAACGTCTTCGTCACCGGCGTCGCGGGGCTGGTGAACGCCGGCCTAGCGCTGACGCACATGGGCCCGCAGTACGGCATTCCCGTCTTCATCCTGGCGTCGTACCGCGGCGACATCGGCGATCGCTCCGGCATCTCCGGCTCGAAGCTACAGGTGTTCCGCCAGGTCGGCGAGCCATTCCTGCAGGCGCTGCGCCTGCCGTACCGCGTCGTGGACCAGCGCAGCACGCTGAAGCGCACCATCCAGGATGCCCACTTCTCCTGTCGCACGTCCGACATTCCGGTGGTGCTGCTGCTGACGGGGGAGGTGCTCTGGTGAAACACGCCGAGGCGATGCAGCTCGTGAGCGCCTTCATCACCCCCGAGATGCTCACCGTCACCAACCTCACGACGAACGCGCGCATGTGGTCCGCGCTGCGCGGCGAGCGGCCGAGCTTCTACGGGCTGAACATGGGCTTGTGCCTGCCGTTCGCCGTGGGGCTCAGCCTGGCGTTCCCCAAGCGGCGCGTGTTCGCGTTCGACGGCGACGGCAGCCTGATCATCGAGACGAGCGCGCTCATCACGGCCGCCGAGGTCAGCCCGCCGAACCTGCTCGCCGTCGTCTTCGACAACGGCCGCTACTCCGACATGGCCGTGACCGCCACGACGCGCCGCACCGACCTCGAGCTGATGGCGCGGGGCGCCGGCATCCCGCGCACCGCCACGGTGCGCACGCCCGACGAGCTGAACGGCGCCGTGGAAGCGGCGCTGGCCAGCGGGGAGTTCACGCTGCTGGTGGCCAAGGTCGAGGCGCAGCGCGACAACCCGTTCCGGGGCCAGGGCGACTACATCGTGCGCTCGGAGCGCGGCATGAAAGAGGCGTTCGTGGAGACGCTCCGCCACCTGCCCGACTACGGGAGCTGGCGCTGACCGACGGCCCGGTGTGAGTCGCCGCGCCTGCTTACCACGCGCCACCCAGGAGAACGGCATGGCCCAGTCGCGCCAGAGCTTCCCGCGCCGCGGGCTCGGGTGGCGGCGCGTCGTGTGGAGCGGCCTCGCGCTCTGCCTGATCGGCCTGCGCTGCGCACCGCAGACCGCGCCGGCGGCGGTGCCCACGCCCGGCGTCGGCGCACCCGGCGCGATCACAGCCGCCCCGAGCGCGAGCGCCCCGGTCGAGTCGCCCCTGCCGCCGCTCGCGCAGCACGTCGTGCTGAACTACTCGACGCGCGGCAACGGCCAGGCGGGCATGTGGCTCGTCCACGAGGGCGGCTTCCTGCGCGAGCTGGGCGTGGACGAGGAGCTGGTCAACGTCGCGGCCACGTCGCGGATCATCGCGGCCATGCTCACGGGCGAGGTGAATCTGAGCAGCATGGACCCTGGCGCCAGCATCCTGGCCAGCGTCGAGGGCATCGACATCGTGCTGCTGGCGGCGGGCGGCAACCGGCCCAGCCTGTCGGTCGTCACTCAGCCTAGCATCGACGAGCCGGCCAAGCTGCGCGGCAAGAGCCTGGCGATCACGCGCCTGGGCACCTCGACCCACACGGCCGCGCTCCTCGCGCTCAACCTGTGGGGCCTGGCGCCCGACCGCGACGTGGCGCTGCGCCAGCTGGACCAGCCGGAGGCGATCTGGGCGGCGCTGGAAGCCAAGCAGGTGGACGCCGCGATGATGGGCGTCTCGACGAAGATCCTGGCGCTGCGCGAGGGCTACCGCGAGCTGATCAACCTGGCCACGGCCGGCCCGGAGTATCCGCAGGTCACCGTGAACGGGCTGCGCTCGTGGGTGGACGCGAACCAGGAAGCGGTGCGCCGCTTCGCCCGCGCCTACACGCAGGCGCGGCAGCGGCTGCGGACGGACAAGCCCTGGGCGCTGGGCGTGTTCCAGAAGTACCTGGACACGGACGACGCGGAGACGCTGGAGGCGTTCTACGACGAGGTGGTCGCCTGCTGCGGCCCCGTGCCCTACGTCACCCAGGAGGGCACCGCGCGGCTGCTAGCCGACCTCGCCCGCACCGAGCCGCGCCTGGCCGGCCGCCAGCCCTCCGAGTGGATCGACGACCGTTTCCTGCGCGAGGTCGAGGCCGCAGGCTACCCGCGCTAGCGGATTTCCTGCAGCTTCGCGCGGGCCTGGCCGATGTTCTCCACCCCCACTTTCGTCCAGACCTGGCGCACGAGCTGCCGCGCCTCCCAGGTCTCGAGGCCCAGCTGCTCGGCGATCTCGCTCTCGGCAACGGGCACCGCCGACATTTCGAGCACGCGCCGCTCGGTCTCCGTCAGTTCGGGCGCCATCGGCTGCTCCCAGGTTTCAGCGTGCTCACGGACCACTCGCCTGTCGGCGCAGCGCCTGCATACGCCGCTGCGGGGCCGCGACGCGAGAAGTGTACCAGCCGGTCAGTACCCCACGGCCTGGCCGTCCTTGCGAGGGTCGGACGCGCCGGCGTAGACGCGGCTCGCCGGGTCCACCTGGATCGCCTGGTAGCCGCCGTACACGCCCGGCGCGCGGGCCAGGCGGTGGCCCCGCGCCGCTAGCTCTTGCAGCACGTCCGGCTCGAACCCCGCCTCGATGGCGACGACGTTCGCCGCCTGGAAGTGGTGGCAGCGCGCCACGTCGCCGGCCGCCTGCACGTTCATGCCGAAGTCGATCAGGTTCACGAGCATCTGGACGTGGCCCTGCGGCTGCATGTCGCCGCCCATTACGCCGAAGGCCAGCCAGGGACGCCCATCGCGCATGACAAAGGCGGGGACGAGCGTGTGGTAGGGTCGCTTGCCAGGTTCGATGCGGTTGGGGTGCGCCGGGTCGAGCGAGAAGAGGGCGCCGCGGTTGTGCAGCAGGATGCCCGTGTCGCCCACCCCCACGCCGCAGCCAAACAGACCGTACAGACTGTTGATGAGCGACACGACGTTGCCCCAGCGGTCGGCCGTCGCCAGGTACACCGTGTCGCCCGCGCCCGGCCGGGGCCGCGAGAGGCCGGCGCCGAGGCCCGCGGCGACCGGCCCGGCCGCGCGGCGCGGGTCGATGCGGGCGCGCTGCCGGGCGGCGTACTCCTTGGCGATCAGCTCGTCGGTCGGCACCGGCCCAAAAGCCGGGTCGGCAAGGTAGGCGTCCAGGTCGGCGTAAGCTAGCTTCTTCGCCTCGATCAGCAGGTGCCAGTAGTCGGCCGCGGTGGGGCCGAGCGCCGCGAGGTCGTAACCCTCGAGCACGTTCAGCATCTGCAGCGCGGCGATGCCCTGCGTGTTCGGCGGCAGCTCGTAGACCTCGTGGCCGCAGTAGCTGGTGTGAATCGGCTCGACCCAGGTGGAGGTGTGAGCGGCGAGGTCGTCCCGCGTGAACAGGCCGCCGAGCGCCCGCGATTTGGCGACGATCGCTGCGGCCAGCTCCCCCTGGTAGAAGGCGTCGCGGCCCTCTCGCGCCAGCAGGCGCAGCGTGCGGCCGAGGGTGGGACAGGCGAACACGCTGCCGGCCCGCGGCGCGCGGCCGCCCGGCAGCCAGGTGCGCGCGGCGTCCGCGTCGGCGACGAGCGCGCCGGCGCTCTCCTCCCACTGGCTGGCGATGATCTCGCTCACGGGGAAGCCCTGCTCGGCGTAGGCGATGGCGGGCTGCAAGACCTCGGTGAAGGTCAGCGTGCCGGCCCGCCGCAGGAGCTGGTCCCAGCCGTCGACGGTGCCGGGTACGGTGGCCGCGTGGATGCCGCCGCCGGGCATGTGCCGCAGGCCGCGGCGGGCGAAGTAGTCGGTGGTGGCGCCGCTGGGGGCGCGGCCGCTGCCGTTCAGGCCGAGCAGCCCGCCCTCGCGCGCCAGGTAGACGATGGCGAACACGTCGCCGCCGATGCCGGTCATCATCGGCTCGACGACGTTCAGCACGGCGGCCGCGGCCACGGCGGCGTCGACGGCGTTGCCGCCCTCCTGCAGGATGCGCAGGCCCGCCTGGGCGGCGAGCGGCTGGCTGGCGGCGACAAGGCCGTTCCGCGCCAGCACCGGCGAGCGCGTCTGCCGCGCCCACCCCGCCTCCCGCTCCCCCGGCCACCACTGCCACTGCTGCACGTTTGCCCTCGCCACCGCCGCGCTCCTCGCCTTCGCGGCCGCGCTCGACCAACGGGGTTAGTCGCGATAGGCGTCCTTGCGGGCGACCACGCGCGCGACGAGCGCGGTGCCCGTGGCGTTGTCTAGCTCCATGATGACCCGCCAGCGGCCGACGCGCAGCCGCCAGCGGTTACCGCTCCCGGCGAGCTTCGCCATGTCCAGCGTACCGAATTCATGCGGCAGGCGGTCGAGAGCCGCCGCAATTGCGGCCTGGTCGCGCGCTGGTAGCCTGTGTAGCTCCCGACGGGCGCGAGCCGAGAACTCTAATCGCCAGGGCATTCGGCCTCGCGATGCAGCTCCTCACGCACCATTTCCCAGGGAATCGTCTCGCCCCGCTCGAACTCCGCCCGCGTCTCGGCGAGGGCGGCGAGGTCCTCGTCGTCCAGCGGCTCGTCGTCGACGGGCGCCGTCATGAGGAAGCGGAGGAACGGGTCGTCGCGCAGGGCGGCCAGCCGCTCCTCGGCCATCTCAAGCAGCTCGTCAGGTAGCTCGTCTAGTAGCTGGTGTAGCGCCTGGCGCGTCGTCATGATGGCTCTCCCTCCGGGCGACGGCGGCGCCGCGCCCCGACCTGCCTAATGGTAGCGCGCCGGGCCGAGGGCCGCGCTACTCGCCGTAGCGGGCGCGGAGCGTGTCGAAGAAGCCGCTGGCCTCCAGCTCGCGGACGAGCCGCGTGTCCACGAACTGCTCGGGGCGGGCATCTTTGGCCGCCGGGTGGCGGCTCTCGTTCAGCACTGTCTGGATGCCTTCCAGCGTGGGATAGGGCACGCGCTCCAGGTAGTGCAGCGCATATAGCTCCCACGTCTCCTCGAGCAGCTCCGGGTCGTCACTCTGCGCGAACTCGGCGAGCACCTTCTGCGTGAACGCCTTGTCGGCGCGGTAGAGGTAGATCGCCTCCATGTACGCTTGCAGGAAGCGACGCACTACGTCCTCGTCGGAGCGCAGGTAGCTGCCGACAACGTTGATCGTGGTGTGCTGGTAGGGGATGCCGAGCGCGCCCACGTCTACGCTGTGCGACTCGCGCCACCTCGTCGCGGTTCACGCGACGAGGTCGGCGGAGTTGTTCGCTCGCCCCGCGTACTGGCACGGGCCACGCTATAGTACCGGCTAAGCAGCGACGCGGACGGCGCGGAGGAGGGCGTGCAACAGGTGAAGCAGGAAGGCGTCAGGCGCGCGGGGAACCCAGCCGGACTCTCGGCCGGCGTCGATCAGCGCGCGTCGGAGTCGCCGGGGGCCGCGCCGCCGGCGGGCGCCGACCCACGCTCGGCCACCGCCGTCAATGCGCTCGTCCACCTCTACCGCGCCGAGGTAGGGCGCCTCACCGCCTACCGCACCCGCCTCGATACCACCACGAGCTGGGCCATCACCACGTCGGCGCTCGTCGCTACGTTTGCCTATGGCAACCAGCAGAACCCGGCCGCGGCATTCCTGTTCCTGATGCTCTGCGATTACTTCTTCCTGCACCTAGAGGCGCGCCGCTTCATCGCCTACGAGGCCAGCCGCTACCGAGTCCACCTGCTGGAGCGCTGCTTCTACGGCGAGGTTCTCGGCGCGGAGGGCGACTCCCAGTGGGCCGCCCGCCTGCTGGAGGCGCTCCGCAACCCCAGCCCCACGATCAGCCCCTTCGGCGCGGTGGGCTGGCGGCTGCGCCGCAACTACCTCTGGATCTTCGCGCTAGTGCTGCTCGCCTGGATCGGCAAGCTCCACCTGGCCGGCCCGCCCAGCTGGGACCCCGGCACGCTCGCGGCGCGCGCCCGCGTCGGCGACATCCCCGCCTGGCTGGTGATCGTGGGCGTGGGCGCGTTCTACGTGTACCTGCTGCTCGTCACGGCCGCGGCCCACCACGTCTACCCCCGCGGCGACGAGGACGCCCGGCACATGGAAGAGGGCCTCGCCGTGCAGTAGCATCGCCGGACGCCGTCCCCGGGGGTGCAGGGTAGTGGCGCTGGCAGGATTCCGCGCCACACCCCGCCGGGGGCCTGGGGGTGTCCCCCCACCTGCCCTTCATTCCCTCAACACCTCAAACCCCGCAGGATTGGGGGGCGGCGGGGGCGCTCCCGCCGCCTCGCTCACCAGCGCGAGCAGCGGATCGAGGGTGGGCGCCGCGGGAAGAGCGGCACAGGCGGCGAGCAGGCGCTGCCCGCCCGCCGGCCCGAGGGCGCCGGCCAGCAGGTCGTCGAGCTTCGCGACGAGGTCCGCGTCGCCGAGCGGGGCGTCGGGGTGGCCGTGTGGCTGCGCGACCGCCGCCCTGCGCTCCGAGCCGTCCCGCAGCCGCACGACCACCTCGCAGCCGATCAGCCGCCGCTCGACGTAAGCCCGCTGGCGCTCCGGCGTCTCGATCAGCCGTACCCGCCCCATCAGCGCCCGCACGTCCGGCGCCTGCCACGGCGCGTCGGCGTAGTCGGCGGGCGTGAGGCGCCCGCGCAGCAGGGCCAGCGCCACCACGAAGGGGGTACTGTGGTCGGCGTCCTCGTGCGAGGCCGGCGCGTAGGCGTGCGGCGCGGCGTGGACCCCGCCGCACACGCCGGCGTGGCCGTAGACGGTCACGGCCTCGACGTGCTCAGCGCGCACGCCTTGCGCGTGCAGCGCCAGCGTGGCCTCCACGGCGCCTTGCAGGAGGTACTGCGCCGGGTAGCGCTTGACGATGTGGCGGTCGAGCGTCCACGTCCGACCCAGGCGATCGACGGGCACGGCCTCGGGCGCGCACCCCAGCTGCCGCAGCATGACCTCCAGCGCGTCGGGCGGCGCGGTGACGCCCTCCGCCGCCAGCTCGACGGCCTCGACGGCGCGCTGCCCCACCAGCCCGGGCGCCACGGACTTCAGGGCCGTCACCGGCACGTCGGGCCGCAGCCACGACTGCAACGCCTGGCCCGTCGTGCCCGCCATCGAGGTCGCCGCCACCGCCTCCGCGAGCGACCGCCCGTGCAAGCGCGCGAGCGGGGCGGGCAAGGCCCAGATGAGCGGCGTGACGGGATGCCAGCCACGGCCCCGCCAGTCCGCGGCGTCGGCGACGAGCGCCTGCAGCTCGTACGCGGCGATTACGGCGCTCAGCAGCGCGGCGCCGCTCGCGCGGGCCACCTCGGCGGCGCCGAGCAGGGCGGACAGCGCGTCGCTGAAGTGGCCGCCGTCGCGGCCGCCGGGCGGCGGCAGGTAGAGGTCGTTGGCGTCGAGCAGGCGCAGCGCGGTGCCGTTGGCGAGCGCGGCGAGCGCGGGGGTCGCGCGGCCGCCGACCAACAGCGTGGCGCGCGCGGCCGCGGGCGCCGACTGGCGGCGGGCGTAGACGGCCAGCCGCCGCGCCAGCGGCTCCCCGCGGGCGCCGAGCGCGCAGGCCAGCCCGTCGGCCACGAGCCGCGTGGCGCGGCGCACCTCGGCCGCCGGCACGTCGCCGAGCCGCAGCCCGAGCGCGAACGCCGCCATGCTCTGGGTGAGCACGGAACCCCTCACCCCCTGCCCCCCTCTCCCCCGCAGCGGAAAAGGGGGAGAACGCCAGTGCCGCCCCGCCGGAGAGTCCCCCGTCCCCTTATGGGGGAAGGGGGGTTGGGGGGAAGGGGTCTGCTACCCCGCGTTGTAGAGGGTGCGCAGCACCACCTGGCCCACGGCCGCCAGGCTGTCGGGCGAGCACTTGTCGGGCGTGTCTTCGAGCGTGTGCCACCAGCTATTGTGGGGGCCGTAGCTGAAGTCGATGAGGTCGATCATCGGCAGGCCCGCGTCGAGGATCGGCACGTGATCGTCCAGAATGGCGGCGCCCACCGTGTTCTCGAACTCGGGGCGACCAAGCTGCTCCGCCGCCTGCCACACGCGGTCGTTGACCGCGCCGGCGCGCACTTGCGACTGCGCCTCCCGCGGAATGTGCAGGTCGCGGTCGCCGATCATGTCCAGCAGGATGCCCCAGGCCGGGCGCTCGGGCACCATGTGCTGCGCCCAGTAGCGAGAGCCCAGGAACATCGCGTCGACGCCCGGCCCGTAGTCCTCGCCGTCGAGCATCAGGAGGATGACGCCCACGGGGGGCGGCGCGGCCTGGAGCACGCGCCCCACTTCCAGCAGCACGGCGACGCCCGATGCGCCGTCGTTCGCGCCAGGGATGGGCGTGTCCCGATTCGCGGGGTTCGGGTCCTGGTCAGCCTGTGGGCGGGTGTCCCAGTGCGCGGCGAGCACCACCTTGCCCGGCTGGTCGGGGCCGAACACACCGAACACGTTGGTCATGTTGAGCGTCTTGCCCCGGACGTCCCAGGTAAAGTCCTGTACGTCCACGCGGTCGGTCGCCGCGCGCAGCTCGCGCAGCATGTACTCGCGGATCGTATCGTGGCCGGGCATGTTCGGCACGCGCGGCCCCGCGTTGACCTGGTTGACCAGATCGTCCCAGGCCCGACTGGCGTTGAACGCCGCCTCCTGCCCGAGCAGGCGGCTGGCGCCCGGCCGCGGCAGGCCGACGCGGGCCAGCAGCTCGCTGCTCGTGGCGTGGGCGACGAGCGGCGCGGCCACCAGCCCGGCCCCGAGCGTTAGCACGAACCGCCGGCGGGTCCAGTCCGAGTGCGACGGCGTTGGGGCATCCGATGACGCCATGACGCCCACCTCCAAGCTGGCGCGTGCGCGCGCCACGACCGCGGCGGCGCTCGCCCCAGTGTAGTGCATCGGCGCGGCCGCGCGCAGAGAAAGCGGCAGGCCATTCGCCGCCGCCCCTGGCCCCGGGCTCCGCGCCGCGCCAGCAGGCACGCTCCTTGCAGCGCCGCCGGCCCGGCGGCCCAGGTGCGTACCCGATCGGTGCGCCGCCGCACGGGCACGAGCAAGCGGACGCCGCGGCGCGCCGCCCGCTGGGAGAGTGCGAGTGGGTTCTACGGCAGTGCTGTCGGCAACGCGGGGACGGCTGCGCCTGCGCTACGCGGCGCTCGTGCCGCCGCACGGGAATGACCTTACCGCGCTGCCCGGCGTGCTGGCGGTGGCCACCTACCCGCGTAGCGGCTCGCTGGTGGTGCGCTTCGACCCGGCGCGCACGTCCGCCGACGCGATCCTCGCCGCGCTCGACGGCGCCGTCGGGGCCGGCGGCGCGGCGCTTCTGGCCGCCCGCGCGAATGGCCAGGTCGCGGCGCACGGGCAGCGGCCGCCGCGCACGCCGCGGGCCGACGGCGGCGCGGCCGCACGCGCGCCCGCGCCCGCGGCGCCCACTCACCTGGGGCACGACCACACGCACCAGGACGGCTCGCTGACGGGCGCGGTAACACGGCTGGCGGTCGGCGCCGCGGTCCTGGCGGTCCTCGTCCTGCGCCGGCTGCTGCTCGGCCGCGCGGCTACCACGCCGCCCGCGCGCTTCGCCGTGGCGGGTGGCGTGCTCGGCCTCGTAACGGGCTACCCCTTCTTCAAGGGCCTCGTCCGAACGGTCACTGGGCGCCAGGGGCTGGATACCGACACGCTCGTCGCGGTCGCCACGCTCGTGTCCATCATCATGCGCGAGAGCATCATCGCGCTGGTCGTCCTCTTCCTGCTGAACCTGGGCGAGCTGCTCCAGGCGCTCGTGCTGCGGCGCACCCGCCTCGCCATCCGCGCCCTGCTTGTCGACCAGGGGGATGCCTGGGTGGTCCTGGAAGGCGCTGAGGTGCGCACGCCGGTCGACCAGCTCCGGCCGGGCGACGTGGTCGCGGTCTATCGCGGCGATCGCCTGCCCGCCGACGGCGTCGTGGTCGAGGGCGAGGGCGCTGTGAACGAGGCGCCGATCACGGGCGAATCGCTGCCCAGCTACAAGCACCCGCCCGCGGCCGTGTGGGCGGGGACGATCGTCGAGTCGGGGGCGCTGCGCTTCCGCGTGCAGCGCGTGGGCACCGAGACGGCCGTGGGGCGCCTGATCGAGCGGGTGGAGGAGGCCGAGGAGCTGCGCGCCCCCATCGCTACCCTCGGCGAGCGCTTCGCCCGCCGCTTCGTGCCGTTCTCGTTCGCGCTGGCCGCCGCGGTGTTCCTCGTCACGCGGGATGCCCGCCGCGCCATGACGATGCTGCTCGTCGCCTGCCCGTGCGCCGCCGGGCTCAGCACGCCCACCGCCGTGAGCGCGGCCATCGCCAACGCGGCCCGTCGCGGCGTGCTTATCAAGGGCGGCACCCATCTGGAGGCGGCCGGCCAGATCGACGCCGTGGTGTTCGACAAGACCGGCACCCTCACCGTCGGCCTGCCGCGTGTGTCCATGGTCTACAGCCTTCAGGACGACGTGGCGCCCGAGGCCGTGCTGGCGCTCGCCGCCAGCGGCGAGTTCCACTCCAAGCACCCGCTGGCCCTCGCCGTCGTGCGCCACGCCGAGGAGCGCGCGATCGAGATCCCCACCCACGAGGAGTGCGAGGTCCTGGTCGGCCAGGGCGTGCGCGCGGACATGCAGGGCAACCGCATCCTCGTCGGCAGCGACCGGCTGCTGGAGCAGTTTGGGCTGGCGCCCCCGCGCCGCGGCAGCCAGCTCGCGGCGCGGCTCAGCCGCAAGGGCGAGACGCCGCTCTACCTGGCCTTCAACGACCGCGTGCTCGGCGTGCTGGGCATCGCCGACCAGCTCCGTCCCGAGTCGGCCGCCGCCCTGGCCGCCATCCGCGCCGCCGGCATTCGGCGCATCGTCCTGCTGACCGGCGACACGCGGGTCGTGGCCGACGCGGTGGGGCGCCGCCTCGGGCTGCCCGCCGCCGACGTGCGCGCCCGCGCGCTGCCCGAGGACAAGTACGCAGTGGTGCGCGAGCTGCAGGAGGCGGGCTACCGAGTTGCGATGGTGGGCGACGGCATCAACGACGCGCCGGCGCTGGCGGCGGCCGATCTCGGCATCGCCATGGGGACGGCGGGCAGCGACGTGGCCATCGAGGCCGCCGACCTGGCGCTTGCCGGCAACGACATTCGCCAGGTGGCGAGCGTGGTCTACCTGGGCCGCGCGACGCTCGGCGTGATCCGCGAGAACTACGGCCTCTCGATCGGCGTCAACAGCCTCGGCATCGTGGTGGGCGCCTTCGGCGCCTTGAACCCGCTCGTGGCCGCCGTGCTGCACAACCTGTCCAGTCTGGCCGTGCTCGCCAACTCGGCCCGGTTGATCCGCTATCATGACCCGAGCACGCAGCTACCCCGGCGGCGCGCGCGCGCCGCGCCACCCAGCGCCTCGGGGGAGCCAACGACGGTCGTTACGCTCCACGCTCCGAAGAGCAGGCGCCTCCCCGGACAGACGCGCACGGCGCGGCGCCGGCCCGCGCCACGGCCGGACTAGTCGTCGGTCCCTGATCGAACCCACTGGTGTTGTAAGCTCATAACACGCGGCGCGCGGGACTACCCAGTCATTTCACGTCGGCAAGGAGGTGCGCTCGTGGGGCTTCACATTGGCGTTGGCGGCCTGATCGTTGCAGGGCTGAGCGGCACCGCGGCCGGCATCGCTCTCGGTCGGGTGGGGCGCTCGCTGCTCGTGGCCGGCACGGCCCAGGCCATCCGACTCAACCGGGAGGTGCAGGCGCTGGCCGAAGAGGCGCGCCTGAGCCTGGAGGACATCACGGCCGAGGCGCGCGAGCGCGCCGGCGAAGCGCCCGCGACGAGCCAGGGGCCGACGGCGCTCCACGGCGAGCAGGGCCAGCATTCCTGAGGCGATGCCGCCAGCCTGAGTCGAGCGGGGTGCGGCCAGCTGCCCGTCCGCCAACCGTGCTGCGCGCTAGCCGGGCGCGGCCGGCGCCCCGCGGGAGTCTTGCCACGCCCCCGGGGGCGGCTCCCCGGTCGCTCTAGCGCGCGAGGGTCGGCTCGCCCCCGCGACGGTAATGCTCCGCCTACCGCCCTCGCGGACCGGGCGCGGCGAGGCTCTCGCCTGGCCTTGGGGTCGCCAGCGAGCCCATCACGTTGGCGAACTCATCCACGCTCTGGGGCTCGACCGCCAGCGCCTGGGCCAGGAGGCGGATGACGCGAAAACTGGGCCGGGTGCGCCCGGCTTCCACCAGGTAGACGGTACTCGGCGAAACGCCGGCTTGGTGCGCCAGCTCCCGAATGGTCAACAGCCGGTCCACGCGCGCTTGCCGCAACGATGCCATACCCGTAGCCCTCGAACCGAACACTCGTTGCCCGGGCGCGGGCGACGATAAAGCGTTCGCCACAATTGTACCTGATTCATACCCTAACAGGACAGTACGCGCACGGCTACAGCCAATTATGGAGATCCTGTGTAGATCCGCGTGTGGCGTCCGCGGCTCAGGCGGCGGGCGGCGAGCCCGGCGCGCGGTCCCTCTCCCGGCCGGGCGGCGGCGCTCGGGTCCGTGCCCCTCCGGGGTGGCGCTCAGCCGGCGCCGCCCTGGCAGGCCTGGCAGGTGCCGAACACCTCGACGTGATGGCCCGCCGGCTGGAAGTGCGCCTCGCGGGTGATCGTGCGCAGCGCCCGCTCGACGGCGCCCGCGACGATGGAGGTGACCTGCCCGCACGACGTGCAGACGAGGTGGTGGTGGTGCTGACGGGCGCAGAACGTGTAGCTGTGGCACTGCACGTCGCCGTGCAGCCGCTCGAGCAGCCCCGTCTGGACGAGCAAGTCGAGCGCGCGGAACACGGTGGCACGGCCGATGCCGCGCGGCGCCAGCTCGTCCACCAGCTCCCGCGCCGTGAACGGCGTCGTGCGCGCCGCGATCGCCTCGGCAATCGCCACGCGGGTGCTCGTGTGGCGGTAGCCCTGCGCGGCTAACTGCTGCAAGAGCAACTCAGCGCGCGAATCGTCGGCCACCACCTCTGCTCGCCTTCCGCGAAATACGGCGGCTGGCCCAGCCGCCGCACGGCCGCCTCCCCAGCGGCGCCCCTGCCCGCTGCCAGTAAACAATTGTACCGCGCGCGCCGCGCCGTCTCCCAGACCACGCCCCGTCGCCGCCAGCCGGGGTCGGACACGGCCACCTGGAGGCTGCTGCCCCACAGGGATCCGCAGGGCGGCGTTCACCGCCCGGCTGTCGGTCGGCACGCGCCCCGCACGCCGCTATGATGGCAAGCGTGGCGGTCGTCCTGCTATCGTTCGCCGTCGCGCCGCGGGCGCGACGGCGAACGGCGCAGCACCACCGCGGGCCACGCCGGAACATGAGACAGTAGCCGCCAGGAGTTGCCCGGCATGTTCGGTTTCGTGCGGCTCACATTCGGCGCCGCCCTCCTGCTGGCGCTCGTGGCGCTGGGGCTGCTGCGCCCGGCCGCCGCCCAGGACGCGGCCCGCCCGGTCGGGCGCATCCTCGTGCCGCGCGACGCGGCCGTCTGGACGGTGCAGGCCGCCTCGGGCGCGGAACAGCTGGTGGCCAGCAGTCCGGACCAGGGGCCGATCCTCGACGCGGCGCTCTCCCCCGACGGTCAGCAGGCCGTGTACGCCCGGATCGCCGTGACGGGCGAGCTGGGCAGCGCCCTGTACGTCGTCCCCGCCAACGGCGGCACGCCCCGCCTGCTGCTCGACCACGATGCGCCCGGCGCGATGCTCACCATGCCGATCTGGGCCGCGGACGGCGCGAGCATCCTATACACCTACACGCCCTACGCGGTAGGGACGAGCGGCCCCGACGCCGAGCCGCGCGTCGAGCGCATCCGTCCCGACGGCAGCGGGCGCGAGGTGGTGGTGCGCGAGGCCACATCGCCCGCGCCCTCGGCCGACGGCCAGACCCTCGCCTACCTGCGGTCCACCCGCGTCGGCGACGCGCTCTGGCTCGCCGACGCGACCGGCGCGAACGGGCGCGAGCTGGTGCCCGACAGCCGCTTCCTGAGCCTCGCCTACCCGCGCCTCAGCCCCGACGGCACCCAGGTCGCCTTCGCCGCCACGGTGGACCTCGCCACGCCCTCCGCCCCCTCCGGCCCGTATACCCCTCCCGGCCCGACCGGCCCCACCGGTCCATCGCTGCCCCGCACGCCATTCGCCTGGCACCCCGCGCCCGGCGCCATGCACGGCCTCCCGTGGGACATCTGGCTCATCGGCACGGATGGCAGCGGCCTCCGCCGCCTGACCTACATGGCCGAGGACGACCCCTCGCTGGCCTGGTCGCCGGACGGACGCTGGCTCGCCATCCAGGGCGGCTCCGGCCTTACCCTGGTCGAGGTCAGCAGCGGCCACACCGAGCGGCTGTCGCGCGAGGCGGCCTTCGGCGCCATTGACTGGGGCCGCGAGTAGGCAGCGCCGCGCGGGAGATCAGCGGCCGCGCAGGGCGCGCGGGCGCTTGCGGCGCCCCGCCAGCGGCGCGGGGCGGCCGCCGGGCGCGAGGAAGGGCAGGCCCAGCGCCAGCACGGCGACCGCCAGGGGCAGCGCCGCCGCCGTGCCGCTGGGGTTGTGGAAGGCGCCGGCCTCGGCGATCGGCAGGTCCAACGAGCCGCTCACGTCGTCGCGCCCGGCGCGCCGCACCACCGCCTCGATCCCCCAGTCGCCCGCCATCGAGAAGGCGCTCGTGGACAGCCGATAGTGGCCGTCGCCGCTGGGACTCAGGCGCTGCTCGAAGGTACCCATGTCCATCTCGTGGTGGGTGAAGCGCAGGGTGATGCGCTGGACGTCGGGGAGTGGCTGCCCGGCCGCGAGCACGGCCGCGTCGACGGTATTCAGGCCGGCGACCCCGGGCGCTACGCGGAGCTGCACCTGCACGTCCTCGGCTCGCAGCGTGCGAGCTAGGCCCTCCGCGCGCACCACGTCGCGCGCCGGCTCCAGGCTGGTGAGCACGCCCACGACCGCCAGCACCGCCACGCCCAGCCCCACCTCGGCGGCCACCGCCCGGCGCAGCGCCCGCGCGGTGGCCGCGAGCGCCGGCGCGGCGTCCGGCGCGCGCGGCGCCGCACGGGCAGCCAGGCCCACGCGCGGGGTGACGACGCGCAGGTTGAAGGCGCCGAGCGCCAGCAGGAAGAGCACGAGCCCCAGTTTCACCAGCAGGGCCTGGCCATAGGTGGTGCCCAGGAGCGCCTCCCAGTCGCCGATCTCCGCCCACGCCTGATAGAGCCCCGTGACCGCCAGGGCCGCGACGCTGGCAATGGCCCAGGTGGAGAACCGCGGCAGCAGCGCGGCGAGCGTGGCAGCGCGGAGCGGCGCGGGCAGCGCGCCGAGTGCGGCGGGGAGCGCCACGACGATCTGCACGAGGCCGCCGAGCCAGATCGCCGCCGCGGCCAGGTGCGCCCAGTCGGCGCCGAGCGCCAGGATGGTGCCGGGCGCCGTGGCGGCCGCGTGGCTGGTGGCGCTCTGCGCCGCGAGCAGCCCCGCCCCGAGGCCGAGGCCCAGCAGCCAGCCGCGGTGGTCCACGGCGACGGCGGGGCGCCGCAGCCGTAGCGCCAGCGCGCCGAGCGCCACGACGCAGGCTACACGGCCCGCCCAGATCGCCGCGTAGCGCGTGGCGAACAGCGCGCCCAGCGGCGCGCCGAGCGCCTGCCAGGGCTCCACGTCGGCCGCGGCGGCCGCCTGCACGACCAGCGCGAGCACGGCGGCGCCGAGGCCCAGACCGGCGGCCCCGGCCGCCACCCCCAGCCCCCGGCGGCGGCCGGCCTCCCACGCGGCCGCGGCCGCCGCCGCGTCCTCGGGCGCGACCAGCCGCAGCGCGCCGCCCAGCACGCGCGGCAAGAACACGAATGGCCCAACCAGTACGACGGCGGCCAGCAAGCTCAGCCAGCGGCTGACGATCGCCCAGGGACTGGGGGGCGCGCCGCCGGCCTCGGTCCCCGGCAACGCCACCGGCGCGGGCGTCTGGTCGAGGCCCACGGTGAAGGGGAAGGCGCCGCGCGCCACGTGGCCGTCGACCGCCGAGACGGTCTTCCAGGCGACCGAGTAGGTGCCGGGAGACAGGTCGCCCAGGCCGACGACGAGCGCGCGCGCGCTGCCCGGCAGCGCCGCCAGATTGTCGCGGTCCACGCGGTGGCGCGCGCCGTCGTAGACGCGCAGCTCGCTGAAGCGCAGCTCGGCGTCCTCGGTAAACCAGACGCGGACCTCGCTCGGCGCCCGCGCGAGGATGGCGTTTGGCGAGGGGTCCGAGCGCTCGTAGGTCGCGTGGGCCATGGCCCGGCCCGGCGCCGCGCCCAGCACGAACGCCACGACGACGAGGCCCAGCGCGCCGCGCAGCCCTCGACGCACGCTGCCTCCGCCCCACCGGCACGATCGCCGCCCCGGGTCGCCGCCCCGCGGGCGCGGCGACCCGCTAGCAGCAATAGTACGCTCCGGCGGTAGGGCGCGGCTACCAATGGTTGCCGCGCCCTAGTCGGTACGGTAGAGTAGGCCGGAGGCGCCGCTGAGGCGCGCGTGGAAGGCTGACCGTGGTACGCTCGTGGGTTGACCAGCTCCGGCCGCTGCTCATCGTCGGGCTGTTGCTCACCCTGCCCGTCGTCTGCCACAACGAGACGGCCGTCGTGATCCTGACCGCGGCCGCCGCCGGCCATGAGCACCAGCACATGATGGCGGAGGCCGCCGGCGAGCCCCAGCCGGCGCGCGCGGCCCACCACCACGCCGCGGCTCACGCGCACGCGGCCTCGGCGCCCGCCGCCAGCGCGCTCGCGCTGGTCCACGCGGGTTCCCCCGCGCCATTTCCGTGGCGCGCGTACCAGGCGACCCCGCTGGCCCAGAGCCTCCCCGCGGCCACGGACGGCATCGTCCTGGCGGACACGCTCGACCTGACCGCGCCCGTCGCGCTGTCCAGCCCGCTCGGGGGCGTCGACGCCGCCGCGCCGGCCCCCCAGCGCCGGGCGCCTCCGGCCCCACCCCCCCGCGCCTTCCTCGGCTAGCGTCCCTTACCCGCACGCTGGGGGGCGCCGTGAGGTTCACGACCCACCCCGAAACCCGAGTGACGAGGCACTAGCTTGCGCCCGGCCGCGCCTCCGCGGCCGCCGGGCCAATCCAATCTCGCGCGCGGCGTCCCCGCCCAGCCCCGCCGCCCCCACACCCTGGGTAGCCGGGCAGGCCACGGGGATGGGTGAGACAAGACGCCGCGTGCTAGCGCGACGAGGAGGAACGAATGCGCTTTACCCTGTTCCGCGTGCTCGCCGGGCTCAGCCTGGCCACGATGATGCTGATCGGAGCGCCACGGGCGGCCTCCGCCCACGCGCGCTACGACCACTCCGATCCCGCCGGCGACAGCGTCGTGCCCACCGCGCCCACCCAGGTCCAGGCCTGGTTCACCGAGGGCGTGCGTAGCCAGGGCAGCAGCCTCCAGGTGACGGACGCCGCGGGCAACCGTGTGGACAACAACGACGGCCAGGTGGACCTCAACGATCCGGACCGCAAGCGCATGTTCGTCTCGCTACCGCCGCTGCCGGACGGCGTCTACACCGTCAACTGGGTCACCGTCTCGGCTGACGACGGCGACCAGGCCGAGGGCAGCTTCCGCTTCGGCGTGGGCGTCAACACCGTGCTGCCCCCGCTGCCCGCCGGGGGCCCGGTCCCAACGATCTCCATCGCCAACACGACCGTCAACGGCCACGAGGTGCGGCTACACGTGAACGTCGAGGGCGCCACGCTGGGCATGCCGGCGAGCGGCGACATGGACATGAGCGCGGGTGGCATGGCCAACATGAGCCAGGACGTGATGAACGGCGGCGCGGGCCAGCCGGGGATGGCGGCCGGCGGCATGGCGACGGCGCCCGGCGCGCTGCCGCAAGGCCACCTCCACGTCTATGTGGACGGCGTGATGCTCCAGATGGTGTACCAGCCCGACGTCGTGCTCACGGACGTGCCGTCGGGCACCCACCAGGTGCGGGTCGAGCTATCGAACAACGCGCACCAGGACTGGAATCCGCCCGTCATGGCGACCACGACGGTTGTGGTCCCGTAGCCATACCGGCCGTGGCGGCGGCGCGGGCCGCGCCGCCGCCACGGAGAGGAGCGAGCTATGCACCGCCTCGCACGCCTGGTCGGCATCGTCGCCCTGACGGGGCTAGCGCTAAGCTTCCTTGCGCCCGCCACTGCCAGCGCCCACGAGCGCCGCACCGTGGCCGGCACCTACCAGTTCGTCGTCGGCTTCCTGAAGGAGCCGGCGCTGGAGGGCGACCCGAACGGCATCGACCTGCGGGTGAGTACGGCCGACGACCAGCCCGTCGAGGGGCTGGAGCAGACGCTCAAGGCCGAGGTCATTGTCGGCGGCGCCACCCTGCCGCTGCAGCTCACGCCGCGCTTCCGCACGCCGGGCGCCTACGACGGCGACTTCGTGCCGACGCGGCCGGGCACCTACATCTTCCACTTCAGCGGCACCGTCAACGGCCAGCCGGTCGACGAGCGCTTCGAGTCCGGGCCAGGCCGCTTCAACGACGTGGAGGCCGTGGCGCCGCTCCAGTTCCCCGACAAGGTGCCCGTCGGCGCCGACCTGCAGCAGGCGCTTGCGGCAGCGAATAGCCGCGCCGCCACTGCCACCACGCTCGCCGTGATCGGGCTGGTGGCCGGCCTGGCGGGGCTGGCGCTCGCGGCCTGGGCGCTGCTCAGCCGCCGCGGCGCCGCAAGCCCGGCGCCGCGCACGGTCCCGACCGCCGCGCCCCCGGCGCCGGCGGCTTCGCAAGAGCGTCTCTAACAACACGCCCGGGCGCGGCGCGTTGGGCTCCGCTCGACGCGCCGCGCCCGGGGGCCACCGCGCCAGCACGGACGAACGGAGGCGAGCGTGCGACGATTCACTCACCTGGGGCTGGCCGCGCTAGCCGCGACGCTGCTCGTCCTCGGCTCGGCGCGCGGCGTGGCGGCCCACGCGAACTACGAGAAGTCCGACCCGCCCGCGAACGCCATTCTGGCACAGCCGCCGAGCCAGATCCGGGTGTGGTTCAGCGAGCAGCCGGAGCCGCGCTTCAGCGAGCTGCAGGTCTTCGACTCGTCGCGCCAGCGCGTCGATCGCGGCAATCTGTCGCCCGTGCCGGGCGACGACCGCGCGCTCGATATCGGCCTGCAGGATAACCTGCCCCCCGGCACCTACACCGTCACCTGGAAGACCGTCTCCGCGGTGGACGGCCACACGGCGCGCGGCGCGTTCCCGTTCACCGTCGGCCTCGACCAGACCCCGGCGCCCATGGTCTTGCCGCAGGGCGCCGATCTCGCCGCCACCTCGGCGACGCCGTGGTCGGTGACCAGTCGCTGGCTCTCGCTGCTCACCGCCGTGCTGCTGGCCGGCACCTTCCTGTTCCTGCCGCTCATCCTCGGCAGCGCGCTCCGCGCTGTCGCCCGCGGCGAGGACGCCGAAAGCGCCGCCGCCGCCTGGGGGGCGGGCCGCCGCCGCGGCCTGCAGCTGGCGGTGGCCGCCGCCATCGCCGGGCTCCTCGTCGGCGTCTACGCCCTGCTCGTCCAGGCCGGCAGCGCCGTCGACAAGCCGCCCTGGGAAGCCTTCGGCGCCCCGCTCGCCACGATCCTGGGCACGCGCTACAGCGTCCTCTGGGCGGTGCGAATGCTCGCCGTCGCGGCGCTCGGCGGGCTCGCCTGGTACTTGCAGCGGCCCGGCATCACCGCCCGCTTCAGCGGCTGGTGGGCCGGCCTCGCCCTCGGCGGCCTGCTGCTGGTGACGATCAGCCTGAACAGCCACGGCGCCGCGGCCCAGGAGTGGACGGTGGTGGCGGTGGCTGTGGACTGGGTCCACCTCATCGCCACGACCATCTGGATCGGCGGGCTCGCGCAGCTCGTGGTGGCGGTGCCGGCCGCGCTCCCCGCGCTCGGCGGCACGGGGCGCGGCCGGCTCCTCGCCGCCGTGATCCCGCGCTTCTCCACCTGGGCGCTGGGCGCCGTCGGCGCCCTGGTCATTACGGGGCTGTACCAGACCTGGCTGGAGGTCGGCGGGCCGGACGCGCTGACGGCCACCCCCTACGGCCAGACGCTGATCGTCAAGATCGCCCTGCTCGTGCCGCTCCTCGCGCTCGGCGCCGCCAACCTGCTCGTGCTCAGCCCGCGCGTCGCGAAGGCCGTCGAGCGGGGCAGCCGCGCCGCCGTCGGGCGCCTGGGCGGGCTGGAGCGTCTCTTCCGCCTGGCGGTGCTCGCCGAAGTGGCGCTCGGCGTCATCATCCTGGGCGTCGTGGGCGTGCTCACCAGCCTGGAGCCGGCGCGCGACGCGATTCGCGAGCAAGGCGTCGTCCACACCGTCCAGGTGGGCGACCTGCGCGCCGTGGTGCGCGTGGCGCCCGGCGAGGCCGGCCTGAACACCTTCGACGTGGCGCTCTCGCAAGGTGACCAGCCCGTGAGCGATGCCCAGCGCGTTACACTGCGCTTCAACCACACGCAGATGGACATGGGCGTCAGCGACTTGCAGCTCGCCCCGGTCGGCGACGGCCACTACCGCGCCGTGGGCGGCACGCTCTCCATGAGCGGCACCTGGGACGTGCAGGTGATCGTGCGGCAGGCCGGCCGCGACGACGAGCAGGGCGCCCTGACGGTCACGGCCCTCGATCCGAACCAGGCGCAGGCCCAGAGCGGCGCGGCCCCTGGCAGCAGCGGCGAGCCGCCCACGCGCCTGATCGTCGGCGGCGTGGTGCTGGCGCTCGGCGTGCTCTTCCTGATCGACGCCGTGCGGCCGTCGCGGCGCCGCCGCCAGTCAGCCACCGTCGCGCTCGGCTGCGTGGCCGCCGTGGTGGGGCTGAGCCTGGCGACCGCCGCCGCCCTCTACCCCACGGGCGGCGACGTGGTGATCCCCAACCCGGTACCCCGCAGCCAGGCGTCGATCGCGCGCGGCCAGGAGCTGTACCAGCAGAACTGCGTCATCTGCCACGGTCTGAACGCGCGCGGCGACGGTCCGCTGGCCGCCAGCCTCAACCCGCGGCCGGCCGACCTGCGCCTGCACGTCTCCCAGCACACCGAGGGGCAGCTGTGGACGTGGGTCAGCGACGGCTTCCCGGGCAGCGCCATGCCCGCCTTCCGCAGCACGCTGAGCGACGAGGACCGCTGGAACATCATCAACTACCTGGAGTCGCAGTACGGCGCCACCGCGAGCAACGGCGCGGCCGCGCCGCCCGGCTCCTGAGTGGCGGGCCCGGCGTGGCGCCCCGTCGTCCAGCCTTCGCTAAGCACTCAGCCCAGGTTGGTGTGGATGCTGGGCTTCGCCAAAGGTACACACCAGCGTGGGCTGGCAGCTTAGGCCTCGTCGCGGAAGCGATAGCCGACGGCCGGCTCGGTACGGATGTACGTCGGCCGGGCGGGGACCGGCTCGATCTTGCGCCGTAGCTGCGCGATGAACACGCGCAGCATGCGCGCGCTATCCTGGTAGCCCGGCCCCCACACGGCGGCGAGCAGCGCGCGGTGCGTGACGACCTTGCCGGCATTCGCCATGAGGTAGCGCAGGATGTCGTATTCGGTCGGCGTCAGGTGCACGGGGGCGCCGCGCAGCGTGACCACGCGGCGCGCCTGATCGAGCCGCAGCTCGCCGCTCTCCAAGACCGGCGAGGGCGACGCCCCGGCGCGCCGCAGCGCCGCGCGGATGCGCGCCAGCAGCTCGTCCATCCCGAACGGCTTGGTCAGGTAATCGTCGGCGCCGAGATCGAGCGCCTGGACCTTGTCGCGCTCCTGGCCCCGCGCCGACAGGACGATGATCGGTACCGGGCTCCAGCGGCGCAGCTCCTGGCACACTTCCAGACCGTCGAGGCCCGGCAGCACGAGGTCGAGGATCACCACCTCCGGGCGCGCGTGCGTCGCCAGGGCCAGCGCCTCCTCGCCGGAAGCCGCCACCTGCACCTGGTACCCGTGACTGGCCAGCCCCACCCGCAACGCGCGGCGAATCTGTGGCTCATCGTCGACGACTAGCACCCGCGGGCCGTTCACGGATCGCCGGCTCCTGCCCCTCGCCCTCGATCGGAAGGCGAACCGTAAAGATGCTGCCCCCGCCGGGCCGCGGCGCGCAAGTCACCTCACCCCCGTGCGCCTGGGCCAGCCCGCGCGCGATAGCCAGCCCCAGACCGCTCCCCGGCGCGCGGCTGCCCGGCGCGGCCCGATAGAACTTGTCGAAGATGCGCTCCGCCTCGCCGTCCGGGATGCCCGGTCCCCGATCGGCCACCTCGATGCGCAGCTGGCTACCCAGCGCGCCGGCCGTCAGCTCCACCGGCCCATCTGCGGGCGAGTACTTGAGCGCGTTGTCCACCAAGTTCGTGACGATCTGCTCCACCATGACGTAATCCAGCCGGGCGAGCGGCAGCGCCTCCGCCACGCTCAGGCGCAGCCGCTCGCCCGGCCGGTCCAGCCGCTCCGCCACCCCGGCCAGGATCTCCTCGACGTCGTGCCAGTCGCGCAGCGGTTGCAGCATGCCGGCGTCGATCCGCGAGAGGTCGAGCAGCCGCGCCACGAAGCGCGTCAGCCGGTCGGTCTCCTCGTCGATCGTACAGAGCAGCATCTGGCGCTCCTCCCGGTCCAGGTCCACCCGCGCGTCGAGCAAGCTCGTGACGGCCGCCTTGATCGAGGTCAGCGGCGTGCGCAGGTCGTGCGAGACCGACGACAGCAGCGCGGCGTGGAGCTGCTCCGTCCGCCGCAGCACCTCCGTCTCGCGCGCCGCCTCCTCGGCCCGCTGCCGCTCGGCCATCTCGCGCTTCAGCTGCGCCTGCGCCGCGTGCAGCCGACGGCGCGTCCGCACCCACACCTGCACGCGCGCCAGCAGCTCGTTGTAGTCGACCGGCTTCGTGACGTAATCGTCGGCCCCGGCCGCGAAGCCCGCCTGGCGCTCCTTCTCGCCCGCGAGCGAGGTGAGCATGATGACCGGCAGGTAGGCTTCGCGCTCCGCAGCGCGCAGCCGCCGGCACAGCTCGAGCCCGTCCACCCCCGGCAGCATGACGTCGAGCAGGACCAGCTCGACGTCGCCAGCCGCGATGCGCGCGAGCCCGCTCGCGCCGTCCTCGGCGACCTCGACAGCGTAGCCCGCCGTCTCCAGCATCAGCCGCAGCACCTCCGCGGCGGGCGGCTCGTCCTCAACGAGTAGAATTACCGGCGCCGACTGCATGCGCAGCCCCCCCTTGGTTCCAGCACTCGACGCGACAGCGACCGCCGCCGCGCGAGCCCCCTGCGCTCGGGTGATGAATTGAGAATATGCAGCGAAGGGCGGTACCGTGTCAATGACCGCTGGCCGGCGGTTGACACCGCCGGCCGCCGCGTCTATCGTACCCTCGGGACAGGGAGCGACAGGCGCGGGGCGCCCCGCGCCGCCCGCCGCGCAGGAGAGGTGCCGTGAACAGCCAGCTCATCGTCGACGCCGACGGACACGTGCGCGAGTCCGACCGCGAGATCTTCGCCTACTTGCCCGAGCCCTACGCCGGCAAGGAGGCGTTGTTCGCGGCCTCGTTCTTCCCGACGCTCGACGGCTTCCACCGCGCCGCGACGAAAGTGCTCGACGGCAAGGGCCGCGCCGTCGCCAACCCCAGCGGCGCCGACTGGCTGGCCTACCTCGACGAGACGAACATCGCCGTGTCGGTGCTGTTCCCCACCGCCGGGCTCGGCTTCGGGCTGATCCAGGACCCCAACTGGGCGGCGGGGCTGGCGCGCGGCTACAACGACTGGCTGCACGACCGCTACCTGCGCGCCAACCCGCGGCGCCTCAAGGGCATGGCGCTCCTGCCGCTCCAAGACCCGCCGCGCGCCGCCGCCGAGCTACGGCGTGCCGTCGGCGACCTCGGCATGGTCGGCGGCATCCTGCCCGCGAACGGGCTCGCCGAGGCCTATGGCCACCGCTCCTTCTGGCCCGTCTACGAGGCGGCCCAGGAGCTGAACTGCGTGCTGGCGGTCCACGGCGCGTCGATCCAGGGGCTCGGGCTGGAGCGGCTGCGGCGGCTGATCGAGGCGCGCACGCTGTCCCACGGCTTCAGCCAGATGGTGCAGATGACCAGCATGATGTTTGGCGGCGTGTTCGACGCCTTCCCGCGGCTGCGCGTGGCCTACTGCGAGGCGGGCAGCGGCTGGGCGCCCTACCTCCTGGAGCGGCTGGACCTGGAGTGGGAGAACCGCGGCGCCCAGGCGCCCGAAATCCAGGCGCCGCCCAGCGCGCACCTCCAGAGCGGGCGCATCTTCATCCACGCCGAGCTAAAGGAGCGCGGGCTGGCGACCGCCGTGCAGGCGCTCGGCGGCGACGTGTTCTTCGCCGCCTCCGACTTCCCGCACGAGCCGAAGCACGAGTTCCTGGAGAACCTCGCCTACTTCGAGGCGCGCGCCGACGTGCCCGCCGACGTGAAGCGCAAGATCCTCTGGGACAACCCGATCCGCATGTACGCGCTCGACGAGGCCGACGTGCGCGCCGCCGCCAGCCAGCCCGCGGCCGCCGGCGCGCGGTGAGGAGGCGCCATGCGCGGCAAGATACCCTGGCAGCCCCCGCGCGAGGACCGCTACGTCATCAGCGAGTGGGAGATCGAGCCGCGCGCCACCGCGCTGCTGCTCGTCGACCTGCAAGTCGCCCACCTCGACCCTGACCGCGGCCTCGGCCGGCGCTTGCAGGCGCACCCCGCGCAGCACGCCTATTACTATGGCCGCGTGCGCGACGTGGTGCTGCCGAACGTCGCGCGCCTGCAAGCCTTCTTCCGTGAGAACGGCCTGCAGATCATCTACACGCGGCTGGGCCTACAGACCGCCGACGGCCGCGACCTGGCGCCCTGGAGCTGGCAGGCCGCCGCCCAGCAGGCCGCGCCCGCCGCGCCGCCACGCTACCCGCCCGGCGCTCCCGAGCGCGAGCTGTGGCCGACCCTGGCGCCCCGCCCCGACGAGCTGGTCCTCGACAAGATCGCGCTCAGCCCGTTCAACAGCACCGCCCTCGACCAATACCTGCACAACATGCAGATCGAGAACCTGGTGGTGGCCGGCGTGCTGACCGACGCCGCGGTCGAGACGACGGCGCGCGACGCGGGCGACCGCGGTTACTCCACGATCGCCGTCGAGGACGCCTGCGCGGCGCTCGCGCCCGAGCACCACGCGACCACTTTCGCCACCGCCTCCTGGTACGTCGGCAAGACGACCGCCGAGGTGCTGGAGCAGGTCGGCGGCCTGTTGCGCGCGGGCTAGCACCGGCCGCTCCAAGGCGCTAAAAGGATAGTGCATCTTCTCGGCTTGAGGATTCCAGGGAAGCTCCTGGTGATCTTACCTCTCGCCTTTGCTGCGGCGTGCCCACTCGTGGCCATCCTATCGATGGTTATTAGCGATGAGACTCTCTACTATCCATGGCACAATGTTCACTCCCCACGACCGCTCTCTGATGCGTTGGCATCGTCAACTCTGCTTCTGCCCTGCCTCACGGCCATCTTTTTGGCCTGGTGGGGACCGCGACCAAGGAGTCGACCAGGAAGACTCTTCCTTGGAGCAATCCTTGTTTGGTGGATTGCGTGGATCGGTGCCTGTCGGATGGACTACCGCTGGGGCTGCATCGGCTTCCCACCGCCCGATCAGCTCTACCTTTGCAACGCTACGGATGGCGAGGTCATTTACTACCCCCATCCTGCCGGTCCCGGCTATCCGCCCGACACGCGGGTCGGTGGGTACTTGGCCGCCCGTCGCGGATCTATATTGCTGGGGCGACCATCACCAGGGGGGCCGCTACGCATAGAAGCGGTCAACGCGAAAACCGCACGCCCCGATTTGACGACGTCGGCGATCTTCTGCGAACAGTACGCAGCGGACGATCTTGTTCGAGTGCGAGGGCGGATCGACATCGTTGATGGAGCGGTGAGCTGCTAACGATATCACCGCAACCGCGTATTGCTACGGTAGTTCGCCCCGGTGTCTGGAATACGCATAAGAGTCGCGGTGTAGGAAGCAGGCGGGGTGGGGTGAAGGGAGGCAGCCATGCAGGCCGCGGTGCTGCACGGAGGGAACCAGCCGCTGACGATCGAGGAGGTGGGCTTGGCGGCGCCGCGCGTGGGCGAGGTGCGCGTGCGGGTGATGGCGACGGGGCTCTGCCACAGCGACCTGCACTTCCTGGACGGCCTGCGCGACGGCCCGTACCCCATGATCATGGGCCACGAGGGCGCGGGCGTCGTCGAGGCGGTGGGGCCGGGCGTCGCCGAGGTGGCCGTGGGCGACCACGTGGTCCTCTCGTTCTGCGGCAACTGCGGCCGCTGCCCCGCCTGCCTGCGCGGCGAGGCCGTCATCTGCAGCGGGCACCAGGGCTCGCGCCACCTGCCACACGACGGCACGGCGCGCGCCACCCTGCGCGGCGAGCCGCTGTACGTCATGACGCGCCTGGGCACCTTCGCCGAGCACCTCGTTTGCCCGGCCGAGCAGGCGATCCCCATTCGCCGCGACGTGCCGTGGGAGGTGGCCGCGCTCATCGGCTGCTCGGTCACGACCGGCGTCTGCGCCGTGACCAACGCGGGCGGCGTGCGGCCGGGCCAGTCGGTCGCGGTGATCGGCTGCGGCGGCGTCGGGCTGAACGTGGTGCAGGGCGCGCGGCTGGTGAGCGCCGAGCCGATCATCGCCGTGGACACGCTCGACAACAAGCTGGCGTACGCGCGCGCGTTCGGCGCGACCCACGTCGTGAACGCCAGCCGCGAGGACGCCGTCGCGGCGGTGCGCGACCTCACGGGTGGCGGCGCGGACTACGCTTTCGAGGTGATCGGCCTGCCCGCCACGATGGAGCAGGCCGTCGCCTGCATCCGCCCGGGCGGCAAGGCGGTCGTCGTCGGCATGGCGCCACTGGGCGCCCGTATCAGCATCGACCCCTACCTGCTCGTGTTGCAGCAGAAGACGCTACAGGGCACCTTCTACGGCAGCGCCTACCCCCGGCGCGACATTCCTCGCCTGGCCGACCTCTACAAGACAGGCCACCTCGACCTCGACGCGCTCGTCTCGCGGCGCTACACCCTGGCGCAGATCAACGAGGGCTTCGCCGCCCTCAAGGCCGGCGAAGGCGCCCGCGGCGTAGTCAGCTTCGCCTAGCGCCGGATCATACAGGCCGTTCGGCTAGGAGCGGCGGCGCCTGGGAGTCCGGGCGTCTCGCCCACTATGCCGGCATCGGCGCAACCGGCGAGGCGGCCGGGACAGCCGCACTCCCAGGCCGTCCCCTTCACCGAGCAGGTCGGCTGAACAGGCACCACGGCTGGGCACCCCCGCGCGGCCGTGATAGCCTGGAGTGACGGGCGTCGTGCGCCGAGCGCTTGTCCCGCAGCGGCCACGATGTTGACTCTCACTACGGAAGGAACTACGTGCGAGGTCTGCGGTCGTCGGCTGCTCGAACCCTGCTCGCCTGGCTCGGCCGCGGGGCGGCAGGGGACGAGCCCCTGCCCTGCATCCGTTGTTGTTTCTTGCGGCGGCAAGCGCCCCCTCGGGCCGCGCCCTCTGCGATCGTGGCTGTGGCGCTCGCCCTGGCCCTGAGCGCCTGCGCGGCAGCGGGGGGCGGCGCGGCGCCGCCCCCCGACGCCACGCCCGGCATCGGCGACGCGGCCACCGGGAAGGCGCTCTTCTCGGCGAAGGCCTGCAACGGCTGCCACCGCGTGTCGGGCGAGATCGACGGCGGCGTGACCGGCCCCGACCTCAAGGGCTTCGCCAGCCGCCCAACCATCGCGGGCGCCGTGCCCAACACCCCGGAGAACGTCTGGCGCTGGCTCGCCGACCCGCAGCGCCTCAAGCCCGGCACCGCCATGCCCCGCCTGCCCCTCACCGCCCAGAACCTCGACGACCTCACGGCCTACCTGGAGACGCTGAAGTAGCCCCGCTCGACAGGCGCCGCGCGGTGCCCCTACACTACCGACAGGCCCCGCGGCGCGGCGCACGATCGCCGCGGGCCGCGCGCAGAGGATGGAGAACGTGGCGACGCGCGTCATCATGCCCACGCTCGGCCTGACGATGGAACAGGGCACGGTCGCCCGCTGGCTCAAGCGCGAGGGCGACCGGATCGAGCGCGACGAGCCGCTGTTCACCGTCGAGACCGACAAGGCCACGCTCGACGTGCCGGCCCCCGCCGGCGGCGTCCTCGCTCGCGTGCTCGTGCCCGAGGGCGGCACTGTGCCCGTCCTGGAAACCATCGCGATCATCCTCGCCCCCGACGAGGGGCTGCCCGACGAGCTGCTGAGCCCCGCGGGCGCCACCCAGGCCGCCGTCGGCCCAGACGCCGCCGATGTCGTCAGCCCCGCCGCGCCCGCCGCTGCGGCCGCGCCCACGGCGCCGCCCGCCAGCGTCGCCGCAAGCCCGACGCCGGCAGGGGCTCTTGCGCCCCCCCAGCCCCCCGCTGCCGGCGGCAGCCCGGCGACAAGCACAAGCCCCGGCCCGGTAACGGTGCGCCCGGGGCGCAGCGTGCTCGAAGAACGCGGCGTGGCCGCGGCGCCGGGCGGCGCGCGCCGCGGCTGGCCCGCCTCGCCCCGCGCGCGCCGTGCGGCGGGCGAGCTAGGGGTGGACCTGGCGACCGTGGAGGGCACCGGCCCCGGCGGGCGCATCGTCGAGGCCGACGTGCGCCGCGCCGCCGCCGGCCAGGCCGCCGCACCACGCGCCCGCGTCTCGCCACTCGCCCAGCGGCTCGCCCTGGAGCTGGGCGTCAACCTGGCCGCCGTCGCCGGCAGCGGCCCCGGTGGCCGCATCACCCGCCAGGACGTGGAGGCCGCCGCCCGCGCCGCCCCGGCCGCGTCCACCGCCCCGCCCGCCGCGCCGCCGCCTCCCGCACCGGCAGCCGCCCCGCCCGCTCCCGCCCCAGCAGCGTCAGCGCCGGCAATGCCTCAGCCGGCCGCTCCGGCCGCACGCGGCGGCCGGCTCGCCGCGCTCAGCCGCCTGCGCCGCGTGACCGCCGAGCGCATGGCCGCGTCGGCGCGCAGCGTGGCGCGCGTCACCCTGTTCGCCGAGGTGGACTTCGCTGAGGCCGTCCGCTTCCGTGCCCAGCTCGCGCCCGAGTTCGAGCGCCGCTACGCCGCGCGCCTGACCTACGACACGCTGGTCGCTCGCGCCTGCGCCCTCGCGATGGCCGACCACCCCGCCATGAACGCGCACTGGACCGATGACGGTCCGCTGCTCTTCGAGCAGGTGGACGTCGGCGTGGCCGTCGCGCTGCCCGAGGGCCTGACCGTACCGGTGGTGCGCGACGTGGCGCGGCGGCCGCTCTGGGAGGTGGCGCGGAGCGTCAACGACGTGGTGGCCCGCGCCCAGGAGGGGCGGCTCGGCCCCGAGGACTTCGGCGGCACGTTCACCATCACCAATCTCGGCATGTACGGCGTCGAGGGCTTCACGCCGATCGTGAACCCGCCGGAGGTCGGCATCCTGGGCGTGGGCGCCATCCAGCGCAAGCCGGTCGAGGCCGACGGCGCGGTGGTCGTGCGCGAGCGACTCGTGCTCAGCCTGGCCTTCGACCACCGCGCGATCGACGGCGCGCCCGCCGCCGCCTTCCTCGCCCGCGTCCGCGAAGCCCTGGAAAAGCCATATATCCTACTAACGTAGCCGTCAGCCGTCAGCTATCAGCCGTCAGCCGTCAGCCGGGAGTATCATCCGTGCTGATAGCTGACTGCTGACTGCTGATAGCTGACGGCTGATAGCTGGAGGCCGCATGGCCGACTTGCCGTTGCCGCGCGAGCAGCTCATCCAGATGTATCGCCAGATGTGGGCGATTCGCCACTTCGACTCGCAGGTCATCAAGCTGTTCATGGAAGGGCTGATCCGCGGCTCGACCCACGCCTACCTCGGCATGGAAGGCGTGGCGGTGGGCGCCTGCGCGGCCCTGCGCGCCGACGACTACATCACCAGCACGCACCGCGGCCATGGCCACTGCATCGCCAAGGGCGGCCGCCTCGACCTGATGATGGCTGAGCTACTGGGCAAGGCGACCGGCTACTGCAAGGGCAAGGGCGGCTCGATGCACATCGCCGACCTCGACGTGGGCATCCTGGGCGCCAACGGCATCGTCGGCGGCGGCGTGGGCATCGCCACCGGGGCCGGCGCGTCGGTCCGTCTGCGCCGCAGCGGCCAGGTGGTCGTCTGCTTCTTCGGCGACGGCGGGCTGGTGCAGGGCGTGCTGCACGAGGCGATGAACCTCGCCGCGCTGTGGAAACTGCCCGTAATCTACTTGTGCGAGATCAACCAGTACGCGCTCGCCACGCCGATCAGCGAGGAGTTCGGCATCCCCGACGCAGCCGCCTGGGCGCGGGGCTACGGCATCCCCGCCCACGAGGTGGACGGCCAGGACGTGCTGGCGGTGTACCAGGCGACGGCCCAGGCCGTCGAGCGCGCGCGGCGCCTCGACGGCCCCAGCTTCCTCGCCTGCAAGACGTACCGCTACGCCGGCCACAACGTCGGCGACCCGGAAGAGTACCGCACGAAGGACGAGGTCGCGGCGTGGCGCGAGCAGGACCCCATCGCCCGCTTCGACGCGGTGCTCGCCGCGCACGGCATCCTCGACGCGGCCGCCGCCCAGCAAGTCGCCGCCGAGGTGGAAGCCGAGGTCGACCGCGCCGTCGCCTTCGCCCGCGAGAGCCCCGAGCCCGACGAGGCCACCCTCTACGAGGACGTGTACGCCTAACGCAGCGGACGATTCGGTCTAGCCATTGGGGCCTCGCCTTGCCGCCAGAATCAGCGCCCGATCCGCTCAACGCCGCCAAGTCCTCAACGTGCCGTTTTACGGGTGCGACAGGTTCGTGACCCGCCAGGTGACAGCAGGTCGGGAAGCACAGCGGCGCCGTTCGATGCGCGCGTGACCCCCAACGCGAGTGTAAGAAAACCCGGGGCAGCGGTGTTGTAAGGAGTGGGTGGCGCCAGGGGCGCCCCTGACGCGCGGAGTGCAAGCGTGTTGACCAACGCCGAGCCCGCGGCCTCCACGGTGGACCTAACCGCGCGCTTCGACGCCTTGTTCGAGCGGCTCTACCCGGGGCTGTTCGGGCTGACCTACCGTGTGCTGGGCGACCAGCTCGAGGCCGAGGACGTCTTGCAGGAGGCCTTCTTGCGCCTGACCGACGCCCCCATCCTGGCGCGCCCCGACGACGAGGTGGCCGCCTGGCTGCGCCGGGTGTGCCTGAACTTCAGCGCCAACCGCCGCCGCGACGCTTACCGCGCGCGGCAGCGCCTGGAGCGCGTCGGCCGCCTGGACCTGGCGGACGCCTCGGCCACGAGCAGCGGCCCGGCCGCCGAGGCGGAGCGCCGCGAGGCACAGGCCGAGGTGCGGCGGGCGCTGGCGTGCCTGCCGGAGCGGCAGCGCGACTGTTTGCTCTTGCGTCACTCGGGCTACTCGTACACGGAGATCGCGGCGACGCTGGAAGTCGCTGTCGGCTCGGTGGGCGTGCTGCTCGCCCGCGCCGAGCGCGCCTTCCGCGCCGCCTACGAGGAGAGGCGCCATGACGACTTGTCCTGACCTGGGCGGCTGGCGCGCCTGGCTCGACGGCGAGGCGCCCGCCGACGCGCCCGATCCCACCACCCACCTCGCGGCCTGCCCGGGCTGCCGCGCGGTCGTGGACGACCTGCGCGTGCCGGCGGCCGTGACCGCCGCGGCGCTCGACATGCTGGCGCCGCCCGCGCCGGCCAGCGTCGCCCTCGCTCGCCAGCGCCTAGCCTGGGCCCAGGCCGCCACGCGGCCCGCGGACCAGGCGCCGGCGCCTGCGCCCGCCGCAAGCGCAGCCGCGGATGCGAGTATCCCGTTCCCCTCGCCTCAGAAGAGCGGACAGCAACCCTCGCCATATACGGCAGTCCAGGACGAGTCCGTCCCTCCCCCTCTCCCCTTGGGAGAGGGTCGGGGTGAGGGCGTCTCCCTCGTGCCCCCGCTCCCCCTGGCAGAGCGCCGGGCTGAGGGCCCGCCCGCGTCCTCCCCCTCTCCTGAGGGAGAGGGGGGCAGGGGGGTGAGGTCCGCCTCTCCCCCCGCGCCGGCGGCCGCCTGGCGGCGCCGCTGGCGCGGGGCCGCGGCCGGCGTCGCTGCCGCGCTCGCCCTGACCCTGCTCGTCGGTACGCCCGGGGGGCGTACCGCGACCGCGCAGTTCCTGGCCCAGTTCCGCAGCCAGCGCTTCGCCGTCGTCGCCATCGAGCCCGGCCGCGACCGCGGCAGCCTGGCGTTCCTGAATCACCTGGGCAGCCTGCAGGGCGGCCCCCGGGCGCGCGCGGCCGCCGAGACCGTGGCCTCCGTCGCCGAGGCAAGCCAGCGCGTCGGGTTCCCCGTGCTGCAGCCCGATCCCGCGACGCTGCCCGCCGGGCTGGCGCCCACGCCAAAGATCCAGGTCTGGCCGGCCAGCGAGATCCGCTTCACCTTCGACCGTCAGAAGGCGCAGGCCTACTTCCAGGCCACCGGCCACCCCGAGGTCAGCCTGCCCGCGCGGTTCGACGGCGCCTCGCTGGTCGTCGCCGTCCCGGCGGCTGCCTTCCTCGAGTACACTGCTCCCGGCAACAGCCAGATGCTGGTGGTCGGCGCGGCGCGCGAGCTGGAGGTCGGCGTCGAGGGCAACGTCTCGCTCGACGAGCTGCGCGACTTCCTCCTCGGCCTGCCCGGCCTGCCGCCGGACACGGTGCGCCAGCTCCGCGCCATCCAGGATTGGCGCACGACGCTGCCCATCCCCGTGCCCGTCGACCAGATCGCCTGGCAGCCCGTCACCATCGCGGGCGGCCCGGGCCTCCTGCTGGCCGACAACACCGGCGTCGGCAGCGGCGCCCTGTGGCAGCGGGACGGCCGCGTCTACGGCGTCGCCGGCACCGCGCGCGCGGCGGAGATCGAGCGTGTCGCCAACAGCCTCCGCTGAGCGCCCCGCCGCGCCCGCCGCCCCGGTCGCCGCGCCGGCCGTCGAGACGGTCGGGCTACGCAAGGAGTACGGCGGCAAGGTGGCGCTGCACGACCTGTCGCTGCGCGTGGCGCCCGGCGAGGTGTTCGGCTTCCTCGGGCCGAACGGCGCCGGCAAGACCACGACGGTGAAGATCCTGACCGGGCTGGTGCGGCCCACGGCAGGCGCCGCGCGCCTCTTCGGCCAGCCCGCCGCCGACCCCGCCGCGCGCCGCCGCATCGGCTACCTGCCCGAGAGCTTCCGCTTCCACGACTGGCTGACCGGCGAGGCCCTCCTCGACTTCCACGGCCGCCTGGCCGGCCTCTCGGCCGCCGAGCGCCGCCGCCGCATCCCCGCCGTCATTCAGCGCGTCGGCCTCGCGGGGCGCGGCGGCGATCGCCTGCGCGCCTACTCCAAGGGCATGACCCAGCGCATCGGCCTCGCCCAGGCACTCCTCGCCGAGCCCGCGCTGGTGCTGCTCGACGAGCCCACCTCGGCGCTCGACCCCGTCGGCCGCCGCGAGGTGCGCGACCTCATCCGCGGCCTGCGCGCCGAGGGCGTCGCCGTGCTGCTGAACTCGCACCTGCTCACCGAGATCGAGCTGGTGTGCGACCGCGTGGCCATCGTGGACCGCGGCCGCGTGGTGCGCGAGGGGGCGCTGGCCGACCTGCTGGGCCGCGTCTCCGAGATCCGCCTCACGCTCGACCGCGTCGATCCGCCGCTGCTCGCCGCGCTGCGCCGCCACGGCGAGGCGCTGGCCGTGGACGGCGCGACCGTCGTGCTCGGCGTGCCCGATCTGGAGGTCGCGCCGGCCGTCGCCGAGACCATCGTGCGCGCGGGCTATCGTCTATACGGCCTGGTGCCCGTCCAGCGCTCGCTGGAGGACGTGTTCGTGAGCCTGGTCGAGGGCGGCGACCAGTGACCGCGCTAATCATCGCCCGCTTCACGGTGCAGGAGGCCATCAGCCGCCGCCTGGTGCTCGCGGGCGCGCTCATCAGCCTGGCGTTCGTCGTGCTGTTCGCGCTCGGCTTCACCTTCCTCTATGGGCTCGCCGCGCAGAACGCCCGCGGCGACCCGACCGCGAGCGTAACGCTCGTCATGGCCGGCACGCTGCTCACGGTGCTCGGCCTGTACGCCGTCTACTTCCTGTCCAGCTTCCTGGCGCTCTTCTTATCGGTGGGCGCCATCTCGGGCGAGATCGACGCCGGCACGCTCCACGCCATCCTCGCGCGCCCGCTGCGCCGCGCCGAGTTCGTGCTGGGCCGCTGGCTGGCCTACGCTGGGCTGCTCGCCGTCTACGTGGCCGTCATGGCGACGCTCCTGCTGCTCGTCGCGCGGCTCGTCGCCGGCTACGAGGCGCCCGACGCGCCCCGCGCCATCGCGCTCATGGTGCTCGGCTCCGTGCTGCTCCTCACCGTTAGCCTCTTCGGCAGCACGCTCCTGTCCACGCTCGCGAACGGCGTGGTCGTCTTCTCGCTGTTCGGGCTGGCCTGGCTGGCCGGGATCATCGAGGTGGTGGGCAGCGCGCTGAACAACGCGGCCACGGTGAACCTCGGCATCGCCATCAGCCTGCTCGTGCCGAGCGACGCCGTCTGGCGCGGCGCGTCCTACTACCTCCAGGCGCCCGCCTTCCTGGCCGCCATCGGCAGCCGCGTCGCCCTCCCCTTCGCCGCCAGCGCGCCGCCCACCCCCGCCCTCGTCATCTGGGCGCTCGCCTACCCCCTCGTCTTCCTCGCCGCCGCCATCCTCGCCTTCCGCCGCCGCGACCTCTAGAGCAGCATGCAGGCTAGCTGAGCGGTCAGCGTCTCGTAGGGGCGGCTCTCGTGGCCGCCCGCGGCCCGCAGGCCGCAGCCCCCAGTCGGCCGACGGCTCAGTGTCGCTGCAAGCCACTGTAGTCGGGCCGCCCTGCCCCCGGGCGCTGGCGATGCAATCGCCGACCAGCCTGACGAGCAGTCTGTATACTGAGCCAGGCAACAGCTCTGGGGAGGCAACGAATGGCAGAGCAAAGCGTGATCGGCACCTATGACTCGATGGACGAGGCGGACGCCGCCGTGCGGAAGCTCGTGGAAGGTGGCTTCCCGGCGACCCAAGTCTCGGTGCTCGCGCAGAATCTCCAGTCCCAGAAGCAGGTCCACGGCTTCATCACCACCGGCGACGTGGCCAAGGTCGGCGCGGGGACCGGCGCCTGGGTCGGCGGCCTGTTCGGCCTGCTCACGGGCGTCGCCCTCGTGTTCGTGCCCGCGGTCGGCCCGCTGCTGGTGGCCGGGCCGTTCGCCGCGTCGCTGCTTGGCGGCATCGAGGGCGCGATCGCGGGCGCCGGCGCCGGCGGCCTGCTCGGCGCGCTGGCCGGGGTGGGCGTCTCCAAGCAGCACATCGTCAAGTACGAGGACCAGCTGAAGGCCGGCAAGTACCTCCTCCTCGCCCAGGGCAGCGCGGCCGACGTGGCGCGCGCCCAGAGCATCCTCCAGACGACCGCGCCCGCCGAGCTGACCGCCCACAGCGCGGCCCCTGCCTGACCAGCTGCTCCCCTACCTTGACGCCGCGCCGCCGGGCCGGTATCGTGGCCTCGCCACGGTCCGGCCGGGGGGCGGGCGGCGCCTCGCGGCGGCAGACGACCGGCGGCGACACGCGCAGGAGGACACCCCATGAAGATCGTCGTCTACGGTCCCGAGCGCCGCGTCGGCGCGCTAGTAGGCGATCAGGTCGTGGACCTGAACCGCGCCTACGCCAAGTACCTGGCCGAGAAGCAGGGCGAGAGCCGCGCGGCCGCCCTGGCCGCCGCGGTGGTGCCCGCCGACCTGCAAGGGCTGGTGGAGAGCGGCGCCCGCGGCCTGGAGGGCGCGCAGCAAGCGCTCGACTACCTGAACGGCGGCGCGCAGGACCAGGCCGGCCTCGACGGCGCGACGATCGTGCGCCCGCTGAGCGCCGTCAAGCTACAGGCGCCTGTCCCCGGCCCCGGCAGCCGCATCGCCTGCGGCGGCGCCAACTACGCCAAGCACAGCGCCGGCATGCGCCGCAACCAGGGCACCGAGGTGACCGAGCAGGAGGTCTACGACGCCGCCCGTCGCGACGGCCAGTGGGGCTTCTGGAAGATCAGCCGGCCCATCCTCGGCCCCGACGACACGCTGACCTATCCCAGCCGCACGAAGATGCTCGACTACGAGGGCGAGTGCGCCATCATCATCGGCAAGAGCGGCCGCAACATCGCGCCGGCCCGGGCGCGCGACTACTACTGGGGCGTCACGCTGTTCGTCGACTGGAGCATCCGTGACGACCGCGGTACGCCGCGCACCATGAGCTACAATCTGGGCAAGAACTTCGACGGCAGCACCGCGATCGGCCCGTGCATCGTCGTCGGCGAGCTGGATCCCGAGAACATCCCCGTCGAGACGAAGCTGAACGGCGAGGTGCGCCAGAGCTACAGCACCAGCGAGATGATCTTCACCTTCCCCGAGATCCTGGAGTACCTGTCGCGCGACTTCACCTTCCTGCCCGGCGACGTCGTCAGCGGCGGCACCGGCGCCGGCACGGCGATGGACTCCAGCCGCCGCGACGCCGAGGGCAAGATCGCGCTCGACCGCTTCGTGAAGCCGGGCGACACCCTCGAAGTGTCCTCGCCCGGCATCGGTACCCTCCGCAACAAGGTCGCCGCCCCCGCCGCGGTCGCCGTCTAGCGCCGCCGCCACGCCGCAGCGGCCCCGGTCCCCATGCACCGTCTGCGTGCGTGGGGATCGGAGCGCCCGGCGTCCGCGGCGCCCGCGCTTTCGCCCGCCGAGGGGCCCCGCGACTCGCGGCGCTCCACGGTGTAACCCGAAGGACAATTACTGGCGACAGTACCTTTGGGCCGTACTACTTTGCAGGTCGCGACGAGCGGCGCTCCGCTCGCATTCACGCGACAGGAGGACGACCAATGGCCTGGCAAGCGGCGAACCGGGCAGCCCGTCCGCTCCTGGCAGCACTCTTCGCGAGCATCCTCCTCGGCACGCCGGCCCGCCCCGTGACAGCGCAGCAAGTCCCGCCCGCCCCCGACCCGGTCGCCGTCACCCTCGATCCCGCGACCACGGCGCTCGTGATCCTCGACGTGACCGAGCAGACGTGCAGCCCGCAGCCCAGCTGCACCCAGGGCATGGTGCCGCGCATCGCCGCGCTGCTCGGCCGCGCCCGCCCGGCCGGCGTCTACGTGGTGTACTCCGTGCCCCCCAGCGGCTCGCCGGTGCTCCCCGAGGTGGCGCCCGCGCCCGGCGATCCCAGCTTCGTCGGGCAGGCGCAAGACCGCTTCTACAACAGCAACCTCGACGACCTGCTGCGCCCGCGTGGCATCAACACGCTGATCCTCGTCGGCTGGCGCGAGAACGGCTCGGTGCTCTACACCTCGGTCGGCGCCACGCTGCGCGGCTACACCGTCGTCGTCCCCGTGGACGCCACCTCGGCCGCCCAGGACTACGACATCGCCATCGGGCAATACCAGATGCTCACCCAGCTCAACAGCAACCCGACGAACGAGCCGCTGCGGCCCGACGCCGTCACTCTCAGCCGCACCGACCTGATCACCTTCCAGTAGGCGAATCCCTCGCCACGACGGACGGAATCGCCCACCATATGGCACCGGCCCACTGACGGACCGCAGGCCGCGCGGGCAACCTGACCGCGCCTGTGCACCAAGGGAGACAGACTATGAACGTCGTGTCTCGCCGCCTCAACCGTCGCACCTTGCTCGCGCTCGCGACCGTCGGGCTCGGCGGCATCGCCCTGCCGGTCGGGGCGGAGGCCTGGGTTCGCACGGCCCGCCACCCGCCCGCCGCGGTCCCCGCGCCCGCCCCGCCGCTCGCCGGCCTCCCGACGGGGCCGCCGCCGGCCGAAGGCGTCGAGGTCACCTTGACCGCGACCTCCACCGCGGTCGCCCTCGACGGGGCGACCGTGCCGCTGAGCTTCGACGGCACGTTCCCCGGCCCGCTCCTTCGGTTCCACGATGGCGATCACGTGCGGCTCACCTTCGTCAACCGCCTCGACGCGATGACCAACCTGCACCTTCACGGGCTGCACATTCCCCCCGCCGTCGACGACCCCTTCGTCCACCTCATGCCCGGGGAGTCGCGGCTGTACGAGTTCACCGTCCCGGCCGGCGCAGCCGGGACTTACTGGTACCACCCGCACGAGCACGGCGCGCTGGAGGCCCAGATTCGCGGCGGCCTGGTGGGGCCGCTCGTCATCGCCGGGCCGCCGGACGATCTGCCCGAGCTACAGGCGGCGCAGGACGAGCTGCTCGTGTTCACGGCCCTGGGCGGTCGAGGCCGGGGAGCCGGCGGGGTGCTGGTCAACGGCCGCCCGCAGGCGACGGCAACGGCCACTAGCCCAACCGTCCGCCTGCGGCTGCTCAATGCTAGCGCCGACACCTTCCTCCGCCTCGGGCTCGAGGAGCTGACAGCGCACCTCGTCGCCACCGACGGCGGCTTCATCGCCGAGCCGGTGCCGCTGGACGAGATCGCGCTGGCCCCGGGCGAGCGCGCCGAGGTGCTCGCCCAAGTCAGCCAACCAGGCAGTTACGGGCTCACGGCCCTCCCGTTCGGCGCCTTCGGCCGCGGCGGCGGGGTCGGCAGCGCCGCGCCAGTCTGGACGTTAACCGTCGCCTCGGCCATGAGCCCCGCGCCGCTGCCGCGCACCCTGGCGACCGTCCCACCGCTCGATCCCGCCGATGCCGTGGCCACGCGCCGCATCGTGCTCGACGGCGGGTTCCGCATCGACGGCCAGCGGTTCGACGAGGACCGCGTCGACGTGCAGGCGCGGCTCGGCACGTTGGAGGTCTGGGAGATCGAGAACGCGAGCGGTCAGCGCCACGCCTTCCACCTGCACACCTATTCGTTCCAGGTGCTGGCGCGCAACGACCAGCCAGAGCCGTATGCGGCCTGGCGCGACGTCGTGGCCCTTCCGCCGGGCGACCGGGTGCGCCTCGCCATCCCGTTCGCCGACTTCGGCGGCAAGACCGTCTTCCACTGCCACGTCGCGCGGCACAACGACCGGGGCATGATGGCCGTGCTGGAAGTGGCGGTCCCGACGAGCTGAGCGCCGGCCGCGCTGGGCGAGGCGGGACGCGGGCCGCCCCAGCCCCCGCCCGAGCGCGCCGCGCCGCCCGCCGCTCAGCGGCCGGCGTACAGGCCGTCCACGTAGCCGCTCTGCTTGATCCGCTCCAGGTACTGGTTGTCGTAAAAGTCGCTCGGCGCCGCCGTCTTCGCGGCGGGCCGGTCGGAGGCCTGCAGCTGCGCCACGATGGCCGCCTCGGGCACGAGCTGGTCGCGGCTCCAGGTCGGCTCGTAGGCGTCGTAGGTCGCGCGCAGCGCCTCCTGGTCATCGGTGCGGAAATACTTCGCCAGCACGTCGATAGCGGTCTGCGGCTCCGCATGCGCGGTCGCCACCCCGCGCAGGTACGGCCGCAGGAACTGCTCGATCACCGCCGCGTGGCTGCTGGCGTACTCCCCGCGCACGATCATGCCCGCGCCGAAGTACGGCACGTCGAGCTGGCCCAGGTCCAGCAGCATCGTGCGGCCCTGCTTGATCGCCTGCACGTCGCGCGGCGGCGCGCTCATCGTCGCGTCCGCCAGCCCCGCCATGAACGCCTCGAACGACGCGTCGTTGTTCCCCGCGTACAGCATCGACACGTCGGTGTCTGGGTTCAGCCCGCTCAGCTCCAGCGCCTTCCGCGTGCCGTAGAAGCCCATCGATCCCGGCCGCGACGCCGATAGCGTCTTGCCCCGCAGGTCCTGCACGCTCTGGATGCCGGGGTTCGCGACGAGCTTGAACACCAGCCGCGTCTGCACCCCGGCCACGTAGCGCGTGACGGGACTGCCGTACTCCAGGTTGACGTCGATGCCCTCCGGGCCGACGATGGCCAGCGCCACGTCGTCCGCGAGCAGCGCCTGCATCGCCGCGCTCGCGCCGAGGAACACCGCCTCCAGGTCGAACCCCGCCTCGCGGAAGTAGCCCTGTTCCAGCGCCACCCAGAACGGCGTCGTGTTCGCGCTGAGCGCCGAGTAGGCGAACCGCAGCGGGACCGGCGCGGCCGGCGCGCTCGGGGCCGTGGCCACCGGCGGCACCGTGGCGCTGGCCGCCGTGGGCGCGGGCGCGGGCGGCGCGGCCGCGGGCGTGGGCGCACACGCCCCGCCGACCAGCCCCAGGGCCGCCGCCAGCAGCACCATCAATCCCACGCTGCGCATCGACCTTCCCCCCGGTTGCTCGCGTCGTACCTGGCGCCGGCTGAGCCGCTAGATCCGCCGGCCCCCTAACATGCCACCCATTACCGGTCCTGTCAACCGAGTCGGTGCCCTTCTAGCCCGCGGCTTCCAGGCCGCCGGGTACGATCGGCACGGTGGTGCCGCCGCCGCCCTGGAGGCTGCGACAGTTGGGCAAGGCGCTGATCAGCACCTTCCTCGGAATCAGCGCGAATTGTTGCAAATGTGGCCACCAGCTCATTGATTGGGTTTCGGCCCAGTCTATCGCCCTCCCTATATTTAGCGCCTACGTACGTGCTGCGAACGCTGCCAGCGCATTGTGCTACGCCTCGGCGACTCTTTCGGCGCAATGCGATCTGTTACCGCCCCAGCAGCCCCTGTAACCGATCATTCTCGCAGATCGTTCCCGCTTGATGCTTGCCGCTGCGGCACGTCTCTGCTCTAAGACAATTCTATGTTACTTGCGCGAAGTTCGCGGTAACGCTCGCCATTCTCGTCCGTTTAGCTGGTTATCCTCGCCACACCCCACATAAGGGTGTAACAGAACGGCGGCGAGGACGGGATTCCGGCCCGCAGGCCGGATGGCTCGCGAGGAGGCGAGTGATGCGCACGCGACGGTCCACCGGTATCGTGCCGCTCGTAGTCGCCGTAAGTCTGCTCCTCTGGCCGCTCGGAGGGGGCGCCCCAGGCGTCGCCAACGCCGTCGGCGCCTCGCCCGACGCGCCGGCGTCCCTCCTGCACGCCGGGTCAACCAACGCCGTCCAGGGCCAGAACCTCACCACGCCGATCCCCGACGCGGGCTTGCAGACGCTCACGGAGATCACCGTCCCCGGCTGGACCTCGGCGAACGCCACCACCGACATCCTGTCCTTTGACCCGGTGCGGCTCGTCATGTACTTCCCGGACCGGGTGAACAACGCCGTGGACGCCATCGATACCGGCACGAACACGCTGCTCGGCATGATCCCCATGCCCCCCGACTGCGTCAACGTCATGACGGCGCGTGGGCATGCTTGCCCTAGCGGCGTCCAGGTGGCCCCGGACCTCCGCAAGCTGCTGGTCACCGACCGGGGGAGTCGCATCTTCATCTTTGATATCAGCGGCACGCCCGTACCGCAGTCGATCCAGACCACCCTCACGCTCCCCAACGGCGCCAGTGGCGCCGACGAGCTGGACTACGATCCGCTCAACCACCGCGCCTACGTCAACAACGGCTCTGGCGCCTTCCCGCCCCCGGTCGGGCCGTTCGAGACCACGGTCGTGGACGTGGTGCGCAATGTCGTCCTCGGCGCGATCCCGCAGGTCGCGGCCCTCGAGCAGCCGCGCTTCAACCCCGTGGACGGGTTCATCTACAACAACGTTAGCGGCCTGTCCCAGACGCAGCGCATCGATCCGGCGCGGGGACGCGTCGGGGAGGTCGTGGCGACCTTCGCCATCACGGCCTGCCCCAGCGGCGCGACCGGCATCGACATCGATCCCGTGAGCGACGTCGCGGTGCTGGCGTGCGGCGCGCCCGACCCGGTCCCGGTCTTGGACTTGACCACCGGGACGATCCGCCAGACCTTCCCACAGATCACCGGCGCCGACGGGATGTACTTCAACAACAACACCCGGCGCTGGTATCAGGCGAACAACAGCAACACCAACCCGAACGCCGACACGTGTCCAGTCGATACCATCGACGCGGGCAACCTGGTGCCGGTGGTCGGCGTGTTCGGAGCCGCGAAGGGTGGCGGCCGCGCCGTCAGTTTGATCGGCGTCCAGTGCTCGGTCGCCAACGGTCACAGTCTCGGCGTAGACCCGATCCACAACAACGTCTACGTGCCGGGCAAGGCGTTCCCCGCGAACGGGGGGCCGCCGGGCGTGGCCGTGTTCCATGACCCGAGCCCCTCGGCCCAGCGGCCGGTGAACCGGGCCCAGGCCGACCTCCAACCCCTTTCCGGCCAGATCGTCCAGGGGCAGGTGACGTTCCAGAACCAGGGGCGGGTGGTCTCCGCCAGCGTGAAGTACATCTCGCGCGAGGCCCCTTCCGAGCTGGTCATCACGACGACGGTCGGCAATGAGGTGGTGCGCTGCGCCGATGCCGACCCCGGGCGCGAGCGCGACGAGGGCCGCAACGAGCTGGCGATCTGCCAGGGTCACATCATCGGGGCGCCGCTGATTCGCGGCGTGGTGCTGTTCGGGGTCGCCGGCAAGCTCTTCGCGAGCGGGACCATCCACCGCGGCGCCGGCGAGCCGGACGACTAGGGACCGGCCGGGGAGGGCGCGGGGCACGCTTGCAACGACGCCCGCGCCCTCCCCCACCGTAGCGTCGCCGGCCGGTGGATGACGAGGATCGCCCTCTTACGGCGTACGGACGGACGGGACGCGTGACCCGCCGCGCCGGCTGGGCGGGCCGCCCGGCCGGCGGCCGACCTTGCCGCTGCAGGCCGCTAGGTGCGCGCTGGCACCGCCGTCCTATAGGTCTGTTCCCGCCCAACCCACACTCTGGCCCGAGCCGGAGGCTTAGAAGGCGCTCGGCCCGCCGCCGGCCAGCGTTGGCCAGTCGCCGCAGCGGTCCACGACCGTGAACGAGGCCGTCGTCGCCTGCCCGGCCGTCGCGCGCCGCACCGTGAACGTCGTCTGCGGCACGCCCGGCGGCGGCAGCGTCACCGTGAAGGCGCCGCTGCGGCCCGTCTGCCCGCCCACATCGATCAGCTCGTTGCTGGAGGGCCGCGGGTCGCCGAAGCGCAGCGCCAGCAGCAGGTTGTTCGCGCCGCTCGCCGTCACCGTGACCTGCAGGCTGCCCGGCGCGCCTGGCGCGGTCGTGACGGCCACGCTGGGGCGCGGCGTGCAGCTCACCGGCAGCAGCGTGGCTGTGGCGGTCGGCGTCGCGGTCGCCGTGGCCGTCGCCGTGGCGGTCGCCGTCGCGGTGCCGGTCGCCGTCGCGGTCGCCGTGACCGTCGGCGTGGCCGTCGGCCCCAGCGTCGGCGTGGGCGTGGCGTCGTTCAGCTTGCTCAGGAAGGCGTCCAGCCCCCCCGCGCTCCCCGGCTGCCAGGGATTCCGCAGCGGAAAGTCCGTCGCCTGCGTGAAGCCCGCCACGTAAGCGTTGCCGCTGCCGTCCACGGCGATGCCCAGCCCCGCCTCGTCCACCTGCGCGCCGGCGCTGCTGCTGCCGCCCAGATAGGTCGAGTACACCAGCCCGTTCCCCGTCGCGTTCAGCTTCGTCACGAACACGTCCGAGCCCTGCCCGCTCGTCAGCGTCGCCTGCAGCGGGTCCTGCGTGGGGAAGTTGCTGGCCCGCGTGTAACCCGTCACGTACGCGCTGCCCGTCCCATCCACGGCCACGCCCTGCGCCGCCGTCTCGCCCAGCCCGCCGAGCAGCGCCGAGTACACGAGCGGTCCACTCGGCCCGAGTTTGGTGACGAACGCGAAGTCGCCGCAACAGTAGCCAAAGACCGCCGTCCGCGGAAACTGCGTCGAGAGCGCGCGGCCGGCCACGTAGGCGTTCCCGGCGCCGTCCACCGCAATCGCCCGGCCAACGTCCAGGTCGTCGCCGCCCAGGTAGGTCGAGTACACGTAGCCGTTCCCCAGAGCATTCAGCTTCGTCACGAACACGTCCGGGCACGGCGCGCTGAAGCCATTGCTGCCGCAGCGCGCGCGGAAGCCCCCGCCGTAGCTCTGCACGGCGTTCAGCGTCGGGAAGTTCGCGGAGTACGTCTCGCCCGTCACGTAGGCGTTCCCCGCGGCGTCCACGGCAACGGCCCGGCCCCGATCGACGTCCCCCCCGCCCAGGTATGTCGAGTACACCAGCGCCGAGCCTTGCGCGTTCAACTTCGTCAAGAACGCGTCGTTCAGCCCCGCCGGCGACGACTGCACCCCGCCCACGACCGGAAAGTTGGTCGACAGCGTCTCGCCCGTAACGTAGGCGTTGCCCCCGCTGTCGACCGCGATGCCGTAGGCCACGTCGCCGCCGTTGCCGCCCAGGAAGGTCGAGTAGGTCAGCGCCCCGCCCGGGCTGAGCTTCGCCACGAACGCGTCGAGCGGCGGGCTAGTCGGCTCCGTGCTGATCGTGCGGGCGTAGGCGCCCGCCGTGGTAGGGAAGTTCGCCGAGCGCGTGTACCCCGCGACGTAGGCGTTCCCGCTCGCGTCCACCGCGATGCCGAAGGCCTCGTCGTCGTTGCTACCGCCCAGGTACGTCGAGTACGCCACGCTGCCGAACGCGCTGAACTTCGTCACGAACGCGTCGAAGGAGCCACCGCCGTAGGCGCTCTGGCTGGCGCTCAGCGCCGGGAAGTTCGTCGAGGCCGTCGAGCCAGCGACGTAGGCGTTGCCCGCGCCGTCCACGCCGACGCCAAAGGCCACGTCGGCGCCACTGCCGCCCAGGTACGTCGAGTACACCAGCACCGGGTCGATCACTAGCGGCCGGCCCCGATCGTACTCCCCGACCACGAGCCCCACCGCGGGCAGCATTCCCCCCGCCGCCCCCGCCATCCGGTCCGTACGCTGCGCGCCGTCCTCGTCTGTAGGACCGCTGCTTGCCACGCCCTGCCCGGTCGCCCGCTCGGCCGGTATCGCGGCGCTGCCTGGTGTCCCCCGCTCGGTCATCCCCTCGGCCGGTGCCGCGGCGCTTGCCGCCTCTGCTACCTCGTCTGCCACCCCCCAGCGCACGACATAATCACCCGCGACTTCTCGCCGGGCACCGTCGATCTCCTGGTAGATCCGGGGCTTGCGCTGCCGCAGCTCCCCGCCGCCCACCTCCAGCACCAGGTCGCCGTCCGCATCCACCGCCACGCGGTCCGCCCCCGCGAAGCGCAGCCGAATCCCGCCCGGATCGGCCCCCGGCGCCACCACGAAGTCGTACTCCAGCTGCCCCTCGCGGCCGTAGTAGACCAGGTCCACACCGTCGTATACATCGTGGTAGCGCACCCGTGCGTAAGTCGGGAGGTTCGTGCGCCAGCGCGCGGGATCGCTGCCCAGATAGTAGTGGGCGACGCCCGGCAGCGGCTCCTCGCCCGTGCTCGCCGGCGCCGCGTTCGCGCCAACCAGCTGCATCCGCAGCGCGGTCGCGGCCGGCGCCTTCTCCCCGTCGGCGCCACCCGCCGCGAGCGACACCCGGCGGCCGTCCGGCAAGACAACCGCCGCTCCCGCAGCGGCCGCCGGCGCCCCCAGGCCGCTGTCCGCCACGGGAGCCGCAGCGGCGACACCGCCCTTCCCGTCCGGACCGGTGTCCGGCGCACCGGTCGCCACGACGGCAGGGGCAACGCCGACCGTCGCGCCCCGGCCACCATCCGCGGCCGTCGTGCCCGCGCCGCCATCCGTCACGGCGGCAGTCGCGGCAGCCGCCGTCGCGCCCGCGCCGGTATCGACCGCCCCGGCCGCCGCGACGGCGCCATCCCCCCCGGCGCCCGCCCGCAACCCCAGGACCGCCTCGCTCGCACCCAGCAACAGCGAGTAGCCCGCGCCGCGCGCCACGAACCGCGTGGCCGCGTCGGCCTGGCCCAGGTTCGGCTCGAAGCGCAGCGGCAACCCGTCATAAACGCGCCGCATGCTCGCCGCCGCCGCCTGCGCCCCCGCCGCCCCTGCCGCCAGCCCCTCGCCCGCCGGCGCCATTCCCAGCGTCCGCACGCCCGCCGCCGGCGCCGCCCGCGCCACCTGCGCGCCCGCCGCCGGCCCCGCCGGTGCGCCGGCCGCCGCCTCGCTCGTCGGTCCCGGCAGCCCGTTCGCCCCCGCCAGCACCAGCGCCACCAGCGCCGCGATCGCCCCCGCCCGCCGCCGGCCGCCGCGCCCCAGGCCCCCACCCGCCATCGTCGCCCTCCCCAGCGCGCGGCCTCTACCTCCCGGGAATCGATGGGCCGCGTTGCGCGGCCCCATCATACACAGTTCGCGCGGCTCGTGGGCAACGGGCACGCGGCGGGGAATCGGCCTCCTCTCCGTCCAGACCGTCGAAACCGTCAACGAATCCGCCCGGCACCGCCAGCGCCCCCGCGACATCTTCAGCGCAAGCCGCGCCCCCAACTGGCGCAACCGCCTCACACCTCGACGCTGGCCAGTCGCAGCATGGAAACCGCCCTCGAATGGGGGTGGACGGGGCTTACGGCTCCTGCCGCGTGATGCCGGGGATGCGATCAAAGTCGCGATCGAAGCTGTAAACGCTGGGAGCTCTCGTGCGCTCAACATGGGCAACGATCAGCGCGTCGGGGAAATCGAGGTTTGTGGAGCCATAGAGGCTGAGCGCTCGAATATACAGGCGTTTGCTCGGCAGCTTCACGCCTTTCAGACGGACGAATCGGGTCAGATATGCCGCGATGTCCTGTCGCGGCAAGTTGTACAGCGCCCAGGACGACAGCACTTGCACCGCTTCAACAAAGACCGCTTCACAAGTCGTGGCAGTCGCGGTGCCCAGTTCGAACTGGTCCATCAGGAGCGCGGCGCGCTGGCCTTGCTGGGGCTCATCGCGGGTGATGTAGCGGATGAGCACGTTCGTGTCGACGTAAGGCGGCGTCAAGGCCGATCAAGTCCCTCGGTCGCTGCCCGCCCCGCGTGCTCCTCAGCGGCAATCTCCGTGATCTCCGCCCAGGTCCGCGCCGGGGTGAGCGCCGGCACCGACTGGTAGAAGTCCCGGATCGAGGTCCGCGTGGGCCGCAGCTTCACCGCGTCGCCCTCAACGGCCACCGTCACCGTGTCTCCCTCCTTGATCCCGAGACTCCGTCGAATGGCCGCTGGAATGGTCACCTGTCCTTTCCGAGTGACCACGGTCACCATCTCCGCTGCCATCACCCGTCCTCCGACACGCCACTACACCCGGTCTTAGTGTACGACACCCGCTCGGGAGCCGTCCGGCCGGGGCTGCCATCCGACCGCGCCTGCCGCCTTCGCCGCCGCGTGCCAACGAAGGTAAGGCAGGGGCTCGTCCCCTGCCGCCCGACCGGGCCGGTTGCGGTCCCCTACTCCGGCGAGCACGAGGCGGCCCGGCCGGCGTTGCTGCTGTCCTCCATCATGGCAAAGGCGAGGTAGGGCGGGGACTCGTCCCCCGCCGCCCGGCCGTCGCCATCAGGATCAAGCATCCTGAAAACCGCGCCAGGGAGGGGGCCTGGGACTCTCCCCCGGACCCCGCGCCCCCCGAAATCGCCTATATCAGTAGACGCCCCATCATCCACACCGGAGGTGCCCCGCCGAACAGCCAGCCAGGTTTCCTCGCCCGAGCCACCCGAGCGGGGCCACCGGCCCTCCCCCCTTCCCTTTCGGCTGCGACGCGGAATACCGCCAGCGCCGCTGGGCGGGGGGTCAGGTCTCGGCCGTCCCAGGCGCGGCCGCCCGCTCCCACCCGTCGCGGCCCTCCCAGATGCCGGGCCCCTGCCCAGGTGCAGGCCGGCCCCATCGCTCCGCCCGGCCGCGACTATGTCCCGGCACCAAGGAAGCGCCTGCTCCGCGCACCGCCCGGCGGCCTGACGTCCCCGCCGGGACCACCCGGTGCCTGACGGACCGCGCTGGCGGAGAGTGACACTGAATCCGGCGCTGGAGTTCCCTTACTCCCTCGCCCTCTGGGAGAGGGTCGGGGTGAGGGCGTCCTACTCCCTCGCCCTCTGGGAGAGGGTCGGGGTGAGGGCGCGCCCCGGTAAGCGCACCGCCGAGCCGGATCGAGCACGACTCCCGCGCCCGGCGCCCAGGCACGCCCCCGCCCCGCCCGACCCACCGGGCCGGGGGCCGCCACCACCCCACGCGCGCGCCCCATCGGGGCGCGCGCCGGCTGCGCCTGCCCGCAACCCAAAATCTGCCCCACAAAGGAGCACCGTTTGATCGTTCCTCGGCAAATTCATCGGGACGGCCGCCCCCGGCTCCGCGGGCCCCGGCGCCGCCCGCTCCCCCCTTTCCCCTATCGGGGAGCGGGGGGCCCTGGGGGGAGAGGGATCCCCCCCTCATCGCGCCGCCCCCCTGGCCCGCGCTACAATAGGCCGATTCTGCAAGCGCTGGAGGCTGCCATGTGCGCGCTCGCTCCCGGTCTGGTCCATCCCGAGGCCCCGTCCGAGCACGGGCGCGGCCCCCGCGTCGACGGCGAGCTGAAAGTCAGCGGCCAGATGATGTACTCCGACGACCTGGCCCTGCCCGGCCTGCTCCACGTCGCCGTCGTCCGCAGCCCCCACCCCCATGCCCGCATCGTCCGCGTCGACACCGACGCGGCGAAGGCCGTGCCGGGCGTCCAGCTCGTGCTCACCGGCGCCGACGTGGCCGCCATCCGCTTCGGCCGCGCCGTCCGCGACGTGCCCATCCTCGCCGTCGACAAGGTTCGCTTCGCCGGCGAGATGGTCGCCGCCGTCGCCGCCGACGACCGCGATGCGGCCGAGGAGGCCGCCGCGCTGATCGAGGTCGAGTACGACGAGCTACCGGCCGTCTTCGACCCGGTGGCCGCGCTCGCCGACGATGCCCCCGCCGTCCACGACACGCCCTGGGCCTACGCCGGCGCCGCCCGCAAGGAAGACGCCCCGCGCAACCTGATGGGCCGCGCCACGGGCGGCAACGGCGACATCGAGGCCGCGCTCGCCGCGTCCGACCGCGTCTTCGAGCACACCTTCCGCACCCAGGCCCACCACCAGGGCTACATCGAGCCCCACTCGGCCACCGTCTACGCCGCCCCCGACGGCAGCGTGCAGATCTGGTCGTGCAACAAGTCGCCCTACCGCCTGCGCGAGCAGCTCGCCGCCGCCTTCGACATCCCCATCGAGCAGATCACCGCCCACTCGCCCGCCATCGGCGGCGACTTCGGCGGCAAGGGCTCGCCGATGGACATGCCCCTCTGCTACGAGCTGTCGCGCCGCACCGGCCGCCCCGTGCGCATGACCCGCCGCTACGCCGAGGAGCTGATGGCCGCCGGCCCGCGCCACGCCTCCATCTCCCGCGTGCGCGTCGGCGTCACCCACGACGGCCGCCTCCAGGCGTTCGACATGCACACCTGGTTCAACGGCGGCGCCTACGCCGGCTTCCGCCCCAACGTCAACTTCTCGGCGCTCGCCGCCACCAGCTACCGTATCCCCGCCATCCGCGTGGTGGCCGACCGCGTCTACACGAACCAGGTGCCCGGCGGCAACGCCCGCACCCCCGGCGCCCCGCAGATGTGCTTCGCCGTCGAGGCGATGCTCGACCTGGTGGCCCGCGCGCTGGGCATCGAGCCGCTCACCTTCCGCCGCAACAACCTTCTGCGCCCCGGCGAGGCCAATCCCTTCGGCGAGGAGTACGTCGAGGTGCGCGCGCTGGAGACGCTCGACGCCGCCGAGGCCGCCTACAAGCCCGTCTTCCCCCACGACGCGCCGCCCACCGTGCGCTTCGGCCGCGGCGTCGCCGTCTACGACCGCCCCACCCACCCGGCCGCCCCCACCAGCATCCGCCTGGTGCTCCAGCCCGGCGGCACGGTCGAGGCGCAGATCCCGCAGATGGAGACGGGCACCGGCTCCCACACGATCATCCGCCGTGTGGTCGCCGAGGGCGTCGGCCTCGCCCGCGAGCGGGTGACCATCCGCTACGTCGGCACGGCCAACCTGCCCTTCGACTCGGGCGTGGGCGGCAGCCGCGTGACGGTGGCGGCTTCCGAGGCGGCGCACCGGGCGGCGGTGCAGTTCCGCGATCTGCTCGCCGCGCGCGCCGCCCAGGCGCTCGGCGTCCCCGAGTCCCAGGTGGAGCTACGCGGCGACGCCTGGGCCGACCGCGCGAGCGGCCGCACGGTGACGCTCGCGGCGCTGGCCCAGGCGGCTGCCCAGGCCGGCGCCCCGCTCGAGGCGGTAGTCGACACGCGCCAGGGCGGCCACGACGACCACCACGGCCACCCGACCAGCTACTGCGTGCAGATCGCCCAGGTGGGCGTGGACGTGGAGACCGGCCAGGTGTCGCTCTACGAGCTGCTGACCGTCATCGACGTCGCCGAGATCCTCGACCCGCTCACCCACCAGTGCCAGATCGACGGCGGCGTGGGCATGGGCATCGGCTACGCGCTCACCGAGGACCTGGCGATCGAGGACGGCCGCGTGACCGCCACCCACATGGGCGAGTACAAGCTGCCCGCCATGCCCGACGTGGGCACCTCGCGCACGGTGCTGGTCACCGGCGGCCGGGGCATCGGCGCCCGCAACGTGAAGGCGATCGGGGAGATCCCGAACGTGCCCACCGCCGCGGCCATCGCCAACGCCGTGGCCGACGCCGTCGGCGTGCGCATCGACTCGCTGCCCGTCACGGCCGAGAAGGTGCAGCGCGCCCTCGCCGCCGCCCGCGCCTAGCCCGCACCCCCAGGACGGGGGTGCAGGGGAGCGCCCCTGCCGGGGGCTTGCTCCCCGTCCTCTCCGGGGGGGCAGGGGGGCTCCCCTGCCCGGGGGGCTTGGGGAGTGTCCCCCCAACCCCACTATCCTCCTCTACCGGCGACCCGCCAGGGAGGCGAAATGGGCTACTCGGTCTTCCGGCCGCTCGGCGTCACCCATCACGTGCCGCGCCGCGCCTACAACGGCTACACGCTGTTCACCACGCTCGGCGGCGGCACCACCTACCTGATCGACATGCAGGGACGGGTAGTCCATCTCTGGCGCCCGGAGCTGCCGCCGTACTACGGCTACTTCCTCGACGACGGGCGCCTGCTGAGCAGCCTGAAGCTGCCCGAGACGACCGTCACGTTCGGCGGCGCGCACGGCGCGGTGGCCGAGCTGGACTGGGACGGCCGCATCCTCTGGCGCTACGACGACCCCGCCCTCCACCACGATCACGCCCGCCTGCAGAACGGCAACACGATGGTGCTGCGCTGGGCGCCGGTGCCGCCCGAGATCGCGCGCCGCGTGGCCGGCGGCCAGCCCGACACGGAGGCCGAGGGCGGCCTCATGTGGGGCGACGAGCTGCAGGAGGTCACGCCCACCGGCGAGGTCGTCTGGCACTGGCGCAGCTACGAGGTGTTCGACCCCGACGCGGATAGCATCTGCCCGCTGGAGTTCCGCCACGAATGGAGTCATTGCAACGCCGTCGAAGAGCTGCGCGATGGCTCGCTTGCGCTCAGCTTCCGCTACCTGAACACCGTCGGCATCCTCGACCGCGCCACGGGCCGCTTCCGCTGGCAGTGGGGGCGCGGCGAGCTGTCGCACCAGCACGACCCGACGGAGCTAGCCAACGGCAACCTGCTGATCTTCGACAACGGCATCCACCGCATCGGCAGCGCCGACCGCTCGCGCGCCGTGGAGGTCGATCCGCGCACGAACGAGATCGTCTGGCAATACGTGGCAAACCCCGAGTCGTCGCTGTACAGTCGAAACATCAGCAGCGCGCAGCGGCTGCCGAACGGCAACACGCTGCTCTGCGAGGGCGACTGCGGGCGGCTGCTGGAGGTGACCCGCGACGGCGAGGTGGTGTGGGAGTACCACAACCCGTTCTTCTTCGACGCGCCGCTGGGCCGCGTGAACCGCATGTTTCGCGCCCACCGCTACGGGCCTGACCACCCCGCCTTCGCCGGGCGCACGCTCGACCCCGCCGCCCACGCCTGGCTGAATCGCGCGTACGGACTGATGTAGTTGCGTCCGATCCTGCTGCTGTTTCTCGGCCTGACCGTCGCGCTCCTGACTGCGGCCCCCGGCGCCCGCACGACCGTCGCGCAACAGACATCGCCCACCGACGAGGGCGCCCAGCCCCAGGTCGACGAGGCGGCCTGGCTGGAGCTGCAAGACTGGGTGAGCCAGCTGCGCGGCCTGCCGCTCTTGCGGCCGGTGCCGCTCGTGCAGCTCGACCCCGACGCCTTCCACGCCCGCCAGGCCGAGATCTACCGCGCCTACCTCGACCCGGCCGACCTGGAGCGCACCCAGCGGCTACTCGTGGGGCTCGGCCTGCTCGATCCGGACGACGACCTGGTCAGCATCATGGTCGACCTGTACAGCGCGCTGCCGATCGGCTTCTACGACTCGCTCGACGGCACCATCTACGCCCGCGCGAGCGCCGACCCGAACGGTCCGCTGGAGCGCGTGACCCTGGCCCACGAGTTCACCCACGCGCTGCAAGACCAGCACTTCGGCATCCAGCGCCTGTATCAGCAGGGACCGCCGAACGCCGACCGCGACCAGGCGATCAACGCGCTGGTCGAGGGCGACGCCCTCATCGTGCAGGAGATGTACGCCGCCACGACCCAGCCCGACTCGCCCGAGGAGCAGGTGGCCCAGGCGCAGGTCTACCAGCAGACGCTCCAGCAGGTGTACGACGAAGCCCGCCGCGCGCTGCCCTTCCCGCTGGAAGCCGTGCCCCAGCCGGTGATGCAGCAGGTCTACACGCCCTATCTGGACGGTCCGGGGTTCATCCAGCGCGTCGTCGGCACGCCCGCGCTCACCACCTTCGGCGGCTACGGCCCGGCCGTGGACCCGCTCTTCCGGCGCCCGCCACAGTCCACCGCCGAGATCCTCCACCCCGAGAAGTACCTGCGCGGCTGGCAGCCGACACGGGTCGAGCTGCCCGACCTATCGGGCGTGCTGGGCGCCGACTGGCGGCTGCTGCGCGAGCAGGTCATCGGCGAGCTGGACCACCGCTCGCTGCTCGGGCGCGACCTGCCGGCCGACCAAGCCGACGCGGCCGCCGCCGGCTGGGCGGGCAACCGGGCCGCGGTGCTGGTGGACGACAGCGGGCAGATGGCGACCCTCAGCGCGACCCGCTGGGACGACCCCGATGCAGCCGCCACCTGGGCGGCGGCGTTCGCCGCGGCTATCGCGGCGCGCTACGGCGACGCCGCGACGCTGCTTTGGGCTGAGCAGGGCCGCCAGATCTGGCAGACCGGCGACCAGGCGATCCTGCTGGACGTACAGGGCGCTCTCAGCCTCACCGCCCAGGCGCCGACCGTCGCCACCGCCGAGGCCCTCGCCGACGCCGCCCGGGCGCACCGGCACACCGCCCCCAGCGGCGTGCTTATCCCGCTGCCGGCCCAGCCGTAACTTCCCCCGTGGATGGGGGACCCAGCCGGCGCCCCCTCATGCGGCCATCCCCGCACACTCGGACTGCGGGAAGCGCCTCACAGGCGCAACGCGCCGCCCCGCCTGGCACTGGACGGCTCCGGAGAGCACTGGTCCGCGGGGCGGGCGTAGGCGGCCGGCGTACCGTCCGCGTCGCGGAGAACGATGTCCCCGCTGCGCGCCGAGCCGGTCGGTTCGACCAGCTCCCATACGCCAGGAGGCTGCTTGCGCAGCAAGTGGACGATTTGTGTGACGACGCCAGTGTCCTCGGCCATAGCTAGTCCCCGTCGCGTGGCTGCCCCCTCTCTTACTAACCACGGTAAGCCGGGAGACTCGGCGCCGCCCAGGGGGCGTACCCCTGAATGCGGCGGGTGTGATCCCCCTGTGATCGCGAGTCGTTACGAGCGGCTCGCTCGTTCGCCGCGCCCGCAGCTAACCTCCACAGGATCGCCACACGCAATCCCCAGTTGGCCTCGCTAATGATTGCTATGCTCTTCGGTGAGGGCCTGCGCTCGCGGTGGCGCCTGACGGCGGGAATCGCGATAGCCTCGTGGCCCGGCCGGCGTAACTGTTCGCGGTACTTGAGAGCGAGCCACATCAACCACGGCCGACTGGGGCCGTGTCGAAACAAAGGAGCACGGGTGTTCAGAGGGACCACGTTGGGATTGACGTTCACGCCGCTGGTGTTGGCGCTCGGGCTACTGGGCGCTGCGTGCAGCAGCAGTAGCGCGCCGCCAGCCGCGCCCGCGGGGCGCGCCCCCGCGGCGAGCGCGTCCACAAGCGACCAGACGCCGCCCACGAGCGCTGCCACGAACGCCCAGACGCCGGCGGCGAGCGCGTCCGGCGGCGCGCCGGCGGACGCGCTCACGTCGGCCGGCGCGCTACGCTTCGTCTTCGCGCCCGGCAGCGAGGCCCGCTACCGCGCGCGCGAGCAGTTCGTGGGCGCGCCTCTCCCCAACGATGCCATTGGCGCCACCAACGCGGTAGACGGGCAGATCGTCGTCGACACAGCGCACAACGTTGTGCCCGACGCCTCGCGGGTAACCGTGGACCTGCGCTCGCTGCAGAGCGACCAGCGCCAGCGCGACCAGTACATCCAGCAGAACACGCTGCAGACCGCGCAGTACCCGACGGCTGAGTTCGTGCCCATCGAAGTGCGTGGCCTGCCCACGCCGCTCCCGGCCTCAGGCGCGCTCACCTTCCAGCTCGCGGGCGATCTGACGGTCCACGGCGTGACGCGCCCAGTCGTCTGGGACGTGCAGGCGCAGTTGGACGGTGGCACTGCCAGCGGCACCGCCACGACGCCGGTCACGCTCGCCGACTTCGGCATGGCGAAGCCCAGCGTCGCGCGCATCATGAGCATCGACGACACGATCGTGCTGGAACTGGACTTCCAGATGGCCAGCGCCCCCGCCGCCTCCGACATGAGCCGCGCCGACAGCCCGCGCGGCACCTGAGTCGAGCCACGCGGTGGAGGGGCCTGCTGCTGTGAGCAAGCTCTCCACCGCGCGCGGCTCCTACCGCAGGGAACTGAGAATACGAGAGTATGACGAAGGGACTGGCGGGCCAGGCTGGGCGATCCAGACCAAGCGACTCATCAGCGAGGCGGACGCTGCCGCTCCCCGCAGAACCCGCCTCTCGTCGCCGGCCAGATTCCCCACGAGCACTCGGAAGGGCCTCCTCCGAGTGGACCGTGGCAGACGCGTTCCGAAAACCGGGGACGGTCCTCGGCGATCCGCGCTACAATCCAGTACTCCGATGCTTGCCAGGGTGGCTATCCCGTGGCTTTCTCTCGCCCCTCGATCTCCGGGCCGAGGCGCACTGCGCGGCGCACCGCGGGTCGCCGCTCGGCATGGAAACTTGGGCTGCTGCTTCTCGCGGTGCTTGCTATCGGGCTCGTCGCTGCCGCTGGCTGGCAGTATTCGCGCCCGGTGCCGAGCGTCGCGGCGACGCCGCTGCTGGACGAGACTACCGAGGTGCCCGGCTCGGCGCCGGCGCTTCCCTGGCCGGCAGTGGGCGCGGCCGCAGTGGGAGTACCCGAGCTGGGCGTGTTGGGCACGCACGGCGACGCGCGTCCCCACCCCACGGCCAGCACGGCGAAGATCATGACGGCGCTGCTCGTGCTGGAAGACCATCCGCTCGCACCCAACGAGCAAGGCCCGAGCGTGACGATCAGCCCCGCGGACGTCGAGGAGTATCGCGCCGAGGTACGCGACGGCCAGTCCGTGGTCCTGGTTGCGGCCGGCGAGCAGCTGAGCGAGTACCAGCTGCTCCAGGGGCTACTCTTGCCATCAGGGAACAATCTAGCAGCCGTGCTGGCGCGCTGGGACGCGGGCAGCTTGCCCGCGTTCGTGGACCGCCTGAACGCCCGAGCCACGGCGCTCGGAATGACACGTACGCACTTCGCCGACGCCAGCGGGTACGCCGCGCAGACAGTCAGCACGCCCGAAGACCTGATCCTGGCCGCCGAGACCGCCATGGCCAACCCGGTGTTCGCCGCGATTGTGGCCCAGCCACAGGCTACGCTGCCGGTGGCCGGCACGGTCTACAACGTCAACGCGGCTCTAGGACAGCGCGGGATCGTCGGGGTCAAGACGGGATCAACCCCCGAAGCCGGCGCTTGCTTCGTCTTCGCGGCCCAGCAGCGCGCTGCCGACCGGACGGTAACGGTATTTGGCGCCCTGATGGGTGAGAGCAAGCTCTCCGACACCTTCGACGCTGCTCAGCGGCTGAGCGCCGCCGTCGCCGGCAATCTGCACGAGGAGCGAGTGCTAGCGCGGGGGCAGACGGTGGCCGCCTACCGCCCCCCCTGGGGCGGCGAGGTTCCGCTCGTCACCGACGAGGACGTGGACCTGCTCGTTTACCCCGGGCTAAGAGTGCAGACGCGCCTCGACCTGGCGACCGTCGCGGCTCCCGTGGCCGCCGACACGCCGGTGGGCACGGTGACGCTCCAGCTCGGCACGACGAGCCGTCAGGTCTCTGTGCGTACCGGCGCGCCACTGGCGACGCCCAGCGCCCGCTGGCGGATCCTCCGCGGACTCATTTCAACATAACGATGGAATAAATATGCAAAGGGAGTGGAGGGAGGGGGCCGGCGAGCCCGGCAGCGAGCGGAGCAGTCTATGAACGTGCCCCGAAGCGATGGAAGGGTAAAGGCGAGCCCGCGCTCGCCACCACCTACGTCTAGGGCACGCGGCGAGTGCTCAATCGGCGCGAACGCGTGCTCGGGAGGCTCCGTAGCGCTGGCTGCCCTCGCGTTGCAGCCGCCGTATTGAAGATCGTCGATTGCCGCGTGCGCACAAGACACGCGCGGCACGCGCCGAACGGATCCTCGCCGCCGAAGAGCGACCGTACGGGCCCCTCACCACGCTTGGTATCCCGGCCACGCTGCCTCTCCCGCCGGAGGAGAGTAACCCAAGATGCGGATGCCGGTGCACAGGAGACCAGTTGGGATGGCCGGCCGGATTCGTTACATTCCTAGTGGCGCCCAGAGAAGTGTGATGCGGGGTACCAGAGAAGTGTGATGCGGGGTAATCGTATGGAGACACGATGCCCGTCCCCGGCTGCTGCGACTGCGAAGTCCGGCGTCAGGATAACACTCGTTGGCTCGCGCCTCGTCATTGAGGCATTAGCTGGCTGCTTTGAGAGCAATGACGACGTAGAGGTCACGGGGGTGTATCCTGACCCGGTCCAAGCAATCTCCTATATCCGGGAGACGAAACCGGATATCGTCGTATTGGATGATATCACGGCCCGCTCGGATGCCGCGCGCCTCATCCGACTACTCCGTGGCACCCAGTCCGAGATTCGAATCGTTGTCCTGACTGCCGCTCTCGATCGGCGAAGTCAAGCCAGATACATACGAGCAGGGGCCGTATGGTGCCTTACCACCGATCAGACGGTTATCGAGTTAGTTGAGACACTGAGGCAGATAGGCAAGGGTCAGGTCCTATTCAACGCCGACCAGATCGTCGACCTGCTCACGGCTCCACGGCATCCCGCTGAGCTGTTGACCCTGGCCCCGCGCGAGCTTGAAGTCCTCCAGGTACTCGCGACAGGTAAGAGCGCCGAGGATGCGGCGGCAGAACTGGGAATCAGTATCCACACGCTACGGACCCACCTGAAGAAATGCATGGCAAAAATGGGGGTGCGCTCCAAGCTGGAAGCGATTATTGGGGCCTTGCGTGCTGGGCTCATCGAACTGCCGCCTTAGCACTACTCGGGCAGGATTCGTAGTATTCCGTCATGGATCGACGGAGCCAGCAGTACACTCAACTCGCTCTCGGCCATGTTGAGCCAACTCCCGTGCTTAGGCGCGTACTGGAAATTCGCAGCGCTCGGCCAACCGGCGGGCTTCGGAGGTCGGGTACGCCACGAAGCCCGAGGTCGGACCATGCCTGTTCAACCGGGCCATACGTTTTCAAATTGTCTTCGATGACCACGTTCCGCTCGGCCAGCGGGCAGATGGTATCGGCTAAAGTACGTAGGAACGCCGCCCAGTCCGTCCACGTGCGCTGTTCGGTCCCTTGCACCTCGCGCCAGCTGTCCAGCGGCACGACAGTCAGGAATAGGCTCCGCCTGGAGGCCGGGGCTCCGATACCACAACTTCTGCGACCTGCTCTTGGGGGATCAGGGTGAACTTCCTGGTAGCGTGCCGCAAGACATTGTGCTGGGTTTCAGGCAGAAGCCCCTTTTCAGCAGCCGGCTAGGCGCTGGCCAAGCTGTATCCGACGCCGGCCACAGCCTTGATGCCGCCCTGCTCTGCGGTGAGGTTGAGCTTCTTGCGGATGTGACAGATGTGAGTCTTGATCAGGTTAGCATCGCCGTTGTCGTAGCCCCAGGCGTATTCGACGAGCCGAGAATAGGGAATTACCCGCCCCGGGTTCATGGCGAGAATATATAGGATACGGAACTCCAGAGGGGTAAGCTGGACCCGCGCCCCCCCCTTCGTCGCCTCGTACGATTGAAGGTCGAGTACCAAGTCGCCCACACGCACCTCGCGCATGGGCTCTCGGAACTGGTCGGACCGGCAGCGTCGCAGAACGGCTTTCATCCGGTGTGTCAATTGCTTGACACTGAAGGGCTTAGTCACATAGTCGTCAGCCCCAAGCTGCAGTCCGCGCACAACGTCTTCTTCTTCGTCACAGGCTGTCAACATAATGAACGGGGTTTCACAGTCGCGGCGGACACGCCGGCACACCTCGAAGCCGTTAACCTTCGGCATGTTCACATCGCACAGAACGATGTCTGGGTGCTCAGTTTCGAAGCGATGGAGGGCTTGCTTGCCATCAATTGCCGCGAGCACCGTGTAGCCTTCCCGGCGGAGCGCGTAAGTCATGAGATCAAGCAGATCCGCATCGTCGTCGGCAATCAGGACTTTCATCGAATCTCGTCTCCTATGCAGTGGGCCGCTGCGAGGCCTGTATCGCACTAGACATCGCGGCGAGCTCGAGCCAAACGCGGGTTCCGCCCTTGGTACGGTTCTCGGCCCCCACCCGACCGTCATGGGCCTCGACGACCGACCTCACAATCGCCAGGCCTAATCCGACCTCGCCCCGGTCCACGGCCGCCGTGCCTGCGCCCCGATAGTACGGCTCAAAGACCTGCATCTCGCCGCCCGTAGGGAGACTGGGTCCGCGGTCGGCAACAGTGACCCGCAGGTAGCCATCGCGCTCGGTCAGCCGAAGGATGATGGGACATTGAACCGCGCTGCATTTGCTCGCGCTAGCGAGCAGATTTACCAGCGCTTGGCGAATCCAACGCCGGTCGGCGAGAACCAGCGGCAAATTTCTATCCGCAGCGAGCTTCAAGGCCTGGCCCTTCTGTGCCAAGAGCGGCGCCATCAGAGGTTGGATCTCCATGACAAGGTCGAGCAGGTTGAGATGTTCTGGTCGCATATGAAAGCGGCCTGCCTGAATAGAAGCGGCGCACAACAAGTTCTCCACCAGCCCTTGGAGCCACAGGGTGCTATCACGAATCGCGGACACCATATCACGGAGCTGGCATGAATCCAATGCCCCGAAATCCTCAAGCAGTGCTTCGGAGGTGGCAGCCAGTGAAGCAAGTGGCGTGCGGACCTCGTGTGCAATTACGGACACGGCGAGGGCTCCGTCGCCCGCCTGCTCGGTGGCGGGCGACGGAGCCCTCGCCTCCGGTAGTCCTTCACGATGATGGCTAGGCCAGTCAGCGCGCGTGGCTGGGGCCCGCGGTCCTGACATCGCAACAGCGCGCGGTACGGTCGCTCGTTGGCTCATCAAGACGCCCCCTTCCGTCCCGGCCTGGTCGTGCCCGCCATCCGCACGCCCGGCCGCCACCAGACGCACATGGATCATTAACCGGATCTGAACATCTGTATCATACGGCGCCTCCCCGATTTGCACATCGCTGTTTTGGTGTATTGACGCTGTCATCAGATCTACGTATTGATGGCTCCGCCATCCAGACGCGGCAGTGCACCCCGGCCTCATCGCGCCCCGCGATCCTTGGCCCAACCGCCTGAATCACGCGCTGCCGAACCACGCGCCTCCCCCGCGCGGGCGGTGTCCAGACCCATTCCGTCTCAACCACTTCTCAACCCAAACGCACACAAGGCTCAACGGTGGCTATGCGGCGGCTCCCTGCGGGCTGGACTGCGAGGCGCCGCATGCTAGGCGCGCGGGCGGTCGCAACCGCAACATAACACCCCGTTAACCGGCCAATAACCGGCGCCTTTGAGAATTAGGAACGTACGACGCGGACCACCACGAGGGCATGTGCTCAGGACGAGGTGTCAGCATGGCTTCCCAGGCATTCGTGCTCGACGATACGCCGCCGGTTAACCCCGCAGGTCTACGTGTAGTACCAATTCCCGAGTCCGCCCGAAGACGCGTCGACCTCGCTGGCGTTCTCATTGACCAGATTGACCTGGCGTCAGCTGTGGAGCGCATTCGTCGCTTTGTGGATTCCGGCGGGTCCCACCAGATTGTCACTGTTAACTTGGATTTCGTCAGTATTGCCCAGCGCGACCGACTGTTCCGAGAGACCATTAACGGGGCCGACCTCGCTGTTGCGGACGGTATGCCGCTCGTCTGGGTTTCGCGTCTGAAGGGCCAGCCGCTGGTCCGCCGGATTACAGGCGTCGAGCTCGTCCACGAGAGTTGCCGTATCGCAGCCGAGCAGGGGCGTAGCCTCTTTCTGCTTGGCGCGGCGCCGGGCATCGCGGAGGCCGCCGCCCGCCAGCTGGAAGCTGGCTATCCAGGTCTGCGCATTGCCGACGTCTATGCACCGTCGTTCGGCGCGGTGACGCGAGCCGAAGACGAGCACACGGTACAGCGCATCCAGCAAGCCCGCCCCGATTTCCTCTTCGTAGCGCTCGGCGCGCCGCGCCAGGATCTCTGGATTCGTGCCCACCGGAACCGCCTAAACGTGCCTGTGGCGATGGGCGTCGGCTGCGTGCTTGACCTGCTGGCGGGCGCCGTGCGGCGTGCTCCACGGTGGATGCAGGGAACGGGCCTGGAATGGTCGTATCGACTGATCCAGGAGCCACGGCGGCTCTGGCGCCGCTACATCCTCGACGATCTGCCGATGCTCGGGCAGCTGGTGCTCAGTGCAGCCATCAGTCAAACCTACCCAGTCGACCGCGTCGCGGATCCCAAAGTGGAGCAGTCAGCATGACGGACCACTACGATGAAATCGGTTGGGGAAACGCTAGCCGCCATGGCCGCTGGCACGATCTAGTTGGCGACATGTTGTGTGTCGGCGCCGGCGTGACGATGGCATCGCTCTGGGCCGCTAGTTGCCTAGCATGCTTATTACTCCCGGGACGGCGTGATCCTGATCATGCCGAGTCCGCAGCCGTCCAGACCATATTTACGGAGATAGGGTAGGACAACACCATGAGCCTGCAAGTGCGAGTAGGCAGCCGTTACTGGGCAGGCGAGAATTCGGCCCTGTGTGACGCCACGCCACCTCTAGCCACCCGTCTGGTCCCGACTCTCGTAGGCATCATCCTGCTTGCTGTAGACGTGCTGCTCATCTTGACCGCATTCCTGTTCGCATATTGGGTACGGTTTACCGCGCCGGATGCCGAGGCTATAGCCTTGGGGCTCAGCGAATACTGTCGGATGGGCTTGTTGGTGGCTCTCGGTACCGCCGTCCTGTTCGCGCTGCAAGGCATGTACAATGGCCAGCGGGCATGGAGCTGGGTGGGCCGCTTCCAGGTCATCGTCTCTGCCGTCTCCACCGCGCTCGTGCTCGCGGTCACCACATCCTCGTTCCTGGGAGACCAGCGCTTCTCACGCTTATGGTTCGCCACTGGTTGGGCGCTTACCATTCTCGCGCTGACTGTGTGGCGGAGTCTCGCCTGGGCCGCCTATACGCGGGTGCGCGCCGGAGTAATGCCGGCCAACCGAGTTCTCATCATCGGGGCGAACGAACTCGGCGCACGATTGGCCCGGGAGCTGAGGGATCAATACCAGGTCATCGGCTACGTCGATAACGGCAGCGATCTGGGCTGCATCAAGGATCCGCCCCTCTTGGGTCCAATCGCGAACTTGGAGTCGGTCGTGCAAGCGCATGCTATCGATGAGTTAGTCATCGCGCTACCGGCGAATCGACGTGAGCAAGTAAGCCGGCTCATCGCTCGCGGCTTCCATCGGCCCTTGCGGGTGAAGTTCCTGACCGATCTCGGCGATGTGCTACCGGAGCGCTTTGAAATCCAGCACCTAGCGGGTCGCCCCTACATCGGGTTCACGCCCACTGCACAGGTGAGCTGGGTCAAACGAGCCACGGATATTGTCCTTGCGACCATAGCTGTCCTGATGTTTCTGCCAATCTTGGTCGTGATCGCACTAGCGATCAAACTCGATTCATCCGGCCCGGTGCTCTACCGACAGGAGCGGGTAGGCAAGAACGGTCAGCGCTTCTGGATGCTGAAGTTTCGGTCCATGCGGCAGGACGCCGACCAATTGCTGGACGCGCTGCGCGCGCAGAACGAGGCGACGGGGCCGCTCTTCAAAATGCGGCAGGACCCACGGGTCACACGCACTGGGCGCGTACTGCGACGACTGAGTCTCGACGAGTTGCCGCAACTTCTGAACGTGCTCCGGGGCGAGATGAGTCTAGTCGGCCCGCGGCCACCGCTACCATCCGAGGTCGAAGCGTATGAAGACTGGCAGCATGGCCGCCTGCGAGCGGTGCCGGGGATTACGGGACTATGGCAAGTGAGTGGCCGCAGTGAGGTGCCATTCCACGACATGGTGCGGCTGGATCTACATTATATTCGCAACTGGTCGCTGAAGCTCGACATCGAAATCCTGCTTCGCACCTTACCAGCCGTTCTTCTACAGCGTGGGGCATATTAAGGGCGTTTGGGCAGGGATCGCCGATTACATGAGGCGTATGCCCTACATGCAGAGGAGCGCGCTCATCAAGCAGCGGCACGGACGGTGTCCGTGGTCATTGGCTCGCCAGCCGCGCCTCATCCCCACGCGTGGGGGGGAAGTTTGGCGTACTCTTCGGGGTCGAGACCGAGCGAGCGGGCGATGGCCGCCACCTCGTCCCACACGCGGTCGGCGACGGTAATGCCGTGCATCAGCTGCTCGCGACGCGTGCGGAACGATCGCTCGCCGGGCAGCATGATCTTGGCAAAACCGGGCGCCAGACGCGAGCCTTTCACCCGCGCCACAAACTCGCTGACCGCCGCCTTGAAGGCGTCCACGGCCACGAACGTCGCCGGGTCGAGCACGAGGATCAGGGTGCCCCACAGGTGCTGCCAGCCGCGAGCGTCGCGCATCGGCCCGGCGCCCGCACCGGACAACACACCCGCCAACAGCTCCATCGCCAGCGCCAGACCGTAACCCTTGGCGCCACCCACCGCCGTCAACGCGCCGCCCTGCATCGCCGCCCAGGGATCGGTGGTGGGCGAACCGGCCGCGTCGATCGCCCAGCCATCCGGCAGCGCCCGACCTGCCGCTGCCGCCTCGGCCAGCTTGCCGCGCGAGGTAGCGCTCGTCGCCATGTCGAGCAACACCGGGTCGCCGAGAGTGGGAATGGCGATGGCGATGGGATTGGTGCCGATAATCGGCTCGACGCCGCCGTGAGGGTGGATGGACGTTTCGGACTTCGCGAACAGGATGCCGATCAGGTCTTCCCGTGCCGCCAGCTCGGCGTAGTACCCGGCGAGCGCAATGTGGCCTGTCTCGCGGAGCGCAATGGCCGCGCCGCCAGTCGCGCGCGCGCGCCGCATCGCCTCGCGCGTGGCGACGGTCGCGCCGTAAGGGCCGAGCGCGCCGTCGCCGTCCATCAGGGCCGCCGCGGCACGCTCCTGCACTACGCGCGGCCGCGCGTTGACGCATGCGCGGCCCGTCTGAATCAACTCGACGGAGAGCGGCACGCGTGTCAGTCCGTGCGAGGTGTGGCCCCGCAGGTCGGCCTCGACGAGCACATCGGCCACGGCGTCGGCCTCGGCGGCACTGGCTCCCAGGGCAGCAAAGATCGCGCGGACGTAGCGACGCTCGGCGTCGGCCGTGAGCAGCATGGGCGCCTCTCCTCGTGGCTGAAGCTGGGCTTCCGGGGATGGGGTGGCGGGTTGGCCTGGCCAACCCGCCGCCCCATCCCCGGCCAGGTGCGTAGAGGGCGAGCGGGAACTGTCGCCCCATTCTATCGGACCCGTCTCCCCACGCTGCGCCGGCCGACGAGGGCGGCCGCCACCCGGCGCTCAGCCCTGCTTCATCCGCGCCAGCTCGTGGGGGTGGCGCAGGTCGTGGACGATGGCGACCGCCAGCCCCGTGATCGGCAGCGCGAGCGCCGCCAGTCCGGCCGGTGCTAGCAGCGCCACGCCGAGGATCGCGCCGACGAGATAGCCGCCCCAGATGCTCGCGTAAGCCGGATGCGGGGCACGGCCGGGTCCGCGCCATCCGCGCGCCCACGCGCCGGTACACGGCCTGGGCGACCGCCTCGGCAAGGCTCGTCAGAATGCCAGAGACGTAAGTGGTGTGGGCGCTGTGCGAGCCGACGCGCCGCAGGGTCGCGCTCTGCAGGCCCATCGCCAGCGTCAGCAGCGCCACGAGGCCGTAGAACTGCCAGGCGGCGTCGGTCGAGATCGCGTCATTCTGTAGCAAACCGCTGCCGAGGGCCCCGAAGACAACCAGCAGGGCCACCTCGAAGGCGAACACCGGCACGGCGGGGTGCCGAGCGCCCCGCGCGTCGCTGGCCTCGCCGACCATCGTGCCGGCCACGATGCCTACCGCGAACAACGCGATCGGCACGCCACGCTCCACCACCGTGTCCCAGCGCGCTTGGCCGAGCGCCGAGCCAAAGGCCACGCTGTTACCGCTCATGTGCGCCGTGAAGATGTGGGCCAGGGTGAGGTAACCAATGGCGTCGACGCCGCCAGCGACCCAGGCGAGCAGCACGGCGAGCCGCGCAGTCTGGCGGGAAGAGGCGGACGAGGGATGTGGCGGTGCGGGGTCGGCGGTCATGCTAACCGATCAAGCATCAGGCTGCTGAGGGCATGAACGAACGACCGCCGAAGCACTGATCCGGCTACCATCTCCGGCTACCATCTATAGACATTGGCTGTATAGACATTGGCTGCTCAGGCGGCCGGCTCGGCGAGGAAGGGACGCGCTAGCTCGACGGCGATGATGTGCTTGCACGGCACCGCGCCGCGCCAGGCGAAGTCGGGGCAGTTGCAGTAGCCGGGGCGCACGGCCCACCAGCCGCCACCACCGCTACGTACCTTGTAGCGGCCATTGCCGAGCGCCTCGACGGCGCCCGCGTCGACCAGCCCGCGGGCTCGCTCCATGCGCGCCGCGAACGCCATCGCCAACTTTGCGGGATCGGGCGCCTCGACAGCCGCCGGTACGGGCTCGAGCAGAGAAAGAGGTGTAGCGTGGGCACTATCGTTCATGGCCTTATTTTAACATAACCGATGGGGCGGCGCTCGCGGCGGGTCGGCATGCACTATAATTTGGGAAGCAAGCTCTGTCTCTGCGAGGAGGCCACCGATGCTGACACTGACGCCGGCCGCGAAGGCGCAGGTCCAGAAGCTGCTCCAGCGCGCCGACAACCCCAACGCTGCCCTGCGCGTGTTCGTCTCGCCGGGCGGCTGCTCGGGCATGTCCTACGGCATGCAGATGGACGATCAGGAGCAGGAGGGCGACACGGTCATTCAGGAGGATGGCGTGCGTGTCGTCGTCGACGAGATGAGCGCCATGTATCTGGCCGGCTCTCAGATCGACTACTCGAACGCGCTGATGGGCGGCGGCTTCCAGATCCAGAACCCGAACGCCGTCAAGTCGTGCGCCTGCGGCCACTCCTTCGACACCGGCAAGGACGCCGCGACCGCGCGCGTCTGCCACTGAGCAGAGCAAGCGCAATCGGCAGGGCGCCGCTGTCGTCGGCGCCCTGCCGATTGCGCTTGCGCCACTAGAGTCCTCAGCTGAAGCGCCGCAAACGCCGCGCTATACTGGATGGGCCGCGCCCGATCCTGGCCCCCGGAAGGCGTCGTGCTCGCTCTCATCCCCACGGTGTTCCTGGTCTTTCTGGAGCTAGCGGTCGGCGGAGTCGCGCTGCTCGCCTGGGCCGACTGGCGTCGCGAGGTCAGCCGCGGCTTCCTGCTGCTGAGCGCCGTCACGCTGTGGCTCTCAGGCGCCATCGCCCTGTGGGTGCGCGAGGCGTTTCCGCTGTCGATCACCGCGTCGCCCTGGCGGGCGGTTGAGACGCCCGTCGTCATCGCGTTCCTGCTGCTGCTGGGCGCCTACACCGTCTGGGTGTGGCGAGGTATCGGCCCTGGCCGACACGCTCTCGTGGGCCTCGCCGCGCTCGCGGGATTCGGGGCGCTCGGCGCCGCCGCATTCGTCCACGCCTCGGTCTGGGGCCCGCTGCCGACGCTCGTCAGCCTGCTGCTCGGCGCGGCTGGGCTCGGCGGCAGCGGCGTCGGCATGATGCTTGGTCACTGGTACCTCGTCACGCCGAACCTGTCCACGCGCCCGCTCGTCGTCATGACGCTCGCCTTCCTGGTGGCCGCGGCGCTCCAGGGTGCGCTGCTGCCATTGGAACTGGGCGCGGCCGGAGCGAGCGGCGAGCCAGCCGCCGGGGCGCAGGCGCTACTCGGCGGCTACCCGCTCGCCTTCATCCTGCGCGTGGTGGTGGGCATCGTGCTGCCAGTGGCGCTCGGCATCATGACCTACCAGACGTGCCGTCTGCGCTCGATGATGTCGGCCACCGGCTTGCTCTACATCGCCGTCTCCTGTGTCCTCGCCGGCGAGGTCATCGCTAAGACTCTCTTCTTCCTCACCGGCGTCCCCATATAAGGCGGCGAGGCAGGCAGGATAGGTAGGCGGGCTCGCGCTCGGCGAGGTGCGGCGGGAGCCCGGGCTGGACGAGGCGCCGAACGGGGCGATCAGGCGGCCGCAGGGGTGGGCAGACCGCCCAAAGCGAAGCGTCGGCATTCGTGACGATCGCCCCTGTCGCCAGACGCCGCGCCCGCCGACAATAGGGCAGGACGGCGCCCAGGCGCGGTGCCGGCCAGTGCGCCGCGCGATGTGTTGAGGGCGCGGTGGGGCCTACGTATAATGGGGCGGCCTGAGAGCCCCGGGTGGTAAGCTACCGGTAGACATGGCCCCTGGGGGATGCGGCCCGGAAACCGCGGCGCGGGCGAGGACCCGCGCGGTCGCGGGGAGGCGATAGGATGCCGATTGTCAACGACCTCACGATCAAGATCGGCGGCGAGGCAGGTCAGGGCGTCGAGTCGAGCGGCGCGGGCTTCGCCAAGGCGCTGGCGCGCGCGGGCCTGTGGATCTACGGCCTGCAAGACTACATGTCGCGCATCCGTGGGGGGCACAACTTCTATCAGATTCGCGCGAGCGACCAGGAGGTCTGGACCTTCCGCGACGCCGTGCAGATGCTGCTCCCCTTCACGCCCGAGGCGGTCGAGCGGCACTGGCGCGAGGTGGTCCCGGGCGGCGCCGTGCTCCACGACACGAGCGTCAAGTTCGACGCGGCACCGCTCCGCGAGCACGGGCTCAAGCTGTTCGCCCTGCCGCTGCTGAAGATCGCCGAGGAGCAAGGCGGCAGCCGCATCATGATGAACACCGCTGCCCTGGGCGCGGTGGCCGGCATTACGGAATTCGACTTCGCGTACATCGAGGACATTATCGCGACGAACTTCAAGCGCAAGGGCGGCCCGGTGGTCGAGGGCAACCTGAAAGTGGCCCGCTATGCTTATGAGGTGGCCCGCGAGCAGTTCGCCGCCGACTACGAGTGGAAGTTGGTGGCGCGGCCGGGCCCGCAGCGCATGCTGATCAACGGCAACCAGGCTATCGCGCTAGGCGCGATCGCGGGCGGCTGCCGCTTCATCTCGGGCTACCCGATGACCCCCGCGACCTCGATCCTGGAGTACATGAACAGCAAGGCCCATCAGTTCGGTATCGTCTGCAAGCAGACCGAGGACGAGATCTCGGGCATCCTGACCGCGATCGGCGCCGCCCACGCCGGCGTGCGGGCGATGAGCGCCACGTCGGGCGGGGGCTTCTCGCTGTGGGCTGAGGCGCTCGGCTTTGCGGGCATGACGGAGACGCCGCTGGTGCTGGTCGACTCGCAGCGCGGCGGTCCCTCGACCGGCCTGCCGACGCGCACCGAGCAGAGCGACCTGGCGTTCGTGCTCCACGCCTCGCACGGCGAGTTCCCGCGCCTCGTGCTGGCGCCCGGCACGATTGAGGAGTGCTTCTACACGGCCGCGCGCGCCTTCAACCTGGCCGAGAAGTACCAGACGCCGGTCATCATCATGCAGGACCTGACGCAGTCCAACTCGATCCGCAGCGTGCCCAAAGAGCGGTTGGACGTGGATGCGATCCGCATCGACCGCGGTGCGCTGCTGACGGGCGAGGAGCTGGACCGCATCGCGGACTACCGCCGCCACCTGGTGACGGAGAGCGGCATCTCGCCGCGGGCGGTGCCGGGCCACCCGAACGCGGTCTACGTGACGACGGGCGACGAGCACACGGAGTACGGCTTCATCACCGAGGAGTCGGACGAGCGGCGGGCGCAGATGCAGAAGCGCATGCGCAAGCAGGAGCTGGCAGCGCACGAGCTGCGGCTGCCGCTGCGGTACGGCCCGGAGGACGCCGACCTGACGTTCGTGGGCTGGGGGTCGACCTACGGCGCGCTGCGCGAGGCGGTGGACGTGCTGAACCTGGATGGGCCGCGCGCGAACCTCTTGCAGTTCATGGACCTCTGGCCGCTGGACTGGGAGCAGGTGCGGGCGCAGCTCGACGCGGCGCACAGCCTGTGGCTGGTCGAGCAGAACTACACGGGCCAGCTGGGCAACCTGATCCGCGCGTACACCGGCAAGGCGATGGACAAGCGCATCCTGAAGTACGACGGCCGCCCGATCTCCACGGACGAGATCGTCGCAACGGTGCGCGGCGAGGTCCGCGAGGAGGTCACGGTCCATGCTTGACGTCAAGCTCTACAACAGCCCCGAGAAGTCGACCTGGTGCCCCGGCTGCGGCGACTTCGGCATCCTGAACGCCGTGAAGCAGGCGCTGGCGATGCTGGAGATCTATCCGCACGAGTGCATCGTGGTGTCGGGCATTGGCTGCGGCTCGAAGCTGCCACACTACATCCGCGCCAACGGCTTCAATATCCTGCACGGCCGGGCGCTGCCGGTGGCGCAGGGGCTGAAGCTGGCGAACCACGACCTGAACGTGATCGTGACGACGGGCGACGGCGACGGCTACGGCATCGGGATGGGGCACCTGGTCCACTCGATGCGCCGGAACCTGGACATCGTCCACATCGTCGAGGACAACCAGACCTATGGGCTCACCAAGGGCCAGTACTCGCCGACGAGCGACAAGGGGTATGTGACGACGACCTCGCCGGACGGCGCGATCGAGCAGGCGGTGAACCCGATGGCGCTGGCGCTGGCGGCGGGCGCGACGTTCATCGCGCGGGGCTTCGCGAGCGAGCCGAAGCACCTGGCGAAGCTGATCGCGGAGGGCATCCAGCACAAGGGGTACGCGCTGATCGACGTGCTGCAGCCGTGCGTGACCTACAACAAGGTGAACACCAACGCCTGGTACAAGAGCCAGGTGTACCACTTGGACGAGGACCCCGCCTACGACCCGACGAACCGCCTGATGGCGTTCGAGCGGGCGCAGGAGTGGGCGGAGAAGATCCCCGTGGGGGTGCTGTACCGCGACGAGTCGCGGCCGACCTACGAGGCGCAGGTGCCGGAGCTGGCGGCCGGGCCGCTGGTGAAGCAGCCGCTCGACGGCCACGGCCCCGAGGTCTGGGAGCGGATCAAGCAAGAGTTCGTGTAGCGCCCACACGCGCGTCGAAGCGGAGGGGGCGGCCCGGCGGCCGCCCCTTTCGTGTGCCCGCGGCACGACGGGCGACCTACCCCCCCTGGCCCCGCTTCCCTCGGAAGGAAGAGCGGAGAGGACGAGAGCGCCGGGGTGGATGGGGCCGGTTGGCCTATCCGCGCACGGCCTAGCGGCGCTGGCAGTATGCCGCGCCTGACCATGTGGACCATGCGAAGGAAGGGGGAGCCGCATTCGCTCGCTGGCGAGGCGGGCGGCGGACGGTGGCGGCGCCGTGATGATTTGCCGAGGAACGATCAAACGATGCTCCTTTGTGGGCCAGATTTTGGATTGCGGGTAAGCGAGGCCGGCGCGCGTCCCGGTGGGGCGCGCGAGCGGGAGGGTGGCGGCCCCCGGCCCGGCGGGTCGGGCGGGGCGGGGGCGCGCCTGGGCGCGGGCGCGGGAGTCGTGCTCGATCCGGCTCGGCGGTGCGCTTACCGGGGCGCGCCCTCACCCCGACCCTCTCCCAGAGGGAGAGGGAGTAAGGGAACTCCAGCGCCGGATTCAGTGTCGTTCTCCGCCAGCG